>Ga0326726_10006783_pt1 | contig 10298 bp, 12 predicted proteins | sample MHFenrmetagenome_2_FD_207603 | JGI IMG/M metagenome (GOLD analysis project Ga0326726, IMG submission 207603) | Lab enriched peat soil microbial communities from Michigan Hollow, Ithaca, NY, United States - MHF15MN | ecosystem: Environmental > Terrestrial > Soil > Wetlands > Peat | place: USA... | reverse complement strand
GGCGGAACTCGATGGGCGGCTGCGCCGCCTGCACGGCGGGCTCGATGCGGGCGCGGGCTTCGAAGAACGGGTGATGCGGCGCGTCGCAACGGTCGCAGCGACGGCGCCGCGCGAGAACCTGCGGGCGCAATTCGAATTGCGCCGCGCGCTGCTGCACCGGCGTCTGCTGCGTGAGGCCTGGATGAGCAGCATCACGATCGCTGGCATCGGCGCCAGCGCCTTCGCGCTGCTGTGGCGATTCGCGCCGGACATCCAGCGCGCTGCCACCGGCCCATCGCCGCTGAACGACCCGAACCTGCTGATCGGCGGCACGATCGCGTTCCTTGCCGGCGCGATCTGGTTCGTGTTCCGGCGCGTGCGCGGATGACACGGTGAGCAAGTCGGCGGCGGTCGACGCCTACATCACAAAGTCCGCGGAATTCGCGCGCCCGATCCTGAGGCGATTGCGCGCCGCCGTGCACAAGGCCTGCCCGCAGATCCAGGAGTCGATGAAATGGGGCTCGCCCTTCTTCGGGCACAAGGGCGTCGTCGCCTACATGGCGGCATTCAAGTCGCACACGCGGTTCGGATTCTGGAAGCGCAGGCTGATGAGCGACCCGGACGGCCTCTTCAAGGCGACGGGCAACATGGGCATGGGCGGCAGCCGGTTCCGTTCGACGGCCGACCTGCCGTCGGATGCGATCCTGATCCGCTACGTCAAGATGGCCGTCGCGCTGAACGAGCAGGGCGCGAAGCTGCCGCGCGCGCCGCGGAAGAAGCGGCCGCCGCCGAAGGCGCCTGCGGATCTCGTCGCGGCATTCCGGAAATCCCCGAAGGCGAAGGCGACCTACGCCGCCTTCAGCCCCTCGCAGCAGCGCGAGTACGTCGATTGGATCACCGAGGCGAAGCTGGAAGCGACCCGCCGGAAGCGCCTGGCGACCGCGATCGAGTGGATGGCGGCAGGCAAACCGCGCAACTGGAAGTACCTCAATTGCTGAAGCAGGAATCCGCGGACGCCGTGGTCCTGGCGCCCGCGACCGCCGCGACGGCCACCGTCATCTGGCTGCACGGCCTCGGCGCCGACGGCAACGACTTCCTGCCGATCGTGCCGGAGCTGCATCTGCCGGCGAGCCTCGCCGTGCGCTTCGTCTTTCCGCATGCGCCCGTGCGAGCGGTGACCATCAACAACGGCATGCGCATGCGCGCCTGGTACGACATCCTGGACTTGACGCCGGGCGGTCCGCAGGACGAGGCGGGGATCCGCGACTCGGCGGCGATCCTCGGACGCTTCATCCAGCGCGAACGCGATTCCGGGATTGCTGCGAGCCGGATCGTCGTCGCGGGCTTCTCGCAGGGCGGCGCGATCGCGCTGCACGCGGCGCTGCGTCATGCCGAGCGCCTCGCAGGCGTCCTCGCGCTCTCGACTTACCTGCCGATGCGGACCACGCTCGCCGCCGAGGCGAGTGCCGCCAATCGCGACCTGCCGATCCTGATGTGCCACGGACAGTTCGACGCCGTGCTGCCGCTCAGGCTCGGCAGCAGCTCGCGCGACCTGTTGATCGCGCAGGGATATGCGGTTGAATGGAAGGAATACCCGATGCAGCACCAGGTCTGCATGGAGGAAGTGCAGGACATCTCCGCCTGGCTCCAGGCCAGACTTGGTGCCGGGTCGCAAGTTCGTAACTAGACCTTGCGGGAGTCCCGGGTGTTGTGCCGCATCAGATAGCGAATCGTGCCTTCGCTACGGCCAAGGCGCCGTGCTACTTCGCAAATACTGGCAACACGTCCCGCCAAGGCTTCATGGCCGATCCAGGCGCGGGCACTGGCGAGATTTGGAGTCCGACTTCTAGATGCCAGCAAATCTTCTGTTACCTGGAAGCGCTCGCCACACACCCGGATCAAGTCGTCGAGACTCTGGTGAGGGCGTCGACGGTACCCAGAGTTCCTGACTCTTGCAATGAACTCATCCGAGCCAAGAACCTGTGGTTCGTCACGATGGGGTACCAGTTCACCCGCGCCCCAGTTGCACGGCTCCGAATTTCCGATCAGCTCCCTGTATCGTGCAGCGGCGTTTTTCGGCTGATTGCCCAGGATGCGAAACGCGAATCCTGTTGTCACCCAGTCTCGCTGACAAATGCCGAGATAAACGCGGTGGCTTGACCAGGGATACTCGGCAGGATCGCCAACCAGTCCGCCGCGGACCGGATTGAGATGAATGTAGCGAATGAGCGTGGTCAGGTAGGAATCCGCGTCGACAAGTACCGCATGGTAACGCCGCTCAAACAGGTGGCCGGTCGTATCGAGGCGTGTTTGCACAGCGCGGGCGTACTGGCTCGCGATTCGCATCATGACTTGACCGAGCGGTGCGTCAGCAATCTGTACCAACAGGTGAATGTGGTTGGTCATCCAGCAGTAGGCGTGAATCCGCGCTTCCAGGCGATGAATCGCCTCGGCAACGACATCGTTCAAGCGGTCGCGATCAGTCTCGCTGAAGAAGACCGGTTGCCGGTGATTACCTCGCAGAGTGACATGATAGAAACCGCCTGGGACATGGAGGCGGAGACGGCGCGCCATCGACAATGCTCCGAGGTAACTTCAATGGGCGCAAGAGCTTAGCCCTTGAAAAGGGCCTGGATCGGACTGATATGCGGTCTCATCGTCCAGAAACTACGAACTTGCGACCCGGCACCGAATAGGGCACCGATATGAGAAACTACGAACTTGCGACCCGGCACCAAATAGGAGCGCTGCAATGATCTGGGTAATGCTGGCTGTCGTCGCCCTGCTGTTCCTGTTCTTCATCGGGATCTACAACCGGCTGGTGACGTCGCGCAATGGCTACAAGAACGCCTTTGCGCAGATCGACGTGCAGATGACACGCCGGTATGACCTGATCCCGAACCTGGTCGAGACGGTCAAGGGCTACATGGCCCACGAGCGCAACACGCTCGAGGCGGTGATCACGGCACGCAACATGGCCGTCAGCGGCCTGAAGGCCGCCGCCGCCAATCCCGGAAATCCCGCTGCGGTGCAGGGGCTCGCGAGCGCGGACAACCAGTTGTCCGGCGCGCTCGGCCGCCTGTTCGCGCTCGCCGAGGCCTACCCGGACCTGAAGGCGAACCAGAACATGATGCAGCTTTCCGAGGAACTGACCTCGACCGAGAACAAGGTCGCGTTCGCGCGCCAGGCCTACAACGACGCCGTGCTCTCCTACAACAACACTCGCGAAGTGTTCCCGAACAGCATCATCGCGGGCTCGTTCGGCTTCATGCCGGCGCAGATGCTCGAGATCGAGTCGCCGCAGAAGCGCGAAGCCCCGAAGGTCAGCTTCACCTGATCCGCCCGGCGGGCTGAACCGACATGGACTTCTTCAGGCGGCAGGCCGAGACCCGCCGGCTGTCGCGCTGGCTGGTCTTCCTGTTCATCATCGCGGTCGCGGCCTGCGTCGTCGCCGTGGACTTCGTCGTCGTGATGGCGGTGAAAATCCTGGCGGCGAACTCGCAAGCGTACGCGGCCGCGCTCGAGGGGCCATGGTACGAACAGTACCCGGGCCTCGTGTTCGCGAGCTCGATCGTCGTGGTCGGCGTCATCTTCTGTTCGAGCCTGGTCAAGGGCAGCCAGCTCTCCGCGGGCGGCAGCGTCGTCGCGGAGTCCGTCGGCGGCGAGCGCGTGACGCGCGACACCAACGACCCGCTGCGCAAGCGCCTGCTGAACGTGGTCGAGGAAATGGCGATCGCCTCGGGCGTGCCGGTTCCCGCGGTCTATGTGCTCGAGCGCGAGGCCGGCATCAATGCCTTCGCCGCAGGCCACAACCCGTCGAACGCCGCTATCGCCGTGACCCGCGGCGCGCTGCAGACCCTCAATCGCTCTGAACTCCAGGGCGTGATCGCCCACGAGTTCAGCCACGTGCTGAACGGCGACATGCGGCTCAGCACGCGCCTGATCGGCTGGCTGTTCGGCCTGATGGTGATCGCGCTGATCGGCCGCTTCGTGCTGAGCCACGCACCGCGCGGCGGCGGTGGGCGAAAAGGCGGCGGCGCGATCCTGGTGATCATGGCGGCGGCGCTCGCCGTGATGATCCTCGGCTACATCGGCCTCTTCTTCGGCCGGCTGATCCAGGCGGCGGTGTCGCGCAGGCGCGAGTCGCTCGCCGACGCATCGGCCGTGCAGTTCACGCGCGACCCGACGGGCCTGCGCGGCGCGCTGGTCAAGATCGGCGCGCTCGGCGTCGGCTCGATGTTCCAGGACACGGATGGCGAGCAGGTCGCGCATCTGTTGTTCGCCGCGGGCGTGACGCGGGCTTTCGCCACCCATCCGCCGCTCGAGGAACGCATCCGCGAGATCGACCCGAGCTTCAGGCCCGCAGAGTTCGAGGCGATGCGGGTGCGGATGAACCGCGAGCGCGCGCTCGCGACAGAGGAGGCGGCCGGGCCGCAACCGGCTGCCGCACAGAAGCTCGAAGGCATCTTGCAGGGTGCGGTCGTGCTGGCGCCCGGAGCGGTCGCACAGCTGGTCGCGAATCCCGGGACCTCGCATGTGCAGCGCGCGCAGGAACTGCGCCTGTCGCTGCCGGAGGAGGTCAATGCCGCGACGCGGAATACTGAATCCGCGCGGGCGCTCTTCCTCGGGCTCGCACTGGACGAGGCGACGGAGGCGCGGGCGCGGCAGCTCGCCTTCATCGAGCAGCAGCTGGGCCACGGCCAGAAGGTCGCGATCGAGGGTTTGCTGTCCGCCATCGATTCACTGACGCCCATCCAGAAGATGCCGGCCCTGCTCCAGGCATTCCCGGCATTGCACCAGCTCGGCCGCAAGGAGCGCCAGGACCTGCTGCAATGCCTGAACGAGCTCCTGATTCGCGAGGGCCGGGTCTCGATCTATTCTTACGCGATGCGAAAGCTCGCCGCCGTGCAGCTGCGCGACGAACTGCAGCCGGGCGCGCGTGCGTTCGACCTCTCGATCTCGGCGGTCGAAGACGACCTCCAGACGCTCTTTTCGGTGCTGGCGATGTCCGGCAGCGAAGACGAGGCCGAGGCAAGGCGCGCCTACGAGATCGGCATGGCGCAGCTCCTGCCGCTGCAGCGCCCGCCATTCCAGCGCCTCGCGAACTGGCCGCACCGGCTCGACATGGCGCTCAATCGCGTCGATCGGCTGCAGCCTGCCGGCAAGGAGCTGCTGGTCCAGGCGCTGGTGCGCACGATCTCGCACGACCTGCGCATGACCGTCGCGGAATCCGAACTGCTGCGCGCCGTCTGCGCGGCCGTGCATTGCCCGTTGCCGCCGCTCGATGCGGCGGTCGAGGAGGGTGTCACTTGATCACCGTCCATCACCTCAACAACTCCCGCTCGCAGCGCGTGCTGTGGCTGCTCGAGGAGATCGGGGTTCCTTACGAGATCAAGCGCTATCAGCGCGACGCACAAACCATGCTCGCCCCGCCATCCCTCCGCGAAGTGCATCCGCTCGGCAAGTCGCCGGTCGTCACGGACGGCGAGCTGACGCTCGCGGAATCGGGGGCCATCATCGAGTACCTGGTCGAACGCCACGGCGGAGGCCAGTTCGCGCCTGCTTCCGGCACGCCAGCGCGCCTGCGTTATACGTACTGGCTGCACTACGCGGAAGGCTCGGCGATGCCGCCGTTGCTGCTGAAGCTGGTCTTCGATCGCATCGAGGCGGGGCCGATGCCGTTCTTCGCCAGGCCCTTTGCGCGCGCCATTGCAGGGCGCGCCAGGAGCGCATTCATCATGCCGCAGATCACGCGTCACCTCGACTACATGGAATCGGAACTCACGAAGTTTGCCTGGTTCGCCGGCGATGAATTCACGGCGGCCGATATCCAGATGAGCTTCCCGCTGGAAGTCGCCGTGAAGCGCGCGGGCCTGGGCCCGGGCCGCCCGAGACTGGCGGAATTCCTGGCGCGCATCCATGCGCGGCCGGCTTACAAGCGCGCCCTCGAGCGCGGCGGAAAATACGATTTGCTGGGCTGAGCGTCGCCGTCCTGGCCCGCGAAAATCACGGCGTGCTGTACGGACCGGGGGTCATCGTACCGGGCAGGTAAAACTCCCGCAGCAGCACCCGTTGCTCCAGCAATCCAGTCGCGTCGAAGATCAGGACCAGCTGGTAATCGAGAGCGCCGCCACCGAGCCCTCGCCAGGGCGCCGTATCGCACCGCGTGCGGGAGCTGCAGTTGACGCCGTAGACGAGGATCGTGTCCTGCTCGAATACAGAACGCGGCATGCCAAGCGCGAAAACGGCGTCAGACCGCGTGGTGCGGCCAGGCTCGACCCAGGAGAATGCCTGGCGTTCGACGGCCTCCTGCGGGAGGGTCGACGCGCAGCCCGCAAGCAACGATGCCAGGAACAATGCGCCGCCGGTCCCCCGGATTGCAATGGTCATCATGAAGATCCCGGGTGCATGGGTGGCAGGGGATCACAGAAGCCGGTCGCCACGCAGGGATCTTCCTTGAATCCGTCCGCAAGCTTCAGTTCTTCCAGTACGCCGCGCGCGTCAAAGCGGACCAGCACGAAGTAGGTCTTGTTGATACCACCTCCCGCGGCGCTGTACCCACCGCCGATCAGCCATATGAACGCCACCGTGTCGGCGGCGTAAACGAAGATCGTATCGTCGCGCTGACTGACCAGCGGGTCGCCGAGCTTCAGGATGAAATCTCTTCGGGTAGTGGATCCTGGTACTGCCCAGTCGAATGCCTTGGCTGAAACTTCGCTCGGTCGCCCATGGGGAACCGGAAGGATGATGCAACCCTGCAGTGTCGAAATCGCGAGACAAAGCAGCAGTGCGGCAGGGGCCTTAATGCAGGACATGGCGCACCACCCGGTCGGAATCGTCGTACTGCAGGATCAACTGGCGCTCGCAATCCCGTTGGATTGCGCATCCCGAAAAGCCGGGGCGCATGATGTTGACGGCAGGGACCGGCTTGTACGGGCTGGTCGGCTCCATCGTGAGACGGTATCCGAGGAAATAGACGGCGATGCGTTCCTGCTCGAAATATCCCGCCGGCGATCCAAGCCGGGCAGCAACCTCAGTGCGTGTCGTCGTCCCATCGACGACAAAATCCGTCAGCGATTCAAGCGCTGGCGGAGCGGTCGTGGCACAGGCGAAGGACAGAAAACTCGAGGCAATAATCACCGCACGCGTCCGGCGATGCATCCATCCAGCACTCACGCTTGTGTGTCGCATGGCGACCACGGCTGCGGGTTGCCGCAACCTTGACCTCGCTTGGACAGCCAGAGCTTCATTCTATTCCTGCGCGGCGGGGCCAAGATCTCGTCAGTTGAGCTCAGTCGGCTCCCAGGCACCGAAATCTGGACAAGGACGTCGGTTGGCGTAGGCTTCGCCGGTACGGGGGGTCACACGACATGAACACTTGCCCTGGGGCCAGGCTCTTCGCCGCGGCCGTCATCTGCGTGTGGGCGGCGATCGCGACGGCGCAGGAAAAGCCTGCATCGCTGCCGGCAACCGAAACGCCTGCGGCACCGGTCGTGGCACCGGCTGCGGAGTCCCCGCCAACGCCGGAAACTGCCCCCGCATCGGAGTCGGCACCGGCGGAGACTGTTGCGCCCGCGGCGGAAGCGACTCCCACGCCGAAGGCGATTCCTGCGACGGAAGCAGCGCCCGTCCAGGAAGCGACACCCGCGCAGGAGACGGCGCCCGCGCAGGATGCGGCACCCGCACTGGAAGCTGCGCCGGCCGCAGGCACTGGGGCCCCGACCGAACTTGGAGCGACTGCCGCGCCTGGCGCGAAGCGCATCGTCGTGCTGCCGGTGGAATTCACCGTCTACGAGAAATCCGTTTCCGGCATCGAGGCCGTGCCCGGCTGGTCCGAGACGGCGCAGTTCGCTCTCGGGGATGCGGCCGCAAAGATGCTGCAGCTCGACAATCGCTTCGAGATCGTCGCGATGCCGACCGTCGAAGGCGAGACCGAGCAATTGCTCCGCGAGCATGTCGAGCTGTTCAAGATCATCGCGGACAACGTGACCAGCCTCCTCCAGTACGGCGGCAAGGCCTGGGCGGAGAAGAAGACCAATTTCGACTACACGCTCGGCGACGGGCTGGCGTTCCTCGCGGACTCGGCGCAGGCTGACTACGCGCTGATCGTCGCAGGCGCGCAGGTCAAGCAGACCGGCGGAAGCGTGTTCCTGCAGTTCCTCGCTGCTGCCGGGGGCGTTGTCATGCCCGGCGGCGGCACATTCATCGTGATCGGCGTCGTCAACCTGCGCACCGGCGACCTGGCCTGGTTCAACTGGAAAGTCGGCGGTGAAGTCTTTGGCATCACCGGCAGCGACGTTCGCGACCCGGCGACAGCACAGGCCGTCGTCAGCAAGATGTTCGCGGAATATCCCAACAGCAAGCTGATCACGTTCAGGCCATTCTGATGTCCATGGCGTCCATCAATGCGATTCGCGCGGGCGCCGTGCTGCTGGCACTGCAGGCCGGCCCGGCGTATGCAATCAGCGAACAGGAGCAGCGTGCCCGCATCGAGTTCGAGACGACGAAGTTCGAGCATTCGATCGAGCACAGCGAATTGCTGTTCAAGGATCCCGAGCTGAACGCCTATCTCCAGGAGGTCGTCGATCGCCTGTTCCCGGAGATGAAGGGGAAGCTTCACGTCCGCACCATCACGGATCCGAACTTCAACGCCTTTGCAGTCGGAACCGGGGGCATCTATTTCAATACCGGCACGCTGCTGCGCCTCGACGACGAGGCGCAGCTCGCCTCCGTGCTCGGGCACGAAGGCACGCACGTAACGGCGGATCACATGTACCGCTCGATCAGGAGCGCGAAGACGACATCGGTCGTCACGTTGATGGGGAGCCTCGTGGCTGCCGGCTACGGCGTGCCGCCGGACCTGGTCGGCATCATCGGTTACTCGAGCATGATGGGATTTTCGCGCGAGCATGAGCGCGAGGCGGACCGCGGCGGCTTCGACCGGATGTCGAAGGCAGGATACGACATGCGCGCCGGCGCACTGGCATTCGAGCGGCTGGACCGCGAGCTGGACGCCCGTTTCGTCAGCCAGGGCCCGTACTTCTTTGCGAGTCACCCGGCGGTCAAGGAGCGCGTGGCGAACCTGGTCGAGTTCGGCGGCGCGTCGCCGGCGGAAGGGGAGAAGGACGCCGATCGCTACCTCGCGGTCACGCTGCGCGCCCGAATGGATGCGCTGCGGCAGATCCATCGCGGCGGCGACGGCAGGACGCTCGTGTTCCTGCTCGAGGACGAGAAGCTGCTCAAGGCGCTGCCGCCGGAAGCGCGCTATTACCTGGCGGAGGGTTTCCGCCTGCGCTCCGAGAAAGCCAAGCGGCCCGGCAAGGACCATCGCTCCCCGCAGGAGATCGAGGCGCAGCGCGCCTCCGATGCCGCGCGCGCCGTTGAGGAATACCGGCTGACCATGGAACAGTCGCCGGATTTCGCGCCGACGTACGAGGCGCTCGCGATGCAGTACTACCACGCCGGCGACAAGGGCCGTGCGTTGGAACTCTTCAGGCGGTTTGTCGAGCTGAATCCGGACCCGAAACAAAATGGCTATGCACGCCAGTACGTCGAAATGCTGAGCAAGGAAACGACGCCATGAGCAAGTCAGGAATCCGTGTCCTCGCGCTGCTGGCAGGAATGGCCGTCGCCCTGCCGGCGATGGCCTGGAAGATCGTCATGGAGGGCCAGCCGTTCACCCACAAGGCGAGCGGCTATTCGATCCAGTACCCGGCCGGATGGCGCTACGTCAAATGGGGCGACCAGGCCGTCGCGACGCGCGACGGGCCCGCCTTGCAGAGGATCTATTCGGACTTCCGCAAGCACAAGAAGGCTTTCAGTGCACTCGGCAAGGACGCAACGCCCGAGATGATGCCGCAGGAACTGGCGGAAAAGATCGTGGCGGAAATGGAGAAAGAAGGTTCGTTGCAGAACATGCAGGTGCTGTCGAACGAGCCGACCACGCTCGCCGGCCGGCCGGCTTTCCGGGTCCACGTCAGTTTCCGGACGGCCGTCGATGCGGGATCCGTGCGTTACGAGGGCATCGTCACCGGCGCCAACTCGCCGCAGGGCATCTTCCTGGTCGGGTATACCGGACCGGTGCTGCACTACTTCGCGCGCGACGTGGAGAACTACGATAAGGCCCTCGCGAGCTTCACGATCGCGGAGCTCCCGCCGAAGCGCTAGCCGCCTGTTGCGCGCGCCTGCCTGCATGGATCCTGCCTATAGCTCACCGCGCTCGAATACGCGCGTCCACGCGTCCTTCCAGGTCTCGCCGTCCAGGTAACGCGAGACCATGCGGTACTGCGTTTCGGCAGGCCGCGTCATTTCGCTCGCGA
>Ga0326726_10006782_pt1 | contig 10299 bp, 9 predicted proteins | sample MHFenrmetagenome_2_FD_207603 | JGI IMG/M metagenome (GOLD analysis project Ga0326726, IMG submission 207603) | Lab enriched peat soil microbial communities from Michigan Hollow, Ithaca, NY, United States - MHF15MN | ecosystem: Environmental > Terrestrial > Soil > Wetlands > Peat | place: USA... | reverse complement strand
GCCGCGGACGGCGAGCGCTTCATGGTGCACGCTCGCGCTGTAACCGGCGTATTGATCGGTTGGGATGGAGTATCCCTTCATGTGCGCGGGATCGGCGTGGCAGCGGGAGCAAGTCTCCGCGATGTGGGTGGGATGGACCTTGGATCGGGTGTCGCTGGCTGGACGCATACCATGCACGCCGTGGCAATCGATGCAGACCGCCACCTTGGTGTCCCCTTTCGCGAGCAGTTTGCCGTGAACGCTGGTCTGGTATTGCGTGAACTGGTCGGTACGGAGCGAAGGGTTGTACTGCCGCATGTAAGCGCCGTCCGAGTGGCACTTGCCGCACAGGGCAGGAATATCTTTGCGCGCGGGCTTGCCGCGGAAGCCGGCAGACTTGCTCATCGCGTCCATGTTGCTCTTGGTGGGATCTCCGCCGTGGCAAGCGGCACAAGTGAGCCCTTTTTGAGCGTGGATGTCCTGCGCGAATTGCTCCTGCGTGACCTGCTGCGGGGGATCGAGCGCGGAGTGGCACTCAACGCAACTGTTGGGCTGCTGGGCGGGGGCAATACCCACTGCCAGCAGGCCCACCACGAAGGACCACGCGTATCGGCCCACCCGTCTATTTCGCCACGTATCCATAAACTGTCATCGACACCATGTAGGCGACTGCAAAAACGCCCAGGCCGAGAATCCAGCGATGGGCGCGTCCGCGGCCAAAATCACCGAAGAAGGGAAGCAACAGCCAGACAGCTCCCGCCAGACTGAACACCAGGATCCCGAGAACCTCGCCATCGATGGGCCCGATCTTGGCTGGAATCAGTTTCAGCGTCTGAAACATGAACAGGAAATACCACTCCGGCTTGATGCCGGCGGGCGCGGGCGCGAAGGGGTCAGCCTTGGTGCCCAGTCCCCACGGAGAAAGCGCAGCCAGCGCGCCCAGCACGCCCAGGGCGATGTACCAGGCCATCAACTCGCGCAGAGCAAAGTTCGGAAAGAATTTCATGGTGCGCGCCTGGGCCGGGTCCGCTCTCCAATGCTCTTCTACCTTCGGCGGAACGCTGATGCCAAGCTTCTGCACCATCGCCAGGTGCATCAGCAACAGCAGCGTCGTGATTCCCGGCAGCACCGCCACGTGAAAGCCGAAGAAGCGCGTCAGGGTGGCGCCCGTTACTTCCTCACCACCGCGCAGGAAGATCATCACGTGTTTGCCGACGAGCGGGACCTGGCCCGCGATTTCCGTTCCGACCTTGGTGGCGAAGAAGGCAAGCGTGTTCCAGGGCAGCAGGTATCCGCTGAAGCCGAAGCCCATGACCAGGAAGAGCAAAATCATTCCGCTCACCCAGGTGAGTTCGCGCGGTTTCCGATAAGCGCGCAGGAACAGCACGCTGAACATGTGCGCGATGGCCGTGAAGACCATCAGGTTCGCCGCCCACGAGTGAATAGATCGGATCAGCCATCCGAACTGCACCCGGGTCATGATGTACTGCACGCTCTCGAACGCCTCGTTGGCGCTGGCGCGGTAGTAGAGGAGCAGCAGGATGCCCGTGCACACCTGAATCCCGAACAGGAACAACGTGATCCCGCCCAGGAAGTACCAGTACGACAGCTTGTGCATGGGAACGGTCTTGTGGCGCAAGGGAGCAGTGAGTTCGTCCAGTCCAAAGCGTTCGTCAAGCCATTTGCGGACGCGGGTCAGCAAGCTTCACGCCTCCCGCTTCCGGCTGACCACCACCTCGTCGCCGCGCAGGTGGACCTGGAACGATTCCAGGGGGCGCGGCGGAGGTCCGGAGACGTTGCGACCGCCCAGGTCGTACATTCCGTTATGGCAAGCGCACCAGACTTGATGAAGGTCGCTGCGGTACTGCACGGTGCAGCTCAAGTGCGTGCAGGTGGCGGACATGGCGTGATACTCGCCGTCGGCGGTGAGCAGGAGCAGTCCAGGCCGGCTGCCAAAACGGAAAATCTTCGAACTATTGGGTCGCATTTCTCCGAGTTTGGCCGCGACCACCTCATCGCCTCCCAGGTCGACAACCGTGGGAGGAACGATGTAGCGCAACACGGGATAGAAAAACGAGACGGCGGACGCGAACAGTCCACCGCCCAGCAACCCTCCAATGAAGCGACGGCGCCGGGGGTCAGCCCCGGAGCCCGCGTTGTTCTCCATGGCGGCTCTCTCCACCCTGACGGGCAGCGCTTATTTCGTCTTGCCGAGTTCTCTCACGTAAGCCACCAACTGGCCGATTTGCTCCTTGGTGAGCTTGCCGTCGTAAGGCGGCATCTTGTTCTTGCCCTTGGTGACGATCTCGACCAGTTCGGCGTCGGTCTGCTTCTGCACCTCGGCGGAGCGCAGGTCGCGGATGTTGAACTTCGCACCCATGGCCGTCTTGCCGCTGCCGTCCGGGCCGTGGCACATCGCGCACTTGGCTTTGAAGTTGGCGGCGCCGTCCTGACCCAGCGTCAGGGCAGGGGTCAGAGCAAAAATGAAAAGAACGAAAGCGAGCAGAGCCAGCTTTTTAGTCATGGATTCTCCTGAGCGTTGTTTCCGGCAGCTTCCGAGCCCCCGGTCACAACTGCAAGTGACTCTCGCCGCAGGCCCGCATGGCTGTCAGTGATCTAGATCACAGAATACTTGAGGTGTCCCCCGCTAGTGCACGCGGAAGACTGCCAGCGCCTGGGAAGGCAGCGAGACGCGTACCTCCTCTCCGGCGATCTGGGCCGTTGTCCGGCCGAAAAGCGGCTCAAGCTGCCGCACCCCCTGCAGTACTGTATCAGCGACGGAAATTTTCAGGTCCCGCGCAGACGAAGCGTTGTTGTACACGACCAGCAGCTTCTCTTCTGGCAGGTCGCGCAGGAAAGCGTAATAGGTATCGTCCCAGCCGATATGCCATTGCTTTCCCGTGCGCAGGGCAGGATGGGCTTTGCGCAGCGCCAGCAAAGATTGCACGTGAGCGAAAACATCCTGTTGTTCGGGCGTGCGGCCGTTAGCGGAAAAAGCGTCTCGTGGATCGCCCGGGAAACCGCCCGGGAAATCGCGGCGGTTGTCAGGGTCGTCGCCGCCTGGCATCGCGATCTCGTCTCCCGAATAGATCTGCGGGATGCCGCGCACTGTCAGGAGGAGCGAGAACGCGGCTTTCAGCTTGCCGGACGTGCTGCCTTCCTCGCTGACGAAACGCTTCTCGTCATGATTGCCGAAGAAGGTGATCAGCATATCCGGATGCGGGTAGAGCGAGTCGTGCCGGAGAACATCGACGATCCGTGACATCGGCTGGCCTTTGATGATCGCATCGCGCAAGGCGTAACACAGCGGGAAGTCGAACACGGTAGGCAGGCCGGAATCGACGCCGTCGAACTGTTTGCGTCCGCCCTCAAAAAACGCGGTGATGGTGGAATCGCCGTCCGCAACTTCCCCGATGCTGTTGAGGTGCGGATAGACCTGGCGCAGCCGTTCGCGCCAACCTCTCCAGAACTGGCGCGAGGAGTAAGGGAACGTGTCGATGCGGAAGCCGTCGAGCTGCGCGACTTCTGTCCACCATTTCGCATTCTGTGCCAGAAACAGGCCCAGTCTTGGATCGTCGGGGTTGAGGTCAGGAAGCTTGCTGGCGAACCAACCTTCGAGCGTGGCGCGATACTGCCGCGGCGAAGCGTGCGGATCCACCAGCCCGTTGAATGAGTACGACGGCTCAAGGTGGTTCGTGGGAGTGCCATGCAACCACGTCGGCGTCGGAGGATCGTTGGCCCACGCATTCTTCGGTCCGGTGTGGTTGGCGACGTAGTCCATCAGGACCTTCATGCCGAGCTGGTGGGCATCGGAAACCAGTCCCTGATATTCGGCGAGCGAGCCCATGTGGTCTTCGATGGCGTAGAAGTCCATCACGTGATAGCCGTGGTAGTCCGAGTCGGTGTTCTTCCAGACCGGCGTGAGCCAGAGGGTGGTAACGCCCAGGTCGTGCAGGTAAGACAGGTGCTGCCGAATACCGCGCAGATCGCCGCCGTGATACGCCATAGGCTGGCTGCGGTCGTAAACGCCGGTCGAGCCCGGCGGCTGATCGTTCGAGGGGTCGCCGTCGGCAAAGCGGTCAGGCATGATCAGGTAAATGACATCGTCGTGTGAGAAGCCTTCGAAATGGCCGCGGGAATCAGAGCGCGCCAGGAGGGGCAGGCGAATTGTCGTCGTACCCGATGCCGTGCGCACGTCAAACTGCGCTGTTCCGGCGCGGAGAGAGCGATCCGCCTTCAGCCGAACGAAAAGATAGTGCCCATTCGCAGAAGCCTCGGTGCCGACGACGGCGAGATTCTTCATATTGCTGGTCACGCCCGCGCCGCTCAGGTTCTCGCCGGTCAGAAGCAGGGTGAACTCAGGCGTGAACTTCGTCCACCAGTTGGGCGGCTCGACCTTGCGGACGATAGGAGCGGGTGCGGGTTGCGCCCACGCTGCCGCAGAAAGAATCAAGATCGAAAGAGAGCACAAAACCAGCAGAGCGCGAGTTCGAGAGCGTTTCATAGGGAAGTCAATCTCCCGTCGGAATCAAGATCTTGCCGGAGCGGCTTGTCCAGCGACCACACGACTGGCATAGCGCACGTCGCGGGTGTCTTCCACGCGTTGCGTTAAGACTGCGGCGAGGATCATGAAAACTCCACCCGCTACGACTGCGGCCAGCCGGTTGTTATTCAACAGGTGAGCCATCACCCAGCCGAACAGCAGCGAGGCCGTAATCTCCGGAATCACGATGAAGAAGTTGAAGATGCCCATGTAGACGCCAGTCTTGTTCGAGGGTACGGAGCCCGCCAGGATGGCATAGGGCATGGACAGCGTGCTAGCCCAGGCCATGCCGACCCCAGTCATGGAGAGCAGAAGGAGGAATTTGTTGTGAATGACCGCGACCGACAATAACCCGAGGCCACCACAAATGAGACAGACGCTGTGGGCTGTCTTGCGGCCAAGTCGCTCCGCCAATCCGGGCAGGAGCAACGAAAACCCGAAACACACTGCCGAGTACATGCCGAAACACACGCCTGCCCATTGCACGCCGTCGGTGTAGAGAGCGGAACTCGTGTCAGGCGCGCCGAACACATTCCGCGCCACCGCTACCGGAAAATAGAGCCACATGCAGAACAGACCCATCCAGGTGCAGATCTGGACCCAGGCCAGTTGACGCATGGTACGTGGCATCTGGCGGATCGACGCGAATATTTCCTTCGCCCCCGCAACCGCGCCAGTATGTTCAGACTTCATCTTCTGAAACTCTTCGAGGTTCTCCGGCGGATACTCGTTGGTCGTGAGGATGGTCCAGAGGACGGCCCCGAAGAATGCGGCGGCTCCGATTTCGAAGGAAAGTTTGGTAGCAAAGGGAATTGTGCCGGCCGCCGTCGTGCTGGAAAAGTGGAAGGCACGAGTAAGGAGCGAAGGTAGAACCGAAGCGACGACCGCCCCCAGCCCAATGAACAAACTCTGCATGGCAAATCCACGCGTGCGCTGCGCTTCCGGCAGCAGGTCAGCGACGAAGGCGCGAAACGGTTCCATGCTGATGTTGATGGAGGCGTCCAGGATCCAAAGAAGACCGGCAGCCATCCACAATGCAGAACTGCGCGGCATCAGGATGAGCGCCGTCGAACTAAGGATCGCGCCGGCAAGAAAGTAAGGGCGTCGGCGACCCAGCCGGCCCCAGGTGCGGTCGCTGGCATGGCCGATGATCGGCTGCACGATGAGCCCGGTCAACGGAGCCGCCAGCCATAGGATTGGAATCTGATCGGCGCGCGCTCCCAGGTATTCATAGATCGCGCTCATGTTGGCCATCTGCAGTCCCCAGCCAAACTGGATACCGAGGAACCCGAAGCTCATGTTCCAAATCTGCCAGAAACTGCGTGGTGGTTTTTCCATGATGTTTCCTAACGATCGTAGATGGTGGTCAGGGATCGGAGTTTTGCGGCCAAGGCGTCGGTCAGCACGCCGCGGCGATGACGCCACTTCCAGTTACCTCCCAGCGTTCCGGGGAGATTCATGCGCGCCTCGGTGCCCAGGCCGAGCACGTCCTGCAAGGGGATGATCGCGACGTCGGCCACCGAGGCAAGCACGGCCCGAATCATAACCCAGGGCATTTCGGAGTCATCCTTGAAGCCGAGATAAGCACGGGCGAACTCGCGCTCCTTGCGGACATCTTCCGGGGTGCGGGTACTGTCGCCCGCCCCGGAACTCCTCCACCAGCCTACCGTCGTGTCGTTGTCGTGCCCCCCGGTATAGGCGACCAGATCGCGGCTGTAGTTGTGCGGACGAAACGACGGGCCTTGCGGGTCGTTCCCGAACGCAAACTGCAAGAGGCTCATGCCCGGCAGGCCAAACTGCTGGCGCAGTTTTTCTACGGGCGGAGTGATGACTCCCAGATTTTCCGCGACGATCGGGAGTCCGCCAAAAGCATTCTGCAGAGCGGAAAGAAAATCTTCTCCGGGCCCCTTCACCCACCGGCCGTGAATGGCGGTCGTCTCGCCGGCGGGTATTTCCCAATAGGCTTCGAATCCGCGGAAGTGATCGAGGCGCACCATGTCAAACAAATTCAGCGACGCGCGGAAGCGCTCGATCCACCACTTGTACCCGTTCGCCGCCAGCACGCCCCAACGATAGATGGGATTGCCCCAGAGTTGTCCGGAAGCGCTGAAGTAGTCCGGAGGAACGCCGGACACGACGGTCGGCAAACCCTGGTCGTCAAGGTGAAACAGTTCGGGATGGGCCCAGACATCGGCGCTGTCGTGGGCGACATAGATGGGAGCATCGCCCATGAAGCGGATCCCCCGCTCCTGACAGTAGCCCTTGAGCTGTTCCCATTGCCGGAAGAATTCGAACTGCCAGTACTTATGTGCCTGTACCTGAGGCGCAAGCTTTGCTGAAAATTCACGAATGGCCTGAGGATCGCGGCGTCGGATGGGCGGATCCCAGGTGGCCCACGTGTTTTCCCGGCGAATGTCCTTGCACGCCATGAAGAGCGCGTAGTCATTGAGCCAGGGGCTGGAAGCTTCGCAGAAGCGCTCAAAATCCGAACGATCGGCAGCCGCGGCGTCGGCCAAGAAAATCTGCGCAGCCCGCCACAACACTCCGCGTTTGAAATCGATGACCGGCCCGTAGTCCACCGAGTCTTCGGGAAAGTCGGGCACTCGCGCCACATCGGACGCTGCCAGCACGCCCGCCTCACGCAGACGCTCGAAGCTGAGCAACAGAGGGTTCCCCGCAAATGCCGAAAAACACTGGTAGGGAGAGTCGGCGTACCCGGTCGGATTCAACGGTAAGACCTGCCACAGTTTTTGCCCCGCCGCCGCCAGGAAGTCGGCAAATTCGTAGGCGCAAGGCCCCAGATCGCCGATCCCAAAGCGTCCCGGCAGGGAAGTAATGTTGAGCAGGATTCCGCTGCAGCGCGGGAATTTCACCCCGTAACAATACGCAGGCAGACGGTTTCGGGCAAGGATGGCAGTCTCCGTGCATTGCCGGACGCACCCGTACCTGATCTTCCGTGACCTCGGAAGGTCGCTCCCCGCTTGCTAGCCTCAGAACTGGATTTCAAGGAGAACTACCTTGCCCGCTACGTCTGCCAAGCCTACGATCAAGATCCTGTATGGTGAGTCTGATGAAGAAACCCTAGCTACTCAGGCCGCCGCCATGAAAAAAGCCGGCCACCATGTCACCACCGCCGTCGGTCGCGCGGGCGTTCAGGACGCGCTGCGCCGCGATGCCTTCGACCTGGTAGTTCTCGGCTCCACCTTGTCGAAGGACGACCGCCACCACTTGCCCTACATGGTGAAGAAGGCTCACGAGGGGACGAAGGTTCTGGTCATGCATGCCAGTAGCCGGCACCACGAAGTGGATGCGAGCGTGGACGCCAATACCAGTATGCAGTTCGTGCTCGAGAAGATTGCGCGTCTGATGGCTGAGCAGATGGTTTCGGCGTAGAAATTGATGCTCGCGGGAGGCGAACCCCGAGCTGCCAAATAAAAAATGAGTCTGGCTGGGCCGGAGAGAGATGAGAGAGGGCCCGGCCAGACTCTTCCAGAAACTACTCTGAGTTGCCCCGTTGGTCGCTGCCGACCGGGCTCAGCTTGCCGAACAGGCCGTCGCCCTCGTCATTCGGTCCAGCCGTGAAGTACAGATCATTGAAGAGGCCGGAATTAGCGTTGCCGCCTCCGAAGCTCAGGGCCCACAGTCCGTCAATCCAGATCGGCGCTCCGTTGGCATCCAGAAGCGTGCCCTCGAACTTTCCACTCACCGTGTTGTAGGCGTGAATGAAACCGTCGCCGAAGTTGCCGATCAGCAGGCGGTGGCTGAAGGTCCCGAAATCGCCGGGCGCCTGCGCGATGCCCCACGGTGCGTTCAGGGCCTGGTTATGCTGCAAGCGAAGCAGCAGGTGGCCGTCCGTGTCGAAGACATCGACATAGCCTTTTCCCGGCCCGTGATTTTCGTCCTTCGACCCCGGCCTGCGCTGCGCGAAGGTGACAACGATGTTGCCTCCGACGTTCTGAATTCCGAATGGTGCGTAGTTTGCAGGCAGCATGGAGTCTGCAAAGCCGCCGTCCACCTCAATTTCCTTGAATTTTGAGTTGTAGACGTCGACCGCGCCGGTCGTGAAGTTCGTTACATAGAGCCGCGGGCCTCGTTTGGTCATGGCGAGGGCCGCGCCCTTATAGACTGCACCTTCGCCGGAGTCGTCCACCATGATGACCGCGTTGGTCAAATCGACGTTCGGATTCCAGCCGGCAATGGTGCCGTCCTCGGTCACCCACAAGAACACCGAGCGCTGGCCAGGGACAAGTTCAAAGGCCCCGTTGAAGGCGTTAAAGACCATTCCGGTTGGAGCGGACCCGCCGCTCTGCCCCTTGGGCAGCGGAATGGTCACGACCAGACTCTGAGGCAGTCCGGTGCCGTCATACAAAGTCGAAAGCCCGGTGCCGTTGTCTGAGATCCACCACGGCGATCCGGAGGATCGCGCCACGCCCCAGGCGTTGACGAGATTCGGATCAAGGTTGGGTACGTTCGCGACGTTGGGATTGTCGGCTGTCAAATCGGTTCTCGTATAGTGCTGAGCCATTGCGCCGGTCGTCAGCCACACTAGAGTGAAGACCATCGCGGCCAGTGCCGCGGGACGCTTCGAATGCTGTGCGTGAAGCATGCAACACCTCCTGAGAGATTGCTGGGCTGGGTTGCTCCCCGGTTCGGAAAAGCGCGGGAAGGATTCAGCAAACACCTTACCCGTGGCTCAGGAGGCGACTTGTCACGCATATGTCATGGATGCGTCAATTTTTCACCCATGCGTAGAGGTTGCCAGGAAGTGTGCGAGGAAGGTTGTCGCCGGATTCGATTACTGACAAGAAAATTGCCACCAAAATTAAAATGGGCCGCCAGCCAAGAAGCGGTGACTTTTCCTTGGCTATCGGCCCACTCGATCCTGAAGCGGATCGGAGGTGATACTTACATCGTAAACCCTCCGACCGGGTTGTCAAGAACAACTTCCGGCAGTCCCGAATCGGCACTGGGAGCGGCCTCCCGCTATTGACACTCCCGTCGCCAGAGTGTTAATTTTATTGGTTTTAGAAGCCCTAATCTTCCAGCCAGATCAGCAGAAAATGGACCAGACAATCCGACAACTAGGCGGATTACTGCTCGGAGCCGTACCCACGGTCCTCCTCCTGACCACCCTTTATATCCTCTACACGGTGCTGGTCCACAAGCCGCTCAAGGCGGTGCTGGCGGAGCGCCGCAGCCGCTCCGAAGGGGCATTGGAAAAAGCCCGCGCCGATATCGCGGCGGCCGAAGCGCGTACCGCCGATTACGAGCAGCGCCTGCGCGAAGCCCGGATGAAGATTTTCAAGAACCAGGAAGCCCTCCGTCAGCAGGCTATGCAGTCGCGTGCGGAAGCGGTGGCACAGGCCCGCGCTAAGGCGCAGGAACAGGTGAAAGAAGCGCGCGCGGGCATCGAGCAGGACAAGCAGCAGGCGCTGGCCAACCTGCAGTCGGAGGCGAGCCGGTTGGCAGCGGAGATTGTACGCACGGTGCTCCGTCCGGTGGCCGCGCCGAGTCCGGTGGGCGGACAATGAGCGCGAAGGGATTTATCCGGTCGCTGCTGGTGCTCGCCCTGCTGTCACTTCCAGCCGTCTGTGCGGCTTTCGCGCACGCGCAGGAACACACTTCAGAGCCCGCTCAGGCAGCACCCGAGGACAGGAGTCCCGGCGCTGAACTCGCCAAAGAAACGCGCGAGGCTGCGGGCGAAGAAGAGAACGAGAACCTGAAGCACTCCTTTGTGGTCCAGAAGCTGGCGAAAATTACCGGACTGAGTGTGCATC
>Ga0326726_10006781_pt1 | contig 10300 bp, 8 predicted proteins | sample MHFenrmetagenome_2_FD_207603 | JGI IMG/M metagenome (GOLD analysis project Ga0326726, IMG submission 207603) | Lab enriched peat soil microbial communities from Michigan Hollow, Ithaca, NY, United States - MHF15MN | ecosystem: Environmental > Terrestrial > Soil > Wetlands > Peat | place: USA... | reverse complement strand
CTCGTCGGTGATGCTCTGCATCGCGGCGTCTTCCGCGACGCCGGCGACGGTCGTGCATGGCGGTCGCGCCTCGGGATGGAGCGAGTTCCACGCGACGTGGATGCACTGCCCGATCGGATCCTTGTTCGGCCAGAGTGCGCGTCCCATCGCCTGGCTCACGACCGCCACGAGCGGCGTTCCCGGGCGATCCGATGCGTCGAACGCGCGGCCGCGCAGGATGCGTGTGCGCATGACGCCGAAGTACTCGGGCGTCGTCATCTGGAAGTTGAAACGGCCCAAGCGCGCTACGGAGTCGATTCCCGGCACCGTCAGGTACGCCGTGTTCGTGCTGAACAGCAGGCTGTTCACGCGAGTGGCCGACTCGGCGCCGGGAATCGATTTCGCCGTCTCGAGCAGCTTGCGGCGCACGACGATCGACGTTGCGCTGTCCATCTCGAAGCCGCGAAAATCGAGATGCGCCTCGACGACATTGGTCGCGTCGTACCCGAGCGGTATCGACACGACGTTTCGCAGGCTGCGAACGAAGAGCCCGGCGCCGATGAGCAGGATGACCGACATCGCGCCTTGCGAAACCAGCAGCGCCGCGCGCAGTCGTGAATGCTGCACGACGCCGGCGCGAGCGCCCGCTTTGAGCGAGCCGGCGAGATCCGATCGGGTCGCGAGAATCGCCGGCCCGATCGCCACGAGCAGCGCCGACGCGAACGCGCAGGCCGCCGCCGCGCCGATCGTCCGCCAATCCGCGATGAGACCGGATGGCGAGGCCTGAACGAGCAGCAGCCGCTGGATCGCCGCACCACCCCACTGTGCGGCGACCAGTCCGGCCGCGCACCCGAGCGACGCGAGCAGCGCGCCCTCGATGATGAACTGCGCGATGAGCCGCCCGCGACTCACGCCCAGCGCGAGTCGCACGGCGATCTCACGACGCCGCCGGAGCACGCGGGCGAACATCAGGTTCGCGACGTTGGCGCACGCGATGAGCAAGACGATGCCGGCGACTCCGGCCACCCAGAGCAATACGCGCGACTCGCGCCCAGGAGCGAAGCGAGCCTTCGAAGGCCAGTGGCTTGGCGATCGAGTCGGGCGTCAGAACCGGGTTGATCGCGCGCTGTGCGCGGCGGCTCTGGATGAACGCGTTGGTGAGATCGGCGGTCGCCGCTTCGTCCGAGACCCCCGCGCGCCGGCGAACGACGATCTCCGTCCAATCCCAGCTGTAACTCGTGAAGAAGGCGCCTCGATCCGTCGGGCTGATGTTGGCCGGGACGGTGGTGATCGGAATGAACAAGTCCGGCTCGGAGCCATTGTTGGCGGTTCCGACGAATCCTTCCGGCGCGACGCCGATGATGGTGTATTGCGCGATCCCGATCCGGAGTTGCTCGCCGACGACGTTTCGCCCACCGAAATCGGATCGCCACATGGGGTAGGCAAGCACCGCGACGCGGGAACCGTCGGGCACGGCGTCCTCCGCGGCGCCGAAGTAGCGTCCCAGCACCGGTCGCGCGTCGAAGAAGTCGAACAGCGCGGCGCCGACGCCGTCCACGTGGCGCACGCGCGTGCCCTCGCCGTTGCCGACCGCGAGCCGCCAATGCGAAACGGGCGCGATCTGCGAGAATGAGCGAGACGTGCGCACGAAATCGAGGTAGCGCGTGTACGACGTCGTCGGATAGATGAGTGTGCGACCTCGCAGCGACGAACGCATGTAGACGCCGTGCACCTCGCTCGGCGCGCGCATGTACGGAAACGGCCGAAGCATGAGCCGGTCGATGACGGCGAACATCGTCGCGTTGGCCCCGATGCCGAGCGCGAGCGTGATGACCACGGTAGCGGTGAAGCCCGGCGAGCGACGCAGTCCGCGAAGCGCGTAGCGAAGGTCGTGGAGCAATGCGTCGACGCCGGGAAAGCCCCACGCATCGCGGCTCGCCTCGCGCGCGCGCAGCGTGCTGCCGACCTGCCGCCGCGCCTCGACCCGTGCGTCGGCGGCGCTCATCCCATCGGTTTCCAAATCGCGCGCCAGCAGCTCAACGTGCGCGTCGAGCTCGCTCGTGAGCGCCGCCTCGAGATCGCGGCGGCGGACCCACGCCGCGGCGCGCCGCCAGAATTCGCCCAGTGTCACGATTCCGCCCCCTTCAGCACTCGCATCGTCGCCGCCACGGCTCGTTGGAACTCGGTCTCCTCTTGACCGAGCTGGCGTCGTCCGGCCGCGGTCAGGCGGTAATAGCGCGCGGCCCTGCCGGTCGGTGACTTCTTGAGCTCGGAGGTGATCCAGCCTTTCGCCTGCATCCGTTGGAGCGCAGGGTAGAGCGAGCCTTCCTCGACGCGGAGCGCGTCGCGGGACAGGCGCTTGATGTGCTGCGCGAGCCCGTATCCGTGCATGGGACTCGCCGAGAGCGTCTTGAGGATGAGGAGGTCGAGCGTGCCGGCGAGGACCTGGGAGCGCGGGTCGTCCATGGTGGTCAGCCCTATGGTTGTCACGTCTAGGTATACGTCGGACACTGGCCACGCGCAAATGGTTGGGACGGCGGCGAGGCGGTCGGCCACCCTCAGGGCCGAGGCCGCCGAGCACCTCGGGCTTGACGAGGACCCGCGGATGCGCACATATGTAGACAGTCGCCATATGGCGACGGACTCGGTATGACCCACTTGCCGTGAGGACGAATGCCGCGCGCCGAACCCGCCAGCCGCAGCGACCTGCCGCCGGGCACGCTCGAGATGCTGATCCTGCGCACGCTCACCTTGGGAGCGCTCCACGGCTACGCGATCGCCCAACACATCGCGAAGCTCTCCGACGGTGTATTCAAGGTCGAGCAAGGGTCGCTCTATCCGGCCCTCGAGCGCCTGTTGAACAAGGGATGGGCGACGGTGCGCTGGGCGGAGACGCCGACCAAGCGCCACGCGCGCTATTACGCCATCACGGCGTCCGGGCGAAAGCAGCTCAGGGAAAAAGAGTCGCACTACGAGCGCGTCAGCGCGGCGATCGCGCGTGTGATGCGGGCGAGCTGAGCACGAACCGTGTCGCTCGTCGACGGCCTGATTCACCGACTGTATGTGCTCCGTCGCGGAGAACGCTACGGAGACGAGGTCGCGCGCGAGATGGACTTTCACGCGCAGTTGGCGACGCTCGCGCAACGCGGCGAGCGCCCCGACCAACTGGCCGCCGAGCTCACGGCGCGACGGACGCTGGGCAACGTGACCTACTACCGCGAGGAGGTTCGTCGCATGACGCCGCTCGCCTGGCTCGATGGGATTCGGCAGGACCTCGGCTACGCGTGGCGCGGACTCGCGCGCGCACCGGGCTTCACGCTCGCCGTGGTGCTGACGCTGGGCCTAGGCATCGGCGTGAATGCCTCGGTCTTCTCGTTCATGAACCGCTTGTTCCTGCGCGTTCCCGACGGCGTGGTCGATCCGTCGTCGGTTCGGCGTTTGTACGTCGAATTTTCGCGCCCCGAGGAGCCCACCGGCCGACTCGCGTTCGACTCCTTCTCCTACCCGTTCTTTCGCGCGATCTCGCTGGCCGAAGACTCCAGCGTTCACATGGCGGCGTTCACCGAGCCCGACTCAACGGCAATCGTGAACGGCGATTCGCGTGTCCCGATTCGGCTGAGCCGCGTGACCGGCGGCTACTTCGGTGTCCTCGGGGTCCGTCCCGAACGCGGTCGCCTTTTCGTGGGCGACGAGACCCGCATCGAGTCCCCAACGTCCGTCGCCGTAATCAGCGATGCACTATGGCGCACCGCCTACGGCGCCGACGAGCGGGTCCTCGGCCGAATGATCTCGATCGGCTCGCATCAGTTCACGGTCATCGGGATTGGCGCGCCGTCGTTTTCGGGGATCGACATCGATGCGGTCGACGTTTGGGTTCCGGCCAACACGTACGGGGCCCAGGGGTTCGCGGGCTTGGCGTGGTATGACACGTTCCAGAACTCGTTTCGGGTCATCGCACGAATCCCACCCGCGGTTCAGGATTCGCGTGTGCTGGCCATGGCCACCGTCGCACTTCGCTCGGTGCATCTCACGGGATTCGTTTATGACTCGACCGAGACAGCGCGTGCCGGGTCGATCGTTCGCGAAGCAGGGCCGGCGAAACGGGCTCAGGAGGTCTCGATTTCGACGCGCATCGCCGGGGTCGCGCTGATCGTCTTGTTCATCGCGATCGCGAACGTCACCAACCTGCTGCTCGTTCGCGCCGCGCGGCGTCGACGAGAGATCGCCGTCCGACGAGCCCTTGGCGTTTCGGGCACGCGGCTGTATCAGCAATTGATCACCGAGAGCGTGTTGCTCGGCCTGCTTGGCGGCGCATGCGCAGCACTGTTCGCCGCTTGGGGGAGTACGGCTCTGCGACGTCTGCTTCTGCCGCGTGTGCATTGGTCGGCGGCAGCAATGGACGCGTCGACGCTCGTCTTCATCGCGCTGACGGCCGTCGCGGCCGGGATCGTCGCGGGGCTCGCGCCGGGCTTCCAGTCCACCCGCCCGGATCTGGTCAATTCGCTGCGTGCGGGCGCGCGAGAAGGTGCGTATCGCCATTCGCGGCTCCGCTCGGCGATGCTCGTCGTGCAGACGGCGTTGGCGGTGGTGCTGTTGATCGGCGCGGGGCTGTTCGTGAGAAGCCTCGACCTGGTGCGATCGCTCGACATGGGGTACGACGTCGATCATCTGATCTTCGTGGGACCGACGTTTGCCGGCGCGAGGCCGTCGGCGACCGAGCGGATGGCGGGGCTGGAGCGGGCCGCTGCGAGACTTCGCGCCGTACCGATACTCGAGGGCGTCGGCTACGCAACGTCGGCTCCGATGCGCGGCGAATCCTTCACGACGATCACGCTGCCCGATCGAGATTCGCTCCCTCTCTTCGAAGGGGAGCGGGGAGCCTCCATGATCGCGGTGTCACCCGGCTATTTCCGAGCCACCGGAGTTCCTTTGCTCGCGGGGCGTGATTTTGGAAGCGAGGATGGCAGCAGGGGCACTCGAACGCTGATCGTGAGCAAAGCGATGGCGCGAGTGTACTGGCCGGGGAAAAATGCCGTGGGTCAGTGCCTGATACTCGGCAAGCGCGGCGGTAAATGTGGAACGGTCGTCGGAGTCGTCGGCGACGTGCATCGTATGGCCGTCATCGAAAAGCCGGGCCTTCAGTTCTATCTGCCCGCGGCCCAAGCAGACACGTTCTTTGCGCCGACTCAGCTGGTCATTCGCGCGCAAGATGCGAACATCGCAGCGGCCGGTTCGCTAGCGGCTGCCGAGCTTCGCCGCGCGTTTCCGACGTCCGGACCGGCGGGGATCAGGACGATGACTCAATCGCTCGAGCGGCAATTCAGGCCGTGGCGCCTCGGCGCCGAGCTCTTTGTGACTCTCGGCCTCCTCGCGCTCGTGGTCTCGGCCATCGGCGTCTACAGCGTCGTCGCGTACTCGGTGAGCCAGCGGACCCGCGAGATGGGAATTCGAATCGCGCTCGGCGCGCGAGCAGGCGACGTTCTCTCGCTCGTCGTCGGTGAGGGCTCGCGAACGGTCGCGATCGGGGTCGTCCTCGGCGTGATCGTCGCGCTCGCGACCGGTCGCCTCGTGGCGACACTTCTTTATGGAATTACCGCGCACGACCCGCCGGTGCTCGTCGGCGCGGCGCTGGCCCTGATGGCGGTCGGCGCCGGGGCGAGCCTCGTGCCGAGCTGGCGGGCAGCGACAGTCGATCCGGTCGTCGCGTTAAGGTCAGATTGACGCTGAGAACGCCCGCGGCGGTGGCATCGCTCGGGACTCCGCGGTAATGTGAATCATGCGGTTCCATACCTATACGAAGTTCAGCCCAGAGCTCGCCGACGCGATCGACTTGCAGTCGTTGCTCGACAAGCTCGCCGACTTCCTGCTGCAGTCCGGCTTTGCCGGTGGCGACAACCAGTCGTACTACGGCTGGGATACCGGCGACGAACAGAATCGATCGCTCGAGGCGCTCAAGCAGGCGATTCTCGATGCGCTGATGGAGAGTGGGCAGTTCACTCCCGAGATGCTCGACGCGCTCCGCGGCGGCGAGGACTCGGAGGGACAGGCCAAGCTCGCGCAGCTCCTCGACCAGCTCGTCCAGCGCCTGATCGACGAGGGCTACCTCAACGTCGAGAACGCGCCGCAGATGCCGGCCGGCCACCAGGCCGTCACGGGGCCCGGCGGCCTCGCCAAGGCCGCCGCCCGCGACGTGAACTTCAATCTCACCGACAAGGGTATCGACTTCCTCGGCTATAAGACTTTACGAAATCTTCTTGGCTCGTTGGGAAAGTCTAGCTTCGGCAGCCACGACACCGCGTACCTGGCGACCGGCATCGAGGCCGACGGGTGGAGCAAATCGTACGAGTTCGGCGACGTGCTCAACCTCGACGTCAACGAGACGCTCAAGAACTCGCTCGCCCGCACCGGCAAGATCGAAGTGCCGATGGACCTCGACTACTCGGACCTCATGGTGCGCCAGGCCGAGTACCGGTCGTCGTGCGCGACGGTGCTCATGCTGGACTGCTCGCACTCGATGATCCTCTACGGCGAGGACCGTTTCACCCCGGCCAAGAAAGTCGCGCTCGCCCTCACGCACCTCATCCGCACGCAATTCCCCGGCGACACCCTCAAGGTCGTGCTCTTCCACGACTCGGCCGAAGAGATTCCGCTGGCGACGCTCGCGACGGCGCAGGTGGGACCGTACCACACGAACACCGCCGAGGGGCTCAAGCTCGCGCGGCGGCTGCTGCTCGCCCAGAAGAAGGACATGCGGCAGATCATCATGATCACCGACGGCAAGCCGAGCGCGCTGACGCTGCCCAACGGGCAGATCTATAAGAATTCGTTCGGTCTGGACACCACAGTGATCGCGCAGACGATTCGTGAAGTGGCGAACTGCCGACGGTCGGGGATCATGATCAACACGTTCATGCTCGCCCGCGACCGTATGCTCGTCGAGTTCGTGAAGCGCGTGTCGGAGATCAGCAAGGGCAAAGCCTACTTCACGTCCACGATGACGCTCGGACAGTTCATTCTCATGGACTTCCTCAAGCGCAAGACGCGAAAAGTCAGCTAGGCGCCGCTAGATCTCGCGCGCCAGAACCCGGCGCAGCAGGCCGACGTCCATGTTGCCGCCGCAGAAGATGATGCCGACCCGCTTCCCCGTCAGCCGGTCGGCGAGCTTGGGGAGCGCGGCGAAGCCCATCGCAGCGGCGCCTTCCACCAGGTTGTGCGTCTCGGCGATGATCGTGCGGAGCGCTTCGGCGATCTCTGCGTCGGTCACCGTCACGAAGCCGGCGAGCCCTTCCTGCAGCGCGGGGAAGGTGAGATCGTAGGTCGTGCGCGTGGCGACGCCCTCGGCGAACGTGTCGGCACGAGCAGTCGAGAGACGTGAGTGCGCGTGCCACGAATCGTGAATCGCGCTCGCACCGGCGGCCTGAACGCCGTACACCTCGAGCGCCGGCGCCAGCACGCGCGCGACGGTCATCGCCCCGACCGCCTGCGAACCGCCGCCCGTCGCGATCACGAGTGCGTCGAGATCCGGTTCCTGCGCCAGGATCTCGAGCGTCATCGTGGCAGCCCCGGCGACGACGCGCGGATCATTGGTCGAGTGCGCGATCAATCGGCCTTCATCGGCGGCGATGCGCTCCATGACACCGACCGCTTCGTCGTAGTCGCGCCCCTCCTCGACGACGGTCGCGCCGAGCGCGCGCATCGCGGCGTTCTTGTCAGGGTTGTTGCCAGCCGGCACGCAGACGGTGACGCTCACTCCAGCCAGCTGTCCGCCGTAGGCGATTCCCTGCCCGTGGTTGCCGGTCGATGCCGCGACCACGCCGCGTCGACGCTCCTCGGCACCCAGCGCCGTCATGAACGACAGTCCGTTGCGGATCTTGAACGAGTTGGTCGGCTGGTGGTTCTCGTGCTTCACGAACACGTCGATGCCGTGCCCGACGAGCTGTGAGAGGCGCGGATAGTGGCGAAAGGCGGTCGGCGAGAGGTACCGCGCGATTCGATCGCGGGCGGCCTCGACGTCGTGGAACGTGATCGGCCAAAGGGCCTTGTCGGTTTGCGGGGTCGCGGTCATTGGGGGAGCTGAGTCGAGACCAACATTGAGGTCAGTGCGACGATCACGATGCCGACGAAAAGCTCGGCGAGCGCGCTGCGGCTGAACCGTCGCTGCGTGTCGTCCGTCCACTCCGGAGTCACGACCCGTCGCCAATGATAGGCGCCGAACGCGAGCGCGATCAACACGAACACGAGCTTGCGGAACAACCAGCTGCCGTAGTCGGTCGTCCAGAGCGCGTTGAACGCCGGCAACCGAAGAAACGCAGCGGTGACGCCGCTCAGGACAACGAGAATCACGCCGTCCACGGCCGCCGTGTGATAGGCGCGAGTCAGCGACGATCCGGCGCGGGGCGCGTCGGCGGGACTCATTCGCCCCCCCCCGAGCGCCGGCAGCGCGACGCCGACCATGATGGCGAGCGTGCCGATCCACGCCCCGGCGCCGAGAACGTGCGTCACATCCGTTGCGATCGAGAGCGCGGTGTGCTGCAGAGCCGCGGCGTGCCCGGTGAGCGACTCGCTGAGACAGATGAGCACCGCGCCGAACGCGGCGACGAACCAACCTCGCGTCGATCGCGCCGCGGTCAACAGGCCGAGCAGCGCGACGACCGCCCCGACGGCTCCTGTCAGCCAACCGTGCCCCCAGCGCGTGTCGCGCGCCACCGTCACGACGGCCGCGATCGGTGAGCCGGCCCCCGCGACGAGTTGCGACTGCAACGCGATGCGCGCAATCGTCGTCACCACGAACAAAGCGATCGCGGCGAGCGCGATTCGCCGCGCGCGCGCGCCGATGTCGAGCGAGGCGTCATCTGGCATCGCAGCCTTCGGCAGGACCGCGAGCCTGAACACCGTCGCGCCGATCACGAGCAGCACGGAGAGCAGCTCCGCCCAACGAATCGCCGGCGGCGTCGACGGGGTTTGGGAAATGCTGGTTGGCGCGCTCGGGGGGGGCGCCACCGGGACGACGGTCACGCCCGGAGTCGGCGCGGGAGCCGGGGCCTGCGCCCCGACGACACGAAACGAGAATCGTCCGTTCGTCGGATGTCCGTCCGAAGCCGCCGTTCGCCATACTACTGAATAGAAGCCCGGTAGCAACGCGCGACCGATCGCGAACGTCAGACCGTTCTGTTCGACGCTCGTCGGCGCGCCGAGCGGAATTGCAGCGCCGGACGAATCGAGTAGCTGCACGGACGTGAAGCGCGGCTCCGGTCGCTCGGAGAACCAGAGTCCGATCGAGGTTGGCGCGGAGTCGAGCGACGCATTCGCTGCCGGAATGCTCCGGACGAGGCGAGCGTGCGCGAAGACGAGCGCCGGGGTCGCCAACAGCACGATCGCCGCCGAAAGAGCGGCGATCGGATGACGAAGAGCTTTCGTAGGTCGCACGCCCAAAGATCGAACGGGGGAGTGTCCCGCGCAAACGGCGCCGACTCGGCATCAGACGCGATCAGCACACCGCGCGACCGTTGCGCACGTTCACCCGCGAGGACGTAACTTTCGCGAACACTCGACTGTCCCCCCCCGGCCGATTTCGATGCTCTCGTTGACCTCGATCCTCCTGATCGGATTCGTGCTCGGCATGCGTCACGCAACCGACCCGGATCACGTCATCGCCGTCACGACCATCGTGAGCGACGAGCGATCGCTCTGGCGTGCGAGCAGCGTCGGAGCCGTGTGGGGCGTCGGCCACAGCATCACGATCCTCGCCGTCGGCGGCGCGATCGTCGTGTTCCGCCTGGTGATCCCGCCCCGATTGGGGTTGGTGCTCGAGTTCTGCGTGGCCCTGATGCTGATCGTCCTCGGCATGCTCACGCTCAGCGGCCGTCGGCTCAGTTCCGCGAGCAACGTAGCGCGTCCACTCGTGGTAGGGATCGTGCACGGCCTGGCGGGATCGGCGTTCGTCGCCCTGCTCGTGCTGGCGGCGGTTCCTGGCGCGATGCTGCAGCTTCTCTACCTCGCGCTATTCGCCGCGGGAACCATCGCGGGGATGGCGTTGATCACGGTCGTGGTCGCGTTGCCGTCGGCGGTCACGGCGCGGCGCTTCGTGAGCGTGCAACGCTATCTGCGCGTCGCCAGCGGATTCGCGAGTCTGGCGTTCGGGATCGTGCTCGTTCAAAGAGGCGTGGCACAGGGGCTCTTCGACACGGTGCCGCACTGGACGCCGCAGTGACTCGCGCGCTGGCCAGGCGCGGTGAATTCAGCCGTCGTCTGCGGCGATGGTATGCCCGCAATGCGCGCGACCTGCCCTGGCGACTGACCAGAGACCCCTATGCCGTGCTGG
>Ga0326726_10006780_pt1 | contig 10300 bp, 8 predicted proteins | sample MHFenrmetagenome_2_FD_207603 | JGI IMG/M metagenome (GOLD analysis project Ga0326726, IMG submission 207603) | Lab enriched peat soil microbial communities from Michigan Hollow, Ithaca, NY, United States - MHF15MN | ecosystem: Environmental > Terrestrial > Soil > Wetlands > Peat | place: USA... | reverse complement strand
CGTGTACTCGACGCCGTGCGTGACCGGCAGCATCGGGATGCCGACGCGCGCGTACTCGTCGCGCCGCGCGATCGCGAGCGCCCAGAAATGCGGCGGCGTCCACGCGAAGATGATCAGGAACAGCAGCAGCGCATTGGAATCGACGCTGCCCGTCACTGCGACCCAGCCGAGCACCGGCGGCGCAGCGCCGGCGGCGCCGCCGATCACGATGTTCTGCGGCGTCGCGCGCTTCAGCCACACGGTGTAGACGACCGCGTAGCCGATCAGCGAGAAGAAAGTCAGGATCGCCGTCAGCGGATTGACCAAGAGCGCGAGGATCAGCATCGAGCCGGCGCCCAGCACAAACGCAAAGGACAGGGCGTAAGCCTCGGATACGGCGCCGCGCGGCAGCGGCCTGCGCCGCGTGCGCGCCATCTCCGCGTCGATGCGCGCGTCGAGCACGTGATTGATCGCGGCGGCGGAGGAAGCGGCGAGCGCGATGCCGATGGTGCCCCAGACGAGGGCGCCTGCGGGCGGGAAACCCGGCACGGCGAGGAACATGCCGACGATCGCCGTGAACATGATCAGCGAGACGACCTTGGGCTTGGTCAGCGCGAAGTAATCACGGGCTTTGGACCAGCGCGCCGAGGGAGCCGTCGCGGTCTGTTCTTCGCGGGCGTTCATGAGGCTTCAAATCCTAGCATGGCGCTCAGGGGATCGGCCGCAGCCCTGTATGGGCCGCCGCGCGCTGCACGACGTACTCGCAGAGCCCGCGCAGGAAGTCCGAAAAGACCCGCACGCGCGCCAGGCGCTGGGCCGCCGGGGTGTGGACGATGGAGAGCGGCGGCCCCAGATGCGTGTGTTCGGTCAGCACGGCCATCAGGTTGCCGTCCACGAGTTCCCGCGCCGCGAGCAGGTCCATGGTCTGCGTGATGCCGACGCCGCGCGCGGCCGCGAGCATGACCGCCTCGGCCTCGTTGACCGTCACGCGAAACTTGAGCTCGAAGGAAGGTTTCGCATCATCGGCGAACACCCACGGCCGCGGATGCGTGCCGCCCGACGGAATCGAACCGATCAGCACGTGGTCGGCGAGTTCCTCGATCGTCTGCGGGCGCCCGTGGCGGGCGAGATAGAGCGGCGAGGCGCAGGTGATCCAGCGCGAGCCGGAAATCCGATGCGCCACGAGGTCGGGGTCCGTCACTGTTCCGGCGCGTACGGCGAGATCCACGCCTTCCTTGACGAGGTCCACGACGCGCTCGTTGAAACGCAGGTCCAGGTCGATGCCCGGGTAGCGCGCGAGGAAGTCCGGCAGCTTGGGCAACAGGATGTGGCGGCCGAAGGAGCCGGGCACGTCCACCCGCAGGCGTCCCGTCGGCTGGTCCTGCGCGCGGCGCAGCGTCTCTTCCGCCGCCGTCAGTTCCAGGAAGACCCGGCGGCAGTGGCCGAGGTACTCGTTGCCCGCCGGCGTCAGCGCGACTTTCCGGGTCGTGCGGTTGAGCAGGCGAAGCCCGAAGCGCTTTTCGAGCCGTCGCACATGCGTGCTGACCATCGCCCGGGACAGGCCGAGCTCGTCGGCCGCGCGGGTGAAGGACCCGAGCTCCGCGACGCGGCTGAATGCCTGCATGGCCTGCAAGGAATCCATGCCCAGGATTAGATCATATCGGTGAACAATAAAGCCACTAATAGGTGGTTTATCAGAACAATAGGAATGGGTAACTTGGCCCCCGCAGTAAATCGTCGGAGGCAGCCATGTTTCTCTTCAATCGTTCCGGACTCGCCGTCACCCTGGCCCTGGTCGTCGCGGTGTTGCCGGTCCTGATCCAGTACCTGTAAGCCGGACTCAGGTCCGCAGTCGAACCGGTCCGCCCTCCGGGCGAGGCGCGAGCGAGCGCAAGAGCGCGACCATCGCGAGCACGACCGAGGCCGCGCCCGCGTTGTGCAGGGTGCCGAGCCACAGCGGCCAGCCCTTCCAGATGAGATTCATCCCGATCAGCAACTGGAGAATGACCGCCAGCAGCACCGCGGTTCCCGCGGCGCGGGTAAAGAGCGTCTGGCCGCGCCGCCAGACGCCGACGACGAGCAGCAGCAGCACGAGCGTCGTCAGGTAGGCACCCAGCCGGTGCGAATAATGGATGGCGACGCGCGCGGGCGCGTCGAGCACGCCGCCCTCGTAGTCGATTCCGAGCCCGCGCCACAAGACGAAAGCGTTGCGGAAATCCATGTCCGGCCACCATTGGCCATGGCATTCGGGGAAATCCGCGCAGGCCGCCGCGGCGTAATTCGTGCTGGTCCAGCCGCCGAGGGAGACCTGCAGCGTCACGACGGCCATCGCGGCGATCGCGAGATTGCGCACGGGCCGCTCCGCCGCTTTCAGCTCGCGCCGCTCGGGCGACAGCGCGAGCCACCACAGGAGCGACAGCGTCGCGAGCCCGCCCAGCAGGTGCAGCGTCACGATCAGCGGTTTCAGCAAGAGCGTCACCGTCCACATGCCGAGCATGGCCTGCAGGACGACTAGCGCCACGATGAGGAGCGGCAGCACGCGCGGCTGCGCCGGATCGCGGCGGTTCCAGACCGAGAATGCCGCGAGGCCGAAGATGAAGAGGCCAAGCGCGCCGACGATGTAGCGGTGCACCATTTCGTTGAGCGCCTTCTGGTAAGCGCCGGCGTTCCCTGCGATCTCGGCGACCTGCGACGGATGGACCTGGCCATAGCAACCGGGCCAGTCCGGGCAGCCGAGCCCCGCGTTGGTCAGGCGCACCCAGGCCCCGACCACGACCACGATCGCGCAGAGTAGCGTCGCGACCAATGCGGCGCGGCGGAACCAGCGGAGTCTCGGGGCCATGCGCGGACTTTAGCCGATACTCGACAGGCGCAGCAGCCGTTCGAGATCCTTCAGCAGCCCCTCGGCGCTGCCGGCCGCGGAATGGCGCATCATCAGGTTGCCGAGGGGATCGATCACGTAGATGGACGGCGTGTCATACGGCGCCCGCGGAAAGAGCGCGAGGTATGCTTCGCCCTCGGGGCCCTTGGCGCCGAGCACCAGCAGGTCCTGGTCGTCCGGCCCCGGAAATCCCGCCGCGCAGCAATCGCCCGCGTGCAGCAGCACGCGCTGCACGCGCGTCGCGTCCTTGTCGAGGGCGAGCCGGACGCGCGCGAGTTGCGCGAGCGCCTTCGTGCAGGCTTCCGCGCAGGACTTGTCCGCGAGATAGACCAGGGACCAGGTGCCGCGCAGCACCCCGGGCGATGCCGTTCTGCCGTCGGGCAGCGTCAGGGCGATCGCCGGCAGCGGGCGCGGCGGATCGATCAGCTCGCCGTGCGCGGCGAGGGAAGGGCGCCACGCGGACGAATAATAAAGCCAGACGGCCGCCAGGAACGGCACGAAGAACAGCAGGGCCAGCAGCAGGAAATTGCGGCGGCCAGCGCGACGGTCGGCAACGGGATTGCTCATGCGTCTTCCCAGCGGCGGCGCAGCCCGAGCGCGAACCAGATCGCGACGGCGGTTGCCGCGAAGGCGAACCACTGTATCGCGTAGCCCAGGTGCCGTTCCGCTGTCATTCCGGCGAGGCTCCAGTTGCGCACGAAACCGTCGGGTTCGCGCGGATCGAGCAGGATCCGCTGCGGGCGCAATTCGCGGCCGAGCGCTGCCGCGAGTTCCGGCATTTTCGGATAGCTGGTCAGCCGCGGCCAGCCCTTGCCCGCAGGCGCGGCGAGCTCGATTCCGGGGCGCGGCAGGTCGTCCAGCCGGCCCGCGACCGTGCGCGGAACAGCTGGAACCGCGACTTCGGGAAGCACGTCGCGGGCGGCGCCGAACGGGGCCCAGCCGCGATCGACCAGGATGGCGCTGCCGTCGGAAAGCAGGAGCGGCGTCAGCACGTGCACGCCGGCCTGGCCTGCCTCGCTCATGTTGTCGAGAAGGAACTGGTGGTCGCTGTCATAGCTGCCGTTCGCGGCGACGCGCTGATAGCGCGGCACGGCGACACCGGCGGGGGATAGCGGAAGCGCCGGTCCCGCAGCGGTAAAATCCCGGTCGAGGGCGCGCCATTCCGCGGCGCGGCCCAGCTGCCAGTTGCCGAGCAGCACGAACAGGAGCACGGCAGCCGCGGTCACGACCGTCGCGACAGGCCGCAATGCAAATCGCCGGCTGCGGAAATTCAGCACCGGGCTATACTTCTCTATCCGAACTGGCGCCGGGGCAGTCCATGTCGTGGATCAAGTGGCTGGTACTGGTCATCTTCTTCGCGATCATCCTGAGCATGGCATCCGCGATGCTCCACCTCGTCCATGACTACCGGGGCGAGTCGAAGCGCATGGTGCGGGCGCTGACCTGGCGCATCGGCTTGTCCATCACCCTGTTCATCGTGCTGTGGGCAACCTGGAAGCTCGGCTGGATCGAGCCGCGCGGCACGACGCCGCAGTAGTCAGAGCGCCCGGATCGACGGCAGGTTCCGCCAGCGGCCTGCGATATCCATCCCGAATCCGAACACGAACCGGTCCGGCACGCGCACGCCGGTGAAGTCTGCCGTGATCGCCGCGGGAGCGGTGCGTTCCTTCCAAGCGAATGCCGCGGTCAGCACCTCGATCGCGCCTTGTTCGAGCAATCGCTGGCGGATCGTCGCGAGCGTGCGCCCCTCGTCCAGGATGTCGTCGAGCAGCAGCACCGTGCGGTTCATGACGGGCTCCTGCGGTCCCGCGATCCAGACCAGCTCGCCGCCCTGCGTGTTCGCGCCGTAGCGGCGCACGTGCACGTAGCTGATCTCGAGCGCGAACGCGAGCCGCGGCAGCAGCTGGCCGGCAAACACCAGGCCGCCGTTCATCACGGTGATGACCAGCGGATTGCGATCGGCAAGACGATCAGTGATGTCCCGCGCCATCCGCTCGAGGGCGGACTGCACGGCGCTCGCGGGGATGATCTCGTCCGACTTCGGTAGTTCCGTCATCCGTGGATTTTACCTGTGCGGGGCCCGCTGCGACGAAAGACCTGCGGATTGCGGCCAGCCGTTCCAGCGCGGCGGGCGTTCCAGGCATCCAAACCTAGAATTGGGATGCCGCCTGCGCGTCGGCCTGCCGGGGAGCGCTGCCCGTGAACCTGACCGAAAAATCGCTCAAGAGCCCGATCGGTGTCGCCGTCGGCGTCGGGCTCATCCTCGTGCTTGGCGTCGTGAGCCTCATGAAGCTGCCGGTGCAGCTCTTCCCCGACATCGAAGAACCGATCATCACGATCTTCACGGGCTGGCGCGCCGCGGCGCCCGCCGAGGTGGAATCGGAGCTGATCGAGCCGCAGGAACGCGCGCTGCAGGGCCTTGCGGGCCTGCAGGAGATCCAGTCCTTCTCCGGCGCCGGCGGCGCCTTCATCAATCTCCAGTTCGCCGTCGGCACCGACATGAGCCGCATGCTGATCGACGTGATCGCGCGCATGAACCAGCTGCCGCCGCTGCCGCGCGATGCCACTGCGCCGCGGATCTCGCTGGGCCAGGACGGCGGCGGCGGCCCGAACGACACGCTGTCCTGGTTCTTCGTGCAGCTGAAGCCCGGCACGCCGGGCCCGGTCGAGAATTACCGGCGCGAGGTCGAGGACCTGTTCCGCACGCGCATCGAGTCCATACCGGGCGTCGGCAACGTCAACATCAATGCCGGCGCGCCGGACGAGCTGCGCATCGAGTTCGATCCCTATCGCGCGGCGGAGCTCGGCATCCCGATCCCGTCGATGGCAGCGGTTGCCGGCAGCGCCGACGACGTGTCCGGCGGTTTCGCCGAGCTCGGCCGCCGCCAGTACACGCTGCGCTTCGCGGGCCGCTACAGCCCGGAGGACCTCGGCGGACTGGTACTCGACTGGCGCGACGGCCGGCCCGTGCACCTCTCGGATGTCGCGAAGATCTCCGTCGAGCGCGGCGACCGCAACTCGCTCGCGGTGCAGAACGGCAACCCGGCGATCGCGATCCAGATCCTCAAGGAGTCGGGCGCCGACGTGCTCTCGACGCTCGCCGCAGTCAAGAAGGAGATCGGCGCGCTGCGCGAGGGCCCGCTCGCCGACATGGGGCTCGCGATCGAGCAGTCCTTCGACCCGTCGGTGTTCATCAACCAGGCCGTGGGCATGGTGACGGGCAACCTGCTCGCGGGAATCGTGCTCGCGGTCGCCGTGCTGTGGCTGTTCCTGCGGCAGTTCCGCTCGACGCTCCTGATCGGCGTCGCGATACCGGTCAGCGTGCTCGCGACCGTCATCGTGATGCTGGCGACCGGGCACACGCTCAACGTGATCTCGATCGCAGGCATCGCATTCGCGGTCGGCATGACGCTCGATGCCGCGACCATCGTGCTCGAGGGCATCGTCTCGCGCCGCGAACGGGGCGTGCCGATCATGCAGGCGGCCCTCGAGGGCTCGACCCAGGTCTGGCCGGCATTGTTCGCATCGACCCTGACGCTGGTGATCGTGTTCCTGCCGGTGATCTTCATGAAGAACACCGAGGGCCAGCTGTTCGCGGACCTCGCGCTCACGATCGCGGTCGCGATATCCGTGTCGCTGATCGTGGCGGTGACCGTGCTGCCGGTTGCGGCTGCGCGCTGGCTGGGACCGGCGAGCAACCGCAAGCCGGTGACCTGGCCCGACTGGCTCGGCGAACGCATGGCCCTGCTCACCGACCAGCCGCGAAAGCGCGCGATCACCATTGCGCTGCTGCTGATCGCGCCATTCGTGCTGACCTGGGCGCTGCTGCCGCCGATCGACTACCTGCCGCCGGTCAAGCGCGACGCGATCGACGGCTTCATGCAGTTCCCGCCCGGCATGAATGTGGATGCGATCGAGACCGAAGTGGTCCAGCCGATCGTGCAGCGCCTGGCGCCGTACATGAAGGGCGAACGCGAGCCGAAGCTCAAGAATTACTACATCCTCATCTTTCCGGGCGGCGGGTCGATCGGCGTGCGGCCGCTCGACCCGTCGCGGATCGGCGAGCTGGACAAGCTGGTGCGCGAGGAAATCACCGCCGGATTCCCGGACCTCGACGTCTTCTCGCAGCAGGGCAACCTGTTCGGCGGCTTCGGTGACGGCCGCAACATCGAGGTGCGCCTGCAGTCCGCGGATTTCGACGGCCTGCTGAAGGCGGCGCGCGCGGCCCAGGACATCATCACGCAGAAACTGCCCGGTGCGCAGGCGCGCTCGTTCCAGGACCTCGAACTCGCGGAACCCGAGCTGCGGCTGCTGCCGAACGACCGGCGCATCAGCGAATCCGGCTGGACGCGCGCGAATGTCGCGGCCGTCGTGCGTTCGCTCGGCGACGGCATCTGGATCGGCGAGCATTTCGACGGCGAGCGCCGGCTCGACATGATCCTGCGCGCCGGCGGCTGGGACAGCCCCGAGTCGCTCGGCGCCGTGCCGGTCGCGACCCCGGCGGGCGGCGTCGTGCCGCTCGGCGAACTGGTGACCATCGAGCCGACGGTCGGCACGACGGGCCTCAGGCGCGTGGATGGGCGCCGCACCATCGGCATCAATGTCATCCCGCCGCAGGGGATGTCGCTGCAGGACGCGATGCGCATCATCGAGAAGGACATCGGCCCCGAGATCCAGCCGCTGCTGCCGCCGGACGGCGGCATCCGCTACGCGGGCGACGCAGGAAGCCTCGAGACCTCGCTCGCCGACATGCGCGTCAACATCAGCCTCGCGTTGCTCGTGCTGTTCCTGCTGATGGCCGCGCTGTTCCGCTCCCTGCGCGACAGCCTGCTGGTGCTGCTGACCGTTCCGCTCGCGAGTTTCGGCGGCGTGCTGGGCATCCGGTTCCTGAATCTCTTCACGCCGCAGACCCTCGACATGCTGACGATGGTCGGGTTCATCATCCTGATGGGCGCAGTGGTCAACAATGCGATCCTGCTGGTGGAGCGCACCCGCACCGCCGAGCGCGAGGGCATGGATCGCAGGAGCGCGGTGCGCGCGGCGATCGCCGAGCGGACCCGGCCGATCATCGCGACTTCGCTCGGCCAGCTGGTGGGCCTCCTGCCGATGATCGTCGTGCCGGGACCGGGCGGCTCGCTGTACCGCGGGCTCAGCACCGTCATCGCCGGCGGCATGCTCATCAATACGGTCTTCATGCTGGTGCTGCTGCCGGCGCTGCTGCGCCTGGGCGAGCCATCGTCCGCCAGGGAACGCAGCCCATCCGCCAGCGGCGCAATCGAGGAGGCAGCCTGATGAAGAAATGGATTTCCGCCTGTGGGGCCGTGGCCGCGCTGGCCGCACTCCTCCCGTCGGCCGGCGCGGCCCAGGGCCAGGACCAGGCGCCGCCGGCGCCGGTCACGGTCGCGCGCGTCACCCAGGGCAACCTCAATGCGACGATCACGGCGACCGGCACGGTCGTCAGCCGCAATGACGCCCGGCTCGCGGCTGAAGTAACCGGCAGGCTCGACTGGGTCGCGGAGCCCGGCACGCGCGTTGCAAAGGGCGCGCCGCTGGCGCGCGTCGATTCGCGCACGCTCGAACTGCAGCTGCGCGAGGACGAGGCGCAGCTTGCGCGTCTCGGCGCGAACGTCGAGCTGCTGAAAACCCAGCTCGCGCGGCTGACTGCATTGCCCGCCGGTACGGCGTCGCAGAGCCAGATCGACGAAGCGGCCGCCCGTCACGCGATGGCGACGCAGGAACTCGAGCAGGCGCGGGCCGCGCGCGACCGCACCCGGCACCTGATCGGGCGCGCGGTGATCCGCGCGCCGTTCCCGGGCCACGTGGTCGAGCGCATGCGCCAGCTCGGCGAATTTGTCTCTGCAGGCAGCGAGGTCGTCAGGCTGATGGATACTGCCAACGTGGAGGTCGTCGCCCGCGCGCCGGTCGCCGAGGCCGCGCACCTGGCGGTCGGCCAGGCCGTGACGGTGCACGGCGACACGAAGCAGGCGACGAGCAGGATCCGCGCGATCGTGCCGGTCGGCGACGAGCGTTCACGGCTCCTCGAAGTCCGCGTCGGGCTCGCCGACGAGGGCTGGACCGTCGGCTCGGCGGTGCGCGTGGACCTGCCGGCCGCGCGGGTCGCATCGAGCCTCGTCGTGCCGCGCGACGCGGTCATCGTGCGCGCCGATGGCGCGCATGTGTTCCGCGTGGCCAGCGGCGACGTCGCGGAGCGGATCGCGGTGCGGCTCGGCAACGGCAGCTCCGATCGCGTCGAAGTCGAGGGCAGCCTGGCCCCGGGCGATCGCGTGATCGTTCGCGGCGGCGAGCGCCTGCGCGCGGGTCAGGCCGTGACGATCACGACGAGTTCGGCGTCAGCCTTGACGAAGCCCGCGCCGCCCGCAGGCTAGCGCGCAGGATTCCGGAGATCGCGACGATCCCCATGCCGGTGACGGCAGCCGCGATGGCCGCAGGAATCGGCGGCGCCTCGAAGCGGAATGCGGCGGCGACCGCCGGCAGGCTGCAGACGAAGACGAGCGCCGCGATCGCGAGCGCCGAGATCAGCGAGAACGCGCGATTGGGGCGCAGCAGCACCGACGTCAGCGGATCGGTCTGCGAGCGGCTGACGAGGATCAGCGCCAGGTTGTTGACGACCAGCACGATGAAGCCGAGCGCGCGCGCCTGTCCGTCCGGGTACTGCGACAGCGCGATTCCGTAGACCAGGGCCACCACCGCCAGGCTCACGAGGCCAAGCAGCACGCTTTCCAGCAGCATCATCCCGGAAAACAGGCGCTCGTCGTGTGCGCGCGGCGGGCGCTGCATGATCTCCGGGCCGCGCTGTTCGCGCTCGAAGACCAGCGAGCAGGCGGGATCGATCACGAACTCCAGGAAGACGATGTGCAGCGGGAAGAGCAAGAGCGGCCAGCCCAGCAGCAGCGGCAGCAGGACCGCGCCCGCGAGCGGGATGTGCACGGCGACGAGGTAGCTCATTGCGCTCCTGATGTTCTCGTAGATCCGCCGCCCCATGCGGATCGCCGCCACGAGGCTCGTGAAATCGTCGTCGACCAGCACGAGCGAGGCGGCCTCGCGCGCGACGTCCGTGCCGCGGCTGCCCATCGCGATGCCGATGTCGGCTGCCTTCAGGGCCGGCGCGTCATTGACGCCGTCGCCGGTCATCGCGACGACACCGCCGCGGGCGCGGAGCGCCCTGACCAGGCGCAGTTTCTCGGCGGGCGCGACACGGGCGTAAACGCTGACGATCGCGGCCCGTTCGCGCAGCGTTGCCTCGTCCATGGAGGCGAGTTCCTGCCCGGTCAGCAATCCGCCGGAGTCGTCGAGGCCGACCGCCCGCGCAACCGCCTGCGCCGTGCCGGGATGATCGCCGGTGATCATGACGACGCGGATGCCGGCGCGATGGCAGTCCGCGAGCGCTGCGGGCACGGTCTCCCGGACCGGATCGCGCAG
>Ga0326726_10006779_pt1 | contig 10301 bp, 10 predicted proteins | sample MHFenrmetagenome_2_FD_207603 | JGI IMG/M metagenome (GOLD analysis project Ga0326726, IMG submission 207603) | Lab enriched peat soil microbial communities from Michigan Hollow, Ithaca, NY, United States - MHF15MN | ecosystem: Environmental > Terrestrial > Soil > Wetlands > Peat | place: USA... | reverse complement strand
GTCGATGTGCGCTCTCACGATAAGGAATTCCTTCGATTGCTTTCTTGAGGTTGTGTGGCTGGATCAGAACTGTCAGTGGAGTTGTAATTCTCCCCGGGACTCAGTACCATGAAGAGCATTTCCATGATGTCGCCTGCCATGACTCTTGCACCCGGCAACGGTTATACCATCGACGTCCGCCAGATCAACGGGCTCGGCAGCACATGGATTGTGCGCACATATCGTCGAAGGATAATCCGGAAGCGCCTCGTAAGCTCCGATTGGTTTCTCGACGGCGAACAGGCGCGCCGCTTTGCCGAAGATATTGCGAACGACCTGCGCAGGGGAAGTGGAACCGGGACACTCGAGAAGCGTGGACCGGGCTGGACACTCCATCGGTCAAATCGCTGAATTCCCCGGCAACTTCCACCAGTCCTACCAAACTCTTTCATGGTCGTCCCAACCAGAAGCAGCCTCCTGAGCTCGTTCCCCCGGGTCTTTTGGATCGCCAACAGCATGGAGCTCTTTGAGAGAGCTGCCTACTATGGGCTGAACTCCGTTCTGGCTATTTATCTGACACTTCGTGCGGTTGACGGCGGATTGGGATTTACAGAAGAATCCGTCGGCCTGCTCCAGGGAATCCTCTATGCATTCACCTACGGGATACCGATCCTTGGTGGCGTGCTTGCCGACCGGTACGGCTATCGGAAAATGCTGCTTGTTGCGCTTTCCCTCCTGAGCATCGGCTATTTCTGTGCCGGCCAGGCGGGGACATATCTCGCGGTGTTTCTCACCCTTATGGTCATGTCGCTGGGTGCTGGCCTTTTCAAGCCGATCATTGCGGGCACGGTGGCCCGGACCACCACCAATGAAAATTCCGGATTCGGATTCGGCATATACTACTGGGTAGTGAATGTCGGAGCGTTCATCGCACCGCTGATTGTCACGAGGCTGAAGGCAATGTCCTGGGAGCTGGTGTTCATCGCATCGGCGGCGTACTGCGCTGCGATGCTCCTTCCCGCGTTTTTCTTTTTCCGCGAACCGCCGAAGCCCGCCACGAGCCGATCGCTCGGATTGGTGCTGCATGATGCCGTGATCGTACTGGGAGACGCCCGATTCGTGCTCATGATCTTCATCTATTCAGGTTTCTGGATTCTCTATTTCCAGAATTTTGGATCAATCCTATGGTTCCTTCGCGATTTTGTGGACGCACGACCTGTTGACGCGCTCTTCGCATCATTTGGGATCCCATTCAAGTTCGACGTGGAACATGTCACCGTCATCAATGCAGCAACGATCATCGGACTTCAGGTCGTGATCAGCCGCATCGTAAAAAATGTGAAACCGCTGCCGACGATGGTTGCAGGCATGGCGATCGGAGCGCTCGGGTTCATCTGTCTTGCATTTGCCGTCAACGTGTGGCTGTTCATTCTCGGCCTCGTCGTTTTTTCCATCGGAGAAATGGTCGCCGCTCCCAAGTATTTCAGCTATGTGGGCTTTGTGGCCCCGGCAGACAAAGCAGCGCTCTATATGGGGTACGCTTTTCTCTACGGCGTTTTCGGCAGCCTTCTCGGCTCCACCATCGGAGGTACACTCTATGAGTCGATGCTTAAGCCTCTCGCCGGCAGGGAGGATGCGGGCGGGACTATTTTCACCTTCTGGATGTCTTTCGCAACAATCTGTCTCTGCGCTATGGTCGGTCTCATCGCCTACAACAAATCCTTCAGCGCAGACACTCCTTCTTCAAATCACCGGGCAAGAAAAATCATGAGAGCCCTCTACGTTCTGTTTCTTGTAGGCGGAGGCTGGTTCTTGCTCAGCGCTATTTTCCTCGGACCGGAAATTTCGTACAAGACTGCGGGCCAGGCGGTTATCATGCTTGCACTGGGGTTGTTTGGTCTGGTTGCCGCCCGCCGGCATCGACTGACATCACAACCGGCGACAAACGATACCTGACACCCGTCGACCTGTTGAGGTATTCCTCATTGCATGGAATGAATGCCGACATTCAGCCTGATTGAGTCTTCCGCATGGTTCAAGCGTCATGGTGTCAAAAATCGCCGCTAATTGCAACGTATCGCATGTCCGCGCCGGCACGCGGATTGTCTGGTTTCAATTAAACCTGGTGATTCTCGATCGTTGCGAATGAACATTTTCGGGGAGAGATCTATGAAGGTATTGAGTGGTGGGATCCTGACCCTGATGGTCGCCGCCCTGCTCGCGGTGGTTGATGTGGCACAGTCAGGGATGCAACCTGGTGTGCGCATTGGGCCACCCCCGCCGAAACATGAATTCATGGCCCCGCGACCGCATCCGGGATGGATATGGATTGCAGGGCACTGGAAGTGGGTCCCGTCCCACGACAAATATGTCTGGGTTCGCGGCCGCTGGGTTGCAGGTCGTCCGGGTCGCACGTGGGTGGATGGCCACTGGGAACACAGGTCTGATGGCTGGATCTACATTGAAGGAAGCTGGCGCAGGCCCTGAGGTTCTTTCAAGTTCAAAAGGGATCCCGCCCCATGAACATTGCCGGAAGCGTGACTCCCCCGCTCTTCACCTTTTGTCACGCGTCCCCGCGCGGTCGAGCTGGACAGCCAGCTCCCCGGCCGATTCTGCCGGCAGCTCGCACACGAAATCTCTGCACACATATGCCGTCGCCTTTCCATCGCGGGCGGTCATCCCGGCAAACAACGGGTTGAGTGCTGCAAGCTCTTCACATTCCTTCCCACAGTCCGTGTAAAGAAGCACCGTGTCAGGGAGAAACCTGCAGGCAACGATTGATGGAAATTCTGCCCCCTCTCTCTCCTCTTTCGGGCCGGCGAAGACCACCTGGGACGGTGGAACAGCCAGAAACCCGGCATCAGAGGAGAGGTACGGCAGGGCAATCGGCTGCACGGCAAGCATACCTTGAAATTGCGCGACCGTTTCCTCCGCAAGCTTCGTCCAGTCCCGCCGGTCCAGCATCCGCGCAAGCAGTATGAGATTCCGGCAGGCAACAGAATTTCCTGATGGTTCAGCGCCATCGTGGCGCTCTTTCATGCGCACGATGATCGAAGAGTCGTCCCCCGGTGTGTCAAAGAATCCACCGTGGGCATGGTCATAGAATCGGGCAATCTGTTCCTCCGTGAGAGCAGCGGCGCTTTTCAGCCAGCGTGCATGTCCCGTGGCCTCATAGAGGTCGAGGAGACCAGAAACCAAAAAAGCATAATCCGACAACTGTGCCTCATACCGGCCGTCATGGTCACGATACCTTCGCAACAACAACCCGTTGGAAGGATCCTTCATCGCGCCCATGACAAACTCCGCTGCGCGTTCTGCCGCAGCAGCATAGGGAGCGTGTTCGAGAATCCTCCCTGCCTGCGCACATGCGCCGATCATGAGACCGTTCCATGCCGCAATCACCTTATCATCGCGAAGCGGCCTTTGTCTGCGGGAGCGGAGGTCCAGCATGACGCCGCGCGCGCGGGCGATGCGCGTTGCGGCTTCGGCGGGTGTCAGGCCGGACTGCTTTCCGGCATCCTCAAGTGAGAGTGGACGGTAGAGAATGTTCTTGCCCGCGAATTCCCCTTGCGGATCGAAGGGAGCGTTTCCCGACTCTCTCACCCCAAAATAGTCGGAGAAAAGTTGAGCCTCTTCTCCAAGGGCCAAGCGGATTTCCGGCGCCGACCACAGATAGAACGCTCCTTCGCCGGACTCCGAAGGGTTTTCGGGCAAAGGGCTGTCAGCATCCTCGGCCGAATAGAATGCACCCTCCGGAGAGGTCATGTCCCGGAGGACATACTCGACGGTTTCCCGCGCAATGCCGGCGAAAAAGGCATCATGTGAAGCCTGGTAGGTCTCCAGATAGCTCTGAACCAACTGTGCCTGGTCATAGAGCATTTTTTCAAAATGCGGGATTCGCCAATTCGCGTCCACTGCATAGCGGTGGAATCCTCCTCCGAGCTGATCGTACATTCCACCGGCAGCCATTGCACGAAGTGTCTGTGCCGTCATTGCAAGTGCGCTCTCATCATGCTCGCGTGCAAAGTGTCGGAGGAGAAAATGGAAGACGGCAGGCCGGGGAAATTTTGGTCCGCTTCCAAATCCGCCTGCGGTTCTATCGAACGTCGACGCGATTTGATCCATGCATCGGCCAGCCACCGGAGCGCCAGTCGGTGTCGTGGGGGGCGCGGCAATTGCCGTATCTTCGAGAAAGCGCGTAATGCCTGCGGCGGATTCAAACACGTTCTCCCGCTCGCGGGTCCATATTTCATGAATCCGCGTGAGGACCATCGAGAAACTTGCCCGGCCCTGGCGCGCCGTCGGAGGGAAATACGTGCCTCCGTAGAACGGCCGGAGGTCGCTCGTCAGGAACATCGACATCGGCCAGCCACCATCCTGCCCCATCGCCTGAAGGGCAGTCATGTACACCCTGTCGACGTCCGGGCGTTCCTCCCGGTCCACCTTGATGCTGACATAGTGTGCATTCAGGATCGACGCAATGGCGTCATCCTCGAAGGATTCACGCTCCATGACGTGGCACCAGTGGCACGTCGAGTAACCGACAGAGAGGAAAATTGGCTTGTTCTCAGCACGCGCCCGTGCAAACGCCTCTTCCCCCCACGGGTACCAGTTCACCGGATTGTGCGCATGCTGCAGCAGGTAGGGGCTTTTTTCGTTGATGAGCTTGTTTGGCATATCGATCGTCTATCCTGGCAAAAAAAAAGAAGGGACCGCCTTGAGTCTTTGGGTCCCTTTCAATTCAGATATCAGATTTCTGATATCCGATATCTGAATTCGAAGGCCCCGCCCCCAGAATCATTCTCTGAAGGCGGGGCCTTCGTGGAGCTGAGGGGGATCTCCGCCGAAGGCGGATCCGCCGTCCCGCCACCGGCGGGACAGGCAGGCGGAGAACCCTACTTCGAATTGGTGGAGCTGACCGGGATCGAACCGGTGACCTCGTGAATGCCATTCACGCGCTCTCCCAGCTGAGCTACAGCCCCTTAACAATTAAGGATTGAGGACTGGGAACGGAGAATCGGGAATAACAATACTATGCTTAAATATACCAATCACTCGCAGGATAGTCAATGACAAGAGGTTTCTTGAATCTCCCGTGACCTTTCAGTACTTTTAAGTAATCCCTGGCTCGGCATCTGATGAGGTTAGAGAATGAAAGATATCGGCAAAGCATTCGGCGCACCGTTCAAAGACCCTAACTGGGTTTCGAAATTCGTAATCGCTGCCCTGTTCCTCCTGCTGTGCCTTGTTGGCATCGGCATCCCCATTATTGTCGGCTACCTGATCCAGGTGACGCAGCGCGTGATGAGGAGAGAAGAGCAGGTTCTCCCGCAATGGAACGATATCGGCATAAAATTTGTCACGGGTTTCAAATTCTGCATCGTGTACCTGGTCTATTTGATTCCGGTCTTCATCCTCATCATACCCGTCATCGCCCTTGCCATCGTTAGTGACATGGCCGACGCACAGGATATGGTGGCGGTCTTCAGTGTCGTATACATGTTTGCATTCACCCTGCTCATCATCCCGTACAGTCTCATTTTGACAGCCGTGGGACCAATCATCGCATACCGGTACGCCCGACGGGAGAAGATGAGTGATGCCTGGGATATTGCCCAGGTGTTCCGTGATTTCAAATCGAACTGGCAAAACACCCTGGTCGTCGCACTTATCGTGGTGGGTATTGAGTCCTTTGCGGCTGTCGGGGTTGTTTTCTTTTTCATCGGTATCTTCTTCACAATCTTTTACGCCTACCTAGTTTCGGCCTACCTTCATGGCCTGCTGTATCTGGAGCTTCCGGAATCGGGGGGCCTGACCTGAATGATGCCTAGGTGGGTTACTATTCTGGTGTGCGGGGTGATCACTGCAGGATGCAAAGATTCCGGCACCGGCACGGGACACAGTCCCTCGAATGTCCTCTTCCCGCCGCATGACGTAAGCTTCAGCGCCCAGGTCCAGCCACTGTTCAATCAGGCCTGCAATTACAGCGGCTGCCATGATGACGGCCAGCATCAGAGCCCATTAAAGCTGACGAGCTATAACGAGGCCGTCTTTCAGATCCCGGGCGTTGTCGTCCAGGGGGAACCTGATCAGAGCACACTGGTCTTTCGCATCGAAGGACGGGTGGGCGCGCGCATGCCTCCCGGTCCCGACCCGTTGGACCAGAATCAGATTAATGGAATCAGAACCTGGGTGGCTGAAGGGGCGAAGAATAACTGAGTGCCGAGGCGAGTTTTTTCGCGTAGCCGAATTGTTCTGCAACCACTCAGCCGTGACCACGGAGACGCCGGATGAACCCGTGAGGATGACTAATCTTCCGCTATCTCGGAAGAGCGGAAGTCCCTCCCCCAATGCAGCTTCGCCCGAAGCACATCAAAGTAGGATCTCCCCGCCAATTTGACCAGCCGCACCGGATACCCGGCTTTGCTAACAGTTATCTCCGCAGGCGGGCGAAGGAAACTTTCTTCCTGACCGTCCGCCGAGAGGAGAATCTCTTCACTGTGGGAATGAACGATCACCTTGATAACGGAGGTGTCCGGCACGATAAGTGGACGTCCGCTGAGTGAGTGCGCGGAAATGGGGGTGATGCCGATGACATTGCTGGAGGGAGTCACGATGGGTCCCCCGCTGGAAAGTGCATACGCGGTGGATCCCGTCGGCGTCGAAATGATCAGACCGTCACCCCGGTAAGTAACCGCGAAGGTGCCGTCGATGTACGTCTCGATGCCGATGACGCGTGAAGAGCGCGATTTGTCCACCACCACGTCATTGACGGCATGAATCGCTTTCCCCGGAAGGGCGTTGCATCGCGCTTCCAGGACCAGACGCTCTTCAACCGAATACCGATGCGCCAGTATCTCACCCAGGGCAAGATCCAGCTCTTCAGGAGCCACTTCGGCGAGAAATCCGAGCTTTCCGAGGTTGACTCCGAGTATAGGTGTTCCACGTATCCCGACGGCCCTGGCGGCTGACAGAATCGTGCCGTCCCCTCCGAGCGCAATGAGCATGCTCGCGCCATCGAGAGCGGCTTCACGACTCCGCAGACGTCCCTGCGATTGAAGTGCGGCGCTGCCCGGAAGGAGCGGCTGCAGCCCGACATCCACCGCGAAATCAATTCCGGAGCTCTCCATGCGGGCGATCAACAGCCGCAACGCGTCTCCGAGTCCCCCCTTCTGCGCATTCCCGATGATGGCAAATTTCATGTCGACGGTGCACTCCCTCCTCCCCCGGCGAAGCCTTCCTTGTTCACTTCATCGACGTAATTGAGCCGGAGGTCCCGCAGCATCTGGTCAAGAGTTGTGAGTTCTTCCGTGCTGAGGTTGCCCTTCGTTTTCACGCGCAACATCTCGAGTATGTCGATCATGGCCTGAGAGGCGGTGAGATCCCTCTCGATCTTATCCGTCGCGGGATTCTTGATCTTTCCCATGTTCTGCATAGCCGCCCCGTGCAGCATGAGGATCAACTGAGCAAACATGAGTGTATTTTTATCAGGAGTTTCCACCTCGGTTCTCCTTGGCATTCCCCTTTTTCTGAAGTTCCCAGAGCTTTGCGTATTTTGCAAAGACGTACGCTGACGAGGCGGCACACACGATGAAACCGTGCATGCCGTCGAGAAATCCCAGCCGCAGGATGTACATTTTGGCAAATTGATAGATGGGACGGATGACGACATCCGTTACGCGAAAGACCCTGCCGGCTGTGTTCATGTCCTCCGCAGCGAGAGTTGTGTAGGAGTTAAATTTCTGGAAGTAGTGCCGCAGGTCCGGATCCGTAAAATGGAGCAGGTCATTCTTGCAGCGGATGACCTTCCCGCTGATGACGAGCTGCTCGTGAACCCTCGTCTCGCTGAACCTGCCTGCTGACTTCCGGAAAAGCCGTACAACCCGGGAGGGGTACCAGCCGCAGTGCCGTATCCACTTTCCGCAGAAATACGCACGGCGCCCGACCGCATATCCCGCGATCTCGGGATCATTTGCCGCAACGCAAGCCCGGATCTCTTCCGCGAGTTCCGGCGTGACGCGCTCATCCGCGTCAAGCCAGAGAATCCACTCACCAGCCGTGCGGGAAAGCGCAGTGTTCCTGGCAGCCCCGTAGCCGTTCCACGGGAGAGTAACAATTTGAGTGACATGCCGGCCCGCACGTTCCAGCGTTTTGTCGGAACTCCCCGAGTCGACAACGATGATCTCGTCAGCCCATGCAACCGAAGCGAGACATTCTTCAATGTTTCGTTCTTCGTTGTACGTAAGCACGATGACCGAGAGTTTCGCCATCGTCATGAATCTCCTGATCCCGCAGGAGGAATCATAGTTCCCTTAGGTTCGTTTTGCCAGGCCCGCCTCGCGATAACCGCAATCATGGCCAGGAAAGTCCGGGCCATGACTCCCACGGTCAGATCAAGCATTCCTCCCATAAGAAAGAGCAGCGTTACCGAAACAAGAAGTGCCCCGAGGATGTACCGCTCGTCTCCGGGAATGAGATCCGAACGGAATGCCTTCCACGACCAGCGGTACACGCTCACTATGAGCCAGAGAAACCCAAGAAGGGCCACAAGGCCTCCGTCGAAATAAAGTTGGAGGTAGTCATTGTGCCAGCTTCCAATGAGCGGATTGGGGAGTTCTGCCGGAATGGGAAATATCAACCGGAACGTTCGCAGTCCGAAGCCGAGCACAGGGTGCTCACCGGCTATCATCGCCGCACCCCGCCACAGGACATCCCGACCACTCAGGTTTGATCCGATATCCACGAGTTGAACCAGTCGGCGGTTGACCTCCGGAACCACCAATGCAAGGAGCCCGGTGGCGCCGGCAAGGGCTATGATCAACCGGCGTTCTCTTAGCAGTCCCGCGATGAGTATGACGGCAGCCATCCCGACCCAATGAAGCCTGTCAAAGCTGAAAATAATTCCCAAACACATCGCCGCAGCCGCAAGGAGGGGTATCCGCCATGACCGAAAGATTTCTCCGCGCTTTCCGAGCAGGAGCGGGAACGGCAACGCAAGTGTCAGGTAGAGGCCCAGCGTATAGTAGCCGGAGGTGGTTGAGGCAGCCCGCTCCACCGATCCCATCGTATACCTCGCCGTTCCGATCAGAGAAGCCGCCACGGATGCGGCCACGATCACCCAGAGCACCGTGCCCATGCTCCGCACCGAATCCCCCGCCTGAAAAACGTGAACCGCCAGGAAAAACATGATATAAAAGAACACTTCATTGTACAGACCCGGGAAACTCACGGAAGGATCAACCGAGAATGGAACCGAAATGGCCCGGGCAAGAATGAATATCAGGAATGGAATGTCCAGGGGTGTGCGTGCAAATTTCGCCCCTCGAGAACGGATCAAGACGTAGAACCAGACCGCGGACATCCCCACAATGATGGTCTGCGTGATTGCAATGGAAAACATCGTGGCAGCCGTGATTGAGAGAAGACATACCCACATGATCCTTTCGAGGGTTTCTTCCCGCCCACGATACTCCTCCCGACACCCCACCAGAAGCGGAATGCTGGTCGTCATGTCTGGAACTGAAGTTGATACAGACGCTTGTAGAGACCCTTTGAAATCTTCAGCAACTCGGAATGCTTCCCGCTCTCCACGATGGTCCCGTGGTCCACGACAATGATCCTGTCGGCATGTTTGATCGTGGAAAGCCGGTGGGCTATTACAATCGATGTTCTTCCCGCCATCAGGTGCTCGATCGCTTCCTGAACGAGGAGTTCAGATTCCGTATCGAGTGCGGATGTTGCTTCGTCCAGGATCAGAATCGGCGGATTCTTCAAAATCGCACGTGCCAGCGCAAGCCGCTGCCGTTCACCCCCGGAGATCTTCACCCCGCGTTCCCCGATGATGGAATCATACCCTTTCGGCATCTCGCTGATGAACACATGGGCGTTCGCCGCCCTGGCGGCATCGACGATCAATTCAAGAGGACAATCCTCCATCCCATAGGCGATATTGTTCCGCACAGAATCATTGAAGAGGATCGTCTCCTGCGTCACGATGCCAATCAGATTCCGCAGCGATTTCAGTTCGACTGACCGAAGATCATGCCCGTCGATGGTCACCTTTCCCCCGGTCGGGTCATAGAACCGTGAAACAAGATCGATCAATGTCGATTTTCCGGCGCCACTCGGACCGACAATGGCGACCACATCCCCTTTCTTGATGTTCAGCTTGATGTTGGTCAGGACGGCTTCACCCTCCGCGTAACGGAAGCTGACGTGCTCGAACCGTATGTCAGACGAAAACTCATTCAGCACGACCGGATTCTCGGCGTCCCGGATGTTCGGTTCTGTGTCGAGCACATCAAACACTCTCCTTCCCGCCG
>Ga0326726_10006778_pt1 | contig 10301 bp, 12 predicted proteins | sample MHFenrmetagenome_2_FD_207603 | JGI IMG/M metagenome (GOLD analysis project Ga0326726, IMG submission 207603) | Lab enriched peat soil microbial communities from Michigan Hollow, Ithaca, NY, United States - MHF15MN | ecosystem: Environmental > Terrestrial > Soil > Wetlands > Peat | place: USA... | reverse complement strand
GCGCAGTTTCTCCATGTTGGCTTCCAGCCAGTTGAAAAATTCCGCGTCCCAGATCAGGCCGTACTTGATGATTTCCGCCAAGCCGGCTGACAACTCGCGCGCCGGCAGCGTCTTGAGTGTATCTGTATCAGCCAATACCAGCCTGGGCTGATAGAAGGCGCCGATCATGTTCTTGCCGAGTGGATGATTGATCCCTGTCTTGCCCCCCACCGACGAGTCGACCTGGGAAAGCAGCGTGGTGGGCACCTGAATGAACGGCACGCCGCGCTGGTAACTGGCTGCTGCAAAGCCGGTCATGTCGCCGATCACGCCGCCCCCCAAGGCAATCAACGTGGTCTTGCGCTCGGCCCGGTTTTGCAGCAGCGCATCAAAAATCAGGTTCAGGGTTTCCCAATCCTTGTACTCCTCCCCATCCGGCAGGACGATAGGCAGCACACTGACACCGGCCGATTCCAGTGTCCGGCTCAGCCGCTCCAGATAGAGTGGACCCACGATGGTGTTGGTCACAACGGCCACCCGCTTTTGCGCCAGATAAGGCGTAATCAAATCCACCCGATCCAGAAGGCCGGTGCCAATATGGATGGGGTAACTGCGGTCGCCGAGATCGACGGTGAGGGTTTGCATGGAGAAATTCCGGAATACGGGAAATACGTCTGATTGTAACCAAAGCCGGGCCTGCATCGTGGCTGCTCTGCCAGTAAGCCCGCACTTCATCCAGCGTTGCCCCGCATAGAATGATGTTATAGAATCACAGCATCACATCATCAATATGGGATCATGAAATGCGAACCACCCTGGATATCGACAAAGATGTACTGGAAGCTGCCAAAGAACTCGCCAGACGCCAAAATCGGTCGGCCGGCAAGGTGGTGTCCCAGATACTACGCAGCGTGCTGACTGGCCAGGCCGCGTTAGCCAAGGAAGATACTGTTTCGGAGGCGCCATCCGTGGCGGGCTTTCGCCCGTTTCCGGCGGGCAGGGCGGTCGTTACTAACGAGACCATCAACCGCCTGCGGGAAACCGAGGGCATCTGATGCGTGCTTTACTGGATGTCAACGTCCTGATCGCACTGCTTGATGGAAGCCATACCCACCACGGTTTGGCAAGCGGCTGGCTTGCATCAAACCTGGACGAGGGATGGGCATCGTGCCCGATCACCCAAAACGGATGCATACGCATTCTTTCTCAACCCGGCTACCCCAATCCGGTGCCCTCTGCGCTTGTCGCCGAGCGACTTGCCGAAGCCGCCCGGCACCCCGCCCACGGGTTCTGGCCAGACTCCGTCAGCCTGCTGCAACCGGAATGCCTAAAATGGCCGCGTATTCTGAGCTCACGCCATGTCACCGATGCATATTTGCTGGCGTTGGCGGTGCAACAAGGCGGACGCTTTGTCACACTCGATCGCGGCATTCCGCTTGATGCTGTCAACGGAGCGAAGCCCGGGCATCTAGTGGTTATTTCATGAGTTAGCACACGCTACTCTATGACTAAGCGACACACCGCTGTCATCCGAGCTCCGTAGGCGCGTGGCGATCCAGTAAAGGAAGCGGCCTGATTGCCAATTATATTAAACCAAACTAAACTAAGTCCGGTAAAGGAGTAAACCATGCGAAAAATCAACATCCACGACGCCAAAACCCACCTGTCCAAACTGGCCGAGCAGGCTGGCGCAGGCGAGGAAATCATCATCGCCAAATCCGGCAAACCGATCGCTCGTCTGGTGCCACTTGCCCACGGTGCTGTCATACGCAAAAAGGGGTTGCTTAAAGGCAAAATCAAAACTACCAAAGATTTCGATCAGCCCCTGCCAGATGAAGTGATCGATCTGTTTGAAGGGCGGGCTCAAGCGTGAGAATCCTGCTGGACACTCACATCTTCGTCTGGTGGCTGGCAAATGACCGAAAACTCCCTAAAGCTGCCGACCCGCTGATCCTTGACCCTGGCAATGAAATCTATGTCAGTGCAGGTTCAGTCTGGGAAATTGCCGTCAAGGCCGGCCTCGGCCAAATTCAGGTAGACCCTGCGCTAGTCGTTGCAGCCATTCCCAAGAGCGGGTTTCAGGAGCTGCCAGTCACTTCCCGGCATGCCATCGAAGTCGGGACACTTCCCAAACATCATCGCGATCCGTTCGACCGCCTGCTTGTTGCACAAAGCCGTATTGAACCGATGCACCTGCTTACCCATGACCAGCAACTGGCGGCTTATGGCGATACCATCCTGATTGTTTAATGCATACCTCCTAATCATCATCGCGAGCGCTGAGAGCGCGTGGCGATCCAGCCCAACAACATGGCATAGCCTTTGCTGACACATTCCCAGACTACAATATCTGGCTATGCAAACTTCTACGCACACCCCAACCTCCTCGATTCTCCCGCTCCGCGTCCTGGTAGTGGGCGGTGCGGGTTATATCGGCTCCCACATGGTCAAGCACCTGCTCCGGCAAGGTTGTGATGTCGTCACGTTCGACAACCTCTCGACAGGTTACCGCGACGCCGTTCTGGGTGGTGAGTTCGTCCTGGGTGACCTGGCAGACAAGACCGCGCTGGAAAGCCTGTTCACCACACACCGGTTCGATGGCGTCATGCATTTCGCCTCTTTCATCCAGGTGGGCGAATCGGTCAAGGAACCTGCCAAGTATTACGAAAACAACGTCACCAACACGCTTAACCTGCTTAATGCCATGGTGAAGCACAACGTCAAACGCTTCATCTTCTCGTCGACCGCCGCGGTCTATGGAGAACCCCAGTACGTGCCCATCGACGAGGCCCACCCCAAAGCACCGATCAACCCTTATGGCAAAACCAAATGGATGGCGGAACAAATTCTGGAGGACTACGACCGGGCCTACGGGCTTAAATCCATCGCCCTGCGCTACTTCAATGCGGCCGGTGCTGATCCTGATGGCCAGTTGGGCGAACGGCACGAACCGGAAACCCATCTGATCCCGCTGGTGCTACAAGCCGCAAGCGGTCATCGGCCGCACATCAGCGTATTCGGCCGCGACTACGACACCCCGGACGGCACCTGCATCCGCGATTACATTCACGTCACAGATCTGTGCGATGCTCATTGGCTGGCATTGCAAAAGCTTTTGAACGGGGGAGATTCAGCTTCGTACAACCTTGGGAATGGCAATGGCTTTTCGGTTCAGGAAGTGATCGATACCGCCCGCAAGGTCACGGGCCAGGAAATCATGATCAAGGACAGCTACCGCCGCGAAGGTGACCCCGCACGACTTGTAGCCAACAGCACCTCAGCCCAAAAAGCCCTCAACTGGCAACCTGCTCGTTACAATCTGGAAACCATCATCGAAGATGCTTGGCGGTGGGAAGAAAAAACCACGCGCCCGGCCATTCCCGCATAGATATGCTCACCATCGCCAAAAACCTCTACGACTACCGCGAGCTCATGGCAACGCTCGCCTGGAAAAACGTCGCCCTGCGTTACAAGCAGGCCTATCTCGGCATCGCTTGGGCCATCATCAAGCCGCTCACGCTCATGCTGATCTTCACCCTGGTCAGGAGTTTCGTTGGCATCGACAGCGGCAGCATTCCCTATCCCATCCTGACCTTTGCCGCCCTCATGCCCTGGACCTTCTTCCAGGAATCCATTTCGGATGGCGTCAACAGCGTTGTGGCCAATACCCACTTGATCAAGAAAATCTACTTCCCGCGCGAGATCTTCCCCATCACCTCTGTTATTACCAAACTGGTGGATTTGGGCATCAACTTCATCATCCTGGCCGGGCTGATGGTGTGGTACCAGATGATGCCCAGCATCTACATCCTGTGGGTGCCCGTCATCATCGCCTACACCGTGCTGGTGGCGCTGACCATCTCCTTCGTCGGCGCAGCCATCAATGTTTATTACCGTGATGTGGGCGCCGCCCTGCCTGTGCTGCTCTCCCTGCTCATGTACGCTTCGCCGGTCATCTACCCGCTGCAACTGGTCAAGAACAAACTGCTGGTGCAGCAAGCCGCCGGCGAGTGGTCCAATACGCTCTACACCCTGTATACCCTTAATCCGCTGGCCGGCATCATCGACGCCTTCCAGAGCGTCGTTCTCAGAAATCAGCCGCCGGAGCTAACCGCCATGAGCCCCGGGGCGATCATGATCGCCATCCTGCTGCCGCTGAGTTACCTTTACTTCAAACGCGCGGAAAGCTATTTCGCCGATGTCATTTAGAATCACAAAGACACGAAGGAATGCTCCATGAGCACACTTGAAACGCTTCGCACGCGTAAACAAGAGATCGAACACCTGGCGAGCCTGCATGGCGCTCGCAATATTCGCGTATTTGGTTCAGTCGCCAGAGCCAAAGACACGCCAGATAGCGATATCGACTTCCTGATAGATATGGAAGAAACCCGTAGTCTGCTGGACCTGGTCAGTTTCCAGCAAGAATTGGAAACAATGCTTAAACGCCCAGCAGATGTCCTGACGGAAAGGGGTATCAATCCGTACCTGCGTGAACGCATTCTTACCGAGGCAGTCGCGCTGTGAAAAAGGACCCGGCCGTTTATATTCAGCACATCAATGACTGCATCCTGCGCTTAGAAGCTTATGTGCAAGAGAGGCGTGCAGCCTTTTTCAATGACCACAAGACGCAGGACGCCGTCATACGCAACCTTGAAGTGATCGGACAGGCAGTTAAAGGCTTGGGCAGTGAACGTTTAAGCGCCGAGCAACCTGCCATTCCATGGGCGCAAATAGCAGGAGCCAGGAACATCCTGGCTCACCAATATCTCGGGGTTGACCTCGACCTGGTCTGGAATATCGTGGAAAGGAACCTGCCGGCATTAAAAATCGCCATTCGTGAAACCGCTAATCGGATGGCTATCAGCCTGTCAGACGACAACACAAATTGATCCCCATGCCGATATCTTCCAAGCCGACCACCTCATCACGTATACGCCTGGACACCATGAATTCTTTTATCCCCTTTTTTAACTTTATGCCTTCGTGTTTAAACCAAAATGCCCATCATTGAAGTCAACCACCTCACCAAGGAATACCGCCTCGGCGCCATGCAGGGCCTCAAGCAGACCTTGCTCAACAGCGCCACCCGCCTGACTGGCAAGAAAGTTGAAGAACGCCCGCTGTTCAAGGCGCTGGATGACGTCAGCTTCTCCATCGAGCAAGGCGAGGTGGTTGGCATCATCGGCCACAACGGCGCCGGCAAGTCCACCCTGCTCAAGTTGCTGGCGCGAATCAGCACTCCTACCAGCGGCAATGCCCAAGTCAACGGACGTATCGCACCGCTCATCGAGGTCGGCGCAGGCTTCATACCTGATTTCACCGGTCGGGAAAACGTCTATCTCAACGGCGCCATCCTCGGCATGTCGCACCAGGAGATTGACAAGAAGTTCGATGAGATCGTCGACTTCGCCGAGATGGCGGAGTTCATCGATACCCCGGTCAAGCGCTACAGTTCTGGCATGCAGGTCAAGCTCGCATTTGCGGTGGCGACCAGCATCGAGGCGGAAATATTGATCGTGGACGAAGTGCTGGCGGTTGGCGATATCTCATTTCAGCGGAAATGTTACGATCGGGTTGAACAACTCGTGCGGCGCGGTGACCGCACGATTATTCTCGTCAGCCATAACTTGCGTCAGGTCGAAAGGCTATGCGGAAGAGCATTAATGCTGGATAAGGGCAAACTCGTCATGGATGGAAATCCAGTCACCGTTTGCAATGACTTTTTTGACCAGAGCAACAAAAAAATCTCTTCTACACGATCCAAGGCAACCGGAAGATATGAGTCCAGCCCTGAATTTGAGTTGCTGGCCGTCCGTTTACTTGACGGTGAAGTGACTACAGATCATATCGTCACAATGGGCGATGTCACTGTTGAAGTAAGGTTCATCATCAAGAACGCCCTTCATGATCTGAACTTCACCCTTGGAATTCACACGACAGACCTTTTCTTCATCGGTGTCACCGGCAGCGAGAAACAGCTTCGTGTCAGTGAACTTCTCCCTGGCGAACATTTAGTCCGTTGCCATCTGCACGACATTCCGCTGGCTCTAGGTGCCTATGCAATTCACTTCGGCGTCGAGACCGGCAGTTCCAACTCACCACTATTCCGCGGTGACAATCTTCTTGAATTGCAGGTGACAGCGCCACAGGGCTCCCAGTATTCTGCGAGCGAAAGGCTTGGAGTAATTAAATTGATAGCCGATTGGACGGCACCTGAACCGATACTCGCCCCAACCCCATGAAGCGCAACGCACAAAACAATTCTTTCAACTGCAATTCCTTTCGGTCAGCCTAAGCGGCTAAATTATGAAGATAATGGTTACGACCGATGTCTCTGAGTATACTTGCCAGCCGATTCGTCTGCTGCCGTTCGGTTCGGGCCTCAAGGGAAAACCCGGCGGAGCCATGATGAATGGTCTGCAAGTGATAACCACCATCGGGACCAAGGGCATTGTTAGATGGTCTGGGAAAACATGATGATCGGCGCCACGCCGGCAGGGTTCTCGGGGGGCATAGCGGCCCCGTTCAAGGATGCGGCATTACGCGCCAGCCGAACATCGATCGGGCGCTGTTGCATCGCCATCGTCAACTATTTCTCCGCGACGGTGCGACGGACGGCCAACAAGCTGGTTTCCAGGCTTGATGCCATATCACTGCGGGGTTACAGCAACTTCGAGCGATGGGCCCGTCTGCGGATAGACGGCGTAAAAAAATCCCTTCGCTGGCGTTTCGCAAAGTAACGGGGCATCGATGCCAGAATATACCCTCGACCAACTGTTCGCAACGGCCGCGTGCGGGACTCGCGCGGTCGTCTGTGCCGCGATGCGCCGCCGTAGCGCCGCGACGGAGGGGGCACGGCTCGAATTGGACCAGAGCACCGATGGGTTGGCGGACTGCCTGTTTCTGCGCGCTGCCACTGCAACCCGATTCCGGCTCGACGGCGATTACCGTCTGCTGCGCTGCGCCGCTGGCGGCTGGCTGCTGCACTGCCGTGATTCCACTGCATCGAGTTACTGGCTGCCCGCTCCGGCAATGCTAAGACGAACCAGCGCACAAGGCCACATCCTGGAAGAGCAAGCGGCAGAGTTGGACAGCTTCGACCTGGATTCGAGCGGCGTGGCCATCACTTTTGCACCCATTCCCGAAGGCTGGACGCTCGATGCGGTGGTCTGGCAGCTCAACGATGCCGCTCTCCTTGGCGAGCTGCAAACGCTCGCACCCAACGAGACTCAGGGCTATTTCCTGCTTGGCTCGCACACGCGCTACGGTCAACCCGCCAATCTTTACCGCCACCTGATCCACGGCTGGGTATACGAAGACCGCTACGCCTGGCCGCACAAACGGCGCATTTGCTCGGAGAACGACGCGCACGCGCTGCATCTGGTTTTCAGCGGTTTGCAGCGCGCTACTGGCAAGCGCGTGTATGGTCTGTTGAAGACCCAGCTGCTGCTCTCGGTGCTGTCGCGCCAGGGCGAGGACGGCGGCTTCCGTCATGGCGAGTGGTCGGAAAACATGGAATCACACTACCGCCTCCACGCCAGCGGCATGCACCTGATGATGGACCATCTGGCGGAGGGGAACGACCCGTCGGTCGCCAATGCGCTAGCATGGGCTGCAGACTTTCTCGCATCCCGCCCAGACAACACGGAACTGGGAACCTGGTTTCTGCACGACGATCTCGAGCAAAGCACGGTGGCCATGCAGCAGAACCCCTTCACCTGGATACCAAGTCGCGTGCTTGGCAAATCTCCGAGCAACATGCTCGTCCTCAACACGCATCTGGACACACTGATTGGATTGGATCGGTTTCGGGAGCAATCAGGCGGCGCCGAACACAACGCCGGCCTGATCTACTCGGCAGTCCAGGCAGCAAACAAGGTTATTGCACTTAGACCCGCAGAAACCCTCTACCGTATTGCCTCGATCGTTCTCTACCTTACTTTCCTGCCTACGGTAAAGGCCGCGAAACTGCCACTTTATCAACGGGCAATCAAACGAATCGGCTGGAAATGGCTGGCACCTCACTTCCATCATCTGAAAACTGCGTTTCCGCGACTGGTGATGCCGGGCGGATACATTGACCGGGCAATTTCCATCAAAGGCGTGTCCGATGCTTACCAGAGCATCAACCTAATGGACCTACTGCGGTATCTGCGACGTTTCCCAAATGAAAGCGTGACGAAGGTCACGCAGGAAGCGCTGACCTTTACGCGAAACAGTGGCATCCTAGAAAGGTGGGCGGAAATTTCGCAAAAGGAATATGCCTTGGGCTTCTGGGCCGAGGCCCTGTGGCATGCCTGCACCCTTTTCCCCGACGCCTGTTACAGAACCTGGCTTGCCGAGGCCATGCTGACGCTGGAAGCCAAAGACATGGGGCTGCCCCCTTCACTCCTGGGTGCCAATGCCGAGGCCATTGCCCCTTCAGAACAACATCCCTGCCCTATCCCTGTTCACCCAAGTCTCAGAGTCGCGAATTTAAGCCGGTGTGTGAAACAAGAATACTTGGTGGTTAACCCTACGAATGCCGAGATTGAGCTGACATGGGCGAATCCACTCTCCGGATCCCTGCAATGGCAGGACGCTGCAAGCCATAATTTGAAAGTGGCCCTGAAAGTACCAGCGCATAGCTGGCTGCATGGCAAGAACGGATAGGGAATGCATGTTGCTATTGTCAGCCCGGAATTTCCTCCCGACATCGGCGGGGTGGAAACCTACGCATTGGAATATTGCAAGGCCCTTGTGTCGCTTGGTCATGATGTCACTGTATATACCATGCGCCACCCCTTGGGTGAACTCCACATCGACGGCATCGAACTGAAGCCCTTGTTGAAAATGCACTGGCATGAGGACCGCAGGACACTTGCCGATCAGAAAGCCGATGCCTGGCATGTCATGAACGCTGCCTGTGCCTGGCTGGTGGAAGACCATCCCGGCCTGGTCGTGTCAGTGCACGGTAACGATTTTCTGCGCCCGTACTATCCGCTTGCCCAGCCGGACTGGAAACACCTTCCGGGCGGCTGGCGCATGGAAGACAAGCAGCCACGCTGGTTGCAACCCTATTGGATCAGCCGAACGGCAAGGCTGATGGAACGCACCCTCCCTAGGGCACGACACATACTAGCGAACAGTCGCTACACGGAACAGGCCCTGCTCAACCGATTGCCAGCCTGCACAGGCCGCACTTCGGTTGCGTATGTAGGTGTCGCGGAAAAATTCTTCGGTATCGAACGACAAACCCAAGCAGACGGCATTTCTCGTTTGCTCACCGTATGTCGTCTGTCCGAACCGCGCAAGAACGTCGAATCCGTTCTGCGCGCCCTGGCGAAGCTCCACGGCGAGTTTGCTTTCCGCTACACGATCATCGGTGACGGTGCGGATCGCGAGCGGCTGCAGATGCTCAGCCATGCGCTCGGACTGGACGATTTGGTAGATTTCGCCGGGTTCGTCACACAGGAGGAACTGCTCGAGCAGTATGCACGCGCCAATCTATTTATACTTACGTCTTCCATAATCCCTAACAGCCACGAAGGCTTCGGTATCGTCTATCTTGAAGCGGCAGCGAGTGGAGTGCCCTCTCTTGCGGCCCGGCTTGCAGGGGCGGCGGAGGCAGTCAAGGAAAACGTATCTGGAATGTTCGTCGAAGACCCCACCCCAGAAGCGCTGGAAAATGCTTTGCGACAATTCCTGAACGGGTCCAAACGATTCGATTCCGACGCCTGCAGAGTCTTTGCCCGCCATTTCAGCTGGCGCCGGGTTGTGGAACACGCTTTACCTTATTACTGATACCCGCATGGAAACCACAGGCAACGATAGCAACACCGGAACTGGCATCATCTCCGTTATCATGCCCTGCTACAATGCCGCTCCCTATCTGGAGGAAGCGGTCAATTCGGTCATGGACCAGAACTACCCAAACGTGGAATTGATCGTCATTGATGACGGATCGAACGATAGCAGTGTGGAAATTCTGGAACGGATGGTTGAGGCCCATCCTGGCCGGATTAAGCTGTTCTTCCAATCGCGCGCGGGTCCTTATCCAGCGCGAAACTTGGGCCTGACGCATGCCCATGGTGGGTTCATTGCCTTTCTGGATGCGGACGACTGGTGGAGCACGGACTGCCTGGAAAAACTGACCGCCGCCCTCGACGCGAACCCGGCCGGCGCGCTGGCCTACTGCGGCTGGCAAAATATCGGCTTGCAAGGCGGCAGGGGCGACCCCTATGTGCCGCCCGATTATGAGGCCGGCGACAAGGCCGAAGCGTTTCTTCGTGCCGCTGCGCCTTGGCCGATCCATGCTGCGCTGGTCCGACGAGAAGTTG
>Ga0326726_10006777_pt1 | contig 10302 bp, 7 predicted proteins | sample MHFenrmetagenome_2_FD_207603 | JGI IMG/M metagenome (GOLD analysis project Ga0326726, IMG submission 207603) | Lab enriched peat soil microbial communities from Michigan Hollow, Ithaca, NY, United States - MHF15MN | ecosystem: Environmental > Terrestrial > Soil > Wetlands > Peat | place: USA... | reverse complement strand
GCGACGATCGGCTGGAGATCTTCCAGCTGGGCGAGCGCGCGGCGACGATCCCCTCGGTCATCGTCCTGCGCGCGGACGGCGAGGTCCTCACCGGCGAGGCTGCCGAACGGCGGGCCCTGTCGGAGCCCGTCCGCACGGCGCGCGAGTTCAAGCGCCGCCTCGGCGACCCGACGCCGATCATCCTCGGCGGAACGCCGTACGGCGCCGAGGCGCTCATCGGGCACCTGCTCCGGACGATCGTCAGCCGGGTCACCGAGCAGATGGGTGGTCCGCCCGACGCGATCGCCGTCTGCCATCCGGCGAGCTATGGCGAGTACAAGATCGACCTCCTTCGCCAGGCGGTCCGGCAGGCCGACATCGGGCCGGTCGAGTTCCTCACCGAGCCGCAGGCCGCCGCCCTCCACTACGCCCTCCAGGAGCGCGTCCCGACCGGCGAGGTCATCGCCGTCTACGACTTCGGGGGCGGCACGTTCGACGCGACGATCCTGCGCAAGACCGAGGACGGCTTCGAACAGCTCGGCCGGCCGGAGGGCATGGAGCGCCTCGGCGGGATCGACTTCGACGAGGCGATCTTCCAGCACGTCATGACCACGGTCCGGGCGACCAGGGTAGAGATCGATCCGAACGACCCGGCGACGCTCGCGGGCGTGGCCCGACTGCGCGAGGAGTGCCGCCGGGCGAAGGAGGGCCTGTCGACCGACACCGATGCGACGATCGCCGTCTCGCTGCCGGGGGTCCAGACGGAGGTCCGGCTGACCCGCGAGGAGTTCGAGTCGATGATCCGGCCACGGATCCGCGAGTCGATCCAGGCGCTGGAGCGGGCGGCCCGCAGCGCCGGGCTCGGCTTCGGCGACCTCGATCGGGTGCTCCTGGTCGGGGGCAGCTCGCGGATCCCGCTCGTTGCCGAGATGGTCCGCGAGGCGACGGGACGACCGATCGCGGTCGACGCCCACCCGAAGCACACGATGGCGCTTGGCGCGGCCTGGGTCGCCGAGCGGAGCCTGCCTGAAGCCACCCGGACGACCGCGGGAGCGGCCCTGGCCGGTGCGGCGGTCGCCGGAACGACGGTCGCCGCGGCAGTCGCGGGAGCAGCGGATGCCGGGACGGGCGCCTCGGCGGACGCGTCGGAAGCGACCCGGACCGCGACTGCCGCCGTCTCGCAGCCGACCGAGCCCGCCGTCGCGGCGGTGGCCTCCGCAACGGCGGCTGCCGGAGGCGCGACGGCGGCCCCGGCGGGCAGGCGGTTCCCGACCCTCGCAGTGGCTGGGGTCGCCGGCCTCGTCCTGATCCTGGTGGTGGCCGCCGGTGCGTTCGCCCTGCTCCCCAAGCAGGCCGCGACCGCCACTCCGACGCCCGGCGGCAGCGTCCCGGTCGTCGCGGTGGCCTCGCCGTCGGTGGTCTCCGCGGCCCCGACCACCCCGAGCCCATCGGTCGTGGCGAGCGCCCCACCGAGCGTCGCCCCCACGCCGACCGTCGCCCCGACGCCGACTCCGACGCCGGCCGGGCGACAGGCACGGATCCTGTCGATCAAGGTCAGCGGCGGGCTCTACGTCGTCGACTACCAGGTCTTCGGCTACACGCAGCAGCTGCCCGGCCGACACGTCCACTTCTTCTTCAACACGGTCCCGCCGACCCAGGCCGGCATGCCGGCCAAGGGCCCGTGGTACGTCTACGCCGGCCCGATCCCGTTCAAGGGCTACAAGGTCAGCGATCGACCGGCAAAGGCCACGAAGATGTGCATCCTCTTCGCGAACCCCGATCACTCGGTCGTCCAGAACACCGGCAACTGCGTCGACCTCCCGGGCTAACCGGAGGGCACGTGTGGCGACCGAGCGAGCGGACCTCGTCGGGCAGATCCGGCAGATCGCGGCCGATGCCCGCCGGCTTGCCGTCGGGAGCGACCTCGAGACCGCCGTCGACGTCGCCATGGAGCGGCTCGACCAGCCCCTCCGGGTGGCCATCGCCGGCCGGACGAAGGCCGGCAAGTCGACCCTCCTCAACGCGCTCGTCGGCGAGCGACTCGCGGCGACCGATGCGAGCGAGTGCACCAGGATCGTCACCTGGTATCGCCACGCGCTCGGCTACCGGGTGGTCGCCGCGCTCCGTCCTGGCGGCACCGCCGACCTGCGATTCGACCGCCACGACGGGGCCCTCAAGATCGAACTGGGCGAGCTCGAGCCCGGGACGATCGAGCGGATCGATGTCGGCTGGCCGTCCCGCAAGCTGGCCGAGCTGACCCTCATCGACACACCGGGGCTCGGGTCGGCCGACGAGGACGTCTCGGCGCGGACCGCGGACGCCCTGCTCGACGCCGACGCCGACCGCCCGACCGAGGCCGACGCCGTCATCTACCTGATGCGCCATCTCCATCGCTACGACGCCCAGTTCCTCGAGGCGTTCATCGATCGGAGCCTGGCCCATGCCTCGCCGATCAACGCCCTCGTGGTCCTGTCGCGGGCCGACGAGATCGGCGCCGCCCGGCCCGACGCACTCGAGTCGGCCCGGGCGGTCGCCGTCCGTTACGCGGCCGACCGGCGGATCCGCGAGCTCGCCTCGGCCGTCGTGCCAGTGGCCGGGCTCATCGCCGAGACCGCCACGACCCTGCGCGAGGGGCAGGTGGCCTGGCTGCGCGAGGTCGCCGCGCTCGACGAGCCACGCCGGACCCGGCTCCTCCAGTCCGTCGACCGGTTCCGCGACCCCGAGCTGAATCCCCTCGGGGCCGAGATCCGCGAGGAGCTTCTCGACCGGCTCGGCCTGTATGGGCTCCGGCTGGTCGTCGACCTGCTGGTCGAGGGTCGGGTCCGGACGGCGACGGACCTGTCGGCGGCCCTCCTGACGGCATCGGGGATCACCGAGCTCAAGCGGATCCTCAACGACCAGTTCGCCACGCGGTCCGGGGCGCTCAAGGCCCGCTCGGCGCTGGCCGCCCTGCGCGCCATCGCCGACGAGCTCCAGCGGCGGGCCGTCGTCGGGGCGTCCGAGCTGGCCGCCGAGGTCGAGCGAGTGGAAGCGGCGTCCGAGGAGCTGGCCCTGCTGCGTCTCCTCCACCTCGTCCTGGCCGGCCTTGTCGAGGTCAGCCCTGATGAGCGTCTCGAGATCGAGCGACTGACCGGCGCTGGATCACCGGCGGAGCGCGTCGGGCTCGCGGAGGGTGCCACGCCGGAGGCGGTCCAGGCTGCGGCCCTGGCCGGGATCGAACGCTGGCGGCTGCGGGCAGCCAACCCGCTGGCCGACCGGCGGGCGGCCGAGGCCGCCGAGATCGTCGTCCGCGCCTACGAGCAGGTCCACGCGCGCGCGGCCTGAGCCGGCCGCGCGTCAGGCGACGACGCGCTCGACGGCCTCGCCGGGAACGACCGGCTCGACCGACCGGGGCCTTCGCTCGGGACGGGCCTCGAAGACGGCGACCGCCAGCCGGGCCACGGTCTCGTCCTGCCCCGGGTCGAACTCGAGCCCGAGCTCGATCCGACCGTCGGGCGCGGTGATCCGGCGCCGGACCTGGCAGGCGAGTACGACCTGGTCGCCGTCGAGGTCGATCCCGAGGGTCACCTGCGCGCGCTCGGCCTCGTGCGACGGGTCGATGACGATCCGGGCGCCGGTGAGCGACAGGTCCTCGAGGCGCGCGGCGCGGCCGTCGATCCGGGCCGGGGCGTGGAGCGGCAGGCGGGTGCCGGCACGCCGGTTGCCGGCGAACTGGCTCGAGCGGATGCGGCCGATCGCCGCAAGCAGCAGGGCGAGGTTGACCGACATGAAGAAGGCCGCGCCGATCGGGGCCCACGGCACGCCGTAGGAGACCGGCGTGAGCCCGAACAGCGACGCGGCAAACCAGGCGAGGCCGAACGAAGAGGCCGCCGCGAGGACCGACAGGAGCGTCGGCACGGGCATCCGCATGCGCCCGGTCGCGGTCCGGCCCTTCGGGGTGACCCGGAACCGGATCTCACGATTGGGCAGGAGCCCGGAGATCGTCGCGGGCAGGACCGCCGGCATCCGGAGGACCTCGAAGAGGAGCGACAGGATCGGCGGGTAGTGGCCGCGGGCCAGCAGCCGGAGCGCGACGAACTGGAGCCCGAGGGTGAGGAGGAAGAGCGGCCCGAACACGATCCCGGGCGCGCTGATCGGCACCGCCCCGGTCGCCACGACCGCCAGCGGGATGACCATGTAGGCGAACGTGCGCCACGAGTCGAACCAGCCGAAGAGCGTCGTGAGGAACGCCATTCGCTGGGCGAGGCGCAGGCCCGGGCCAAACAGGGGGTTCTCGCGCCTCAGGACCTGCATCGCCCCCAGCGCCCAGCGGTTCCGCTGGACCATGTACGACACGGCGTCATCCGGGGCGAGCCCGTGGGCGAGGACCTCGTTGTGGTAGGCGCCGGTCCATCCGGCACGGTACATCCGGATCGTGGTGTGGATGTCCTCGGTCACGCTGTCGGTGCTCACGCCGCCGACCGAGCGCAGGGCGGCCACCCGGACGAGCGCCCCGGTCCCGCACCAGAACGGCGCCGACCAGCGGGTCTTGGCCGGCGCGATCACGCGGTAGAAGACCGCCTCCTCGTTGAACAGCTCGCCGTTCCAGCGACGGTGGTGCTCGAACGAGCCGAGGTTGTAGAAGTCCTGGGGTGACTGGACGAACGCCAGTCGGTCGTCCTGGAAGTAGGGCAGGAGCGCGGTCAGGAAGCGCGCCGTCGGAACGTGGTCGGCGTCGAGGATCGCCACGATCTCGGCGTCGACCCGGCCGAGCGCGTGGTTGAGGTTGCCGGCCTTCGCGTTCCGGTTGTCCGGTCGCGTCAGGTAGTGCGCCCCGAGCCGCCCGGCGAGCACGCGCACCTCGTCGCGGCGGCCGTCGTCGAGGACCCACGTCTCATGGGTGGGCTCGAGCGAGACCGATGCCGCGATCGTGGGGAGGAGGACCTCGGTCGGCTCGTTGTAGGTCGGGATGAGGATCGCGATCCGGCGGTTGGGGAACGCGCCGGCCGGCGGTGGATCGGCGTCGAGGCTCCACAGCGCGAAGGTGTAGAGGATGAGCCCGAAGGCGTTGTGGATCTCGACGAGGAGGAGCGGGATCGCGACCCACCACCAGCCAAGGTTGACCGTACCGGCGGCTACCCGCCAGGTGAGGTAGCCAATCGTCACGGCGATCGCCAGGACAGCGGTCCCGCGGATCAGAAGCTTGCGCCCGGTCGACTCGTGGGCCGGCATCGAGCCATCGCGGAACAGCCCGGATCGCCCGTCGGCGGACAGGGGAGTCTGGTGTGCTTGCATCTGGTTCGGACCGTACGGGTGACGACTGCCCCCCTCCATCCCGCGACGGTCAGGCAGTCCTGACCCGAAGGTCCGGTCCGTTCCTACGACGGCCGAGCGACTCGGCTCGGCCCGGGGAACGAGAACACCACCCCGGACTGGTGGCGTACTCTCGCGACCATGGCCGGCCCGCCCACGATCTCCGCGCCCGACGCGGACCCCCAGCGGACGATCCCGGACCGCACCGGGCCTCGGCTCCGGGCGGTCTTCCCGTCGCTCCCCGGGTACCGGCGGTCCTTCCTGCGCAGCGACGTCGTCGCGGGCATTGCTCTCGTCGCCATCCTGATCCCGCAGGGCATGGCCTACGCCGAGATCGTCGGGCTGCCGCCGGTCACCGGGCTGTACGCGACGATGCTGCCGATCGTCGGCTACGCGCTGCTCGGCTCGTCGCGCCAGCTGGTCGTCGGACCGGACTCCTCCGCGTCGGCGCTCGTCGCGGCCGTCCTGCTGCCCCTCGGAGCCGCCGACCCGGCGGAGCGGGCGTTGCTCGCGGCCACCCTCGCGATCATGGTCGGGCTGGTGTGCATCGTCGCGGGCCTGCTCCGTCTCGGCTTCATTGCCGACTTCCTGTCACGGCCCGTCCTGACGGGCTATATCAATGGCCTAAGCGTCACGATCATCGTGGGCCAGCTGCCCAAGATCCTCGGCTTCCCGGTGCCCTCCGACCGGCTCCTCCAGGAGCTCATCTACACCCTCCAGCACCTGTCCGAGACGAACCCCTGGAGCCTGGCGCTCGGCCTGCTCTGCCTGGCGATCATCCTGGGCCTGGCCCGCTACGCGCCCCGGGTACCGGGCGTCCTCGTGGCGGTCCTCGTCGCGATGGTCCTGTCGGTCGTCCTCGACCTCGGGGCGAAGGGCGTTGCCCTGACCGGTCACGTCCCGTCCGGCCTGCCGTCCCTGTCGATCCCGCAACCCGGTCTCGACCAGATCCTCCTCCTGGTCCCGGGCGCACTCGGCCTGGCCCTCGTCTCGCTCGGCGATACGATCGCGACGTCGCGATCGTTCGCGGTCAAGAACGCCTACCACGTCGACGCCGATCGCGACCTCCTCGGGCTCGGCGCCGCCCAGGCGGCCGCCGGGCTGGCCGGTGGCTTCCCGATCAGTGCGAGCGCCTCGCGCACGGCGGTCGGCGAGGCGTCGGGTGGGAAGACGCAGGTCGCCAACCTCGTCGCCGCCGGCGCCGTGGCGCTCGTCCTGATCTTCCTGGCCCCGGTCCTGGCGGTCCTGCCCAAGCCGGCCCTCGGGGCGGTCGTCCTGGCCGCCGCGATCGGCCTGTTCGACTTCGGCGCGCTCCGCCGTTACTACGAGCAACGGCGGCTCGAGTTCTGGGTCGCCGTGGTGACGATGCTGACCGTCGCCCTCGTCGATCCGCTCGTCGGGCTGATCCTGGCGATCGCGATCTCGGTCGTCGACGTCCTCCGCCGGGTGACCCGCCCCAAGACGGCGATCCTGGGGCGGCTCGTCGCCTCGGGGTCGTGGCAGAGCGTCGAGCGCTACCCGGCGGCGGTCACCCAGCCCGGGCTGATCGTGTACCGCGTGGAGGCTCCCCTGTTCTTTGCCAACGCCGAGCGGATCCGCGAGGAGCTCGAGGCGCTGGTCGAGGCCAACCCGGGGGCGATCGAGTGGGTCGTCATCGACGCCGAGGCGATGACCGACCTCGATGTCTCGGCGGCCGAGATCCTGGCCGAGCTCGACGACACCCTCGAGGCACGCGGGATCAGGCTCTGCCTGGCCGAACCGACCGGCAGGGTCGTCGAGCGACTCCGGGCGACGGGACTCCTGCGCGACTTCGGCCAGCTGCGGATCTTCGCCACGGTCGACGCGGCGGCGGCGGCGTTCGCCGAGCGGGCCGACGAGGACCACGTGACGCCGCCGCACCCGGCACTCCTCGACGAGCCGCCGGGGACCCAGCCCTCGGGCCCGCCCGTATGATGTTCCCGGGGCGACCGTGCCGGCCGTCCCGGGCTGAACCGAGGTCGAGGCCATGAAGGGCGACCGGGTCGAGGCGGTGGTCGACACAGGACAGGGTGTCCAGACGTTCGAGATCAGCGCGACGCGCGCCGGGCGCCGCCTGGAGGTCATCACCAGCCGAGGCGTCGTCGAGGTCCGCGAGGTGACCCGGACCGGGGTCCCGGTGCGGACGGGTCGGTTCATGACCTCGCGGCTCATCGCCCTCGTCGAGCACCCGGCCGGTGACGACCGCGGCCGGCTGGAGGTGTCCACCAGGCATCGCCTCCGCGGGCCCGCCGCCGCCGCCGACTGAGCCGGGACGGGCGAGGGGGCGGCCGATGCCCGGGTCGCGGCGGTCGATGGCCTACCCGACCGACCACCTGCTGGCCGTCATCGACGATCCCACGGCGGCAGCCGGCGCCGGGCGGGCCCTCGTGGCGGCCGGGATCGCGGCCGCCGACGTTACGGTCGTGCGCGGTGACGAAGGCGCCGAACGGCTCGACGGGCTCGGCGGCGCGAGCGGACCGTGGCGCCGGGTCGTCCGGGTGGTCCAGTTCATGACGATGGACCAGATGCCGGACTTCCTGACCTACGAGGCGGCCCTTCGCGACCGGCGGGCCGTGGTCGCCGTCCGGGTCCGGGACCGCCCGTCGATGCTCCGCGCCCGGGACGTCATCGCGGCGGCCGGTGGCCACTTCCAGAACTTCTTCGGGCGATTCTCGACCGAGGAGCTATCGCGCTGGCGGGGACCCGAGCTCGAGCTGCCCGACTACCTCCGTCGCTGACCGACCGGTGGACCGGCCCGATCGGCCTCGGTCGTCGAGGAGCGGTTGCGGTCGTCGCGCCAGGCCAGCCACGGGCCGCCCCGGTCGACCTCCCAGCGTGGACCGTTGAAGCCCAGGGTGAACTGGCTGAAGCCGAGGGCCACGTAGGTCGCGGCGTCCTCGGCCAGGAACCGATCCAGGTCGTCCGGCTCCACCCCCAACCCCCACTCGATGTTGGCCGGATCGCGGCCGACGTATGCGCACCAGCGACGCAGGGCGGCGATCGCCGGCTCGATCTCGGACGGTCGCTCCGGGAAGCCGGCATGCCAGCCGTCGGCGTGCTCGGCGACGAGGCGGAGGGTGAACCGCTCGCCGGAACCGGCGATGAGCAGGGGTGGCCGGCGCACCGGTGGCGGGTTGAGCCGGTCGAGCCGGTCGGCGATCCGCGGCAGGGCGGCCTCGAGCACGCGCAGCCGCGACCCGGCCGTGCCGAACGAGTAGCCGTACTCCGCGAAGTCGCGCCCGAACCAGCCGGAGCCGAGCCCAAGGACGAACCGTCCGTCCGAGATCCGGTCGATGGTCCGGGCCATGTCGGCCACGAGGTCCGGGTTCCGATAGGCGATGCAGCTGACGAGCGGGCCGATCTCGATCCGGTCGGTCGCCTCGGCCCACGCGGCTAGGGTCGTCCAGCACTCGAGGTGCGCGCCGTCCCGGTCGCCGTAGAGCGGGAAGAAGTGGTCCCAGGTGTAGGCCAGGTCGTAGCCGAGCACCTCCGCCCGGACGACGGCGGCGCGCAGGTCCGGGTAGTCCCCGTGCTGCGGGTGGAGCTGGGCGGCGATCCGGATCGGGCGCACGGTGGTCCTCCGAGGGCTGCCAGGTCGAGGTACGTGGCATCGTCAACCTTCACCCGGGGTGAGAGTCAAGAGGTATCCTCGGCAGACGATGCTCCGGATCGGTGCGTTCGCCCGGATCGCCGGGACGTCCGCCAAGACCCTCCGCGACTACGACGAATGCGGCCTGTTCCGGCCGGCCTGGGTCGACCCGGCCACCGGCTACCGGGCCTACTCGCCGGCCCAGCTCCCGCAGCTCCGGCGGATCCTGGCCCTGCGCTCCCTCGGGGTCGGGCTGTCCGAGATCGGCCGGCTCGTGTCGGGCGGGGCCGATCTCGCCGGGGTCCTCGACCGCCGGCGGGCCGACCTCGAGCGCGAGCGCCGGGATGTCGACCGGCGGCTGGCGGCACTCGACATACGGGTCGAGATGGGGGCGGGCTCCGGCCGGCCCGATGTCGTCGTGCGGCCGGTCGAGGCGGAGTCGATCGCAACCCTGGGGTCGCCTCCCGGCGTCGACCTGGAGCGGGCCTTCTATGAGCTCGAGGCGATCGTCCGCGACCTCGGGATCCGGGCCCACCGTCCACCCGGTGCCCTCGTCGACACGGACGGTGCCCGGGCGTTCGTCCCGGTGCGCCGGGTCGCGGCTGACGCGCGGCTCGTCTTCCTGCGCCTCCCCGCGGAGCGCGCGGCGACCGTGATCCACCAGGGCTCGTATGCGACGCTGCCGGAGACGCGGCGCGCCCTCGAGCGATGGGTGGAGGCGGCCGGCTTCGAGCCGTCCGGGCCGCTTCGCGTCCTCTACCTCCAGTTCGGCGGTGAGGCGGAGCTGGAGCTCCCCGCCGACTACCTCGTCGACCGGTCGGCCGACTTCGTCACCGAGCTCCAGCTCCCGGTCGCCTGACCGGGACGGCCGGCAGGCTCAGCCGCCGACGGCCGGCCCAACATCGATCTCGTCGCGGAGCCGGCGCGCCCGACCGGCCGAGGCGAGGTTGGCCTTGCGGTCGAACAGCGCAGCGGCCGCCTCGGCAGCCCGCATCGCGTCCTCACGACGGCCGGCCAGCCTGAAGACCTCGGCCTGGTCGATCGCGGCATAGCCCTGCGAGTCCGGGTCCTGGGCCGTCCCGATGATCCGGATCGCCTCGGCAGCCAGTGCCTCGGCCTCGGCGAACCGACCCTGCCGCGCGACGAGCTTCGCCCTGACGCTGCGCCACAGGTACTGGGTCGCGACGTCGTCGGCCGCCGCGATCGCCTCGCTCTCCTTGGTCATCCGGAGCGCCTCCTCGTCGCGGCCCTGGCGATAGAGCGCCTCGGCCAGGAAGGCGGCCGTGGTCGAGATGTAGTTCCGCTCGCCCATCGCGGCGAGCGCCTCGTAGTCCCGCCGCAGCTCGGCCTCGGCGGCGGCCGGATCCTCGGCGATGAGCTCGACGGGGCCGGACGCGATCGCCGACGTCAGGGCGGCGTCGAAC
>Ga0326726_10006776_pt1 | contig 10302 bp, 5 predicted proteins | sample MHFenrmetagenome_2_FD_207603 | JGI IMG/M metagenome (GOLD analysis project Ga0326726, IMG submission 207603) | Lab enriched peat soil microbial communities from Michigan Hollow, Ithaca, NY, United States - MHF15MN | ecosystem: Environmental > Terrestrial > Soil > Wetlands > Peat | place: USA... | reverse complement strand
CTCCCTCGAGAACATCCTCCGGCATATAAAGGAAGTCGGGCCCGCCGCTGTGGTGATCGATTCCATCCAGACCGTCTACAGCTCCACGCTCACCTCGGCGCCGGGAAGCGTGGGGCAGGTGCGGGAAGCCTCGGAGCGACTGATCATCCTTTCCAAGAAGACGGGGATCCCCGTATTTCTCGTGGGGCACGTCACGAAGGACGGCTCCATCGCAGGTCCCAAGGTCCTCGAGCACATGGTCGACACGGTCCTCTACTTCGAGGGCGACACGGGCCACTCCTACCGCATCATCCGCGGGATCAAGAACCGCTTCGGTCCCACCAACGAGATCGGCGTATTCGAGATGCGCGACCGGGGCCTTGTGGAGGTGTCAAACCCCTCGGAGTACTTCCTGACGGAGCGTCCCGAGGGGGTGGCCGGTTCGGTGGTGGTGGCAAGCATCGAGGGCACAAGACCCATCCTGGTCGAGATTCAGGCACTGGTCGTGAGCACGAGCTTCGGCATGCCCCGGCGCACGGCCATCGGTGTGGATGTGAACCGCGTATCTTTGCTGGTGGCGGTTCTGGACAAGATCGGGGGCCTGCACCTGGGCAACCACGACATCTTTGTCAACGTTGCGGGCGGTGTGAAACTCGCCGAACCGGCTGTGGACCTGGGGATCGTCGCAGCCATCGCGTCGAGTTTCCTCGACCGGCCCATCGACCCGAAGACGGTCGTCTTCGGCGAGGTGGGGCTCACCGGCGAGGTTCGCGGCATCAACCAGATGGATGTGCGCATCCGCGAGGCGGCCCGCATGGGCTTTACGCGATGCATCATGCCGCTCACCCGTCTTCGCGATGCCGGGAAGGCGGACGGGATCCGTCGCGTCAGGGTCGACAATCTCAGGGGATTGATAGAACAGTTGTTTTAGTGCGACATTCCTGTCTTATGGATACAGCAAGGGTCGGTGATGGTTCCAAGGATCCTGATTGTCGATGACGAAAAAGATATCGTCGGTCTCTTGGCCTGTAATTTCGAAAAAGATCGCTGCGAGTTCATGGAACGATGATCCGATAACCCTGTGCGGATGAGCTGCCTTTTGGCAGGAAATTCTTGACAATGGTGAGCATAAACGTTATGAAAATCGTGTAGCATTTAGCGGCATTTTGAGTTGTATCATCCGAGCGCCGGAAGATGCGGCGTAATAGACAGGAGGCCCATCCTGCAATCGGATCAACCCAAGGAACCCAACCTACCGGCCGGACGACGGTCCCTTCTCGATTCACCCAACAGGAAAACTATTGCCAGGATACCCGTGACTTCTGCCCTTACGGCAGGAGCGATCGGTCAAAATGCCCTTGTGCGCCGTTTGCGGTCCCGAGTGTCCATCGGTGCGACGGGCAAGCGCGGAAACGGAGGAATCTGATCCCATGGTAAAAACATACATACTGGACACGAACGTGCTGCTTCACAACCCGGGGGCCCTCTTTGCCTTCGAGGACAACGAGGTGGTCATCCCCATGGCCGTCATCGAGGAAATCGACAACCAGAAGAAAAGGCAGGACGAGGTCGGGCGCAATGCCCGTGTCGTGTCCCAGGAGCTCGACAGGATGCGTGAGTCGGGCTGTCTGTCGACAGGTGTGCCGCTTCCCTCGGGCGGGAGGCTGCGCATCGAGCTCAACCATCAGGAACACATCGACGACTTCCCTCCCGGTTTCGATCCCCGCAAGACGGACAACCGGATCCTCGCCGTGGCCTACAGCCTGAGCCGGGAGCTTGTAGGGCGTGTCTTCCTTGTGTCGAAGGACCTGAACCTGCGCGTCAAATCCGATGTCCTCGGCATCCCCGCGCAGGATTTCTACAACGACAAGGTCAATTACCATGAGCTCTACACGGGCGCAGGCGTGGTGGATGTTACTGCAGAGGAGTTCGATGCCTTCTACAAGGAAGGGCGTCTCGAGATGAACGGCCGCGGGCCCGGGCGGCCCCACGAGTTCTTCGTGCTGAAGAACCACATCGCGTCCTCCCAGTCGGCGCTGGCCCGGTACTTCCGGGGGGAGCTGAGGCCGCTCGTCCACGGGGAGAGCACCAACCAGGGCATCAAGGCGCGAAACAAGGAGCAGCGATTCGCACTGGAGCTGCTCCTCAACGACCAGATCCGCGTGGCGACCCTCGTGGGCCGTGCGGGAACGGGCAAGACGCTGTTGGCCATCGCCGTGGGCCTCGAGAAGGTCATGGAGCAGAAGGCCTACTCGCGCCTTCTCATCACCCGGCCCGTCATTCCACTGGGTAACGACTTGGGATTTCTCCCCGGATCCAAGGAAGAAAAACTGAGGCCCTGGATGCAGCCCATCTACGACAACCTGGAGTTCATCTTCAGCAGCAACGCCGAGCCGCACCGGATCATCGAACACCTCATGGACCGGGGCATCCTCGAGATGGAGGCCCTTGCCTACATCCGTGGGCGGAGCATCCCCAAGCAGTTCATCATCTGCGACGAGGCGCAGAACCTCACGCCGCACATGATCAAGACGCTGATCACGCGCGTGGGCGAGGGCACGAAGATCGTTTTCACGGGCGACCCCGAGCAGATCGATCACCCCTACCTCGATGCCAGCAGCAACGGGCTCACCTACCTCGTGGAGCACCTGAAGGACGAGGAGATCGCCGGCCACGTGACGCTGTTCAAGGGGGAGAGGTCGTTGGTGGCCGAAATGGGTGCGAGACTTCTTTAAAGAGGGGTATAGGGTCAAGGGTAAAGGGTAAAGACGAGAGCCAACAGCCAACAGCAAGATCCCCCTGTGTTTTTCTTTTGCAAGGAGACACAGGGAGATTTTTATTTTTTCCGGCGGGTTGTTTTCTTCGGGGCCAGGCTGGGCTGAAGGAAATTCCTCTTGATGTCCACGCTGGATCGCTTGCCGATGTGCTTGAAGTTCTCCGCGAGCCAGTGCTGCGCCGCCTCGCGGCCCCTGTCGCGCAGCTCCGTGAGAAATTCCCAGCTGCTGACGAATTTGGTGGGCACGCCCAGATCCTTCAGCGCCTCGTCGGCCCGGATCGAATGCACCAGCACGTGCTTGAGCTGCCCCCGGTACTCGTCTCGGATCCATTTTTCCTCGAGCAGTTTGACGACGAAGGCGATGGCGCGCAGCTCTTTCAAAAGCGACGAGTTGAAGGTGATTTCATTGAGGCGGTTGCCGATGTCCATGGCCGTCGCGGGGATCTCCTCGCGCACGATGGGGTTGATGTGCACGATGACCATGTCGCGGGCCTGCGTGTAGTAGAAGAGGGGAAAGAGCGAGGGGTTCCCCATGTAGCCCCCGTCCCAGTAGTGTTCCCCACCGATCTCGACGGCCTGGAAGTAAAAGGGCAGGCAGGCCGACGCCAGGACGACCTCCGGCGTGATCTCCTCGTTGCGGAACACGCGGACCTGGCCCGTGCGGACGTTTGTCGCGCTGATGAAGAGCTCGACGCATTCGCAGCGGACGAGTTCTTCGAAGTCGATGCAGTTGCAGAGCATGTCCCTCAGCGGGTTGAAATCCAGCGGGTTGAACTGATAGGGAGAAAAAACCCTCGTCCAGGCGTCGAACAGCCAGAACGAAAGGCCCGAGGCCGCCGGCCAGACCCTCTCCAGGGGCGACTGCCGGACGGGACTGTAGAGCTCGCCAGCCTTGCTGACCTCCCGCCAGAGATCGTTCAGGGCCTGCCGGGCGCCGTCGGGACCCCCTTTCATGGCGCCCCAGGCATAGGCAACGGCATTCAGGGAGCCCGCGCTCGTGGCCGAGAGCCCCTCGATGTCGATCCGGCCGTCTTCGAGGAGCCGATCCAGGATGCCCCAGGCGAAGGCGCCGTGGGTACCGCCACCCTGGAGGGCCAGGTTGACCATCTTTTTTTTCTTTCCGCCCATGTTCCTCACCCGAGTTCTTGATTCATCAAACACTAAGGGAAAGAGGTGTAGCTGTCAACGCGAAAGCCCCCTGTCCGGATAAAACCCCGCCGGGGAACAGCCGGAAAAAAGGGAGCATGAAAATCGGGGCACGTTGACGGCAAAGGCACGAATCTTGTAAAGTTTCAACAAAATGCGGCGCGGGGTGCACCCGGGTCGACAGGCTGCCAGAGGTTCACGTGTACAAGGACGGCATAAAAAATTTCTGTATCGGCGCGCTAGGCCTCCTAGCGCTCACGATCGCCATGTTCTTCGATGTGCTTTTCCTCTCCGGCGACATGGTGCTCTCAAACGTGAGGGCGGACCTGGCCTCACAGTTCGTGCACTGGCGGGGCTTCGGCTTCGGGGAAATGGCCCGTGGGAACCTTGCCCTCTGGAACCCCCATATCTACTGCGGGGCGCCATTCCTGGCCGGGTTCCAGTCGGCCCTGCTTTACCCGTTGAACGTCCTGTACCTGTTTTTGCCCCTTGCCAAGGCCATAAACTGGAGCATTGCCCTGCACGCCTTCCTCGGGGGACTCTTCTTCTATCTCTGGGCCCTCAGGCGGGGACTGCACCCGCTGGCCTGTTTCCTGGCGGGGGCCGAATTCATTTTCTGCGCGCCTCACTTTCTGCACATCTACGCGGGGCACTTGCCCAACCTCTGCACCATGATCTGGGCGCCGCTGCTCTTTCTTGCCATCGACGGGATCCTGGAGAAACCCTCCACCGCGTGGTGCCTTCTGGGGGTTGCGGCCGTGGCCATGCAGATCCTCGCCGGACATGTCCAGTATGCCTATTACACGGGGATCGCGGCCTCCATCTACCTGGCCATCCGGCTGTACGGGGCACCCGGGCGGCTGAAAGTGCTCGTCTGCTTTGCCACCATCTACGGTGGCGCCGCCGTTTTGGCGGCGGCCCAGATCCTGCCCGGCATAGAGGCCGGCAGAGACACCCTGCGGGGGATGGGAGTGCCCTACGATTTTGCCGCCATGTTTTCCTTCCCGCCGGAAAACCTCATCACCTGGGTCGCTCCTGCGTTTTTCGGCGACATGGTTCATTTCCCCTACTGGGGGCGCTGGTACCTGTGGGAGATGTCCCTTTTTGTGAGTGTAACGGGTTTTTTGCTGGCCCTCTACGCCGTCGTCTTTCGGCAGGGCAGGGAGCGCTTCATTCTTCTTGCCATGGTGGTGATCCTCCTGCTTCTGGCCATGGGATCGTACCTGCCCTGGTTTTCCCTCCTGCAGGCCTGGCTGCCCGGTTTCAGCCTGTTCCGGGGGGTATCCAAGTTTATCTTCCAGTCCACGCTCTTCGTGATCCTCCTTTCCGCCATGGGGCTTGATTGCCTCATCCGGGACGGTCTCCGGAAACGCTGGCAGGTCCTTTCGGCCCTGGCTGCCGCGGCAGTTCTTGCGCTGATTCTGGGCCTGACGATCAGGCAGTCATCCCTGTCGTCTTCCGGCCTTTGGCCGGACTTCATGGGGTGGCTCTTCGATACAGGGCAAGTCTATCTTCAGGCAGGGGCCATCCCGAACAGCTTGGCCGTCGTCAAGGCCGGCGAGTTTGCCGCCCTGGGTCTTGCGGTCCTGGCAGGCACATGCATCCTCATCGCAGCGGTTCTGTTCCTGCGGATCTCCAATCTCTGGAAGGCATCACTGCTAGTCACGTTGGCCGTTCTGGAGCTCTTTTTAGCGGGGCTAACCGGTCGGGACACCTTCCGGCTTGCCGCAGCTTACCCCGCGGACATGGTTGCCCTGTTCAGCGGTAGATCCGGTGATCACCGCATTCTCAACCCGTACGAACCGAATCTTGCCATGTCCATGGGATGGCGTGACGTCTGGGGTCACGACCCGTTGATCCCCCGCCGATACGGCGAGTTCATGGCCTGGATGCAGCAGGTGGAGATCACACAGGTAATCAAAAATGTACTGCAGTTCAAATATCATCCCCTCCTGCTCATGCTGGAGTGCAGAACCATGCTGATCCCCGTCGAAGGCGGTGCCAGACTGCTGGAGCAGGAAGGGGATATCATCCCTCGGGCGTACCTCGTCGGTCAGTGGGCCGTCGAGCCGGACAGGGACCGGGTGTTCGCCATCCTCGGGCAGCCGGGATTCAACCCCCGGAGGCTTGTCGTTCTGGAAGGGGACCCGAACCTCACGATGGCTCCGAGTGTCGCAAATCCGGGAACGGTGAGGGTGACGGAAACCTCTACGGACCATCTCACATTCGAGGCCGATGTGAACAGTGCCTCGATCCTCGTCGTAACAGACAACTTCATGGAAGGCTGGCGGATCGTGCCCCTGGCCGGCAGTGCCTCCGGCTCCTATGAGATCATCCCCGCAAACTATACACTTCGGGGAGTGCCTCTCGTGCCGGGGCACCATCGCTTCAGGATGGAGTACCGCCCCGTCTCCTTCGTGATCGGCATTTGGCTCACTCTGGCCGGGGTTGTCGTCTGGCTGGCCGTCGCCGGTTTTTGCCTCTGGCGCAAACGAAATCCCGATGCGGGAGGAAATCCACTACCTGAGCCCGATCCGAGGTGAAAGGATGAATGTGTCGGCAGAGCGCAGGGGATTCTACGTTTGCCTGGCTCTTGCCGCGGCGGCGCTGGCGGTCTATCACCCCGTGGTGGGCTTCGATTTTGTCAACCTCGATGACCCGCTCTATGTATACGAAAACCCCCACGTGCGGGCCGGTATCACCCCCGAGGGCATCCGCTGGGCCTTCACGAACCTCGATGCCAACTTCTGGCACCCGCTTACCTGGCTCTCCCACATGCTCGACTGGCAGCTCTTCGGTCCCCGGGCGGGCGGGCACCACGCCATGGGCCTGCTGTTGCACGTGGCAAATACGCTGCTTCTTTTCCTGGCGCTTGCGCGGCTGACAAGCCGTCTCTGGGAGAGCGCCGCCGTGGCGGCCCTCTTTGCCCTCCATCCGCTTCACGTCGAATCGGTGGCCTGGGTGTCGGAACGCAAAGACGTGCTGAGCACGCTTTTCTTCATGCTCACGCTGCTCGCCTACCCGCGATACGTGGAAAGCCGCACCCCGGGCCGTTACCTGGGTGTCATCACTCCCTATGCGCTCGGCCTCATGGCAAAGCCGATGCTCGTGACGGTTCCCTTCGTTCTGCTGCTTCTGGATTTCTGGCCCCTGCGGCGCTTTGGCGACGGCGGCCCGGGATGGACCGCGGCAAAGACAGTGATTCTGGAAAAGATCCCCTTCGTGGTTCTCGCCATACTCGCGGGGGTCCTGGCGCTTGTCGCCCAGGACAGGGGATCGGCCCTGGCCGGCATGGATCTCGTGCCTCTCGACATGCGGCTTTCCAATGCAGCCGTTTCGGCCGTGGCATACCTTTGGAAAACTCTCTGGCCCGTCGAGCTGTCCGTTCATTATCCCCTGGGACCCGTTCCTGCGGGGATCGCCCTCGGTGCGGGCTTTATTCTTGCAGCGATAACGGCATTTGCGATGCAAGCGATCCGGCGTTATCCCTACGTCACCATCGGATGGCTTTGGTACCTGGTCACTCTCGCGCCCGTGAGCGGGCTCATCCAGGTGGGCTCCCACTCCATGGCGGACCGTTACACCTACGTCCCGCTCGTCGGTATCTTTATCATCGTCGTGTGGGGGTGTTCGGATCTGGTCTGCCATGCCCGGCGCCGGAGGGAACTGGCCGCCTTCGGGGCCTGTGCGCTTGCGCTGGCGATCGGGGCCGTAGCGTGCTATCAGCTCCAGTACTGGAATGACAGTGAAACCCTCATGCGCCGTGCGCTTGCGGTGACGGGTCCGAACGGGATCGCCGAGAACAACCTGGCTACGGATCTCGCGTCGCGGGGTGCCTACGGGGAGGCGCTCCCTCATGCCCTGCAAGCCGTGAGGCTTCGACCATCCGATGCAGAGGTCGTATTCAACGTGGGCAATACACTGGCAGGCCTGCGACGCGATGATGAAGCGAGGGCCTGGATTGAGAAGTCCATAGAGATGAACCCACGCCTGGAGAAGGCGTACACCAACCTGGGTGGCCTGCTTATCCGGCAGAGGCTTTTCGATGAGGCGGTCGGGCGGCTGCAGACGGCGATGGGTCTGAACCCCGAAAGCCCCGTGGCGCGGCTCAACCTGGCCGTGGCCCTTGCAGCCACAGGCCGGAACGACGAGGCTGCGGCTCATCTCGAAGAGGCCGTGAGGCTCGCTCCGGAATCTCTCCTTCTGCGGACGAGGGCGGTTCAGGCCTGGTGGATGATGAGCCTGCGGGACCGGGCCCTTCGCGAGAACGATCGGATCCGTGGCATCGACGGCAAGCTGGCCGATGAGATTGCAAAGTGGATGGAAACACAAAAAGACGTTCATTAGTTCATTAGTTGGTTAGTTCAGCGCCGCGAAGCGGCGGTGTACTGCTTTTGGAACTAAAGAACCAAGGAACTAAATAACGAATGAACTGTTTTTAAGGCCCATGAATTTCACATTCGACCGACAAAAAATACTGATCTCCATCCTGCTTGTCGCTGCCACAGCGGCCGTTTACGGGCAGGTGATCGGCTTCCGGTTTGTCAACCTCGACGACAACCCATACGTGCTAGCCAACCCGATGGTGCTACAGGGGTTGACCCTGAGAGGCGTCCTCTGGGCCTTTGTGACTTTCGACGCCGATTTCTGGCATCCCCTGACCTGGCTTTCCCACATGCTCGACGTGCAGCTCTGGGGCCTCTGGGCCGGCGGGCACCACCTCACGAGCCTGCTGCTGCATCTGGCCAGCACGGTCCTCCTGTTTCTGGCCCTGGCGGCCATGACGGGGGCCAACGGCCGGAGCGCCGCAGTGGCGGCCCTTTTTGCCCTGCACCCGCTGCACGTGGAATCCGCGGTCTGGGTGGCGGAGCGAAAGGATGTCCTGAGTACCTTTTTCTTCATGCTGACCCTGCTTGCGTATGTCCAGTACTGTCGGACGGGCCGTCGTGTGCACTACGGCATCGTCCTGCTGTTCTTCGTTCTGGGCCTCATGGCGAAGCCCATGCTCGTCACCGTCCCCCTCGTTCTCATGCTCCTGGATTTCTGGCCGTTGCAGCGGTTCCGCCTGCAGGAAATCCGCAGCCCGCGGACCCTTCTGCCGCTTGTCGAGGAAAAGGTGCCTTTTCTGATGTTGGGGGTTCTTTTCGGCATCGTAGCCATTTTCGCTCAGATCCACAGCGGTATGGCGAAGCCTTTTACCGGCGGCTACCCGATGTGGATCCGGCTCGTCAACGCGATGGTTTCCTACGGCACCTACCTTGCACTGACCGCCTGGCCCACGGGTCTCGTTCCCTTCTACCAGCATTCCGGCGAGGGGGTGTCCCTCTGGCAGGCGGGCATATCCTTCATCGCGATTTCGGTGGCATCGGCATTTGCATGCTGGAAGGCCAGGAGGTATCCCTACCTGATCGTGGGGCTCGCCTGGTATCTCGTCACGCTGCTTCCTGTCATCGGGATCATCCAGATCGGATGGCATTCCATGGCGGACCGCTACACCTACATTCCGCTCATTGGGATCTTCATCATGGCGGCATGGGGGATGAACGATCTTGCAGAAGGGAAACCCTGGGGGAAGGCCGCCCTGGCCATCGTGACAGGTGGTGTCATCGGCGCGATGATGATCGCAACTTGGGTGCAGGTCGGGCACTGGAGGGACAGCATCCGGCTCTTCGAGTATGTCGTCAAGGCGAGCCCAGGAAACGCGCTGGCCCACAACAACCTGGGCTCGGCCTACCAGGATGAAGGCCGGATGAAGGAGGCCATCGAACAATTCCACGAGTCCATCCGCTACATGCCGTACTTCCTGAGAGCCTATGTCAACCTTGCCCTGGCAATGGACCGGGAAGGGCGGCCGGATGTCGCCATCGCCTTCTTCCAGCATATCCTCATAAACTGGCCTCAATTTGGTCCGGGCCACGCCATGCTCGCCGACATCCTCAAAAAGCAGGACAAGCCGAGCGAGGCCATCACGAGGTATATCGAGTCCCTGCAGATTGAGGAATTTCCCAACGTGCATGTGCGACTGGGGCAACTTCTCGCAAATGAGGGAAAGACGGAAGAGGCCGCCTTTCACTTCTACCGCGCCCTGGAGATGCACCCCGGGCTCGTCGATGCGCGGGTGAACCTGGGGATTCTCCTCCTGCGCAAAGGCATGATCGAGGAGGCCCGGAAGGAGTACCTCACGGCCCTGCAGTATGCCCCCAATCTTGCTGAGGCACATTTCAGCCTGGGGAACCTCTACCTCCGGGAAGGAAAGCTCGAGGAGGCCCACAGGCATCTCTCGGCTGCGGTGCAGGCAGACCCCGGACACGCCGGTGCCCGGACAAATCTGGGTGTGACCCTGGGGCGCCGGGGGAAAATCAAGGATGCGGCGGAACAGCTCGAGAAGGCCGTCGAGCTCG
>Ga0326726_10006775_pt1 | contig 10303 bp, 11 predicted proteins | sample MHFenrmetagenome_2_FD_207603 | JGI IMG/M metagenome (GOLD analysis project Ga0326726, IMG submission 207603) | Lab enriched peat soil microbial communities from Michigan Hollow, Ithaca, NY, United States - MHF15MN | ecosystem: Environmental > Terrestrial > Soil > Wetlands > Peat | place: USA... | reverse complement strand
CCCAAGGAGTGCGCTATTTGCCAGCAGCGGACCGCTTCGAATTGCCCGGCAGCTGGACGCCGTTGGCGCTAATTCTGGTGGTGTTCTTCGCGCGCTACTTCCTCGCGGTGGCGATGGGCATTGACCCCTCTCTGCGCCAGGCGGCCAGCTTCATGCTCGCTGCGAGCCTTGCCTATGGGGTGCTCGGCGGGGTGTTCCCCGCGCGCGCTGCCCGCCTCTGGACCCATCGTTTCGCCCACTGACAGGAGAATCATCATGACCGAAGATCTGAAGCGCATCGCCCGCCGCCGCATTCGCGCGCGGCTGGGGCTCTACCTCCACGCCGCCGTGTACGTCGCGGTCAACGCCTTCCTCGCGCTCGTCCAGAGCCAGGCGACGCCAGCCATCGCCTGGAACCTCTGGCCGCTCGCCGGCTGGGGGCTGGGCCTCGCCATCCACGGCGCCGTGGTCCTGCTCGGGCAATCCGGCCTGCGCGAGCGCATGGAAGCGGACGAACTGCGCAAGCTCGAATCCCGCTAAGCTGCGCGCCTGATGCAAGGCTTTCCGTTCGCCCTTCTCGCCGTTGCCGTGTTCAACACGGCCATCGCAGTGCTGCTCACGCTGGTCGGCTACGGGGGCAGTTTCGGCGAGAACCTCGTGTTCTCGCAATGCATCGGCTTCACGATGCTCCTGCTGATCCAGGCCGGCTGGCGCAGTTTGTGGCCCACGACAAAGCCGCCACGGCTGCCGTTCTTCGGGCTGATCACGGCGGCGGTGGTGGCGGGTTGGCTGGGCGGCAGCCTGATTGCTTCGTTCGCGCTGGGAATTCCCTGGACTGCCGGGCGCAATGCCTGGGCGGCGTTTGCCGTCACCGTCACCGCGGGCGCAGCCGGCACCTGGTTCTTCTGGAGCCGGCATCGCGCGGCAGAGATGGAGCGCCAGCGCATCGAGGCGCAGTTGAAGGCCTTGCAGGCGCAGATCGAGCCGCACTTCCTCTTCAATACCCTAGCCAACCTGGATGCGTTGATTCAGACCAACCCGGGCCGCGCGCGCGCCATGCTCGGGCATCTGAACGACTACCTGCGCGCAACGCTCGCCGCGACGCGACGCGAATCGAGCTCGCTCGCAGACGAATTCGCGTTGCTGCGCGGCTACCTGGAAGTGCAGCGCGTACGCATGGGCGAGCGGCTGCGCTTCAGTCTGGAGCTCCCCGAATCCCTCGCGCAGGCCGATCTGCCGCCGATGCTGCTGCAGCCGCTGGTGGAGAATGCGCTCAAGCACGGCATCGAGCCCAAGGTGGAAGGCGGCGAGGTCAAGGTGAGCGCGCGCGAGGAAGAGGGGTGGCTGCTGCTGGAAGTGGCCGACACGGGTCGTGGCAGCGGCGATGCATCCGGCACGTGCCGGAGCGGCGACACAGCAGGAATGGGCGTGGGCCTCGCCAACGTGCGCGAGCGCCTCGCTGCCACCTTCCCGGGGGCGCGGTTCGAGGCAGGCCCCAATCCCGCGGGCGGCTACAGCGTGAAGCTCAGCATTCCGCGATGAAAGCGATCATCGCCGACGACGAGCCGCTGCTCGCGCTCGCGCTCAGGACGGCGCTGGCGGAGGCCTGGCCCGAACTCGGAATCGCCGCGGTGGTCCCGAACGGCCTCGAGGCAGTGCAGGCAGCCGAGCGCTTGAAGCCGGAAGTCGCTTTTCTCGACATTCAGATGCCGGGGATGACTGGCCTGGAAGCCGCGGAGGAGATCGTGGAGCGCATGGGCGACGCCTCGCCTGCAATCGTGTTCGTCACCGCCTATGACGAGCATGCGCTCAAGGCCTTTGAGCTTGCGGCGGCGGACTACGTGCTCAAGCCGGTGACTGTGGAGCGACTCGGGCGCACTGTAGAGCGACTCAGACGACGCCGGACCGAACCCGATCTCGCGGCGCAGTTGCGCCAACTGCTTGCCGCCCCGCGCGCGGCGCAACCCCTCACGCAAATTCGCGCTGGAACTGGCAATACAGTGAGGATGATCCCGCTCGAGGACGTCTGCTACTTCCAGTCGAGCGACAAGTACACCACCGTGGTGACGCCCGATGGGGAAGTGCTTGTTCGCCTGCCTCTGAAGGACCTGGTTGGGCAGCTTCCCGCCGGCCGCTTCCAGCAAATCCATCGCGGAACTGTCGTCAACCTTGCAGACGTCGCTGCTGCAGTGCGAGATGAAGCTGGGCGCGTCTCGCTGCAATTGCGCCGGCGCAAGGAAGCGCTTTCTGTGAGCCGGATCTATTCAGACCTGTTCAAGGCGATGTAGCATTTTCTCTCCACCCAGGGGAGACAAAAAGATGAAGAGAACGCTGCTCGTCGCCGCCGGCATTTTCGTTTCCACGCAAGCCTTCTCGCAGGCCGCCTTTCCGCCGCCACCGCCCAAGGTGAGCCCGGCAGCCGGCGCGATCGACATGCACACGCACACGCACCCGGATGTGTTCGGGCGCAACATCGACGACATCGACCTCGCCAGGATCGCCAAGGCGCGCGGCATGCGCGGCATCGTGCTCAAGAACCACATCAGCGAGACCGCGAGCCGCGCGGCGCTCGTGATGAAGGAGGTGCCGGGAATCGAAGTGTTCGGCGGCATCGTGCTGAACAAGGCCGTCGGCGGCATCAATCCCGACGCGGTCGAATGGATGCACCGCATCTACGGCAGCCGCGGCAAGGTGGTGTGGCTGCCGACCTTCGAGTCGGACAAGCACGTGAAAACCTTCGGCAAGCCGGACGCGAAAGGCATCGTGGTCGCCCCCGGAGGCAAGGTGATTCCGGAGATGGAGGCGATCCTCAAGATCATCGCGCGCGAAAACCTGCTGCTCGCCACCGGCCACGTGCACGCGGAGGAAGTCGTCGCGGTCGTGAAGCGCGGCCAGGAGCTCGGCGTGAAGAACATGATCGTCACCCATGGCTTCACCAATGTCCCCGGCCTCAGCATGGAGCAGGCGAAGCAGGTCGTCGCGATGGGCGCGGTGATCGAAGTGTGCTTCCTGCAGTTCCAGGCCGGGCCGAACGCGCCGCTCGCGTTCCTCACGCACTGGAAGCAGGTCAACGCCAAGAACATCGCCCAAGCCGTGAAGGAGTTCGGCGCCAAGGGCCTGGTGGTCTCCTCCGACCTCGGTCAGAGCGCGAACATGGTGCATCCGGACGGCATGGAGGTAGCGATCGCGGCGATGAAGAGCGAGGGCATCTCGGACGCCGACATCGACATCATGGTGAGGAAGAACCCGGCGCGCCTGTTGGGGCTCTAGCAAACCCCCTGGCAATATCTGCGGGTGCCGCCCGGCCGCGCGGCGGCACCACCATGCTCTCTTCCAGCCTGGGTCGGGCTGGGGCGCGCCCTAGTCGCCGAACACCCGCCCCCAGTCGACACGCCCACCTGGCGTGCGCTCAAGCGCAAGTTCCACCATGGCGATGTGGCCGTCTTCCTCGGCGGCCATTTCCTGCGCCAGAGCGCGCAGTGCCGGATCGTTGGCGCTCTCCTTGACCTCGTTGAAGAAACCCTTGGCGCGGCGCTCGGCCTCGAGCGCGATTTCCAGTGCCTGGTGCGGCGTGATCAGCCTGAACACCAAGTCGTGCGCCCCGGTTTCCGGCGCGCCCGTATCGAGCCACGCATAATCTCCGGCCTCGATCCGAGGCACGTCCACGCCCTTGGTGCGCGCCTCCAGGGTGTCCAAGTGCTCCGCCTCGAATACCGCAAGGGTGCGGAACAGGGTCGCCACTTCCTCGTTGCCCTCGTCCGCCATGTGCTGCGCGAACTCGGCGTAACGCTCGGCCGCCTCCCGCTCGATGGCGATGGCGTGCGCGTAGAGCTCGTTGGGGGTGCTGACCGGTATCGCCTGGCCCATGGCGCAACCTATACACCACGCTGCGGCGCCAGGCTTGACGAAGATCAAGCCGCGGTCGCGCTCAGGCGGCGCGGGCCTCCAGAAGTTCGCGCAGGGGTTTCGGCAGCCACGCCCTCAGCGTCGCCGACCACTTCGCTTCGCGCCGCTGCCAGAGCACGCCGAGCGCGATGATGCCGAGGCCGATCGCCGAGAGCGCGAAGGGAAAGAGCAGGCTATCGCGGAAGAAGCGGTGCGAGAGGTAGCCCAGGTAGCCCGCCACCCCCAACCCGCCGAACACCGCGAACACGCGCCGGCCGAGCACTGCGCCAGCGAGAATCATTCCGACGTTCAGCATGAAGTACAGGAACTTGGCGAGCTCGCTGCCGCTACGCATCAGCGATAGTGCGCCCCAGAAAGTGATCACGCCGAAGAGGTAGAGCCAGAACGCGTAATCCTCCTGCGTATGGCGCGAGCGGATATCCACCCAGAAGGCGAGCCCGACGAACAGGATGCCGAAGTAAAGCGAGATGAGCTTGCGGATGTCCCAGTCCTGCCAGTCGCTGCCGACGAGGAGCGGCCCCAGGTCCATGCTCATGTACCAGAGCGTCACCGAAACCGGCAGCAGCATGAACGGAAAGCGGTAGCGCCAGAGCAGCACCGCCCCCACCGCAAGCGTGCCGAGCTCCATCATCAGCCAGCGGCCGTCGATGTACTGGTGGTAATGGCGGAAGGGCTTATCCATGCCCCAGTAGCCGAGCGCCTGCTGCGCGCCGAAGATCGCGAGCGGCACCATCACCACGGCGAGCGTCGCCATGATGCCGGCGGGAATCTGCAGGTGCTTCCTCTCGAGGAACCAGTGCGTGAGCGCGAGGGCGAGGACGGCGTAGCAGACCGCGGTGAAGAACCCGCCCCACCCGCCCAACGTCGCCCAGCCGAGTGTCATGAAAAGCGACATGGCGCCGATGGCGATCATGCCGCCCAGGTAATACAGGACGTGAACCAAGGAGAAACGCGGCGTCTGCGCCGCTTCCCGCGAGAAGAACTCGACCAGCCGGTCGGCCTGCTCCGCGCTCAGGATCCCGGCCCGCACCGCCTCGTTGAGCTGCGCGCGCTTCATGCTTCCCTCTTCAGAATCCTTCCAGGACGATCTTGCCGATGGTGTGCCCGTGCTCGATGCGCTGGTGCGCCAGCCTGAGGTTGGTCGCGCAGATCCTGCCCAGGTTTTCGCGCAGCGTCGTCACCAGAACTCCGGATTCGAGAAGGCCAGCGGCATCGTCCAGCAGCTCATGCTGCGCGCGCATGTCCTGCGTCTGGAACGTCGAGCGCGTGAACATGCCCTCCCAGGAAAAACTCACGCTCTTCTCCTGCAGGATCGCGAGGTCCACCGGCTTCACGGTGCGCACGATCGAGCAGATACGGCCTTGCGGCGCAACCAGCCGCGGCAGCGTGGTAAACACCGCGTCCGTGTTATTGCAGCAAAGGATGTAGTCGGCCTCGGGAATGCCGAGCGCGGACATTTGCTCGGGCAGGGGCTTGGCGTGGTCGACCATCGCGTCGGCGCCGAGCCCGCGCGCCCACGCGGCCGAATCCGTGCGCGAAGCGCTCGCGATCACTTTGAGGCGCGCGAGCTTCTTCGCCAGCTGGATGGCGATCGAACCCACGCCGCCCGCGCCACCCAGGATCAGGAGCGACTTGCCCGCATCGGCGCCGGATTTCGACACGGCCATCCGCTCGAAGAGCGCCTCCCAGGCGGTGATCGTGGTGAGCGGCATCGCCGCCGCCTCGGCGAACGAGAGATTCGAGGGCTTGCTGCCGACGATGCGCTCGTCCACGGCATGCAGCTGGCAGTTCGCGCCGAGGCGCTGGTTGCTGCCCGCGTAATACACCTTGTCGCCGGGCCTGAAGAGCTCGGCGTTCGGCCCGGTGGCGACCACTACGCCGGCGGCGTCCCAGCCGAGGATCTTGAGCTCGGTCGCGGGACGCGGGCCCGCAGCGCGGCGCTTGGTGTCCACCGGGTTGACGGAGATGGCCTTCACCTCGACGAGCAGGTCGCGCCCGGAGGGCTGCGGCTGCTCGACCTCGACATCGAGGAGCGCCTCCGGGTCGTCGATCGGCAGGTATTTGTAAAAGCCGACAGCTTTCATGGCTCGCGCATGTTACCTGCCGCGCGCCGAGCCTGCTCACACCGCCATAGCCGCACCCTGCTCCACGGCCAATCCCGCTTCCTGCCACTCCTGCTTGCCGCCGGCGTAGACCGCGACGTTCACGTAGCCCATCTGGGCGAGGACGCGCGCCGCAAGGTGCGAGTTCTGGCAGGTGGCGCTCGCGCAGTAGACGATGATCTCCGCGTCTCTGTCGGGTAGGACGTGGGCCGCCAACTGCCTCACCTGGTCGTGCGGCAGGTGCTTGGCGCCCGGAAGGTGCCAGTCGCGCCAATACTTGTCCGGCAGGGCCTCCACCAGGGTGGCCTTGCCCAGACGTTGCTGCAGGGTGCTGCGGTCAATCTGCTTCATGGGGAATCTCCTCGACAGGTTAGTTGCAACTGCAACTACATCCTAACCGGACTTCGTTGCGTTTGCAACTACCCGCGTGTATCCTCCCCAGCCATGGCTTCCGACCCCAAGGGGCATGCCTGGGCCGTGTTCCTCACGGCGCACGCGACGCTGATTGAGCGCATCGAGTCGGCACTCGCCGCGGCGGACCTGCCGCCGCTTGCGTGGTACGACGTGCTCTGGGAGCTGGAGAAAGCCGACGGACGGCTGCGCATGGCGGAGCTCGCGCGGCGCGTCGTGCTATCCCGGAGCAATCTCTCGCGCCTCGCGGACCGGCTGGAAGAGGCGGGGCTCGCGCAGCGTGCGGATGCGCCGGAGGACGGCCGCGGCTACGATCTGGTGCTGACCCGCGCCGGGCGCGCGATGCGGCGGAAGATGTGGCCGGTGTATGAAACGCAGATCCAGCAGGTGTTTGCCTCGCACCTGACCAACGATGAAGCCCGCGTCATCGGCGAGGCGCTCGCGCGGGCGGCGAAGGCGGCGCGGGACGGTAAAATCCCCGCGTGAACAAGCCCCAGCCGCCCTCCACTTCCAACTTCATCAAGCAGGTCATCGAGGCGGACCTCGCTTCGGGCAAGCACAAGAGCATCGTCACGAGGTTTCCGCCAGAGCCGAACGGCTACCTGCACTTCGGGCATGCCAAGTCCGTCTGCCTCAATTTCGGCATCGCGCAGCTCTACGGCGGGCGCTGCAACCTGCGTTTCGACGACACCAACCCGGAAAAGGAAGAGCAGGAATACGTCGACTCCATCCTCGAGATGGTGAAGTGGCTCGGCTTCGAATACGGCACGGCGCTCTATGCCTCGGACTACTTCGACTTCATGTACCAGTGCGCGGAGCGCCTGATCACCTCGGGCGACGCGTACGTGGACAGCCAGTCGGCCGAGCAGGTCCAGCACAACCGCGGCAGCTTCACCGAGGCCGGCAAGAACAGTCCGCACCGCAACCGCACTCCGCAGGAGAATCTCACCCTGTTTCGCGAGATGCGCGACGGCAAGCATGCGGATGGGGCCCACATCCTGCGCGCGAAGATCGACATGGCCGCACCCAACATCAACATGCGCGATCCGACGATCTACCGGATCAAGCGCGGCACCCACCATCGCACCGGCGACAAGTGGTGCATCTACCCCATGTACACCTACGCGCATCCGATCGAGGACGCGATCGAGAACATCACCCACTCGCTGTGCACGCTCGAGTTCGAGGACCAGCGGCCGTTCTACGACTGGCTGCTCGACAAGCTCGCCGACGCCGGCCTGGTGAAACGGCCGCTCCCGCAGCAGATCGAGTTCGCGCGGGTCAACCTCACGCACGTCGTCCTCTCCAAACGCAAGCTCATCCAGCTCGTCGAGGAACGCCACGTGGACGGCTGGGACGATCCGCGCATGCCCACGTTGGCCGGCGCGCGGCGCCGCGGCTACACGGCGGAGGGCTTTCGCCGTTTCGCCGAGCGCATCGGCGTGTCGAAGGCCAACCAGATGATCGATTTTGGCGTGCTCGAGGATTGCATGCGCGAACATCTGAACGAGGTCGCTCCCCGGCGCATGGCGGTGCTCGATCCGGTGAAACTCGTCATCGAGAACTACCCGGAAGGGCGCGAAGAGATGTGCCAGGTACCCAACCATCCGCAGAGGCCGGAGGCGGGCAAGCGCCAGGTGCCGTTTGCGAAGGAATTGTGGATCGAGCGCGAGGACTTCCAGGAGGTGCCGGCAAAGGGGTATTTCAGGCTGTTCCCGGGCAACACCGTGCGCCTGCGCTACGGTTACGTGGTGAAGTGCACCGGCTACGACAAGGCGACCGGTACGGTGCGCTGCACCTATTACGCCGACTCGAAATCGGGCACTGAAGGGGCGAACCAGTACAAGGTGAAAGGCAACATCCACTGGGTAAGCGTTAAGCATGCGCACGCCGCAGAGGTGCGCCTCGTTGATCGTCTGTTCAAGGCGGAACATCCGGACGGCATGGAGGACCTGAATCCGCGTTCGATGAAGGTGATCACGGCCCAGCTCGAACCTTTGTTGCGCGATGCACCCGGCGACACTGCCGTGCAATTCGAGCGCCACGGCTACTTCAAGGCGGACCCGCGCAATCCCGGCGTGTACCTGCGCACCGTGACGCTGCGCGACTCCTGGGCCGCACAGGGCGGCAGCGCCGGCTAGTACACATGCCCGCCGGCACGCGTCGCGAGTATTTGGCGGCGCCGCGCGCGCCCGCGTTCATGGCACGTGCGATCCTGGTGCCGCGCCGGCCGGGGCTCAAGGGCGGGCTGCGATCGCTCGCCGCGACCTGGCGGAACCATAGCGTGGACGGAGCGCAGCTCGACGCTTATCTCGCGCTCACCGGTCTCGAAGCTCACCCGTTGTGGCCGCTCCTGTATCCACACGTGGCCGGCTTTCGCCTGCCGATGAGCCTGCTGACGGATTTCAGCTTTCCGTTCCCGATCTGGGGCGCGCTGCAGGTGCGCAACCGCATCGTGCTGCGCGAGCCCTTCGCGCGCGGCGAGACGCTCGAATTGAGCGCAGGGGTGGCGGACGCGCGCGTTCTGGACAAGGGCGCCGAGATCGACATCGCCTGCGCCGCCTGGCGCGGCGGCACGCTCGTCTGGGAGAGCGTCAATACCTTCTACTACCGGGGACGCTACGGCGCGCCGCAAGCCGCCTCGCCTCTTGCCGCGGCACCAACTGTGGATGGGGCACCGGTAGCGGAGTGGACGCCCTCGGCGGGCTCGCGCGCGCGCTTCGGGCGGGTGACGGGCGACTACAACGGCATTCACCTCTCGAATTGGTACGCGCGCCTGTTCGGCTTTCGCGGCGCGTTTCACCATCCGCAGCGCGTGCTCGGGCAATGCCTCGCGCGCCTGCCGCGGCGCGATGGCGCGACGCCTGTGACGCTCGATGCGTGGTTGAAAGGACCGGTGTACTACGGCGCGAAGGTTTCGCTGCGCGTCGACGACGACGGCTCCGCGTTCGCCCTATTCGTAGAGGGCGACGACCGCCCTGCGATTCTGGGGCGCTTGCAGTAACGCCCGGCGCTCAGTCCGCCTCGTCCGGCGCACCGCCCGCCGAGGCGAGATCCTCCTGCTTGATCTTCTCGGCGTTGAACTTCGCCGCCCGCCCGGTCATGGTCTTCAACACTTCCTCGAGAGGCGGCGGTTCGCCCTGGATCCAGCGCAACGGATTGATGCGAGCCACGACGAAAGCGCGCAGATAGGGGCTCACGAATCCCTTGTCCTTCAGCTTCTTCACCACCTCGCCGACCCGCGCATCCAGCTCCATCAGCATCTCGGCGTGCTTCTCATGCCCCTTCAGCGCCTTCGAGATCGGTTCGTCTGAAAACTTCTCCAGCCGCCGCACGATGGAGTTGTACGCCCCGCCCGCGAATTTTCCGTTCTTCTCGTAACAGATCCCCAGGGTGACGAACGAAGCTTCCTCCAGGTAGAAGGAAAACCCAGACTCCGCAAGCTTCGGATCCTCGTCGAGCAGCCCGCGATAGATGCGGATGACTTCCAGGGATTTCTCGCGCAGGTTGTGCGCCTTCTCCGTGTTCAACGCCAGGATCTCCCACGCCACCTCGCGCCTGGGAACAACCAAGGCAGTAATCGACCTCGCCCCGAGCCGCCGCATGGCCATCAGCCGGTGCATGCCGTTCGGCGTCCAGAAGCCTTCCTTGGGCGCGGTGACGCAGATGATGGGGTCGAGGAAGATGCCGGTCTTGTCGATGACGTCTGCGAGCTTCTTGTGGTGCATGTCCGAAAGGTCGCGCTGGAACGGCGTAGGCTCGACTTTCGAGATCGGCAGGATGCACGCGAGCAGCGCGCCCCCGCCCAGGGGATCCTTGTAGGTGCCGATGATCTCCCCGCCCTCCTTCACCACGCGCTCGCGCACTTCGTCGGCGGCACCGGAGAGCATGTCGAGCCGGCACTC
>Ga0326726_10006774_pt1 | contig 10304 bp, 10 predicted proteins | sample MHFenrmetagenome_2_FD_207603 | JGI IMG/M metagenome (GOLD analysis project Ga0326726, IMG submission 207603) | Lab enriched peat soil microbial communities from Michigan Hollow, Ithaca, NY, United States - MHF15MN | ecosystem: Environmental > Terrestrial > Soil > Wetlands > Peat | place: USA... | reverse complement strand
ATACCGATGGCGATCGGCAGCATGCCTGCGCCCATCGCCACGGTGGTCATCACAATCGGCCTGGCACGTTTGCGGCAAGCGTCCAGCAGGGCGTCCCATCGGTTCAAGCCATGGTCGCGGCGCGCCAGAATGACATAGTCAATCAACAGGATCGAGTTCTTGGTGGCAATGCCCATCAACATCACCAGACCGATCATCGACGGCATCGACAGCGCGGTATGGGTGATGAACAGCGCCAGAAATGCACCCGGAACCGACAATACCAGCGCGGCCAGAATGGTGGCAGGCTGAACGAAACCCTTGAACAGCATCACCAGAACGATATAGATGCAGAGTACGCCCGTCAGCATCGCCAGGCCGAAACTCGCGAACAATTCGTTCATCGCTTCGGCGTCGCCGATCGTGGTCTGAGTCAGGCCAGGCGGCAGGTTTCTGATGCTGGGCAGCGCCATTGCCTGGCTTTCCACCCAACCCAGCGGCTGCTGGTTCAGTTCGATCTCGAAGTTGATGTTGCGTTGCCGGTCATAGCGGTCAATTTCGGCCGGGCCGCTGTCGATGCTGAGCGAGGCGACGTTGCCGATCATCACCGGACCGTATTTGCCAGGGATGGTCATGCGCTCAAGCAGCGCCATATCCTGGCGCGCGCCGGGCGGCAACTTGACGACGATAGGCACCTGCCGCTGGGAAAGATTGAGTTTGGCCAGGCCCTGGTCGTAGTCGCCGGCCGTGGCGATGCGCAGCGTGTCGGCAATCGATGCCGAGGTCACGCCAAGGTTCGCGGCTTTGTCGAAATCAGGCCGCACGACGAGTTCAGGACGGACCAGGCTGGCGCTGGTGGTGACGTTGCCGATTCCTGGGATGGTGCGCAGTTCGCGCTCGACCGTTCTCGCATGCTCGGCCAGTGCCTGGCCATTTTCGCTCGCCAGCACCAGAATATATTTTTCGCTCGATCCGCCAAAACCGACTGTCACGCGTGTGCCGGGAAGGGCTGTCAGTGCTTCACGTAATTCGCGCTCTACGGTCTGTTTTTTGATGCCGCGCCGTTGCGAACGTGGCGTCATGTTGATCGTCAAGGTCGCCTTGCGCACCTCGGCCGCCCCGCGCGGCATAAGCGGATCCGAACCTGCCGCGCCGCCGCCCACTGTCGTATAGACCATTTTCACATGTGGATTCTTTTGCACGATTTCACGCGCCTGCTCGGCAACGGCCAGCGTTTCCTTGAAGGTGCTGCCCGGCGGCAGCGCCAGATACACCTGCGTTTGCGACAAGTCATCCGGCGGAATGAACCCGGTAGGAAGCAAGGGTACCAGCGCAAAGGAACCGAAAAAAAATCCAGCAGCCGCGAGTGTGGTGATCGTGCGGTGCTTCAGACACCATGCCGCCCAGCGCAGATAGAATCCCATCCAGAACGGCTCGGCATGACCCTGCTTCGGCGGTTTCAGTAAATAGGCCGCCATCATCGGCGTGAGCATGCGTGCCACGACCAGCGAAAAGAACACCGCGATCGCCGCGCTCCAGCCAAATTGCACAAAGAATTTGCCCGCCACGCCGCTCATGAATGCGGTGGGCAGAAACACCGCGATCAAGGTGAAGGTGGTGGCAATCACCGCCATGCCAATCTCGTCGGCCGCTTCCATTGCCCCCTGATAGGGCGTTTTGCCCATGCGCAGATGGCGGATGATGTTCTCGATCTCGACGATGGCATCGTCCACCAGAACACCCACGACCAGCGACAGGGAAAGCAGCGTGACAACATTGAGCGTGAAGCCCATCAGGTGCATCACGGCAAAGGCCGGAATCATCGACAGCGGCAGGGCGGTGGCGGCCACCAGCGTAGCGCGCCAATCACGCAGGAAAAGCCACACCACGATGACCGCGAGGATAGCCCCCTCGATCAGCAGCGACATCGAACCGTCGAAATTTTGCTGCACCGGATCGACAAAATTGAAGGCCTCGGTAATGGTAATGTCGGGGTGGGCGGCTTTGAGCCTGGCCAGTTCGGCCCGCACACCATCGGCCACTTCGATTTCACCTGCACCACGGCTGCGCACGATTTCGAATCCAACCACGGGCTTGCCATTTAAAAGTGCCGCCGCGCGCTGTTCAGCCACGGTATCGGTGACGGTGGCCACCTGATCAAGACGCACCCGTCGGCCATCGGAAAGCACGATATCCATCCGCGCCAGTTCGTCGGCCGACTGTACCGTGGCATTGGTGCGCACGGATTGTTCCGCCCCGCCCACGTCGGCGCGTCCGCCTGAAGCTTCCTGCTGAATCAACCGCAACTGGCGCGAAATATCGGCTGCGGTTGCGTTCAGCGCCAGCAGGCGGGCAGGATCGAGTTCCACGCGCACTTCGCGGCTGACGCCACCCACGCGCGACACCGCCCCCACACCGCGCACGCTGAGCATGCGTTTGGTGACCGTGTTATCGACAAACCAGGACAAGGCCTCATCATCCATCCGGCTGGATGCGACGGTATAAGTCAGAATCGGCGATCCGGCCAGATTGGCTTTCGAAATCACCGGATCGCGCAGGTCGCCCGGCAGGTCGGAGCGGATGCGCGATACCGCATCACGCACATCGTCCACAGCCTCCTGCGTGGGTTTTTCCAAACGGAATTCAATGGTGATGGTGGCGGTGCCGTCCTGCACCTTGGTGTAGATGTGTTTGATGCCTTGCAGCGTGGCGACGGCATTCTCGATCTTGCGCGCGACTTCGGTTTCCAACTGTGATGGCGCCGCGCCCGGCAGCGTGGCGGAGACCGTCACCGTCGGTAAATCAATGTCCGGAAATTGCTGGATTTTCATGGTCTTGAATGCCATCAAGCCTGCCAGCGTCAGCATGATGAACAGCAGTACAGACGGAATCGGGTTTTTAATGGACCAGGACGAAACGTTCATGGCTGGATTCCCGTTTATGGGTTCGTGCGTGCTGTCGCCGGAGCATCCACCACCCGCACCCGATCGCCATCAGCCAAAAAACCGGCGCCGCTCGCCACCACCTGAGTATCCGCTGCGATGCCACCGGCAATCTCGATTTGATCGCCCAAGCGCTGCCCCACGGCTACTTTGGTCAGCCTGACCTTGTTCTGTTTATCAAGCAGGAACACATAGGTGAACCCATCGCGGAGCAGCACGGCGGACTGCGGCAAGCTCATTGCACGCGCGCGGCCCAGTTCAAATTCGCCACGGGCAAATGTACCGGCTCGCAGTGTATTGCCGGTCTCGGCAATCGGCAGATCGACATAAACCAGACCATTGAGCGTCTGCGGATCCACGGTGGGCGCGACAATCCGTACCCGTCCCTGGACCCGTGTGCCGTTGGGCGCGGTCAGCGTAGCGGTGACCCCTGGTTTCAACTTGCCAAGATCGGCTGCGCTCACTTCGGCGCGCCATTCGAGGCGGCTGCCACGGATCAGGCGGAACAATTCCTGACCGGGTTGCGCCATCGAGCCGACCGTGGCGGTGCGCGCGGAAATCACACCTGCATCGGGTGCACGCACGGTAGTTTGCGCCAGACGCAGTTGGTCTGCCTGCATTCTGGCGCGTGCGGCATTCAAGCGGGCAAGGGCTGTTATTTCGGCTGTCAGGTACTGATTAATCTGCTGCGCACTGAGGAAACCGGTGGCCTGGAACTGGCGTGCACGGTCGCCGTTGGCCCTGGCCTCGGCCAGCATCGCCTCCGTCTCTGCAACAGCAGCCCTGGACTCCGACAATGCAGTTTCCACGGTGTCATTGGAAATGCGTGCCAGAATCTGGCCTTTCTGCACAATGTCGCCCACATTGACCCGCACCTCGGTCAACCGGAGATTGCTGATTTCGGCGCTGATCACCGCTTCCTGCCAGGCGGCGATACTGCCATTGGCCGACAGCATACGAGGCCACTCGACAAGGTGCGGCGTGATGGCCATGACGGTCAACGCAGGCTTGGCACCCGCTGTGATCTTTGCATCGTCCGCAACGGTCGAACTCTTGCGCTCCCCGCTATCCTTCGTATCTTGAGCCATCATCCAGACAGCGGCTACCCCAAGCACAAGGACAGAAACCAGGGCCAGGCGTTTAATTCCAGGAGAGAGGAGAGGGGTGGAGAATGCCATCGTTAAGCCTTGTTGTTCGTTTTTTAACACTGTTTGGTTGACCAGGCAGACTGCGCCAATTGCGGATCAATAAATCAAAAAAACATTCATTTTCGCAGGAAGTTTATATGCAAACACGCGTGCTCGCAGTACGCCTCGCTGCGCTGGCCACAGGCTCGTGTCTCAGGCAACTACAATTCAGCAACCTGTTTTCCGATTTCACGAAATGAATCTACGCACATGGTTGCAGAATGGTCAAAGCGCAACAACAGGAAACCCATCGGCGCTCCCTTTACGGCTACTGCTTGAATCCTTCCATGCCGCGGTGGCCGCAGCTGACCCCGCGCTCATCCTGCCGCCGCACCTGCCCGCGCCGCCGCGCGGCCGCACCCTGGTGGTCGGCGGCGGCAAGGCCGCCGCCAGCATGGCGGCCGCTGTGGAAACCCACTGGCCGGCAGATGCGCCATTGTCCGGACTGGTGGTCACCCGCTATCTTCACGGCCTGCCCACGCGCCGCATCGAGGTCGTCGAGGCCAGCCATCCGCTGCCCGACGGGCGCGGTGAGGAATCTGCTTTGCGGATTCTCCACATGGTTGACCAACTGGGGCCAGACGATCTGCTGCTCGCGCTGATTTCGGGCGGTGGCTCCAGCCTGCTCGCCGCGCCGGTCGAAGGCGTCACCCTGAAGGAACTGCGTCAGGTCACCAAGGCGATGCTGCAAGCCGGCGCCACCATCCATGACATCAACACGGTGCGCAAACACCTCACCCGCCTGTCGGGTGGAAGGCTGGCGCAAGCATCCAACCGCGCACCGGGTCTGGCACTGATCATTTCAGACGTGGTCGGCGACAATCCCACTGATATCGCATCCGGTCCCTGCGCGCCCGATCCCACCACGTGTGCCGATGCGCTGGAGCGGCTGGCACATTTCGGGATCGCGCTACCACCCGGGGTCAGGCGCCAGCTCGAAGTTTGTGCCAGCGACGTGTGCCTGGATACACCCAAACCCGATGATCGCTGTTTTTCGCGCATGGAAAACCGGGTAATTGCCAGCGCACACGGCAGCCTGGCGGCAGCGGTTCGCGTGTTCGAACAGCACGGGATTCAGGCATTGCTGCTTTCGGACAGCGTCAGTGGCGACGCCCAGATCGTCGCCCAACAACACGCGGCTCTGTCCAGGGCCTGCAGCACACAAGGGCCATTGGCCCTGATCTCGGGCGGCGAAACCAGCGTCACCCTGCAACCCCGGCATGGCCGCGGCGGCCGCAACAGCGAATATTTGTTGGCTCTGGCGCTGGCTTTGCGCGGCATTCCCGCCTGGGCAATTGCCTGCGACACGGACGGGATCGATGGCAGCGAGGACAATGCCGGCGCCTTGATCACACCAGATACACTTGCGCGCGCCCGCGCGCTTGGTATCCAAGCGGAGAATCTGCTGGCGGCGCATGACAGCCATGCACTGTTCGAGGCTCTGGGTGACCTGGTCATCACCGGCCCCACCCGCACCAATGTCAATGATTATCGTGCGCTGCTGCTCGGGCTGGAATAACGAGCGTCAGTTGAGCCGCTGCACCTGCACCGGATCACCCACTTTCAGCCCATACGTAGTCGCCGCGCTGCCCCGGTTCACCGCCAGTTCCAGCAGCCCCACGCTGTTGATGAACCAGAAGCCTTCGCCCTTGCCGACAAAGCCGAAACTCTCGCTGTGCCTGATGCGTTCCCCTGCAGCGCTGACGTGCGCATCCTTCGGCACACCCCGCACGCCTGTCCAGGCGTTGCCGAAGTGATCGATATAAATGACGCGAGGCAGGTCGCCCGCATCAAACTCGACATTGAGTTTGTCTATCTGAATCAGTTTGTCAGAGGGAAACGCGCCCTGCGCGATGTCTGCCGCGATCAACGCGAACAGATCGCGGCCGTGAAATGTATTCGACAGGTCTTCAGGCAGCCAGGTGATGCGCCAAAGTCGCGTGTCGGAATTGCGCGCGGCGACAATCGAAAGGAGTCCATTATCCGGCCCGACAAACCAGCGCCCACCCGCCAGAACAACCAGTGCGTCGCGTGGGGTGCCGACACCGGGATCCACGACCGCCATAAACACGCTGCCTGCAGGAAAGCCGGGGGCAAATGCCGCCAATAGATGCGCGCCCGCATGCGGGTTGAAATCCGGCACCTCGTGCAGCAAATCCACCACCTGCTGGGCGGGTGCGAATTCGGCGAGGCGTGCCTTGATCTGGCCCACATAGGGATCACGCACCCCAAAATCAGTAAAGAGAACGATCACTCGTGCTTCCTGGAATAAGCTAAACGCAAACTATGCCCGACAGCGCAAGGCTGTCGCAAGGGTACGCGAAGGGCAAACTTCGGCAACCAGTTGGAACGTCAATCAGGCTGGCGTAAAAAAGCCGGGTCACCCCGGCTTTTTGTGGATTCGTACGATTCGCGCGATTACTCGACTTCGACGGCGGCTGCATCGCTAGCTGGACGGTCAACCAGTTCGACCAGGGCCATCGGCGCATTGTCGCCATTGCGGAAACCAAACTTCAGAATGCGCAGATAGCCACCGGGACGGGTCTTGTAGCGTGGGCCCAGTTCGCCAAACAACTTGACAACCATCTCGCGGTCACGCAGGCGGTCGAATGCCAGGCGATGATTAGACAGCGACGGCTCCTTGCCCAGGGTGATCAGCGGCTCGACGAAGCGGCGCAGTTCCTTGGCCTTGGGCAACGTGGTCTTGATCACTTCATGCTTTAGCAGCGAATTGGTCATGTTGCGGAACATGGCCAGGCGATGGCTGGTGGTGCGATTGAGTTTGCGGTTGGATTGACGGTGACGCATGGCATATTCCTTTCAGTCAGTATTCTTGGGCTAGGTCGCCAGCCACGGCGACCCGCACTTTATTTTGGTTTTGTTTACGGTAATTCAGGGACGCTCGAGACCAGCGGGGGGCCAGTTTTCCAGCTTCATCCCCAGTGACAGGCTTTTGGAAGCCAGCACGTCCTTGATTTCATTAAGAGACTTGCGGCCCAGATTGGGGGTGCGCAACAATTCCGTTTCCGAACGCTGGATCAAGTCGCCGATGAAATAAATGTTTTCTGCTTTCAGGCAGTTGGCCGAACGCACGGTCAGTTCGAGATCGTCGACCGGGCGCAGCAGCAGGGGATCAACCTGCGGTGACCGCGGCGATTCGGATTCTGCCGGCGTGCCCTCCAGATCGGCGAACACGGACAGTTGATTGACCAGAATGCGCGCTGCGGTACGCACCGCTTCTTCCGGTTCGACCACGCCATTGGTTTCGATGTCGATCACCAGGCGGTCAAGGTCAGTGCGCTGCTCCACGCGAGCACTTTCGACAGTATAGGCAACACGACGCACCGGGCTGAACGATGCGTCCACCAGGATTGAACCAACCGTACGTGACTCTTCGGACACCTTGCGTGCAGTAGCAGGCTGGTATCCACGACCGCTTTCGATCTTGATTTCCATGTCGAGCTTGCCGCCTTTGGTGAGGTGGGCAATCACATGATCCGGATTCAACACTTCTATATCGTGTCCAATCTCGATGTCTCCGGCGGTGACAACACCTTCACCTGACTTGGAGACCTTCAATACTGCCTCGGACTTGCCATGCATCTTGAAGGCAATGCCCTTGAGGTTCAGCAGAATATCAACGACATCTTCCTGCACGCCTTCAATCGTCGAGTACTCATGGACAACGCCGCTGATGGCAACTTCGGTGGGGGCATACCCCACCATGGAAGACAGCAAAATTCGACGCAGTGCATTGCCGAGCGTATGGCCGTAGCCACGCTCGAAGGGCTCCATGATGACCTTGGCGTGTAGCGGGGAGGCGCGATCGACCTCCACAATACGCGGCTTGAGAAATTCCGTAGCGCTTTGCATAGAGTGCGATTCCTTAAGACTGACCCAGTTTATTTGGAGTACAGTTCGACTACCAACGACTCATTGATGGTCGATGGTAGTTCCGAGCGCTGCGGTGCGGTTTTGTAGGTGCCCTTGAGTGCTTTGGCATCCACTTCGACCCATTCGGGATAACCACGCGCCGCAGCGGCTTCAGCTGCAGCCTTGACGCGCAAATGTGCCTTGGCTTTTTCGGACACTTCGACAACATCACCGGCACGCACCTGGTAAGACGGGATATTGACCCGACGGCCATTGACCGTAATACCGTTGTGGCGAAGAATCTGGCGTGCTTCGGTACGTGATGCACCAAAACCCATGCGGTAACACACCGAATCAAGTCGCGACTCCAGCATCGAGAGCAGGTTTTCACCCGTCACACCCTTGCGGCTGTCGGCCCGCTTGTAAGTCAGGCGAAACTGGCCTTCCAGCACACCATAAATACGTCTAATTTTTTGTTTTTCACGCAGTTGCACGCCATAACCAGACAGGCGGGCACCGCTTTTTTGGCCGTGCTGGCCAGGTGCATAGGAACGGCGCTCAATGGCGCACTTGTCAGTGAAGCACTTCTCGCCTTTCAGGAAGAGCTTTTCGCCTTCGCGACGGCACTGACGGCATTTGGGATCAAGATTACGAGCCATGATTTTCCCTAGAATTTCTAGAATTTAGATACGACGCTTTTTGGAGGGGCGGCAACCATTGTGCGGAATCGGGGTGACATCCGAAATCGCAAGGATCTTGAAGCCCAGCGCATTCAACGCCCGTACGGTGGATTCCCGGCCAGGGCCGGGTCCCTTGATTCGAACTTCGAGGTTCTTGACGCCATATTCCTGCGCCATCTTTCCGGCGTTTTCGGCAGCGACCTGGGCTGCAAAAGGCGTGGATTTTCGCGAACCCTTGAAGCCCGCACCACCTGCAGTCGCCCACGACAGGGCATTGCCCTGGCGATCAGTGATCGTCACGATGGTATTGTTGAATGAAGCATGAATGTGGGCGATGCCTTCCGCCACATTCTTCTTGACCTTTTTGCGCACGCGCGTTGCTGGTTTCGTTGCCATGGTTAACCTTTATTTCCTGATGGCCTTGCGCGGACCCTTGCGAGTGCGTGCATTGGTACGTGTACGCTGTCCCCGCACCGGCAAACCCTTGCGGTGACGGAAGCCGCGGTAGCAGCCAAGATCCATCAAACGCTTGATGTTCATGGTAATTTCACGGCGCAGGTCACCCTCGACCGTGAATTTGGCCACACCTTCGCGCAGGCGCTCCATTTCGGCTTCGGACAAGTCCTTGATCTTGGAAGCCGGGGCGACACCCACTGCTTCGCAAATCTTGCTGGACGTAGTCCTGCCAATACCGTATATGGCGGTCAACGCTATAACCGCATGTTGATGATTAGGGATATTAACCCCAGCAATACGAGCCATTCGCCAAGCTCCGAACGCAAAACAAAAAATTATAACACATCAACCCACTTTTGGGTTGACTCGAATTCAAACTTGCCAACGCGACCACTTAACCCTGGCGCTGCTTGTGACGCGGGTCATCACAGATCACGCGCACGACACCTTTACGGCGCACAACCTTGCATTTACGGCACATTTTCTTAACAGAAGCCTGCACTCTCATGGTTTTCTCCATTCAATCACCGGCAGCATGCTGCCGGTCAAAATTCACTTCGCCCGGAAGACGATCCGGCCTTTTGTCAAATCATAGGGGGTGAGTTCAACTGTCACCCTGTCCCCAGGCAGGATGCGAATGTAATGCATGCGCATCTTTCCGGAGATATGACTCAACAATACATGCCCATTTTCCAACTTGACACGAAACGTGGCGTTAGGCAGGTTTTCAAGAACTTCACCCTGCATCTGAATGACATCTTCCTTCGACATCAGCGACCCACTAAACCACTCTTGAAATTGGCTTTCTTCAGCATGCCTTCATATTGGTGCGACATAACATAAGCCTGAACCTGTGCCATGAAGTCCATGGTCACCACCACGATAATCAGCAAGGAGGTTCCCCCAAAATAGAAGGGAACGTTCCATTTCAAAATCAAAAACTCGGGCAGCAGACACACCAAGGTGATGTAGATAGCGCCCACCAGCGTCAGCCGGGTCAAAATCTTATCGATGTAACGCGCGGTTTGCTCACCTGGCCGGATACCCGGTACAAATGCGCCACTTTTCTTCAGGTTGTCTGCCGTCTCCTTGGGATTGAACACCAGAGCCGTATAGAAGAAACAGAAGAAAATGATGGCCAATGCATACAGCAAAACATATACGGGTTGTCCCGGCGAAAGGGTGGA
>Ga0326726_10006773_pt1 | contig 10305 bp, 6 predicted proteins | sample MHFenrmetagenome_2_FD_207603 | JGI IMG/M metagenome (GOLD analysis project Ga0326726, IMG submission 207603) | Lab enriched peat soil microbial communities from Michigan Hollow, Ithaca, NY, United States - MHF15MN | ecosystem: Environmental > Terrestrial > Soil > Wetlands > Peat | place: USA... | reverse complement strand
AGTTTTCAATTTTTTGATTATCGATAGATATGATTTTATCTCCGTTTTTTAATCCTATTGAGTAACCTGCCGAATCAGTTACTATACCATATTTTACATTGGCTGTGGGAAGATAAGTTTCTCCCCATGTAAAAAGTACACATACATAAATGAGCAATGCGGAAATAAAGTTAAATATTACGCCTGCTGTCATAATCATTAATCTCTGCCCGGCGGTCTTGGATCTGAATTCATATGGCTGGGGAGGCTGTTTCATCTGTTCCTTGTCCATCGACTCATCAATCATCCCCGAGATCTTTACGTAACCGCCCAGTGGGATCCATCCGATCCCGTATTCTGTTTCACCTATTTTACGTTTGAAAAGTGCGAACCAGGCGTCGAAAAAGAGATAGAATTTTTCAACTCTTGTTTTAAAAAGCTTGGCAAAAATAAAATGACCAAATTCGTGGATGATCACAATGATTGAAAGACTCAGGAGAAACTGAAGTATCTTTATCAGTATTGTCATGATTTTTTACAAAGTTCGTTAATATAGTTCTGTGCAATTGTTCTTGCCCTTGTATTGGATGTTTCAAGGAAACCCAGGCCCGGAGATGCAAAGTATTCAGTTTTTTCCATAACGAATTCAACAACATCCGACATCTGCAGGAAGCCGATCTTCCCTGAAAGAAATGCACTAACAGCGACTTCATTGGCAGCATTCATTATGCAGGGCATATTGCCTCCCTGTCGGAGAGCGTGATAAGCCAGGGCAAGGTTGCGGAACCTGGAAGGATCCGGTTCAGTAAAATTTAGAGCCGGATAAAGGCTGAGATCAAGCTTTGGAAGATCCGATGAATACCTGTCGGGATAGCTTAATGCATATAATATCGGCACCCTCATATCTGGCAGGCCCAACTGCGCTTTTACCGAACCATCGGCAAAATGAACCAGGGAATGAATTATTGATTGTGGATGTATTATAACTTTTATCTGTTCAGGGGTCAGGTCAAAAAGCCATCTAGCCTCAATAACCTCCAGTCCTTTATTCATCAGCGAAGCAGAATCGACTGTAACTTTATTGCCCATTTCCCAGTTTGGATGTTTAAGAGCTTCATGCGGTTTAACAGTCTTTAGCATTTCTTCTGTAAAATTCAGAAAAGGGCCCCCCGAAGCAGTAAGTGTGATCTTTTCGATGGGATTCCCCGATTCACCGGCAAGACATTGGAAAATTGCCGAATGTTCAGAATCGACAGGAATTATTTTACTGCCTGATTCCTTTACGAGCTTTTTTATTATTTCGCCTGCAACCACAAGTGTTTCCTTATTTGCCAAAGCAATTTTCTTGCCGGCTCTGATAGCTGAAATCGTTGGCTTCAGTCCGGAATAACCTACCATTGCGGCAACCACCATGTCGATGGTTGAACCTCTTACTACCTGTTCAATAGCATCATCTCCGGCATATACTTTTACAGGGATATCCCTGACAGCTTCCTTAAGCTGATGATAATGAATGGAATTACCTATTACCACAGAATCAGGGAGAAACTTCGCTGCCTGCTGTGCCAGAAGCCTGATATTGTTCCCGGCTGTGAGAACCTCAACCTTAAATTCTCCGGGAAACCTTGAAATAACATCCAGGGTTTGAGTACCGATAGATCCGGTTGATCCCAATAATGCAATTCTTTGTGGCATACGGCACTCCCGGTTTTAGAAAATAATGTGTTTTTCAGGATCAAGAGGGCTGCCCTTGTACCAGATCTCAAAATGAAGATGTGGTCCCGAGGTATAGAGTTCGCCAGAATCGCCCACAATCGCAATTGCTTCCCCTGTCCGTACCAGATCACCTGTCTCCCTAAGCAGTGAAGCATTGTGTTTATATACTGAAACAATATTGTTTGAATGCTGAACCTCAATGACAAATCCGGTCTCCATAGTCCACCCGGTAAATATGACGGTACCATCGAGAGCCGCATCAACTGGCGATTTGGGTTTTGTAACTATATCTGTGCCAAAGTGTTTTGAACGGGGATCGAATTTCCCTGATACAAAACCTTTCACCGGTGGGAAAAAATGAAGACCCGCCAGACTTGTAACCGATTCAGATGCGACTGGACCGAGGGTAAGGTTATACCTGTCATCTTTTTCAATCTGGGCTCTCAGGGCAGAGTCTTCAGGGGAGGTGCGGAAAGTGATTTTGTTATAATTTCGTGTTGTATCCCTGAGAGCTAAAGAACTCACAGGTTGATTGCCTGCTATGATTGCATTAAGATTTACGAAATACTTGTCTCGCAGGGCGAGCTCTTTTTCGAGTGAGTCAAGACGGATAGCGTTTAACAGGATGTTACGTCGCATGGTAACATCAGGGTATCCCGGAATAAATTCTCTGAGATTTGTAAATGCAACAAGAGCAATTGTTGTGCCGATGAAGAAAAACACAAGAAATGTAATTAGCAGGAAAGCATTATACTGGGTAAGCCTGATCCTCCATACCTCCTGAAAAGTTGTATCGTTGGTTACAGAAAACCTGTATTTATCGCGCCAGCTGCGTTTTTTCTTCTCGATCTTGGGCATAATCCGTTACATGATTGGCGTGCAAAGATAATAAACCTTAAACAACCTTAACCGGTTTATCCTCACTTTGCCACAGACCGTGCTTTGAGCAGACCGACATTGCCGACAGGTTCATTGATACTTCCGGGGCTACAATATAGAAATCTATTTCTACATGAGAAGGTAGATTACCATATACCCCAGGAGTATAGCGGGCTTCAGCAAGAAGAGTTTCGCGGTTCCATAACTGGATCATACTTATAGAATGATCATATTCATCAGGATGAGGATATTCTTCACCGAGCCTTACCTTAACAGCAAATTTTTCTCCTCTGTTAACCTGGTCCGGACAGATCACATGTGGCATATGACGGTCGAGGTAATCGCGTTTTATTTCTTTCTCCTCATTTTCAATATCTATTGCTTTAAAAACCCTTGGCATGGTGTTTAGTAGTAAAATGATATTTAGTAATTAATGTTCCGTAAATAAGTCAGAAGACCTGAGACCGGAGACCGAAGTCGAGTATTTTTCTTCTTCTGTCTTCCGTCTTCCATCTTCGGACTTTTCGCAAACTTACTAATTTTTTTGAAATTTGTTTTGCCAATTGCAATCAATATGTTACATTTGCAGCCACAAAACTGCGGGGTGGAGTCCCGCTTTTACCGCGTAAAAGCGGGATAGCTCGTTGGGCTGAGTTTTTTGATATTTGTTACGATATATTGCGGGGTGGAGCAGTGGTAGCTCGTTGGGCTCATAACCCAAAGGTCGGAGGTTCGAATCCTCCCTCCGCTACAAAGAAAAAGCCTTGATGCGAAGCATCAGGGCTTTTTTATTTTATGACCGACAACAGCTTGCTGTTTAGAGGGATGAAAATAATAAAGCCCTTAGCTCCCGCTCGGCGGGAGAAAGGCTTTTTCGTTGTTAAGCACCCTTTAGAGGATCACGCGACCGAAGGGAGCGTAATCCTTCCTATTCATTGGCCTCATCCCCTCTCTTCACTTCGCTCAGGGCCTCCTCTTCTCCCGGGAGAGAAGGGGACTTAAAACCTATAAATACTGTGCTTGCGTGAGTAAGGTCTTTCGTTATATGCTCCCCAAAATATAGGCTCCCAAAGCTGATTTCCAAGGACCTATCTTGTTGTTTGTATTGGTAAATTATATTTTCTATTTCAATTAAACAGGGACCTACTTTCCCCAAACACACGGATTAATTTATTCTTATTTCCAAGACACAAGTTCCGGTGTTAAAATCCACGGTTCCTTTACTGTGGTAGGTTCTTCCCTTACAAAATGCTAACGAAAAGTATGCTTCAGTAATCTTTCCATTCGCCATAAACTCAATTGGAGTTTTTGCTAATTTAAGAAGACCTTTGTGAGAACCTTTCAAATAAATATTTTCCGCCTCGTTCCAGTTTGTTTCCAACTTGTAAATAATAAAATCTTCATCAAAAGGATACACCTGAGAAAAATCTCTTGGTGGTGTATAAGTAAAAAACGCTATACTAAATTTACCATAATCTCCAAAATCTACCGTACCATTCCAAAAATTGGTTTCGCTTGTCGGGCTTAAAATCAAATCCATAGTGCCAACAAGGTTGGGGACTGGTATATCAGCATTTTGGCGAACAGGTTCCGAAACTTGGTCATAAATGTCAGATTTGTAACAGGACAAGACAAGGCATGTGATTGCCATAATAAATAAAAGCTTAATTAATGTTTTCATCATAATATAATTTTGATTTTAATGGTGTGATACCTGTCCCGCAAAGCGGGATATTTATGTATGTTTGTCCCACTTAAGCGGGATGTGGGTTTCATAATGTAAATGGTTAAGGTTTGTTTAATAATTCCGTCAATTCCAGTGTAACAGAAAAGGCCATTAAAAACTAATAAACTGTTGTACAAAGTAACAATAAACAAATGCCTGATGCATAGCAGGATGGTTGCAAACATTGTCAAAATTGGAATTACAAACGTCGCATTTTGGTAGTCTGGTCGCAATTTCCCTTACAGGAGAGGCAGACCCATTTTCTTCCTGACTGCAATAAACCTTGGATGAGCTCGAAGATTTTTATATTCAAGAGACATGGTTTGGAAAGCGCTTATATTACCTTCATTTAGGGCTGATTCAAGTATTTCCAGGACCTTTTCATCCTCGCCGAGCAAAGCATAGTACTTCGCTTTATACTGTATATGATCCCTTATACTGTACTTCACTCGCCACCAAAGAAGACCATCAATACCTCCGGTCCTGTAAACACTATCTGCGTCTTCCTTTGTCCATTCACCTGTTATTTCTCCAATTTTCTTATAAAAATCCAAAGCAGCCAGATCATTTTCTAATCTAATGTATATCAAAAATTCAAGATTAAGTGCCCACAAATGGTCCTTAACCAGATCAAGACTTAAATTATTTTCTGCCAATGCTTCGCTGAATTGTTCCTGGTTGTAATAATACACCGCACTGTAATGACGAATGACAAATGATAAAGGATCAAGCTCCAGCGCCTTGTTTATATGCTCTCTTGCATCATAGTCCTTGCCGAAAATGGTCAAGAGATATGAATAATAGAATTGAGCTGTAGAAAAATTTGGATCTAATTTAATGGCCTGGAGGTATTCTTTTTCTGCCAGTTCCCAATTCCAATCCATATCGGAATGCAATGAGGCTAAAACAGCATGAGGTAATGCCAGGTTTGGATCCAATGCCATAGCTTTCAGGGCCATCTCAATGGCTTTGTTTTTTCCCTCTGTTTTATCCATCCAACCTTGCAGCGCCATAAGATGGTAATTATCAGCAAGTCCTGCATATGCCAGTCCGTAATCCGGATCTTCTGCTATGGCTTTCTCATAATACTCAATGCCCTTTTTGTATCCATCTACCCACCGTTTGTTCGAGTAAAAACGTCCCATCTGGTAATATTCATATGCTTTTATGTTTTCAGTCTGGTTCCTCTTCAGGGCATATAATTGTTTGTTGGTTAACACAAAGCGCAATTCCGAAGCTATCTCACTGGCTATTTCACTCTGAATTTTAAAAACTTCACTCACATCCCTGTCATATTGTTTTGATAAAACATGATTATCTTTAAGTGCATCGATCAGCTGAATGTTTATCCGTATGTTATTACTCTCCTGTTGAACAGTACCTTCAAGAATATATTTAACACCAAGTAATTCCGCAATCTCATGTATTGTTTTGCTGCCTTTGTTCCGGAACATTTCTGATGATGTGCGTGAAATCACTTTTAATCCGTCGATTTGTGATATACGGTAAAGTAAATCTTCCACAATACCATCCGCGAAATATTGGTTCTCGTTATCTGAACCTAAATTGTCGAAGGGTAATATGGCAATTGACCTCTCAACCGGTTTGTCTTTGTGAATTAAATAATACACAGCTGCAACAGATATGGCAAGCGCTAATATTGCAATCAGAATAATTGGGGTCAGATGCCTGATTTTTGTCCGGAATATAGGCTTCCTTTCCTTTTGCTTGTCGTTCAATATCTGTTGAATAATTGTTTCATTACCTTTTCTGATATCTCCCGGAGATAACTGAAAGTAGTTTTTAAAAACTTTAGTAAAGTAGCTGGGACTGCTAAAACCAACTTTATAGGCAATTTCTGAAGCAGTGGCCACATCGTTTTCCAGCATCTTCCTGGCACGTATTAATCTTTTTTCCTTGATAAGATCACTGGGCGATTTACCGGTCAGTTTTATCAGTTTCCTGTGCAGAGTCGACCGGCTTAATCCTGCCTGGTGAGCCAGGACCGCCACAGAATAATGCTCATTGTCCAGATTATCTTCAATATGCTGGTAGATTTTATTAAGAAACTGATCATCCATAGAAGATTGATTTTCCATAGCGATTCATCTCAGGCATTAATTCTATCAACCGAACTTCAAGTCCAATTCGTTAACTGACATAGTAAATATACGAAAATCTGCAGATTATTGTTTATGACCTGTAATGGGACACAATAGGATTATATGATGTACTGCCATAAAGTATCCTCCCATTCTGACTGTATCCTTCAACGTCTTTTAATGATTTTATCAGGGAATCTCAAATTCCTTATTACAAAACCATTCAAAGGGATACCATTCATTTCAGCAAGCTTACCGGAGTATACTTTTAGAATAATAATTTTTATATTTTGACGAATAGATTAACTAAAAATAAATTCAAAATGCAGCCATATAGTTCATTCTCCCTGATTTGAAGACCTTGCTGCAGTTGCAATGATCAATTGCCCCTAAATATTGCTTCCCCACCTAAACAATATCGCAAAAGTCATGCGCATCATCATTTGATTCAAGAATCTATGTAAATTAAGAATCAACCATCTCTATTGCTATCTCACCCATTAACTCAACAATATCAATAAAATCAGAGATTGTTTGGTTAGATATTTCGATGTTCTCCGCTACAAAGAAAAGCCTTGGTGCGAAGCACCAGGTTTTTTCTTTGTTAAGCACCCCCTGAGGATCACAGCGAGTGAAACGAGCTATAATCCTCAATTTTTTCTGCCCCCAAACCCACTAAAGTGGGCTTAAAACCAGGTCAAAATGCTGCAAGGCTTTTTCTTTGGGCTGCTACCCATAGAGGATCATCCGCCAGCTGGCGGATAATCCTCCCATGGCTACAATAGGGAATCACATGAAACACTTGTAAAATTGAAATTAATAAAGTAGATTACAATGTTTAAGAAATGTGCCAGATCTACCCGAAAATACTTAAGTGAATAAGATAATTGTCATTATTTGATTTATCCGATTCTCATATTTTCTGGCATGCATAATTTGTAAAACACAAGGGATATAATTATATAAAAACAAAGCTATGAAAACCAACTATCTTTTAATCCTCTCCATCTTATTCGTGTCTGTAATATCTTCTTCAGATACTTACTCAAGGGAAGTTAAATCGATAAACGAAAAATGGAATTTTTCAAATGGTATCCGTACCCCGAGAGGACTTGGTTGGGGTGGCTCCCAGAATGCACCCGCGATTGTAAACCTGCCTCATACCTGGAACAGTACCGATTTTATGTCGGACGGGGGCTATCGAAGAGGATATGGTTCATATAGTAAAGAACTTGAAATACCTGCAGATTATAAAGGCAAGCGTTTATTTCTAAGGTTTGAAGGAGCGGGAAGCATTGCTAATGTATTTATCAATTCAAACCACCTTGGAGAACACAAGGGTGCTTATACTGCTTTCACGTATGAGATAACTGCCTATGTGAACTACGGCAAAAGTAACAGTGTTAGTGTAATCTGCGACAATTCGCAAAGATTTGACCTCGCTCCACAGGGTGGGGACTTTAATATGTATGGCGGCCTGTATCGTGATGCATGGCTTATAGTTACAGATGAAGATGCCTGCATCTCACCTGAATACTTCAGTTCCTCCGGGGTATTTGTCAGTCAACTGCTCGCCTCAGAAAAAAGAGCTGAATTAAGGGCCGAAATCTTCTTGTCAACCAAATCAGACTATAAAGACTGTGAAGTAGTATTTTCAATCGTAGGAAGGGATAATAACGTTGTATCCACACAAACGATTCCTTACATTAATAATAACAAGGTCGTTTGCAATGTAAGTATAGACAAGCCGAATTTATGGAATGGAACAAAAGACCCTTATCTGTATAAAACTGTAACTGTATTGAAGAGAAAAGGGAAAGAGATTGACCGTATAGAAGAAAACATCGGTATTCGTTATTACTACGTTGACTCTGATAAGGGATTCTTCCTTAACGGGGAACATTTAAAACTGAGAGGAGTCTGCCGCCACCAGGATTGGGACAGCGTAGCTTCAGCGCTGACTGAGAAGAACCACCTTGCTGATTTCAGCTTCTTCGGGGAGATGGGGGCAAATGCCTTACGTCTGGCTCATTACCCACAGGCTCAGTTTATGTTCCGGGAAGCAGACAAGAGAGGATTTATCGTATGGGAAGAAATACCATTTGTCGGCAGCTATATCAAGTCAAAAGATTTTGATGACAATCTGAAACTTCAGCTCACTGAACTGATATTACAGAACTATAACCACCCCTCAATTTGCTTCTGGGGATTATTTAATGAGATAACCGGTGACTTTGATTCAATTCTTTCTCAGCTGAATGAACTGGCACATAAACTTGATCCATACAGGATAACTGTTGGAGCTACTTACCAGGAAGGGAGCTTTAACTTCATTACCGATGCCATTGCAATGAACAAATACTTTGGCTGGTACTATAACAAAGTGAAAGATTTTGCTACCTATTTTGATGATTGGCACACGAAGAATCCCAATGCAAAAATCGGTCTTAGTGAATACGGAGCGGGCGCTAACATAAATCAACATGTAGATCAATTTGTACCTGAGGCTGATCCAAGACCATCTTCCAGGGGACCATGGCATCCGACAGAAAAACAGACCGCCATTCACATAAATACTTTAAAAATGATCACTGAAAGAGATTATCTCTGGGGATCATTTGTCTGGAACATGTTCGATTTCGGATCAACCGTTCAAAACGCAGGTGGCTTACCTCACCTGAATGATAAAGGTTTGGTAACCTATGACCGCAAATTCAAAAAAGATGCTTTCTATTTATATAAGGCGAACTGGAATAAAAATGAGAAAACCACCCATCTGTGTTCAAAAAATTACACCGAACGTAAAGAGAATGTAACAGATATTGTGGCATTTACAACTGCTCCTTCCGCTAAACTTATAATTAATGGAAAGCAAGTCGGGAAAATGGAAACAGATAAATTCGCAACTCTCATCTGGCGAAATATTAAGCTAAGTCCAGGTAAAAATCATATTGAAATCATTACTTCTGATGGAAATGACTTTGCAGACTGGACTGTTAAAGAATAATCATCAAAATAATGCAAAGACCTGCATGGATTTTTAAAATATTTGCAGAATTTTTCAGGTAAGATTTTGATGTTTTTAGTATCATATATTAAATTTGAAGTTATTCTGAATCAAGGAACTCGATAATTTTAAAAATATCCTCAACTAAATTAAGGTTAGATATTTCATCACATTCCGCTACAAAGAAAAAGCCAGGTACGAAAGTACCAGGCTTTTTTGTTTTCAGTCCGACACCCGCTTGCGAGGTGGAGGAATGGAAACAATAATGCCGTGGCCACACGCAGCGGGGCCTGGCTTTTTCGGTGTTAAGCAATCCCAAAGAGGATCACAGCGAGTGAAACGAGTTGTAATCCTCCTTGTTTTATCCCCATACCCCCCAAGGGCTCTAGAATTAAAACCGAAGAGCAAACGAATAGCAAAGTAAGAAGTTCTGTATTTTGAATTCGTTTGTTCAACTGTTCTTACTTAATAAATTTCTTAAAAGATTCAGCATAACAGGGCTCTTTTTTAGTTAACCACCCCGATAAAAAAAGTCCCCGGAGTTGATTTCCGGGGGCTGATTGTTTTTTATCATTAGATTATTTTGTGTATGATATCAATTGATATGAACAATATTCAACCTTTAAAAAGATTAGCCCTACTTCACTACTTTAAAGTCATAACCAAATGTCCACCACAGATCACCATTTACTAATGATGGATCGAACATATCGTTCGCTGGACATGGTGAATGAACCCTTGCATTAAATTTTGCTGTAGCTTCAAATTCATTTCCTTTAAATTTTCCATAACAAACTAAAGTGTTTTCATTAACACCTTCTCCCCATATTTCTGCACATGCATGTAATGCTATTACATCGGTGATATTCGGACCACCAGGAAATAATGGTGTTGGA
>Ga0326726_10006772_pt1 | contig 10306 bp, 9 predicted proteins | sample MHFenrmetagenome_2_FD_207603 | JGI IMG/M metagenome (GOLD analysis project Ga0326726, IMG submission 207603) | Lab enriched peat soil microbial communities from Michigan Hollow, Ithaca, NY, United States - MHF15MN | ecosystem: Environmental > Terrestrial > Soil > Wetlands > Peat | place: USA... | reverse complement strand
TAGATATTGAGCCCCGACGTGTCGATGACCTCGTCGGCCATTGCCCGGATGCCGAGGAGCCTCTTCCGCTCCAGCCGCACCCCTTCCAGGATGGGCTTGCGGGGGGCCAGCGGGTGCGGCCGCCGCGTCTCGTTGAAGCGCTTGGCCAGGGCCTCGTCCGTGGCCTCGAGGAAGATGAGCCGGACGGGGATCTTCTTCCGGATCTCGCGGAAGACCGAGGGAAAATCGGACAGGAATCGCGGCTCGCGGATGTCGATGACCAGCGCGGCCCGGTCGATCTCGACCTTCTTCCGGAGCCAGAGATCGACGAAATCCGCGATGAGCTTGGCCGGCAGATTGTCCATGCAGTAATAGCCGAAGTCCTCGAGCGCCCGGCTGACCACCGTCTTGCCCGAGCCGGACAGGCCGGTGACGATCAGGAATCGGTTGTCCTTGGCGGGGCGGATCATGGCACCTCCAGGCCTGGATTATTCGCGAGCCGGGGCGGCTGCAGAGGCAAGGCGTCGAAGGGCGCTTTCATGAATGGTCCAGGCTAGGTCAGGACTCGGTCAAGCCGGCGGATGATCTCGTCCGGCGCGCTGTAGCCTTTCTTGCGGAGGACGTGGACCTTGCAGGCGACCTCGATCAGGGTGGCGATGTTCCGCCCCGGGGCGACGGGAATGGCCAGCTGGGGGATCTTCCGGCCCAGAATGGTCATGTCGTCGCCGGACTTGAGCCCGAGACGGTCGACCTCGTAGCCGCGCCGCCACTTCTTCAATCGGACGACGAGGTCCACCCGGGCCTGCCGGGCGAGCGAGCGGGCCCCGAAAATGGCCCGGATGTTGATGATGCCGAGGCCCCGGATCTCCATGAAGTTGCGGCTCAGGGCCGGGGCCGTGCCGATGAGATCGCCCTTCGGCGTCGCCCGGATCTGGACGACGTCGTCGGCGATGAACTGATGGCCGCGGGAGATGAGCTCGAGGGCGCTCTCGCTCTTGCCGATGCCGCTGTCGCCGAGGATGAGCGTTCCCTGCCCGAAGATCTTCAGGAAGCCGGCCGAGATCGTCGTCTGCTCGACCGCGTCCGCCGGCCCGGCGCCGGGCGCGTCAGGCACGGACCTTCTCCTCCTCCGCCCGGAGGGCTTCGAGGACGCCGGCGGTCGACGGCGCCCTGAGCAGCCTCGAAGCGAGCGACCGCGACCTCCGGGTCAGGCCGGCGATCGCGGCCAGCAGCCGGAGCCCGGCCCCCGGATTGTCTTCGGGCGAGACGAGGAGGAAGAAGACGTGCGAAGGCTTGCCGTCCACCGCTTCGAAGGCGACGCCGTCGGGCGACAGCCCGAGGAGCAGGGCCGGGGACTTGAGGCCCTTGGCCCGGCAATGGGGCACGGCCACGCCCTTGCCGATGGCGGTCGTGCCGAGCTCTTCCCTTTTCAGGAGCTTGTCGAGGAGGCTGCCGTCGAGGGCGGGCGCGTGCCGGGCCTCGAGCGTGGCCGACATCTCGCGGAGGACGCCGGCCCGGTCCCGCGCCTTGAGGCGGGGCAGGACCAGGTCCTCGTCGAGAAGCGCGTAGAGCTTCATCTCCGGTCCCCTTCGGTCATTCCGGCTCGACGAGCCCGTAGTGGCCTTCCTTGCGCCGGAAGACGGCGGACCACTGTTGCGAGCCCTCGCGCCGGAACAGGAAAACTTCCTTGTTCTTGACGTCGAGCTGAACGATGGCCTCTTCGAGCGACATGGGCTTGAGCGAAAAGAAATTCGCCCGGACGACCTTCGTCTCGCGCTCGGGGGCCTCGACGGCGGGGGCCAGGATCTTGCGCTCCCGGCCGCCGCGCCTCTTCTTCTCGCGCCACTTGGCCCGCTCCTTGCGGACCCTCTTTTCCAGCGTATCGAAGGCCCGGTTCAGCGAGTCCATGATGTCCAGGGTCTCCTCGACGACGACGAGGCCGCCGCCCTTGGCCCGGACGTTGATCTCGGCCTTGTGACGGCTCTTCTGGCTGATGAGGATGACGTTGACGTCGAGGATCTCCTCGACGAGGTCCTTCAGGCGGGCCAGGCGCTTCTCGCAATACGCTTTGATCTCGGGCGTGAGGGTCGATTGCCGCGCCGTATATTGGACGTTCATGCTTTGTCCTCCATGATGGACATTCTCTTGCGGATGTGGGAGGGCTCGATCTTGAGCTGGTTCCGGTACTTGGCCACGGTCCGCCGGGCGATGCGCAGGTCCTCATGGGCCAGGAGGTCGCCGATCTCGATGTCGCTCAAGGGATGGTCCTTGTCCTCGGCCTCGACGAGCTTGCGGAGCTTGTCCTTGATCTTGAGCGAGGAAACGTCCTCGCCGAAGCTCCCCTGCAGGGACTTGTGGAAGAAATACTTCAGGGGAAGGACGCCGCGCGGCGTCATCATGAACTTGTTGGCCACGACGCGCCCGACGGTCGACTCGTGGACGCCGATGTCCTGGGCGATCTCCATCAGGGTCAGGGGCCTGATGTAGTCGATGCCCTTCTCGAAGAATTCCTTCTGGCGGTCGACGATGAACCGGGCGACCTTGTAGATCGTCTGGTTCCTCTGGTCGAGACTGCGCATGAACCAGAGGGCCTTCTTCAGCCGGTCCTTCAGAAAGCGGTAGGCCTCCGGCTCGCCCTGGGCCGCCTTGCCGAGGAGCTGGCGGTAATAGGCGCTGATCCGCAGGCGCGGCAGGCCCTCGTCGTTGAGGACGATCGTCCAATCGTCCCCTTCCTTGCCGACGATGATGTCCGGAACGACGTAGCTTGTCTTTTCCTCGGCGTATTTCCTCCCCGGCGCCGGATCGAGCCCCTTGATGACGTCGATGCGCCCCCGGATCTCATGGAGGGAGATGCCGAGGACCCGGGCGAGCTGGGCGAAATCGCACTTCTCGAGGAGCGGCAGGTACAGGGTGACGATCTTCCGGGCGACCTCGTCCGCGATCTGCAGATAGTCCATCTGTGCGAGGAGCGCCTCGCGCAGGTCCAGGCTGCCGCAGCCGACCGGATCGAAGGTCTTGATCTTGGCCCGGACGGCCTCGACCCTCTCCGGGGTCGTCTGCGACAAGCGGGCGATCTCCTCCACGGTCGTCGTCAGATAGCCGTCGTCGTTGATGTCGCCGATGATGAACTGGGCGGTTTCCCGGTCCTCCGGAGTGAAGAAGGTCAGGGAGGCCTGCCAGTTCAGGTGGTCCCAGAGCGACGGGGCCCGGGAGATGGTGTTCTCGAGCGATACGGCGTCGCGGCTCTCGGTGAAATGGGGACGAAAGCCGTCGTCGAGATATTCCTGGAAGCCGGCCAGGAGATTGGCGTCGCCCGGATCGCCGGCGAGCTTCGGCTCGGTCGATTCGAGGCTCAGCCCTTCGAGAAGGCTGTCCCGGTTCTTGACTCCGGCCTCCTCGGCGGCCACGGTCTCGCTGTCCTTGGACTTGCCTTCGCGGGCCTCGTCCTCGATCTCGATCATCGGGTTCTGGGAGAGCTCTTCGTCGATGACCTCGATGAGCTCGAGGTTGGTCAGGGGCAGGAGCTTGATGGCCTGCTGGAGGGCCGGGGCCAGGATGAGCTTCTGGACCTGCCTCTGGTCGAGCCGCTGCTTGAGGGGCATCGTTCTAGCCTCGCGTCCTTGATCTGTCCATTCTTAAAGACGGAACTCCTCGCCCAAATAGCTCTTTCGCACCTCTTCGGACGAAACGATCTCCGCCGGGGTCCCCTCCTTAAGGATGCGCCCGGCCTCAAGGATGTAGGCCCGGTCCGTGATCTCGAGGGCCTCCCGGACGGCATGGTCCGTCAGGAGGATGCCGATCCCCCTGTCCCGGAGCCCCCGGATGATCCCCTGGAGATCGTGGACCGACCGCGGGTCGATCCCGGTGAACGGCTCGTCGAGGAGGACGAAATCCGGGTCCATGACCATGGCCCGGGCGATCTCCAGCCGGCGCCGCTCCCCCCCGGACAGGGTCAGGGCCCGGGCCCCGGCCAGGCTCTCCAGCCCGAATTCCTCAAGGGCGCCGCTCACGCGGGCGGCCCGTGAGCCCGCTCCCAAAGACCGCGTCTCGAGGACGGCCAGGAGATTCTCGGCCACCGTCATCTTCCGGAAGGCCGACGGCTCCTGGGGGAGGAGGATCAGGCCTCTCCTGGCCCTCAGGTACATCGGCAGGTCGGTGATATCCTCGTCCCTGAGGAATATCCGGCCGCCGTCCTGGGGGACGAGACCGAGGATCATCGAGAAGGTCGTCGTCTTCCCGGCGCCGTTGCGCCCGAGAAGTCCGACGATCTCCCCCTGTTCGACCCGGATCGAAACGCCGTCGACGACCCTCTTGCGCCCGTAGCTTTTATCGAGGTCAACCGCTCTCAGGGAACCCTTCATGGCTCAAGATCTGACGACGGTCGTCGCTCTTCCCGTACCCTCATTCTCGATCAGAATCTTATCATCGGCCAAATTGAAAGTCAATTTGTCCCCCCTGGCGGAACCGCCCTTTTCGTCTTTCAGGACGGGCCTTCCGGTGAGGGTGATCCTGTCGGTCGCCGCCTCGTAGGCCGCGGCCTCGGCCCGGCCTTGATAGCGGCCCTTGGTGACGATGACGCCCATGGTTCCTGACAGCGATTCGACGCTCGTTCCCTCACGGCCGATGACGGCCGAGACGCGTCCCGCCTCGAGGCCGGCCTCCGGGAGTCTGACATAGGCCTTGGAGGTCAGGGTCAGGGTCCTCGCATCGGGGCGATAGGCCATCTCCTGTCCTCCGATCTCGATCGTCCGGGGGTGGACCCGGCCTTCCGCGGCCTCGGTCAGCGTGACCGCAACCCCTCCTCCGCCGCTCATCCCGCCCGCGTCGCCGGCGAGCTCGAGCTCTTCGGCCCGAAGGACATCTGCCCCCTGACGAACGAGGACTGTCCGGGTCAAGAAGGACGTCGAGATCTCGGGCCGGAGTTCCAGGACTTGGCATGAGAAAGAAACGTCCTCCGACGGGGAAAAGAACCCGACCCGTCGTCTGCCCTCTTCCCGCTTGAGAACGCCGGCGACGCCTCCCGTGGCCAAGATCGCTCCCGAATCCGTGGCGACCGAGATCGAAGGCGCTTCGATCCGGGCCTCGGAGGAATCGGCGACGGCGGGCTGCCCGGACCGGCCGGAGACGTGGAGGATCCGGGCCGCGTCGAATGCGGCCTCTTCCCCTTCGAGCGTACGGCCGGGTCGGCCGGCGGCCATGACCTCAGCCCGGATGCCGCCCGAGGCGGACCAGGTCCAAAGGCCGCTATCGCGGTCAAAGCTCAAGAGTGCCGTCGGCGCGAGAACGGTCTCCGTCCTGTCCGCGGCGGATCGGAAGGAGAGATCGGAGCGACCCGTCGTCTGGATCGAAAGTCCCGACGGGTCGCTGGCGAAGGCGAGGGCGATCCGATCGGCGCCGATCTCGCCGCCCCCCTCGCCGGACGATCTCTTCCCGCTGAAAACGACCTTGGCGGCGCGCTCAAGAACGGCGGATTCGAGAGAGGCCCCGTCCTGAGCGGCGACGAACGAAGCGGCCTCCGACTCACTCCTGAATTGGGCCCATTCAAGCGCGGCTCGCCCTTCCACCCCGCCCCGATGCTCGCGGCGCTCGTAAACGAAGGAATCGCCCGCTAGGACCAGGGTCCGGCCGGTCCCGTCCTTCTCCGAGATCTCGACCCGGAAGCCGCCCCCGAGCCGGACCTCCTCGGCGCTTTCCCGATAGGAGATCTTCGGCGCTTGGCCGCTCATCGTCTCGGACACAAAGCGCCCGCCGCCCTCCGTCCCGAAGAGGCCGGCCGTCTTGTCGTAATCGAAGGAGTCCCCCTCGAGGACGACGCCGCCGGCCTCGACCCGGACATGGCCTTTGACCGTGAACCGGAGCGAGCCGGGGTCGTAGACGACCTCGTCGGCGGAAAGCCGCGAAACGGTCTCGCCCGCGGGGCCGAGGTTCACGACCTCGACGGAACCCGAGAGATGGTTACGCCCGTCCGGGCCGCGAAAAAAGGTCGCGCCGCGGATGTCGGCGACAAGGCGCCCGTCCTTGTATTCCTGGTGCCTGACCTGCTCCTTGAGGTCGACGGTCCGATCCTCGGGCGGGGCCTCCACGGCGGCGGAGGAAGGCCCGCCGCGGCGCCCGGCCAGGCGGACGACGATGACCGCGGCGAGGATGATGACGACAGCCGCCGCCGCCAGCCGGGCGAACCTCACCAGCGCCGTCGCTCTTTGCGCGCTCATCGTCTCAGACCCTCAGGTCTTCGATGGACAAGCTGACCTTCCGTTCGCCGAGATACTCGGAGGTCATGAGCGAAAAAGCCAGACTGATCCGGCTGCTGCGGCGCAGGAGATGGCGCCAATCGGCCTTGTCCCAGCCGAGGGCCTCGAAGACCTTGCCGTTCTGCCGGGCCAGGAACTTCAGGTGCTTGCCCTGAAGGACTTGAGGGTCGCTGATGACCTCGACGCCTTCGGCCATGAACATCGGCTTGGGGTTCCCGACGCCGAAGGGGACGAGCAGGGCGAGCGTCGCCAGGAACCTCTCGTCGACGGCGGAGAGCTCGAGCGGGGCGTCGATCTTGATCTTTCTTTTCAAGTTCTCGTCGGAGATACGGGCGTCGGCCAAAGGGTTCAGGGTCGCCTTGAAGGCGGGCATGCGCTCCGTGGGCAGGGTGCAGCCCACGGCCAGCCGGTGCCCGCCGTAGCTCAGGAAATGCTCTTTGCAGTCCTCGAGGAGATCGATCAGGGCGACCTCGGAGATGCTCCGGCCCGAGCCGTGGGCCTTGCCGTTCTCATAGTGAAAGAGAACGACCGGCCGGTTGTAGCGGTCCTTGAGCTTGGAGGCGACGATGCCGATGACCCCGCGGTGCCAGTCGGGGCTGCCCAGGACGAGGCACTTGTACTTCTTGTCGAGCCCGCGCTCATCGACCCGGCCGCAGGCCTCGTTGAAGATCTTCTCCTCGGTCTTCTGGCGCTGGGCGTTGAGCTCGTCGAGCTTCTGGACGAGGGCCAGGGTCTCCGCCGGATCTTCCGAGAAGAAGAGGCGGACGGCCAGGTCGGTCATGCCCATCCGGCCGGCGGCGTTGATCCGGGGGCCGATGCGGAAGCCGAGGTCGCCCTCGGAGATCTTGCGGCTGCCGAGCCCGCAGGCCTCGATCAGGCGGCGTAGGCCCGGATTGGCGACGTCGCGCAGTCCCTTGAGCCCCTGCTTGACGAAGAGGCGGTTCTCGCCCTTGAGCTCGGCGACGTCGGCCACCGTGCCGATCGAGACGAGCTTCATGTAGTGGGCCAGCCCGGCGGCCTTGCCGGCCTTCTCGAGGAGGGCCTGGACGAGCTTGAAGACCACGCCGACGCCGGCCAGTCCGGCGTCCGGGTAGCCGGAGTCGGCGAGGACGGGATTGAGCACGGCCACCGCGTCGGGAATGACATCGCCGGGCCGGTGATGGTCGGTGATGATGACGTCGACGCCCCGCTCCCGGGCCCTGGCGGTGAACTCGACGGACTTGATGCCGCAATCGACGCTGATGACCAGCGTCGCGCCCCGCTCGACCGGGATGCGGACGTGCTCGTCCTTGATGCCGTAGCCGTCGGTCAGGCGCTCCGGAATGAAGTAGTCGACCTTGGCGCCGAGGGTCGTCAGGGCCTTCTTCAGCATGACCGTCGACAGCACGCCGTCGACATCGTAGTCGCCGAAGATGAGGATCTTTTCGCCGCGGGCGATGGCCTCCTCGATGCGCGGGACGGCTTTGTCCATCCCCTTCATCAGATAGGGGTCGTGGAGCTTGTCGACGTCGCCGTAGAGGAACGCCCGCGCCGCCTCTTCGGTCAGGATCTTGCGGTTGACGAGGACCCGGGCCAGGGCCGAGGGGATGCCGAGTGCTTGGGCCAGCGCCTCCGCTTCGGCGCGCGGCGGATGGACGACCCAGACGGCGGCGTTCATGGCGCCCTCACTCTAGCATATCCACGGCCATGTCTCAAGCCGCCATTGACAATTAAACGCTTGAAAAATAAAATGTTAAGGCCATGTTCGGAAGTCTCAGAGAAAAACTGGCCCGGACCCGAAGCGCCTTCCGCAAGGTCGAGGACCTCTTCCGCAGCGGCAAGCGCCGCGACGAGATCCTGGACGGGCTCGAAGAGGCGCTCATCCAGGCCGACGTCGGCGTGCCGGCCACGGAAACGATCGTCGGCGCGCTGAGGTCCAAGACGGCCAAAGCCGAGAGCGAGACCGGTCTCGAGCGGGCCCTCAAGGACGAGCTCATCGCCTTGCTCTCGCCCCGTGACGGGTCGCCGGCCGGCGCCGAAGGACAAGCCGTGATCCTTATGGTCGGCGTCAACGGCGGAGGCAAGACGACGTCGGCGGCCAAGCTGGCCGCCCGGTTCAAGCACGAGGGCCGCCGGGTCGTCCTCGCCGCCGCCGACACGTTCCGGGCCGCGGCCCAGGAGCAGCTGGCCGTTTGGGGCAAGAGGCTCAACATCCCGGTCGTCAAGGGCTCCTACGGGTCCGACCCGGCGGCCGTCGTCTTCGACGCCGCCCAATCCTTCAAGGCCCAGCAGGGCCAGGTCCTTCTCGTCGACACCGCGGGCCGCATCCACACGAACACGAACCTCATGGCCGAGCTCGAGAAGATCAAGCGGGTCATCGTCCGCGAGCTCCCCGGCGCCCGCCTCGAATCCCTGCTCGTCCTTGACGCGACCGTCGGGCAGAACGCCGTCCAGCAGGCCCGGGAGTTCCTGAAGTTCTCCGGACTGACGGGGGTCTTCCTGACCAAGGTCGACGGAACGGCCAAGGGCGGCGCGGCCATCGCCATTACCGCGGAGCTCGGCCTGCCTATCAAATTCATGGGCGTCGGCGAAGGCGCGGGCGATCTCGTCGATTTCTCGCCCCGGGAATTCGTGGAGGCCCTGCTCTCATGAGCGCGGCGCGCGACCGGGCCTGGATGGAGATGGCCTACGGCCTGGCCGAGAAGGCCCGCGGCCGGACGAGCCCGAACCCTCTCGTCGGGGCCGTCGTCGTCCGGGACGGGACGGTCGTCGGCCACGGCTATCATGAGGAGCCCGGGAAACCCCATGCCGAGATCCTCGCGTTGGGCATGGCCGGCCGCCGGGCCAAGGGGGCGACGCTTTACCTGACCCTCGAGCCCTGCGTCCACTGGGGCCGGACCCCGCCCTGCGTCGATGCCGTCGTCACCGCCGGGTTGGCGCGGATCGTCGTCTCGGCCTTCGACCCCAACCCCGTCGTCCACACGAAGGGCATCCGCCGTCTCAAAGAGGCCGGGCTCTCCGTTTCCACGGGCCTTCTCGCCGAAAGGAACGCCGTCCTCAACGAGGCCTACGCCAAGTACATCGTCCGCAAGGTCCCGTTCGTCACGCTCAAGGCCGCCCTGACACTCGACGGCAAGATCGCCTGCCGCACGGGCGATTCGAAATGGATCTCCTCGGCCGGGACGCGCGATTACGTCCATCTCCTCCGCGGCGAACAGGACGCGCTCATGATCGGCGTCAACACGCTTGTCGCCGACGACCCGCTCCTCACCGTCCGACACCCGGGCTGGCCGGCCAAGGCGGTCGTCCGGATCGTCCTCGATTCCCGCCTGCGCTTCCCTCCGACTTCGAGGATCCTCTCGACGCTCGAGCGCGGCCGCATCGTCGTGTTCGCCGGTCCCGAGGCCCCCGCCGGAAAGGCCAAGGCCCTCGAAGCCCGCGGCGTCGACGTCCGCCGCCCCGCGTGCGGCGCGAAGACCTGGAAGCTCGAGGAGGTGCTCGCCGAGCTCGGCCGGCTCGAGATCGCCGCCTTGCTCGTCGAGGGCGGAAGCCGCCTGTTCACCTCCTTTATCGAGAAGGGCCTCGCCGACAAGGCCGTCCTGACCTACGCCCCGCGCTTGGTGGGCGGCGCCGCCGCGCCGGGCTTCGTCGGCGGCGCCGGAGCGGACAGGATCGCCCGCGCCGTCCCCTTGAAGAGGGCCCGCTCGTTCTCGATCGAGGATGACATCATCGTGGAAGGATATTTCTGATGTTCACCGGCATCATCTCCCACCGGGGCCTTTTTCGCGGCTATCGCAAGGGACGCTCGGAGATGGCCGTCGAGGCCTCGGAGCTCGCGTCCCGGCTCGCGAACGGCGAAAGCGTCGCCGTCAACGGCGTCTGTCTGACCCTCGCCGGCGCGGAGCGGGACGTTCTCCGCTTCGACCTGTCAAGAGAGACCCTGGCCAAGACGACGCTCGGCCTGCTCCGGCCCGGCGACAAGCTCAATCTCGAGCTTCCCCTGACCCTGGCCACGCCCCTCAGCGGCCATCTCGTCAGCGGCCACGTCGACGGCGTGGGGCAGGTCGTGCGGGCGTCCCCGCGGCCGCCCGGGAAGA
>Ga0326726_10006770_pt1 | contig 10307 bp, 9 predicted proteins | sample MHFenrmetagenome_2_FD_207603 | JGI IMG/M metagenome (GOLD analysis project Ga0326726, IMG submission 207603) | Lab enriched peat soil microbial communities from Michigan Hollow, Ithaca, NY, United States - MHF15MN | ecosystem: Environmental > Terrestrial > Soil > Wetlands > Peat | place: USA... | reverse complement strand
CCGGTCGAGCCCCCCGTGTAGAATACCGCCCATGCTGCCGCGCCGCCTGCTTCCCTGGTTGATCGCACTGACCCTGCTGTTCGGTCAGGCAGCTGCCTACGCGCACACCCTCAGCCACCTGAAGGACCGCGATTCCGGGGTGCCCGCGCATGCCTGCGAACAGTGCCTGGCGCAGGCCGACCTGGGATCTGCAGCGACCTCGGCACCGCTCATGCTGCACACGCCTGCGGCGACATTTGACTGGTTCATTGCAGCCACCTACCCCGCCCCCGCCCCCCGACTTGCCGCACCGCGCGCCCGCGCGCCTCCCGCACTCCTTTAAAACGCCCGAACCTTGCCCCGGTAACACCCGGGGCGTGTCCGTTTTATTTTGGAGCACATCATGTTACGACCCACCCTGATGGCGGCGGCGCTGGCTGTCGCCTTGCCGGCGCTGTCCGCAAATGCCCATGCCGATGCCGACCTCGACGCGCTGCGCGCCGAGTTGCAAGAAATGAAATCCACTTACGAGGCCCGCATCCAGGCCCTGGAAAAGCGCCTCGAGGCCGCCGAATCGCAGGCCGGCACCGCGGAGACCCAGGCCCAGGCGGCCCAGTCTCAAGCCCAGGCAGCCCAGGCGCAGGCCGAGCAGGCCGCCGCGCGACCCAGCGAGCCGACCCGCAGCAATGCCTTCAACCCCGATATCTCGCTCATTCTGCAAGGCAGGTACTCCTATCTGGAAGATGGTGCCGACCGCAGCATCACCGGCTTCTTGCCCTCTGGCACGGAAGACCTGGTGCGCGGCTTTTCGGTCGCCGAAAGCGAACTGGTGCTCTCCGCCAACGTCGACCCCTATTTCCGCGGCTTTCTCAACGTCGTGCTCGGCGCAGACGATACGGTCGGGGTCGAGGAGGCCTGGTTCCAGACGCTGGGACTGGGACACGGCCTTTCCATCAAGGGCGGACGTTTCAAGTCCGCGATCGGATACCAGAACGAGCAGCATCCGCACGCCTGGGACTTCGCCACCAACAACCTGGTCTACGAAGCACTGTTCGGCGAGGGCTACGTGGAAGACGGCCTGCAGCTGAAGTGGCTGGCGCCGACCGATATCTTCCTCGAATTCGGCACCGAATTCGGCGACGGCGGCCGCTTCCCGAGCACCGAACACGACAGCAACGGCTTCTCCAGCTACACGCTGTTCGGCCACGTCGGCGGCGACGTCGGCGCGTCGAACAGCTGGCGCGCCGGGCTGTCGTATCTGCACGCCGACCCGCAGGGACGCCCGTTCGAGGGCAGCGACCTCAACGATGTTGGCGTGACAGGCGAATTCTCCGGAACCAGCCGCACCTGGCTCGCCGACTTCGTGTGGAAATGGGCGCCGGAGGGCAACGCCACGCAGCAAAACTTCAAGTTTGCCGCCGAATACTTCCAGCGCAGCGAATCGGGCGAATTGTCCTGCAACGACACCGGCGCGGAACCCAGCCTGTGCAGCGGCGGGATCACCCGTCCGTACTCGGCGGACAACCAGTCAGGGTTTTACGCGCAGGGCGTCTACCAGTTCATGCCGCGCTGGCGCGTCGGCTATCGTTACGACCAGCTGTTCCGCGGCGACGTGACGTTCAACGGCGCGGATGCCGGGACAACGCTGGCATCGCTCGCCGATTACAACCCGCACCGGAACACCCTGATGGTCGACTACAGCCCATCGGAATTCTCCCGCCTGCGCCTGCAATACGCGCTCGACGAGGCGCACCAAGGCCTCACCGAGAGCCAGTACTTTGTTCAATACATCTACAGCCTGGGCAGCCACGGCGCCCACAAATTCTGAGGACATCAGCATGAAAAGCCATGTCATGAAAGCACCCGTCGTGAAAACGCTCGGCCATCTGCTGCTGCTCGCCGCCTGCGTTCCCAGCAGCGCGCACGCTGCGCTCAAAGTCTTCGCCTGCGAGCCCGAGTGGGGCGCGCTGGTCAAGGAAATCGGCGGCGACCAGGTGAGCATCTATACCGCCACCACGGCGATGCAGGATCCGCATCAAATCCAGGCGCGGCCCAGCCTGATCGCCCGCGCGCGCAATGCCGACCTGCTGGTTTGCACCGGCGCCGAACTGGAAATCGGCTGGCTGCCGGTGATCCTCGGCGAATCCGGCAACCCCGCGATCCAGCCGGGCCAGCCGGGGCAGTTTTTTGCCGCCAACTACGTGGCCATGCTCGAAAAGCCAGCGGCGCTCGACCGTTCGGCCGGCGACGTGCACGCTGGCGGCAACCCGCACATCCAGACCGACCCGCGCAACTTCACGCGCGTCGGCGCGGCACTGGTCCATAACATGGCGCAGCTCGATCCCGAGCAGGCGGCGTTCTACCAGGCGCGCTGGAAAGATTTTTCCACCCGCTGGCAGGCCGCCATCGCACGGTGGGAGGCGCAAGCCGCGCCGCTCAGGGGCGTGCCCGTCGTCGTCCAGCACAAGGCTTTTCCCTACCTGCAAAACTGGCTGGGGCTGAAGGAAGTCGCGGTGCTCGAACCCAAACCGGGCGTCGAACCCAGCCTGGCCAGCCTCGCCGCAGTGAAGGCGCAACTGGCGCGCGCGCCGGCAAAAATGGTCATCCGCGCCGCCTACCAGCCCGCTCGACCGAGCGAATGGATCGCTCGCGAGGCAGACTTGAAACAGGTCGCCTTGCCCTTCACCGTAGGGGGCGACGCGCAGGCGCAGGATCTGTTCGGCCTCTTCGACGACACCATCAACCGCCTGCTTGCTGGAGCCTCCTGACCATGAACCTCACCGCGCTCGACCCTGCCCTCCTCGGCCCGCCGCTTTTGGCAGGGCTACTGGTGCTTGTTACGCATATCCCGCTGGGCCGGCGGGTGCTTGCGCGCGGCATCGTCTTTCTCGACCTCGCCATCGCGCAATTCGCCGGACTGGGGGTGATTGCCGCCCACGTGGCCGGCTGGGAGCTGGCCTGGGCAACCCAGCTCACGGCCTTCCTCGCCGCGCTGGCCGGCGCCGGCCTGCTCGCCTGGTGCGACCGCCTCTGGCCGGCCCGCCAGGAAGCGCTGATCGGATCGAGTTTTGTCGTCACCGCCTGTGCGGCCAGCCTGCTGCTGGCCAGTGACCCGCATGGCGGCGAGGAACTGCAAAACCTGCTGGTCGGACAGATTCTCTGGGTGAGCGACACCCAACTTGCCGCCACGGCAGTGCTCTATGCCCTCATCGGCCTGCTCTGGCGCCCGTTGGCCGCCGTCCGCAATGGACAAGGTGGCGCGGGCTTCTACGCACTGTTCGCCCTGGCCATCACCGCCTCGGTGCAACTGGTCGGCGTCTATCTGGTGTTTGCCAGCCTCATCCTTCCTGCACTCGCCACGCTTGGACGCGAACGCCACTGGCTCCCCACCGCACTTGCTATCGGGGTGGCTGGCTATGCAGGGGGGCTTGTGCTCTCCGCGCTCACCGATCTGCCCACTGGCCCACTCATAGTCTGCACGCTCGCCGTTGCCGCCCTGCTCGGCGGCAACCTGCGACGGGTTGCCGCAATCGGACGACAGCGCTAGTATCCAATATCAAACTCCTGACTCAGGCACCCTTATTCCGTGGCTCTCCCGTTTTTCAGAAGAAGCAAGGACAAGTCGCCCAGCCCTGCGCACAAGCCGGGGTCAGCGTCCGGTGCCGATGCACAACAGCACGAGACCTTGCTGACCATGGATATGGGAGGCGGCAGCGGCATCGTGGTGGAGGAAAACAGCGGTGCGCCCCAGTCGCCGGTGGACGAGGCCGCCATCCTGTATGCCAGCGGCCAGAATGAGATGGCCGAACGTTTGTTGAAGGATGTTGTGGCAAGGGGTGATCGCCGCGCCTGGCACATGCTGTTCGATCTGTACGCCATCCAGAATCGTGAAAAGGACTTTGAACAGCTGGCGCTGGAATACGCGATGCGCTTCGAGACTTCGCCGCCGGTCTGGCAAAGAATCGGCGGCAGCGGATCCGCCAAGGCTCAACAGGCGCAAACTCCCGCCAGTCTGGAATTGCCCGGTCTGCTCGACAAGAAGGCGACCGCCGCCCTGCGCGAGAGCATCGCCACCACCGATAAAAAAGCCGCGGTGCGCATCGATTTTTCGCGCATCGAAATGGTCGACGAATCGGGGGCAGACGAGTGCACCCAGATTCTGAGCGCTGCCCGTAAAGCCAAGCGCAAGCTGCAGGTCAGCGGCATCGACCGTCTGACCGCACTGCTGCTGGACCTCAACCGTGCCACCCACAGCCGCGCGGTGCACTGGCTGCTGCTGCTGGAGCTGTATCAAACGCTTGGCCAGCAGGAATATTTCGAAGACCTGGCGGTGGATTATGCGGTGCGCTTTGAAGTGTCCCCGCCGTCCTGGAGCGAGGTGCAGGCCGCCGAAGTCATACCGGCCGCACCTGCCGTACCTCGCGACGATGCATTGCAGCTGAATGGCGAAATCACCCCCAGCAACGACAGCGCCATGCAGCAGTTCAGCAACTATGCCACCAGCCACAACGAAGTGCTGGTCGATCTGACACAGGTTACCCGCGTCGACTACGGCAGCGTCAGCCAGCTTATCAGCGTGCTGATGCAGTGTATGAGTAGCGGCAAACGCATCACCCTGCGCGGCCACAACGCACTCATCCACGAACTCTTCCGCGTCATGGGCATCGACCAGTTGGCACAACTCGTTCCACGGCACCCCGACTAAATCCGCATCCCCGCCGGGGCGGCGCTTGCCGCCGCCTTTTTCGGCGACAGCGGCGGCACCATCCAGACAACCGCCACTCTCCTGGGCGGCACTTTCGCCGCCAGCAGCCATGTCGTCAAAGCCGGCACACGTGCACTCATCAATACCTCGCCGGAGCCCGTCAGCAATGTCACTGCCTCGTTCGGCGAGGAGGCCATGCTCGGTGGCAGTTTGTGGCTGGACATCGCGCATCCGCTGGCCTTTCTGCCCGCGCTCGCTGTCTTCATGCTCGTCACACTGTGGATGCTGCGCCAGCTTTGGCGTTGGCTGAGCGCGCCCCGCCGCGAAACGGCGCCTCATTTATAATTGGCCCCATGGAACAATATCGCGGCACCACCATCCTCTCCGTCCGCCGTGGCCAGGATGTCGCCCTCGGCGGCGACGGCCAGGTCACCCTCGGCAACATCGTCATCAAGTCCACCGCGCGCAAGGTGCGGCGGCTGTATCAGGAAAAGGTGCTGGCTGGCTTTGCCGGCGGCACCGCCGATGCCTTCACCCTGTTCGAGCGCTTCGAAACCAAACTCGAGAAGCACTCCGGGCATCTGCTGCGCAGCGCTGTCGAACTCGCCAAGGACTGGCGCACCGACCGCATGCTGCGGCGACTCGAAGCCATGCTGGTGGTCGCCGACCGTGAGTACTCGCTCATCATCACCGGCAATGGCGACGTGCTGGAACCCGAACTCGGCATCGCCGCCATTGGCTCCGGTGGTGCGTTTGCCCAGTCCGCCGCCCGCGCACTGCTGGAAAATACCGACCTGTCCCCGGTTGAAATCGTCAAAAAGAGCCTCACCATTGCAGGCGACATCTGCATTTATTCAAACCAGAATCACGTGATCGAAACCCTGTGAGGCGTAAGGGGTAAGGCGTGAGGAAAAATCCGCCCCCCGACTCTTCATCCCTAACGCCTCACCCCTCACCCTCCCCATGACTCCAAAAGAAATCGTCCACGAACTCGACAAGCACATCGTCGGCCAAGCCTCAGCCAAGCGTGCAGTGGCGGTCGCACTGCGCAACCGCTGGCGACGTCAGCAGGTGAGTGAGCCCTTGCGCCAGGAAATCACCCCGAAAAACATCCTGATGATCGGCCCGACCGGCGTCGGCAAGACCGAAATCGCGCGACGGCTGGCACGGCTCGCCAACGCACCCTTCATCAAGATCGAGGCGACCAAGTTCACCGAAGTCGGCTACGTCGGGCGCGACGTCGACACCATCATCCGCGACCTGATGGAAACCGCGATCAAACAGATGCGCGAGCAGGCCACCTCCAAGGTACGGTTCCGCGCCGAGGAAGCCGCCGAAGACCGTGTCCTCGACGCACTGCTGCCGCCGCCGCGCAGTGTCGGCTTCAATGAATCCGAGCCGCAGCGCGAGGAAGGCGCGGCTCGCCAGCGCTTCCGCAAGATGCTGCGCGAAGGCGAACTCGACGACAAGGAAATAGAAATCGAACTCGCCGCCGTCAGTCCCCGCATGGAAATCTTCACCCCGCCGGGGATGGAAGATCTGTCGCAGCAATTGCAGGGCATGTTCCAGAATCTGGGGCAAAGCCGTCGGCAAACACGCAAGCTGAAAGTGCGCGAAGCCTTCAAACAGCTGACCGAGGAAGAGGCGGGGCGGCTGATCAACGACGACGACACCAAGCAACAGGCGCTGGAAGCGGTCGAGCAGAACGGGATCGTTTTTCTCGACGAGATCGACAAGATCGCCACCCGCAACGACGCTCACGGCAGCGACGTGTCGCGCCAGGGGGTGCAACGCGACCTGTTGCCGCTGATTGAAGGCACCACAGTCTCGACCAAGTATGGCATGGTGAAAACCGATCACATCCTGTTCATCGCCAGCGGCGCATTTCATCTGTCCAAGCCGTCCGATCTCATCCCCGAACTGCAGGGACGGCTGCCGATCCGCGTCGAACTGCAGGCCTTGAACGTGGAAGATTTCGAGCGGATTCTGACTTCAACAGACGCCTGTCTCACCCGCCAGTACGAAGCCCTGCTGGCAACCGAGGGCGTCATGCTGAAATTCACCGACGACGGCATCCGCCGCATCGCCGAGATCGCCTTCGAAGTCAACGAGCGCACCGAAAACATCGGCGCGCGCCGCCTGCACACCGTGATGGAAAAACTGCTGGAGGACATCTCCTTCGATGCCGGCAGCGTTACCGGCGAGCATGTGGTCGACGCCGACGCCGTCACCACGCGCCTGGCTGCGCTGGCTGCGCGCGAGGACCTCGCGCGCTATGTTCTGTAATCTGAAACCATCACCCTGACAGCTCACCACTCACCCAAACATGCAACTCGAAACCAGCCCGCCCATCAGCACCAGCAGCAAAATCCTCACCTCCATCCTGTTCGGTAGCCGCTGGCTGCAGGTGCCGCTCTACCTCGGCCTGATAGGTGCGCAACTGGTTTACGTCGTGCATTTCATGGTCGAGCTGGATCACCTTGTCGTCGGCACCTTCACCCTGTCCGAAGAAGCCATCATGCTCATCGTGCTGGGCCTGATCGACGTCGTGATGATCTCCAACCTGCTCATCATGGTCATCGTCGGCGGCTACGAAACCTTCGTCTCTCGCCTCAACCTCGAAGGCCATCCCGACGAGCCCGAGTGGCTGTCACACGTCAACGCCAACGTTTTGAAAGTTAAACTCGCCACCGCCATCATCGGCATCTCGTCGATCCACCTGCTCAAGACCTTCATCAACGCCCCCAACCTGACCGACAAAGTGCTGATGTGGCAGACCCTCATCCACATCACGTTTGTCGCCTCGGCCATCTCGATTGCCTATATCGACAAGCTGATGCCGCATCCACCAAAGCATTGATTGCAGGGGTGGAACATCCCTCACTTTGCAATGCACTAATGCTGCCATCGACATTACTTATTTGGCTGGTTTCGCCCACAGGTGGAGAATTGCGCGGTTAATCAAGTCACGTTATCTGGAGACATCCCATGGCCACCCGCGACACCCTCACCCCCAAAGAAGCCCAATGCAGCGGCGGCGCCGATTACGCGGCGCTGGCGCTGGAAGCACTGCAGGAACCGGCCGATGCGGCCTACGCCAAGGAATTGATGGATCGGGAGGCGGACAGCTGCCAGTTCACCAAGGATCTGGCGGCGTGCGCCATCGCCTACAAGGCGCTGGGCGAGCAGGGCCGCGCCGAGGAACTGCTGCAGACGGCGGAAGACTACTGCATGAGTGGCGAGGAACAGGTGGCGCTGGCCGAGGCCAAGTTCAAGGTATTGGGCGACAAGGCAGCGGCAGTGGGTGCCTATGAGAAGGCATTGAAGGAAACCGGCAACCTCGACCCGCTGATCGATCTGGCGAAGAACGTAATGAACGTGATCGCCGACGGCGCGTTTGCCAGGAAGGTGCTGGAAAAGGCCGAGGCCAAAATTTCACGTGCGGTGGAATACAGCAAGCTGGCGGCCGTATCGGCCGAGCATCTGCTGGACAAGGAGTATGCGGCAGCCATTTTCAACAAGGCAGCGGAAAAGCTCTCCAGCGTGCCCGATCTGCTGTCGCTGGCAGGAGAGGTCACCAAGACGCTGGGCGATCCGGCGCGCGCCAAGGCCTTGTATGAACGCGCCCTGCATGGAGCGACTGACTTCACCGCCGCAAAGACCCTGATCGAATCGGCCAAACAAGCCGGCGACGCAGCGTTTATGCAGTCTGCCCTGAAAAAAGCGGGCGATCTAGCAACCGCAACCGGCGAATACATCGAACTGGCCGCGGGGCTGGCCGGCGTCGGCGACAAGCCGGGGGCGGCGGCGCTGCTGGACAAGGCGGAGGACGCCGTGGCCGGTCTGGACGAGATGCAGAAGCTGGTCGCCGCGGTGGAAGCCCATCTGGCCGAAGATGCCGAGCGCCTGACCCGGGTCAAGGCCAAGCTGGAAAAGCGCCAGGCCAATCACACACGTTATCTGGAATTCCAGCAACTGGAAAAGAACGCTGTCAGCGTCAAGCAATTCCTGGCGCTGGCCGAGCGCGTGCGGCTGGAACTGGAGGATCCGTTCTACGCCGCCAAACTGATCCGGTCCGCCGAGGAACTGCTCGACGGCACCGGCTACCAGTTCTCGCGTTACAAACCAATTCTGCTGGCAGTGGACAAGAACCTCGATGACACCGACTGGCTCGGCCGCCTGCTCGACCGTGCCGCAGAAAACGCCACCGACTTTATCGCATTCAAGGATCTGGTCGTCACTGCCGCAAAAATGAAGAATCGCGAACTCGGTGTGGCCAAAGCGCGCGCCTATCTTGCCGCGCGCGAAACCGCACTGGCAGCAGACGCCAACGCCACCGTCTATGACACGGCGAAACTTGCTGAAGCGAGCTTCGCCGCGACCCAGGATGCCGCGGAAGCCGGCCGTCTGCTGGAAGCCGCTCGTGCCCAGGCCAAGGATCACTTCGCGCTCACCCACATCGGCCGCCTGTATGCTTCCATGGGCAATGGCGCCAAGGCGGACGCGTTGTATGCCGCTGCTGCGGCCGCCTGCACCCATGGCGACGCCTGCATCCAGTTCATCGACCGCCTCAAGGGCTTTGCCCTGCCGGCCGCTGTGCTGAAGAAGTGGTACGCCGAATGCGGCACGCATCTGAACCGGCCCGCCGACAAGCTGCGCTGGGCAGAAGGGATTGCAGACGCGCTGAACGACAAAACCTGGGCAACAGAAGTGTATGAACAACTCGCCGGACAATTCAGTGGTGCCGATGCAGCCCGTTTCGAGCTCAGCCGCCGTTCGCGCGCTGACCTCAATTATTTCGGCTCCGCCCGCCGCCACTAACCAGCGAATCGCCGCTGGCTTAGTCGATTGGCTGCAGCGCCAGGTACCGGCAATACCCCTTGAAACAGCCCGGTTGAACGGGCTGTTTTTATTTGTACACTGGGGGCTGAAGATGCTTTCAGGAGTTGTCCATGGTTGAAAATCTCTCCGCCCTCATCGACACCGTGCAGAAGAACTGCACCATCGCCGACGCCCGCCATGCGCGAGACATGACGATGTGCACTTTTCTGCTTGAAATGCGTGAGTACTATCGTTGGGAAATGGAAATCCCCTACGGTGCGCGCCTGCCCAAGGACGAACTCGGAGACTGGCTGAACGCGCGCGAGAGCCTTTGGAATGCGGTGGAAGAGGAGGAATTCGCGCCGCTGCCGCTGAACGAATCCGGGGTCGACCCGTTCGATGCCAACGACATCAACCGCACACTGATACCGATGGGGCTGGTCTATAGCAGCGGACTGGGCCATTTCCGCAAGCCGCATTTCGTGCTGGCCGAACTCAAACGTGCGGAGCTGCGTGATGGGGTTCAGGTGCTGGTAGCTGGCTGTGAATATGCGCGCGATTTGATCGCACCGCCGGCTGCGATGCGTGACGGCGCCATTTTCCTGCGGATGGACGCGGTGCGCCGCCTGCTGTGGAACAGGTACGAAGAATGGCAATGGAAGGAAAAGGACACCGCGCTGGGACGCGCGTTTGCCCACTACGACTTCGAGCGCGATGTCGAAAGTGGTCTCGACCGCATGGCCGAGGCCGAGAGCGAGGCGATGATCCTGCACGAGATCGGCGAAGCGCGCGCCGAGGCGCT
>Ga0326726_10006769_pt1 | contig 10308 bp, 12 predicted proteins | sample MHFenrmetagenome_2_FD_207603 | JGI IMG/M metagenome (GOLD analysis project Ga0326726, IMG submission 207603) | Lab enriched peat soil microbial communities from Michigan Hollow, Ithaca, NY, United States - MHF15MN | ecosystem: Environmental > Terrestrial > Soil > Wetlands > Peat | place: USA... | reverse complement strand
GTTCAGGCTCAGGAATCTGAATACAAAGACACCCCCTGGTTCTCAGGTATGCCCAACTTCTATATTTATGCAGCAGAGGATGTTGAATTCGGCAGCTATAACTTCTTCAATGGCAAAAACTGCACAACAGTAGAAGGCAAAAAACTTAAAAGGACATATTCATTGAAGGAAGATGCACAGAAATCAAGCGTTATTCAAATAATGCGTAACTATTCTAACGCTATAAAAAGCATGGGAGGCACAGTCATTTATGAGGGAATGCCTCAGAATGCCGAATGTGCTGAAAACAACGGCATTAATATGGTCGTTGGGAAGGCTGTAAAAGATGGAAATGAATTATGGGTTGAAGCTGTCACCCTTGGTGGAGACGATTTCTATCTTACAATTGTCCTGAAAGAATTGATGAAGCAGGATGTCACAGCAAGTAACATGTTTGAAGCCCTGAACCGTGACGGTCATATAGCTCTTTATATCAACTTTGACACCGGCAAATCAATAATCCGGGATGAATCCAAACCGATCATCGAACAGATTGCACAAATGCTGAAGACAAACCCTGAGCTTAAAATAAGCGTAGAGGGACATACTGATAATGTCGGGACCCCGGCATCGAATAAAACCTTATCTGAAGCAAGAGCAAAGTCGGTGGTTTCTGCAATTACCGGTCAGGGAATATCTACTGACCGCCTGAACCCTGCAGGTTACGGACAGGATAAGCCCATTGCCGACAATAATACGGAAGAAGGTAGGGCAAAAAACAGGAGAGTTGAACTTGTTAAAAAGTAAGACCCAATTCCCCGGGTTAAGTAATAATTTCATAGACCCTAAAAAGAAAGTGAGGTCAATCATGAAAGCTCTCAGTAAAATATTGACTTGCAGGGCATGGAAATTTACCTTCTTGACAATATTCTTTTCAGGTACATGTTTGATGCACAATTATATATTTGCTCAGTATCAGGAAATAGTAGCTAAGCTGACTGAAGCTGAACTCAGGACAGTAATTCCAATCATGAAAGCAGATGCTGCACAATATACGAACTATGTCGAATTAACTGAAAAGCTGACTGAATTGAAGTATCAGTTGTTCCTTGATATCCAATCAGGAAAAACGGATCCTCTTGAGTGGTTGAAACAATATACAAAAAATATCATTGTACCGCCAGGAGCGATATATCTGCCAGACTGTTCAAGGGAAGAATCCATTAAAGGCTGGGAAGTATATATGGAAGATAAAGAATCAGGGGGAAAACCTACAGCGGCCCCGACAGCTATATTCACATTCGGAAAAGATTTTCCTGCTATCAATAAACATCTGCTTGGAGATAATATAACCAATGAAAGCTATAACAAATTCACAGCAAATCCTTATGATGCAACCAATCCAGGCTTTGAAAAGATGAGATCATTTATTAAAGATGCGGACTCATTCTACACCAAAAACGGATTTTCAATCCATTATAGCGACTTCCTCCCTGTTGCCACTGCCTTTAGTTTCTCTCACCCTGTGGATGAAGAACTAATTTCAGGTTTTCTGAATATGTTTGATTGGACATTTCTTGATCCTTCTCATCCTGATGTGCTTAAGCAATGCAGATCATATATTATGGGACCAGTCATTGAAATCAGAGCCAAGAATGAATTACTGGATAAATTCTTTGATTCCCTGGCTGATAACAACTCAAACGATGAAAATAAAGGAATTAGTTTGAAAAAGGCTGGTATCACGGAAGATCGGTACGCTTTAATAGTTAATTCTCTCCTGATGGTACGTCGTGACAGCGAAAACCCGGAAGGCATTGAAGTACCCTTTCTTGATTTCACTCCAACAACCCAGGAAGAGAAGGAATTGGCTAAAGTTGTTGAAATGATGAGACATGATGCCCTTGCAAGAAAAGACAATGTAAAATTATATAATAAATTCAGGACAGAACTTGATCCGATTCTTGATATTCTTGAGAAGTATATGGGAGGGAAATGAATACTGGCAACTGGCTGTTGATTTTAAACAAATATATTTATGCTTGAAATTCCCGAATCAAAAACAATAAGCCTGCAGGCTGGCAAGACTTTGACTGGCCGAAGGATTACCGAAGTTTTTAATGCTACAACTCCTCATAAGTTTGCATTTTTTTACGGCGATCCTGCAGGATATGCTGAAATACTTAAGGGAAGGCAGGTCAGATCAGCAAAAGGACATGGAATGTTTGTTGACATTTGCTGTGATGAGGGCACTTTCATAACAATCGGTGAGGGTACAAACATGAGATATTATTTACCCTCTGAACAACCACCTGAAAAATACCAGCTGCTGATTGTATTTGATGATGACAGCTTTATTGCCTTCAATGTTGCAATGTACGGAGGAATATGGGTATACAAAGGTATATTTGACAATAAGTATCATCAAATAAGTCTGAATTCTGTTTCACCGCTTGATGACAAATTTGATGAACTCTTTTTCGAAGGCATTTTAGGAAATTCGCCAAAGGATATTTCTGCAAAAGCTTTGCTGGCTACTGAACAACGGATTCCGGGTATAGGTAACGGGGTTTTGCAGGATATACTGTTTAATGCCGGCATTCACCCCAAACGCAAAAAATCTAATCTGTCCGGTTTTGAAAAAGGTCGGCTATTTCAAAGTCTTAAAACAACTCTGAAAAACATGACAAATTTGGGCGGACGCGATACTGAAAAGGATTTTTTCGGGAATAGCGGAGGATACAAGACAATACTCTCAAAAAATACAGTGAAGAATCCTTGTCCAAAGTGTGGCAATCTGATCGTTAAAGAGGCTTATCTTGGCGGTGCTGTATACTACTGCCCAACCTGTCAGAAACTTTGAAATGGCAACAGAAATTAAATACCACAAAACTTCCGAAGGCAAAATGATAGCAGAAATTCTTCCGGGATCTGACCTGATTACCGGCCCTGATGATATCCTGGATTTTATGGCTGAAGCACGTCTTAATGATAGTGGAAGGATGATCATCCATGATAAAAGTCTCCACCCGGATTTCTTTGATCTTAAAACAAAAGTGGCTGGTGAAATTCTGCAAAAGTTCTCAAATTATCGGATGAGGCTGGCTATTGTTGGTGATTTCTCCGGAATTAAAAGCAAGAGTCTAAGGGATTTTATAAGAGAAAGCAACAGAACAGGAATAATTAGTTTTGTTGGTTCAATTGATGAAGCATTGTCAAAGCTGGATCGCTGAACATCATTAATTCCTGTACTGTCAACACTTTGAATAATACTGAGGATTTTGAAAATTCTAACCACCTCCCCCTGACGCTTCGGTCAGGGTACTCCTCCTTTGAAAGGAGGAGAAATGTATAGTGTTGAATATAAATACTTTGGGGCTGTTGAAAAAGTCTTTTTTAACCGCAAAGCACACAGAGTTATCGCAAAGAACGCAAAGCTAAAAAAATAATAATTAGCCCTTTGCGAACTTAGCGTAAAATCTTAGCGACCTTTGCGGTTAATGGATTTTGACTTTTTCTACACCCCCTGTCCCGACCAAAGCGTCGGAACGGGGTGGTTCATCTGATAATTGAAATAGAATGCTGATTTATATCGCGGAGCGATTTCATCAATACTAACATTTGAAACCATCTAAATGTGATGAACCACAGAGTGGTTCCACATATCTTCATCTAAATCACAGTCCAAATCTTTTCGATGCAAACTGTCGGATTAAAGTCACTGTCTCATCAATTCCAAGAACCGAGGAATTGACACATAAATGATATGAATCAGCCACTCCCCAGACTTTGTTGCTGAAATAATTGTAATAACCTGCCCGTTTTTTATCGGTCTTTTCAATATAATCTTTTGCCTTTTCGGCCGTCATCTTTTGCAATTCAGCAATCCGCTTAATGCGGTCATTCATATCCGCATTTATAAATATATTCAGGCAACGCGGATTTTCCGTGAGAACATAATCGGCACAGCGCCCTACGAACAGGCATGATCCCTTATCTGCCAGTTTTCGAATGACATCACTTTGTATTTTAAACAATGTTTCATTGTTCAGATAATAAGTGGAAAAGGGTTCGTCTGCTATGGTTCCTCTCAAGCCAAAGAGTCCGCCGAAAATAGAGTAGCCTTTTTTCTCATCAGCCTGCTCAAAATACTCTTTCCCCAGTCCGCTTTCCTGCGAGGCAATTTGTATAAGTTCCTTATCGTAAAAAGATATGCCAAGCTGAGCAGCCAGCTTCTCTCCAATTATCCGGCCGCCGCTTCCAAGCTGTCGTCCAATGGTAATAACATAATCTTTCTTCATTTTCGAATCGCTTTAATTATAGTCAAAGTTACAGCTTAATATAGGATTTACGATATTGTGATATAAGCAAATATGCAGCTATTATGCTTGCCAATAAGTCAGCAGCGGGCATGCTGTACCAAACTCCCTTTATCCCGAAAAATGAGGGCAGGATCAAAAGGCAAGGTAACAGGAAAAGTACCTGGCGGGTTAGTGACATAAATATGGCCTTGCCCGGCATTCCAATACTTTGGAAGAATGTGGAGGCAACCATCTGAAAACCTACAATGGGGAAAAATGTCATTACGATACGTAATCCGGATGCCGCAATGTTGATCAGATCCTGATCTTTCGTAAAAACTGAGGCTACTGCATGCGGAAATAATTCACTAATGAGGAAGCCAACTGTCATTACTCCTGTGGCCAGCAGAATTGTAAGCTTTAAAACTTTATTAACCCTTTCGAATTGTTTTGCTCCGAAGTTATAACCCGCTATAGGCTGCATCCCCTGGTTCAATCCAAATACAACCATGACAAAAAGGGCGGCAACCCGGTTAATTATTCCGAAAGCACCGACAGCCAGGTCACCTCCATGTTTTATAAGGCTTTGATTGATTATTATAACAATTACGCACCCGGCAACATTCATCAGGAAAGGAGCCATACCAATAGACATTGAATCTTTCACAATTTTGCGCTTCAACCTGAAATTTCCCTTCTGGAAATGAATATAGTTTTCCTTGTTCCTGAAATAACTGACCTGCCATAACATCATGGATGTCTGTGCTATGACTGTAGCCAGGGCAGCGCCGCGAATGCCCCACTTAAATCCAAAAATAAACAGGGGAGCAAGTATTACATTGATAATAACTGAAAAGATAGTAACGTACATTGATCTCTTCGGATTTCCCGTTGCACGCATCAGGGCATTTAATCCGAAATACATAAACGTTACCACATTGCCAAGAGTTATTATCGTCATGAAATCGCGGGCAAACGGCAGAGTCTCGGAACTTGCCCCGAAGAATAAAAGTATCTTATCAAGAAAAAGAAGTACAACTACAGTGTAGGATAATCCCAAAATCAGATTCAATACAAGTACATTGCCCAGAATGTTATTTGCGGTGCTGTAGTCCTTCTGTCCAAGACGCAGCGACATCAAAGCTGATGCACCGACTCCCACCAGTGATCCGAAGGCTGCAGCAAGGTTCATCAGAGGGAAAGTTATAGCCAGTCCTGAGATAGCCAGAGCCCCCACTCCCTGTCCAATAAAAATACTATCTGTAATATTATAGAGCGATGCAGCTGTCATAGCAATTACAGAGGGAATTGCATACTGTAAAAGCAAATACCATACATTTTCAGTACCTAATACCAGAGGTGATCCTTTTGGTTCCATTTATTTTCTGACGGTCAGTCTTTAAAATCTCCGAAAAAGACTTTGAAATCACAAGTCACTGAAATTTTAAGAGTTCAATATTACAAGAAAAACTGCAGAAACAATTTGAGAATTGTCCAAATACATTTACATTTAGGCTAGACAACAATTAAGAGCGTGTTAAATGAAAATATGAAGTATCAGAACAAGTATAAATTTTATGAAAGCCAGGGATAATTCCGGTCAGATCTATTCCTATATTGCCTTGCGGAATACTATCGGATGGATAGGGATACTTCTGCCGTTTGTGATGATGCTTGGCGGATTCCTGATCTTCGGCGAAGACATTCCTTTGTGCAATATAAGCATGTATTACTATACCGGCATGCGCGATGTATATGTTGGTGCCATGTGTGCTGTTGGGCTGTTCCTGTTCTTTTACAGAGGATATGATAAATGGGATGACTGGGCTGGAAATATTGCCGGATTTTGTGCATTCTGCATAGCATGGTTTCCAACTACTAAAATTGGTCCGCAAAATCTTGCTGGAAATATTCATTTTTATGCTGCTGCAATTTTCTTTCTTGTGCTTGCTTGTTTTTCATTGTTCCTGTTTACAAGGCAGGGAGAAAATCCCACTAAACAAAAACTTAAGAGAAACAAAATCTACATTTGCTGTGGTCTGGTTATGTTAGTCTGCATAATTGCAGTGAGGATCTACTTCAGTTTCCTGAAGGAAATCTATCCTTTCTCGCCATTTGTTTTCTGGAATGAAACTGTTGCTCTTGTTGCATTTGGAATATCGTGGCTTACAAAGGGAGGAACATTTTATCCTGATAAGAAGGAATAACTTATTGCTGCCATGGATGATCAACTGATAAGTAAGTACATCAGAGAATTGGATGATGAGGACAATGAGGTTAGAATTCATGCAATAAACCAGCTTGGAGAATCAGGAGATGAACAATGCCTTAAGGAATTGAGGGAAAGACTGAAAAGCCTTTCCAGGGAACACCTGGCACTGATAATCGCGGTTGGTAAACTTAAAAAGGAGCTAGGTATTAAATAAATCAATTCTGCACATCCGGAATTGCGTGCAAATCAGGTCAATCAATAAAGCATTCTTACTCTGATAGTCCCTTCAATAGCTTTAAGTTCATCCAGTATCCCGGAACCAAGACGACTTTCAGTATCGACAATGACATAACCTATTTCGGGATCTGTTTGTAGATATTCACCTGCAATATTAATCCCCTTTGAAGTAAAAACATAGTTCACTTCTTTCAGGACACCGGGTTCATTTTTATGGATATGGAGAAACCGCTGAGCATTGTTGTTGGGCTGAAGGGATATCTGAACAAAATTTGTTGCCCCGATCGTAGCTCCGGTATCGCTGTATTTAACAAGCTTTTCAGCGACTTCTGTTCCTATATTTTCCTGTGCTTCCATAGTGCTGCCGCCTACATGTGGTGATAAAATCACATTATCAAATTGCTGAAGTTCTGAAATAAAGGGATCACTGTTCGAAACTGGCTCATCAGGAAATACATCAAGGGCAGCTCCCAGTATATGCCCTGCCTTTAATGCCTCTGTCAATGCCTGAATATTTACAACAGAGCCTCTTGAAGCATTTACCAGGCATGCTCCTTTACGCATTATTGCCAGCTCCTTTTCGCTGATCATATTCATTGTCAGAGGTGTTTCAGGAACATGCAATGTCACGATATGAGCAACTGAAAGCAGCTCTTCAAGCGATCCGTATGCAACTGCTTTTCCGAGACTTAGTTTCTTTACAATATCGTAGTAATAAACATTCATCCCAAGGGCTTCGGCAAGAATTGAAACCTGCGATCCGATATGTCCGTAACCCACTATACCCAGATTTTTGTCGCGCACTTCAAAGCAATTTGCTGCCGATTTCAGCCATTTACCCCTGTGGGCTGCAGCATTCTTCACCGGTATATTACGCATAAGAAGAATTGCCTCAGCTATAACCAGTTCGGCAACTGAACGGGTGTTTGAAAAGGGAGCGTTGAAGACAGGAATTCCCATAAGCCTTGCAGCATGACCGTCGACCTGGTTGGTGCCAATGCTGAAACATCCGACTGCCAGGAGTTTGCCCGCATTGCTCAATATCTCCTTTGTAAGCTGGGTGCGGGAACGGATACCAATAATATTTGCACTTTTAATCTTCTCTTTGAGAAGAGCATCATCAATGGCATTGGGAAATGATTCAATATTGTTATACCCGTTTGTCTTAAAAAAGTCTGCCGCACTGTTGTGAATTCCTTCAAGCAATACTACTTTTATCTTATCCTTTTCGAGGGAGTATTTTTTCGACATATGTAAAAAACAAATTAAAAGCAAGTTCCTTATTGAGGGTTACAAATATAAAAGAAAATATCCGGAATTATTTCATATTATAATGTATCAGCTCTCTTTTAATGAATCATTAAATTATTGAAAATGCAAAAAATTGATAAAATATTATTCGGGACCATTGTGGGGGTTTTCTTCTTGTTTTTGTTTTCCTGGATTGCTATCGGAACAGGTTTCTTCTTTTTCAAAGAACATGGTATGCCATTTGTATTTGCCGCCGGTTTGATTGCAGGAATAATAGCTGATTTATTTCTTTTAAAACGGTTATTGGCAAATTTGTTTGATTTACAATACTTGCTTCTCGCCGGATTTTATATTCTCTGTAATATTTTTATCTACGGGACTTTTATGGGATTCCCTGTTTTTAATCTGGCAATGGGATTAGTCGCAGGTTACTATACCGGACGGAGGATCACTGTTAAAAATATTGTCCCTCCGCAAAAAGAAAAGCTGATCAGAAATGTATCTTTCTTTTCAACGCTGATAATGCTTATGATATGTATTTCATCAGCATTTATTGCTTTAAGGGAAAAAACAATTGGTGAAGAACTTCAGGGTATGCTTGGATTGGGTTTTGAACCACGGAAAGGCCTTATCGTTACCGGTATTATTATTGGAGGAGCCACGCTGATTACTGCCCAGTACTATTTTACCCGATTAACGTTGATCAAAACCATAAAATATGGCAGCCCCGTATTTTAAAATATTCAGGGTAACTGCCAGGGAAGAGGATGAGATTGTTTCAACGCCGAATGAACCCCATGTGCATGAATTCACGGCTCCTTTTATCAGTTATACTGAAAACTGTTATCTTTTTCCTTTTTAATGGGCGTATCTTTGCATCAACAATTTAAACGATAATTAAACTATTAATCAATAAAAACTAAAAAACAATGGCAACGACAACTAAATGGGTACTTGATCCCGCACACAGTGAAATTACATTCAAGGTAAAACACATGATGATATCAAATGTCAGAGGTGAATTCAGAAAATTCAATGCAGAAGCAAGTTCTGACGGAATAAACCTGATAGGTTCATCGGTTAAAGCCGATATAGACGCTGCATCAATTTTTACTAATGCAACCGACCGCGATACCCACCTTAAAAGCGCTGATTTTTTCGATGTTGAAAATCACAAAGAACTTATTTTTGCCGGGACTTCCTACACAAAAGGAAAGGATGACAAATATCTTCTGAAAGGGAACCTGACAATAAAGGGTGTGACTAAAGAGGTGGTCTTTGATGTTGAATTTGGAGGTATTAATAAGGACCCCTGGGGAAATGAAAAAGCCGGATTTTCATTAAACGGGAAAATTAACAGGAAAGAATGGGGTCTGAACTGGAATGCAGCATTGGAAGCAGGCGGAGTTCTGGTTGGTGAGGATATTAAAATAAGTGCAGAAGTGCAGCTTGTAAAACAAGCCTGAAGTATTTTCAACCTCAGAAGGCAGGTTATGAAACTTAATGATTTAAACAAATTAGAAAAACCATCCGACAGCACAGTGAAAATGCCCGTGTTGTTTCTTGGTCATGGAAGTCCGATGAATGCCATCGAGGAAAATGAATTTGTGGAGGGATGGAGAAGTATTGGAAAAACCGTACCTAAGCCGGCAGCTGTATTATGCATTTCTGCTCATTGGGAAACAAGGGGGACATATGTGACTGCTATGGAAAAGCCAAAAACAATTCATGATTTCGGAGGTTTTCCTGACGAATTATATGAAGTGCAATATCCGGCTCCGGGAAGTCCTGATTTGGCAATGGAAATAAAAAGATTGGTAATCAGTACTCAGGTTGGACTCGATGATAAATGGGGACTGGATCATGGATGCTGGAGCGTAGTAAAACATCTTTTCCCAAATGCTGATATACCAGTAATTCAAATGAGCATGGATTATAATATGAATGCTCAGCAGCATTATGATCTGGCTAAAGAACTCCCGGGTTTCAGAAACAAAGGGATTCTCATAATAGGAAGCGGGAATATGGTACATAACCTGGGAATGGTTTCCTGGAATAAATTAAATGATATTTATGGTTATGACTGGGCAATTGAAGCCAATGAAAAAATGAAGCAATATATTCTGAACGGGGACCATAAGCAACTGATCAATTATAAATCGCAGGGCAGGTCATTTGACCTGGCAATACCTACTCCGGATCATTACCTGCCTTTACTTTATGCACTGGCATTACAGGATAAAAACGACACCGTTACTATTTTCAATGACAAACCTGTCGGGGGTTCGCTTTCGATGACTTCAATCAGAATCGGATAAGCCGTTTTTT
>Ga0326726_10006768_pt1 | contig 10308 bp, 8 predicted proteins | sample MHFenrmetagenome_2_FD_207603 | JGI IMG/M metagenome (GOLD analysis project Ga0326726, IMG submission 207603) | Lab enriched peat soil microbial communities from Michigan Hollow, Ithaca, NY, United States - MHF15MN | ecosystem: Environmental > Terrestrial > Soil > Wetlands > Peat | place: USA... | reverse complement strand
CCAATTCTGCTTTCTGCTTGAGGGCCGTGGCTTCTTTTTCCGCGGCTGGGAGGAGATTATCAACGTCTGGATAATTTGGATCTATCGAAGAAATCTGCCCGAGGACTTTGACGACAGCCTGCCATTGATTTGCTTTGAAGAGTTTACGTGCTTCGTCATATAACCCCGCCAGGTGGTTCTGCTTGTGAGCTGCTTTAAGTAAGTTCGAGGCGTCTTTGTAATCGGGGGAGTCTTTGATCAGTTCTTCGAGGGTGGCGATGGCTTGAGACCAGTTTTCAGATTTTTGGTAATCCACCGCACGGGTATACAGGGAGGACAATCGTCGGTAGCGGATGCTTTCCTCGAGGCGCGAGGCAGCCTCGGGGTAATCCGGATGCACATCTAGAATTGATTGAAAGCGCGCACAGGCTCTGTCCCAATCTTCTACCCAGAAGGCCGCGAGCCCGTCGGTAAACAGTTGATCCAATTTGGTTTGCAATTCTTTGTCTGTTTCAGAAGCAATAAAATGATTGGGAGTATGTTTGATCTTTTGGCCCCTTGGCATCTCGAAGATCGTGCCGTGCGGTGTGCGCATGTAAAGCACGGGGGTACCCCACTCGATCGTGTTTGTAATTGCCATACTGATGGACTTGCGCGCTTCGCATACGGAGGCATCCACTGGCAAGCCGTCAGCGAGGGCTTCATAAAAGGCCCGTGAGAATTCGATGGCTGCGCGGTCGGTGATGGCGTACTGCATGGCCAGCACAGCGGGCATGCCGCGCCGGACAAGCACCGCTGCAGTGCTTGAGAAGATGTCATGTTCAGAGCCGCGCGCCCCTTCGCAGGCATTGAGGATCGCTAGGCGTAAAGATCGATGGTCAGCCAGCAGACGTCCCATCTCAGTGGCGAGCAGGAGGTGAGCGGTGCGGTCTTCATCTTCGATGGCGATGACGCCTTCGTCTGCGTTGGAGTCAAAGCCGCCGTGACCGATGAAGTGGAAGATATGCCAGGGCCCGCCGCGCATGGCGTGCTGCAGGTCGCGCCAGGTTGAGCCATTCAGCCAGGTCAATTTGACAAGGCCATTAGACTGTAAGTCACCAATGGCTGTTTCAAGTCTTTTCTTCTCTCGTTCGATGTCCAGGCTGGGGAGATTGGAAGGACTCGAGACCATCCCCAGGATTTGCAGAGGTGGCTGGACGTCGAGCGGCTGGATCGGTTGCGGTAGTTCGATGTAGCGGACAATGGGCGTCTTGGTCGACATGCAGATGTATTCTCCCTGCCGCGGGTCGTAAAGGAACTCCCAGGGAAGTTTTGCCAGTTCTGGGGCCTGGATGCGCAGTTTAAGTCTCAAGCCAAGTCCGCGGCGGCGGGCGATGTCGGCACTCATATCGTAGCGTGTACGGGCTTCACCCACGAAGAGGGCAGAGAATAACTGCCGGCCAAAATCCTGCACAGCCTGTCCTTCGCGCGATAGCACTTGGCGGCGCGAACCACCCGAACGCAGGAGCGCGATCTCGAGACTCTTTAGGCGGTTTTCGAGCACTACTTCATCGAACGGGAAGAACAAGGTCTCGCGGGCTTCACCAGCTGGTGAGCTGAGAACTGTCAGTGGATATTCGCGTCCCTGACCCTCACCAATTTCCACTTCAAAATCAAGGTAGTTGCCGCTGTCCGCGTCCATTGACCGGGACGCGGGAACAATCCCCCGAGTTGTTTTCGACGTAATATGCTTCGGTTTTTCCTTGTGCCCATTCGCCGTTTCTGACATAGCCCATCCCATTTGGTACACAAGTGACGATGGTGCTAAGCAGCCTGCTCGTTAGCCGAGTGGATCATTAAGCCGCCCCGATGCATTGTGCATGCAAAATCAGTATACGTCAGAGTGCATGGCTACACAAGCAGGGAGTGACGGGGTGGCCGGATAATGCCTTTGAAAGTTTGGGATGGGGTTTTGGTCTCGGATGGTGTCGAGGCGCGTAGGATAACCAATTCGAAAGTGCTCTTTGGACTCAGCACTCGTGCTGCACTATTTCTATGACCAGTGCCTCTGCCCAGGCTAATCCCAATATCGCCTTCATCAAGTAGTCATGAAGTAACCACTATTCAACTCGCTGCAAGTTTCGTTTTGTGGACAAAATTATCCTTTAAAAGCTTTAATCCCCCTGCTAAAAGGATTTATGACCAGGCAACTCGTTTTTCCTCATTAACCAGGAGAAACCACCTCGCATGAGAACAAAATGGGGACAGGTTTGATATGCTTGACCTGTACAAGAAAAATCCTATAATTAATGTCGTAAATATCTATATTGGCTAAACCCGAAGTTCGCGTCGATCTTATACTGAAAGCGAGCGATGTCAATCTATATACCAGTTAGTAGAGCCTCCCAGCAAAGTCACATCGGTCGACATTAAAGCAGACTCGCAATGAAGACAGTTAATATTTGATAAGATCCAGCCCCTCGATTCTATATAACATTACTTATAAGGCAGAGCTTGCTCGCCTGAGAATTCTCAATACAAAACCTAATCATAGATTGAACTCATTTCACTTCAATGCTTTAAGGATGCTGGCTTAACTAAGGAGAAGAAATGATCAACTCTAGAGTTAAGGTTCAATATTGGATGAACGACAGAATGGTTTCTCCTTCAGATAATCTATTGTTATACCCGCATGGTTCGGACGTTGTATCTGAGGTATACGTTTTTGACGCCGACTGGACCGACACGCTCTGGGATGACCTTGATTCAGCATGGAATTTTGCAAATGGCGTCCTAAGCGTGGTCGAAGGCAATCTTTTGTCAACCGGATTCCCGGCAGTGGATTTTGGACGGAGCATCAACAACATAAAAAATGCCCTTTCCGATAAAGTCGGGACGAAAGCAGCGACGCTAGCTATTGTTTACCCCAACGAGCTCTTCAACATCATACGCGTCGTATTTGAGGCAGATGCAGGAGACAAATTAAAGAGTCCTGTAGCGTCGCCCCCGACTAACCCTCCATTGTTCCAGTACAATTTTTCGACCGACGTCGGCAACCATCAGCGGGCCGAATACATTATCAACCTAGACAAACTCAGAGCGCAGATGGGGGATGATAAATTTTACGGCTCCGCAGATCCCCTGGATCCACGCCCGAGCATCGCATTCGCATTCGCTGATGCAGAGGATGATGAAACTATTACGCTCTCCGTCCTCCAAACACTCTCGATTTCTTTCCATTATCACGGGCAATTGCCGCCGATGGTCACCACGGACATATATTATCTGCGTGGCCCCAACCCTGTCGAACCGGGCAATTTAGTGGAAGCTCAGCGCCTGATGCAATACACTCCAACAATAGAGGAGATGACTCCCGGCTCAGGACATGCCTGGCAATCCGTCATTGTATCGCTAGAAAGATTCAGCGATGGTAGTTACCGGATAAATGGACAGCCATATGAATGTATTATGCTATGGTTTCAGGTTATATCACTCCGCGGGTACGATACGAATCGACCAAAGATCGAAATTATCGGGGAGGTTAAACCGGAGAATATGGATATCCTTCGCCCACAAGTCTGGCAACCTGTTCCATTTCTAAGCATGGACACATTCGGACAGAGGTATCAGGCAGAGGGCAGTGGGAGCGCCTTAACACCGTCTTTCAATCCTTCCAATGTGCCGCCTGGAACACATAAGATCTTTTTCATGGCTAACCAAAACTTGAATTGGGACTCAGCGCAGGTAGTACATTTACGCCAGTCTTTGTTCGTCCATCCCATCCACCCTTTGTAGTGTCCGGGCACCGAAAATAGGGCCGCTTAATTTCTGGCTATAACCACCGGGTATTCACGAAACTCAAAAGACAACCTTGAGCTGGCTCTAAGGCAGCTTTGTTCCGGTAGCTGTAAGGAATTTCTAGCAAAGCTGAAATAAGTGATACTAACTCAAGGTGTCGCTTAGGTTGCCCGATCGCGTTTACCCACTTGTAGAAACATCTGAACCTAAAGGCAGATTCGGCATCGTTTCAGCCTGGCTTTGATCCAGGCTGCATTGTGCCAACAGCTGGGGTAATACTTATCTTCGGCCTGGGAAGCAAGCCGGCTTCGGCAATGATCTCGGTTGCCAGCTTCTCACTGCGATAAGCCATAATGTGGATCCCTCGCACACCCTCGATTTCACGCACTTGGTTGATGATCTCGACGCAGATATGCTTGCCTTCCTCGAGCTGCTGCGCCTCCGGCAGAGCCGCCAGCCGACGGATGATTTGCTCGGGGATGACGACGCCGGGAACATGGGTTCGCATCCACTCGGCGGAACGGGCTGAGCGTAGCGGTCCGACACCGACAAGGATGAAGGCTCGCTCGTGCAACCTCAGATCGCGCGCCGCATGCATGAAGCGTTGCAATTGGGGTACATCGAAACAGTACTGCATCTGGATGAAGTTGGCGCCAGCTTCGATCTTTTTCTCAAGCCTCAACGGACGGAAGTCAAGCGGAGGGGCGAACGGGTTTTCCGCCGCGCCGAGGAAAAAACGCGGCGCGGCGCCAAGGACGCGGCCATTGAGAAAACGGCCCTCGTCGCGCAGGATGCGCGCTGTTTGCAGAAGCGCGATCGAATCAAAATCGAATACTGACTTGGCCTCGGGCTGGTCACCGGCTTGAACCCCATCGCCAGTGAGGCAGAGCACATTGCGTACTCCGAGAGCCGCGCCGCCAAGCAGGTCACCCTGTAGGGCTATGCGATTGCGGTCGCGGCAGGTTAGTTGCAGCACTGGCTCGATGCCTTGACGAATCAGCAGCGCGCTGACGCTGAGTCCGGAGATATGTACGTTTGCGCCGGAGGCGTCGGGAACATTGATAGCGTCGCAGGCGGCGGCTAGCGCTGTAGCGTGCTCGATAATCCGAGTCGGATCGGCGGTGTCGGGTGGGTTGATCTCTGAAGTGACTGCAAAGCTTCCGGCGCGTAGCACCTGCTCGAGCTGTGAACCGGCGATCAACGCCGCCATCCAGCTGGAAGCTGCCGCGCCGTGCCCGTGAAGTGATTGACCCAAGCCGAGGTGCCCTCGAGTCGTCTGTCAAGTGGCGGGAGTAAGGTCCGGATGTCAATATCGGAGCCCTGCATCTGTTTCGACCGCTCCCAGGCTTGGACCCAAATGCAAGGCATCTCGGGAATAATCTCACAGTGGCCGTTCGGACGCACCCCGCCGCAAGGCCCATTGCGCAGGTTCTTCGGGCAAGTCATCGGGCAAGTCATCCCAGTGCTATGCAACACACACTGGCCGCACATACGGCAGTCAAAAAGCGGGATCTTGCTCACCCTCTCGCCGAAAATGAAAGCACGCTCCACCTGACTGCCCGGCAGGAGCCAGCGGCGAAACACGCCCAGCAACCGCTCGGTTGTGGCGTAGGCGATCTCCAACAGGCGAGGGCAGTCTTGTAAGCGGCGGAGCATTGGTTGGTATTTTGGTAATTCCCGGCCCTGAAATTGACGGTCTGGATGAGACCTTACAGGAACCGGGGCTCGATTTCCTTAGCATGCCAGTGGTGCACAGCATGCTGTGCACCTTTAAGCTGAACGCGATTTATGTCTTCGGGATATCCTTCTTTGGATCAACGAATGGTTTCTGGATAACGGTAGCATCGACTTTGCCGCGTGGGGCGTCTACACTGAGTTTGGTCCCCAGTTCCGTCAGCTCAATGGGCACCATTGCGAACGCGATGTTTTTCTTTAGCCGCGGTGAATAAATGCAAGAAGTCACTTTGCCGACAAGAGTGCCATCGTGCCGGACTGGCCAGGGTTGCTCATTCTGAGTGAGAGGGTCGGTATGCACCTCAAGCCCAACCATCTTACGTTTCAGCCCTTCTTTATGAACCTGCATCAAGGCCTTCTTGCCCAGGTAATCGGCCTTCTTTTCGAGGTCAACCAGCTTGTCGAGGCCCACTTCGTAGGGGTTTGTGTCGAGAGTCATATCGATCTGGTAGTTGAGGATGCCGGCTTCGATTCGCCGGATGTGTGACGGACCAGTGGCTTTGATGCCATGCGGCTTGCCGGCTTCCATCACCCGCTCCCACAGATCCCCTCCGCGGCTTCCGTCTCGCAGGTAGATCTCGTAGCCAACTTCCCCAGTCCAGCCGGTGCGGGCAACAACGACCGGTATGCCGTCTAACTTGGCCTCCATGCAATAGTAATATGGCAGGTCCATGACCTCTTTTCCGAAGAGAGTCTCCATCACTGGCTTGGATTTCGGTCCCTGCACCTGGACTGGCCAGACCTCCGCCAGGCGGATATTCACGTCCATACCAGCATTTACTGCTACGCCCTTTACCCAAAGCAGCACATCGCTATCAGCGGGGGCCAGCCAGAAGTGATTTTCACCGAGGCGGGAGAGCACCGGGTCATTGACGATGCCGCCCTCCGGAGTGGTCAGTACGACGTATTTGCACTGCCAGACCTTGCACTTCGATAGGTCCCGTGGGGTGAGCATATCGGTAAAAGCAAAGGCGTCCGGTCCAGTGATCTCGACCGGTTGCTCAACACCGACATCCCAAATGGCGACGCCGTTGATTATGTTCCAATACTCAGTTTCGGGGTCTTCGTAGCCCTGTGGTATGAACATGTGGTTGTACACGCTCAGAACACTGGCTCCTTGTTTTCGCGCTGACTCGAAGAAAGGCGATCTGTGGACGCGTGGGTTGAGCATCATGAAGAACGGGCTTTCGGCTTTGGTCATCGTTTTCTCTCCTTAAGTTGAATTGTAGTAACACTATGGCTTTGGAAAACGGCGCGCAGAAAAGCGGGTTTCAGCTAACTCTTTGTTTCCCCGAGGGTCGTGGATGTCGGATCGGAAAACGACATCCACTCGTCAGGGCAGAGACCGGGTTGTCAGAACATTTCAGACACAAGAGTCTGTTTGTTAAGGTGTGGTTTTCCGATTTAAAGATATTATACTACGGCGATTTGCAAATTCTGCAGCCGTCTGATTTGTAAATTTCATTTCTTGATGTTGGAGGGTCAGCGCCTTCTTTTCTCGCCCAAAACTCATATCGGCCAATGGTATCTTGTCCAATCATCCTCGATTGTGTGTGACTGTAGAACTGGATCAATTCAAGAAACACCTGAAGAAATGATTGCCTTCGTACGGTTTCGTTATGATCACCGTCCAGGTTTTATTGATCACATTTATATCGGAATCGAAATAATAGTTATGAGTCTGCACTCGTTTCGAACGCAGAAAAGGCGCATTGACTTATCAACAATATTGCCTATAATCCGTGAAAATCAATTCTATCTAAGAAACACGGTGAAGGTTCATCCAAAACCAAACGATTAGTAAAAGAAATTTAGAGCAGCCGCGAACGCTTCAGATGCTGGATGAAGGATGGAAGGTTCAGGTTTATGCCTTACTTATCATCCTGATCTAGATAAGCTTACAAATTTCAATTCATCAAAAAGGGAGAGGAAGAAGTGCGAATTGGATAAGAAAGTCGAGATCTCCGCACCAGGCAAGCTTATGCTCTTTGGAGAGCATGCTGTTATATATAAAAGGCCATGTATCGTAACGGCAGTCGATCAGAGAATGAGAGTCTCAGCAGAACTAACAGAAACAAAATTTCTTAGGATAGAAGCTCCTGACGTCGGAGTGAAGGAATACATGGAACAAATCGGCAGCGATGCGAACTCAGATCTACCTAAAGGGGCCAGGTTCGCAGTAACTGCTGTTCGGAATTTCTATAATTACTATGGAATAAGGTCTGGAGTTACTATTCGCACAAAAAGCGAATTCTCTAGCACATTTGGCTTTGGAAGTTCCTCAGCTATTACAACAGCCGTTCTCAAATCATTATCGGAGCTATTTGGTATTGGAATCTCAAAAAAAGAACTATTCGAGTTGAGTTATAAAACAGTTCTTGATGTGCAAGGGCTCGGATCGGGATCCGACCTGGCTGCGGCGATCTGGGGGGGTACTATTTATTTCAAGTCCGAAGGATTGGAAATCGTTCCTCTTAACGTTAATAATCTACCTCTTACAGTTGGATATACAGGTATTAAGGCGGATACGCCGACTCTGGTGCGGCATGTGGCAGATTTTTACTCGAGGCATGAAAATTTGGCAAATCGGATTTTCGATACGATCTCGGATATCGTCGAACAGGCGAGAGATTCGCTTGTTGATTTCAATATTGAAAATCTAGGTTATCTTATGAATATTAATCAAGGCCTTTTGGATTCATTGGGAGTGAACAATCTAGAACTCTCGAAGCTAATATATGGAGCCAGGCAAGCCGGAGCCATAGGCGCGAAGCTATCAGGTGCGGGCGGGGGCGATTGTATGATTGCTCTATCCCTGGACCAACACCAGGAATTAGTAGAACAATCTATTGATAGTATGGGTGGAAAGGTTCTTAAAATAAAAACTGGAGCGCCAGGAGTGCATGTTGAACAACACACTGACACTTGGTAAACGAAATAAGTCTTTAGCTTTTTTCGATATCGATGGAACACTCACCGAGGGATTTACAATTTTCTCCTTCGCTGAGTTCTTAACCAAGAAAGGCTGTTTCCACCCGTCATGCCTCGATCTAATGCAGCACGACAGGGCAACTTATCAAGGAAGCCGAAAGGGAGAACAGGATTATCATGAATTTGCAGTCAAATGGGTGGATCATTACGCGCAAGGTCTAAAAGATCAGCGGGCGGATTATATCCGGTCTTTATCACCTTCTTTCCTGGAGAGCGCTCTTCAAAACCAGATAGCCGATTACAGAATTCATGGTTTTGCGACATTATTGGTTGAGATGATCAATCCCTTTGCAACCACAATCGCTATATCCGGATCTCCCTTGGAATCGCTGCTCTCATTAACTGCCTATTTGGGTTTTCAGGAAGTTAACTCAACACGGATCGGAATAGAACAAGGTTGCTATAATGGCCAGGTGGACCTTAACTTGGCGATAAGCGAATCAAAGAGACAATTAGTCAGCTCTTATCTGGTCGACGAAATTAATGGTGCAACTTCTTTTGCATTTGGCGATTCAGTGCAGGATGTCCCGATCCTTGAAGTGGTTGGTAATGCCTTCGTCATGGGCGGAAATCCGGAGCTCCAAAATATCGGCAGGCAAAGAGGATGGTTCGTATCGTCGGGAGGAGATGATATAGTTAGTGTAGTTAAGGATAGGATTGCCTTGCTGTTCGGTGGATGAATTCATGAAATCAACGGCTACTGCTCCGGCTAACATTGCGTTAATAAAATATTGGGGTAAGAAGGATACCGGTCTCCGGCTGCCTGCTAATAATTCCTTATCAATTAATCTTTCCGGTATTTCTACCGTCACGGCTGTTGAATTTGTTGATGGCCTAATAGAAGATCGGATATCGATTGATCGGTGGGTAGTTACAGGAGTTGAGAATAAAAGGATCACTGCACATCTGGATCGCATCAGGCAAATGGCGGGGATTCATCTCCGGGCAAAGGTCGAAAGTAACAACAACTTCCCGAAAGGAACAGGCTTGGCATCCTCAGCGTCCGGCTTTGCAGCCTTGACCCTTGCTGCGAGTTGCTCAGCAGGGCTTTCATTATCAGAAAAGGAGCTTTCTATTCTTGCAAGATTGGGATCCGGATCAGCCTGCCGTTCGATACCATCTGGATTTGTTGAATGGAAGGCAGGCAACTCAAACCTCAGCTCATATGCTTATTCACTGTTTCCTGCAGACTATTGGGATATTAGAGATGTAATCGCGATAGTCGGTAGTGACGTCAAAAAAATAAGTTCGACCGAAGGCCATGCCGCAGTCGAAAGTAGTCCTTTTTACAAGGAAAGAATACGAGAGATGCCACAAAAGATTCGGAAGATTAAGGAGGCGATTAGAGGTAGGGATTTTTCAGAGTTCGGTGAAATAGTGGAAGCCGAGGCAATGAACATGCACGCTATAATGATTTCGTCAAGGCCGGCATTGATTTATTGGACGCCAACAACTTTACGTGTAATGCATCAAATCATCGATTGGCGCTTGGGCGGTCTTCAAAGTTACTTCACGATCGATGCTGGTCCAAACGTCCACGTATTATGTTTAGCGAAGGACGCGTTGAAATTAGAAAAGCGACTCACTGCCATAGAGGGGGTACTGAAAGTAATCGTTAATCGACCGTCAAACGGGGCAACCCTTCTATAAGATATATATTACTTCAGGGAATAAATATAGGCTTTCAGTCTTAATCCATTCTTCGTAGTGCCCTTGCCGTTTGAGCGGGAGATAATGCCTGTACTTTCAGAATGAGAATTGGCCTCTTTCCCTGCTTCAGACTTAGTCGCACACCTTGCCTGTTCTTATCCGAATGGCATAGGGGAA
>Ga0326726_10006767_pt1 | contig 10308 bp, 5 predicted proteins | sample MHFenrmetagenome_2_FD_207603 | JGI IMG/M metagenome (GOLD analysis project Ga0326726, IMG submission 207603) | Lab enriched peat soil microbial communities from Michigan Hollow, Ithaca, NY, United States - MHF15MN | ecosystem: Environmental > Terrestrial > Soil > Wetlands > Peat | place: USA... | reverse complement strand
CAAGTCGAACGAGTATGCCTCGTTGTTCGGCGGCGAACGCTTTGAACCCAAGGAAGAAAATCCCATGCTCGGGTTGCGCGGGGCTTCACGTTATTACTCTGAGACCTTCCGTGAAAGTTTTGCGCTGGAGTGTGCCGCGCTCAAACAGGTACGCGAGGACATGGGTCTTACCAACGTGGCCTTGATGATCCCGTTCGTGCGCAGCGTGGAAGAGGCGCTACAGGTACTGGCGGCCATGCGGACGCACGGTCTGGAGCGTGGAAAGGCCGAGCTCAAGGTGTATCTCATGTGCGAAATCCCGGCAAACGCACTGCTGGCGGAGGATTTTTTGCAGTACCTGGACGGATTTTCCATCGGCTCCAATGACCTGACCCAGCTGACCCTGGGTGTCGACCGCGATTCAGGGCTATTGACCGGGTTCGATGAACGCAACCCGGCGGTACTCAAGCTCATGGAAATGGCCATTCGCACTGCCCGTAAAATGGGCAAATATGTGGGTATCTGCGGCCAGGCACCCTCGGACTATCCCGAGATTACCACTTGGCTGGTGCGCCAGGGCATTGCCTCCATCTCGCTCAACCCGGACAGCGTGATCCCCATGACGCGCATAGTGCTCGAGGCGGAGCGGAACTTGAAATGACTTCGAACCGGAGACCCCGCACACGGTCTAATGCTGGCACGTCGCGCGGGCAGACAGTATGATCATGCGCAGTCTGCGTCACCCCATCCACTCTGAACAGCGAGAACCTGTCATCATGTTACGTTTCGTCTTATCTTGTCTTCTCGGTTTTGCCTTTATCTTCTCCGCTTCCGCTGGCGAACCTGAGATGAAACAGGTCAAAGCCGGTCTGGTCAGCTCCTTTCCCGAGCTTTCCGCGGCAACCGTCAAGCCGGGCCCGGTTTCCGGCATGTATGAAATCGAATTCGATGCAAAAGTATTCTATACGACCAGCGACGGCAAATACCTTTTCATGGGCGATCTCGTGGACATGGGCACGCATACCAACCTGACCGAGGCAAGGCGCGCCACGATTCGCATGCGGTTGCTCGATGAGGTGGGCGAGCAAAACATGATTGTCATGGGACCGGCGAACCCCAAGCGCACGCTGACGGTGTTCACTGACGTGGATTGTGGCTATTGTGCCAAGTTTCATCTTGAGGTGCCCACGCTCAACAAGCAGGGCGTGAAAGTACGATATCTTTTTTACCCGCGGACGGGCCTGCATTCCGAGAGCTATAAGCGCGCGGTGGCTGTCTGGTGCGCGGACGACCGCGTCAAGGCGATCGGTATAGCCAAGGCGGGCGGCAAACTCGACATGAAAACCTGCGCGAATCCGGTGGAGAAACACTACCGGCTAGGCGAGCGCCTCGACGTCAACGGCACGCCGACCATATTCCTCGATGACGGCAAAATACTTCCAGGCTATATACCCGCGCCGCGGCTGTTGAGCATGCTCGGGATCAAAGGCGAATCGTCGGACGCGGCGGTGCGGTGACGGGCGGAGCGAGGGGATGGACCAGCGAGAGACAACGCAGGACCGGGAATGGGTGAAACTCCGTAATCAGTTGCGCGACAACGAGCGTATCTGGTCCGGATTCCGGGAGATCGAAGTAAGAATGATCGGCTCCCATTCACTGACTGATCTCGCCGGGGTCATCACGGAAGGCATTCCAGAAACTTTTTCCGGTATCGACTGTGTCACCATCGCCTGTGTCGATCCGGAATACGAAATGACACGGCTGATCGACGCCGGCATTGAATCCGGTTTGAAACCGCATTGTTTTGTCGCCATTCCGCGGGAGACGCTGAATGAAATGTTTGCCAGCCCATGGCGACCGCGTCTCGGGCCGGTGGATGCGCATCTTCATTCCCTGCTGTTTTCAAACAATCCCTGTGCGTCGGGGTCGGTGGCGATCGCGCCGCTTATTCGCCGCGGCGAACTGATAGGCAGTCTCAATCAAGGCAGCCGCGATCCGAAGCATTTCATGCCCGGTATAGCGACGGATCTGCTCGAGCACCTGGCGGCCGTGGCGGCGCTGTGCATCGACAACGCGGTCAATCATGAGCGTCTCAAGCTCGATGGCCTCACCGATCCGCTTACCGGCGTTTCCAACCGGCGCTTTTTCGAGCGTCGTCTGGCCGAAGAGGTCGAGCGCTGGGCGCGCCAGGCCGGGCCTCTCGTTTGCATGCTGGCGGATGTCGATTTTTTCAAGCAGGTCAACGACCAGTACGGTCATCAGATCGGTGACCGCGTGCTGCGCCAGATCGCCAGCATCCTCGGGCAGGATCTTCGTGGCAGCGACGTGCTGGCGCGTTACGGCGGCGAAGAATTTGTGCTGCTGCTGCCGGGCACGACGCAGGCCCAAGGGGCGGCAATCGCCGAACGACTGCGATCCAACGTCGAGCACAGTGCATTCATCATTCCGGAGGGGGTCGATCTGGACGTGACCGTCAGCATCGGACTTGTCTGCCTGGAGCCGGGGGTGGACACCTACGGACCAGACCCCGCTGTGTGGCTTTTCCAGCAGGTGGATGCCGCCTTGTATGAAGCCAAGCAGACGGGACGTAACCGCGTTGTACACGCTCAGCCGCAATAATTTACGGCGCCGGTATCTCAACGAAACCGCTGCAGGCAGTGAAGATCAGCAGTAACCGTAACTTCTTCCTGGGCCAGAGGCGGCTCGCCCCGGTTCCGTAACTGCGCATCTGTTCGTAAAAATCCTGTGCCAGCTGCCCGATATTTTCCGGCGCGGCGCCAGTGTGCGTTTTGTAGTCGATGAGGACGATTTCCCGTTCTCGAATCACCAGCCGGTCAATGATGCCATAAGCGGCGCGTTCGCCATCGCGGTAAAGGATCGGAACCTCATTGCGCGCCTGCTGATAAAAGCCAGGATCAAAAAACTCGCGCAAGGTGGTGTTATCAACCACTCCGCAGGCCTCTCGCCACCAGGCGTCGAATTCATCCGCCGCCGGCCAGCCGTTGAATTCCTGACGCAATTGTTTCATGACAACCGGCCGTGCTTCTCCTTGGGTCAAACGCTCGATCATGCGATGAATCACCTTACCGCGTCGCTGTCTGCCGGTCCGCATTTCTGTCGCCGTGTCCGATTCATCCAGACTGTCATCGTCGGCATGCACCGTACGGCTCGGGTTGAAAATACCCGACTCCGCTATTGGCGAAAGCGGTTTTGTCAGGGCCGGATCAAGTGTGAAACTCGAGGCCGTTTTTTGTTTCGTTTCCGACGCCAGCACATCCGGGTTGCCGTATTCGAGTCGTCCGCAGGTATTGAACACGGCTTCACCGTCATCCGTGGAAATCGTTTGGAGCTCAAGCCCCGCGCGATTTGCTTCGCCGGTATGCACGGCCCGGAGCAGGCGTCTTTCGATAAAACCATACCAGCCGCGACCGCCAAGCCCTGATTCGCAACCCGAGACATAAAGCACCTGCCGCGCACGCGTCAGTGCCACGTATAGTAGATTGGCCTCTTCCCGACGGCTCGACCATTGTTGCTCGTGCAGCAGCGCCTGGCTGATGTCATCGCACCTGTCTTTTTTCCCCGCCAGATGGAAATAGCGCGGACGAGGATCAGTCACCGGCCACTCGATCAGCGCCCGCAGGCCGCGTTCGCGATTTCCCGTGTCGCGGGCGGCGTCGGCCAGGAAAACAACGGGGGCTTCCAGTCCCTTGGCGGCATGGATCGTCATGACGCGCACACGCGGTTCGCGGTTCCATGACGGATCGGGCGGCGAGGTGGAGTCATCATCGGATTGATTTTCAAGATAGGTGAGGAAATGCGAAAGACTCGGGTAACGGCCGCTGTCAATCTCCAGGGCCAATTCGAGAAAATAATTGAGATTGGTTTCCACGCGCGAGCGCAGATATGCCGGTGCTGCCGCGATGTAGCGCTCAATGATGTTGCCTTCGTTGTAGATTCGGTCGAGGAGATCGTGTACCGGAATGCGATCGGTATAACTGTCCCAACGCGACAGCAGGCATTGGGCACGTGCCAGTGGGTCTGGCACCTTGGGGTCCAACGGCAATTGAGCCAGACGCTCGCGCCAGGGGCCGGAGGGGCTCTGCACGAGACGCAGAAGATCCTCCTCGGTGGCGGAAAAAACCGGTGAACGCAAGGCCGAAGCCAGCGCAAGGTCGTTATACGGCTCAATCAGCGACTTCAGCAAATGCATCATGTCGCGCACCTCGAGGGACCGTAGGAAAGCCCCTCGGCCCGTCCCTGTATAAAGTATGCCGGCACGGCGCAGGGCATCCTCGTAATACCGGGCGTGGGTGCGGTCGCGCAACAGGATCATGACATCACTGCCATCGAGCGTACGCACGGTTCCCTTGTCCACGATGGGCCTCCCAAGCAATTCACGGATTTTCGCGGTGATAAGGTCGCCTTCTTCGCGGTGGCGCGTGTCTTCTTCCGTCAGGCGCGGTTGTTTCAATGGATTACGCCAGGTCTGATCCGAAGTGGGTTTTGTGCGATTCTTCCAGCGAACGATTGGCAACAGTTCGGCCCGGCCCCACAGTTGTTTAAAATGCGTGTCATGCGCCTGAAAATCTCTCAGCAGAAAATCATCGGCCGTGTCGGAGAGGCCATCGTCACGATGAAAGACGAGGTTCACAAAACGGATTATGGCGGGCGAGGAACGCCATGAGATGTGCTGCGTCAGCGTCTCGGCTTGCGCGTGCTGCTCGAGCCAGTGGCGTGCGGTGTGCAGCAGGCGGGGATCGGCACGACGAAACCGGTAGATAGACTGTTTTTCATCGCCGACGAGAAACACGCTGCGGCGGCGTTCGGGATTGCCGGCCGCCATTTCTTCCAGCAAGGGCAATAATAATCTCCACTGTGTGGGGTTGGTATCCTGAAACTCATCTATCAGCAGATGATCGATGCGTTGGTCGAGTTTGTACTGTACCCATTCCGCGTGCCGGCTGCGGTTCAGCAGCAGATATGTCTTCCATTCCAAATCGGAAAAATCGAGTAAACCGCCCTCGGCTTTGAGCCGCTGGAATTCTTCAAGCAGCGCCTGCCCGCAAAAAAACCAGGACCGGGATACCCTGAATGTCCATTGCCGCTTATAGACTGTTTGCGCCGCCAGCAGATTGCCTGAAATTTCCTGGTGCAACCCGATTAATTCATCCGCGCCGCCGGCACCGATTTTTTTCACCAGGACCTGGCTGCGTTTGATCTGCGAAGGTTCACCATTACTGTTCAGGAACACGTCGCCGATCCCGGCGAAAGCCCGTGGGACGGGAGTTCCTTCTGCCAGTGCGCGCGTCAGCTTTTCTATCGTTTCAAGATTGGTGGCGGTGGGATGGCCAGCCAGCAGTTCTACGTAGCGCGCAATTGCTTTGCTGGAACTGACGTCACGGACAAACTCTGCCAGCGGGTCAATCTCGTCGGAAACCTGGAGTAGTTGCCGTAGCCGTTTGGCGGAAGATGCCACCGGTTCCGAATCATTTTCAGTGTAAGCCCACCAATCGCTGCGATGTGTCAGAAACTCACCCAGCGCCTTGCGCGCACCGGAAGTTCCCAGTTCCACAAGCAGGCTGTCCATCGCCTGCGCCAGCGCGCCTTCCTTCTCACGGGACATTCTCTGGTCGAGCGCGAGCCAGGCCGCCTCCTCGAGATCTCCGGTGTTTTCGATGAGCTCAAAATCGTGAGGAGCGTCCGCCTCGAGCGGGAAACGCCGCAGGATATCCTGGCAGAAGGCATGGAAGGTGGTGGCGCGCAGCGCATGGATGGCACTTAGATATTTTTCATAAAGTCCGCGCGCCGTTTCACGGCTGTTGAGGTCAACGGTTACACCCAGATCGGTGAGTTGTCTGGAAAGCTTGTCCTCATCGCAACCAGCGAGTTCGAGCAGCCGTTCGCTGATGCGTTCATGAATTTCACCCGCCGCCTTGCGTGTGAATGTAATGGCAAGGATAGCGCCAGGTTCGCTGCCCTCGAGCAACAAACGGATGACCCGGCTGGTTAGCAGCCAGGTTTTGCCGGTGCCCGCGTCCGCATGTACTACGACGTTGTTTCCCGGTGCGGTGGCGAGGGGAGTATCGATCACGGTGTCGGCAACGCCTCAGTTGTTCGCGGGATATATCCAGTAACTATGTGAATAATAATAATAATTTATCATGTTTCCGCCGGTATTTTCCCGCCTTGCAGGCCCATCATCCCGACCTATAGTAATAGGAGGCAGGGAAGCTCATAGGGATATGCTCCACCTGCCAACACCGGAAGTACGCAGGGATGTCTCAAGGGATGCAGGGAAGCGTCCTGGGTGTGTAGGTGATTGGTAAATTGTATCCAGAAGGCGGCCATGAATGGCCGCCTTTTTTTATCTACATTTGTGACGTGCTCCGGATCGGTTCGACCCACATTTCCCGCCGGCATAAACCTTCCATGTCACAGAGGCGGCAGGTTTCCGTGTCGCCCCAGGCGGGCAGCGGCGTTTCCTCATCGAGCAGCTGTTTGAGAAGGATTAACCGCTTCCGAACCGCTGTGCGCAACATCGCCAGCGTTGTTATATCGAGCGCGGATTTTTCCGTCACCTTGCCGTCCTGGATAGAAAGATATAACGCCTGCGCAATATTCTCTTCATCCAGCAACAAGGCGTAAAACGGGAGTTGTATTTCCTCACCCTGGAGCAGGAGATCGCGTGACGACACCGCCCCGGTTTTGTAGTCGATGATGCAGTATCCGTCCGCGTCGCGGTCCAGCCGGTCAATGCGTCCAGTGATGGTGATGTGAGTATTATCCTCCTGGTAATCCCGCTGCTTCTTCCATTCCGTGGCCTGTATCCGCCAGCGGGATGAATGCTTCATCTCCCAGGCGAGATAGGCGGGAATACACGCTTCCCAGCGGTAGAGCCAGCCACGCGTGAAGAAGCGCCGGCGCAGATCACCGGCAAATACCTCCTGCGAAATATTCCGTAACAGCGCCTCGGCTTCCGGCAGCGTGTCGTCATTGAGCGGCTTTTGCCACGGCCCGGGCAATTTCGGTGCACCGGCATGGAATGCCTGCAATATACGGTGAACATGGGTTCCGAAATCCATTTTTTCGATTTCCTCGCGAACATCTTTCTCCGGCCTGAGCCCCAGCCCACTGGCACAAAAATACTGATACGGACAATCGAGGAGCCGTTGATGGTCGGTGGCGGTGACAGGTGACGGCTGCAGGAATGCCGGCAACCTTGCTGCTGGTTGAACGGCGGGGATGGCTAGCGGTGCTTTGCGATTGGCGATCACGGCCTCGGGCTGCTGAACGAGCCATTCCAGCTCAGGATCGTTCAGCGGTGCGTGGTAGGCCGTTTCATGAAAGGCGCGCAGCATCTCTACCCAGGGGCTGGGTATGAGCCTTTCACCTTCCTGTTCGCGGCGCAGACTGATAACGACGCGCGGGGCAGCATCCAATAGTCGTCGGAAATCGTGGAACAGCTCGGTGTAACGCTTCGCGAGCGATGGCAAGCCGAGTTCGGCGCGGACGCTGTCATTGAAATAGGGCGGTACGCTGATTTTGCCTGGCATATGTTCATGCACTGCTCCGGCGATAATGAGTGCATCACAACGATAGAGGCGGCTTTCCGCGAAGCCCATGAGCTCGATCCCGCTACCTTTCATGGGCGGATGAAAGCGGCGTTGCTCCATGTGGCGTTTGAGCCATGGGTGGAATTCCGCCCAGGTGAGGCGCATGCCGCCGTGTGCCGCGGCGGCCTTCATGTCTTCGAGCATTGTTAGCAATTCGCAGCCGGCAGCGTCATTTTCGAAACTGGCTGACAGACCCAGGTTTTCAAGACTTTTCTGGAGGGCTTCGAGAAAATCCAGCGTCGGCCGTGATCGAGCGTGTATCAGATCCATCAGCAGGGCAGCGGCGTTTTCCAGCCGGATGAGCATCTGCTTCAAGCTGGCGGGAGTGTCAGGACCGAAAAACATTTGCAGATCGTCCGCAGCGCGGTCGAGGCTGAAGCGGTAATTTTCGAGGCCGGAGGCGACATTTCGCGCACGCACGACCGTTTTTTCAAATGGCGGTACCAGACGATCGAGTTCCGCGCGTCCAATGCCGAGATCAAGGAATGGCGATTTAAGCAGATCGAGCAGCGGTTTATGGGCAAAATCTTGTTCAATGCATTCCAGCCAGCGTGCAAGTGCCGTGGCCGCGCTCGTGGTCGAAAGCGCCCAGCCCCCGGCATCCTGCAATTCAACGTTGGCCCGTTCCAGCAAGGCCCTTACGCGCCGGGCAAGCTTGCGGTCGTTGGTGACAATGCCGATATCGTGAAGTCCCTGCAGTCGCCAACGGCGCACCTGCAGATCAATCGCCCGGGCCTCTGATTCGGAATCACCGGCCTCATGAATGACCAGACGGCCACGCGCCGGACTCGAGGAGGACTCCGTTTTTTGTTCGTGCGCACGTTTCAGCAGCGTGCCTTTGCGCGGGGCGAAGGCACGATTCAGAAAGGCTGTGTAGGCATCTTGTGGCGCAGCCACTAACGGGCTTGCGTGCATCTCGCGTAGCAGCAGAGCGACTGTATTGTCCTGACTGTTATTTATGTCTTCATCCCATCCTTGCCACAGCAAAACGAGACGGTGCTTGGCATGTAATATTTTGAGCCATTCGATTTCCACGCGCGTGAAGTCCGCAAACCCCGTGATATAAATCCGCGTATCCGTGGACAACTCTTCCAGACTTCGTGTCAATCCATCCAATATCTGATGCGTCCGGTCTTGAAAATTGTTTTTTGCCAGGCGTTCATGCCAAGCCCCCCAGAGTGCATGCACCAGATGCGCCTCGTTACCGAAGGGCGAGAGCTCGTCGATGTCCATGCCGGAACTTCTGGCTATCTGCCGGATGAATCCGGCAGGATCTTCGGGAAGCTGACACTGATGCATGGTCAACTCATCGAACAGCATGAGCAGGCTGTCGATCAGCGGCCAAATGCTGTATCGATTACGCCATGCCGGAAGGTCATTCAACAGCTCAAGCAGCAGAATCTCGCGTCCGATCACACTCAGGCAGCGTTTTTCCTTGTCGGCAAAACGGCAGACCCAGGCAGTGAGCGTAGTGGTCGTGGGAGGAAGGAGGGCGCTGTAGCCCTGGAGTGCCGCCTGTTGTTGCAGCATCCGCCGGAAGCGCGGCACGACGCTGGAATGCGGAAACAGGACAACAGATCGGCTTAAGTCCGGGAGCCGATCCCGGTGATGTTCAAGCAGTTGCGAAGCGAGATGACGTAGCGGATCGTCTCCGTAAGGAACGAGTTGTATCGCCGTATCAGCGCTCAAGGTACTTGAGCTTGTCGGGCTTGTCTTCCCATTCGGCGGCATCCGGCGGGGCGGGTTTTTTCTCGGTGAGGACCGGCCATTTTTTCGTGAGTTCAGCGTTGATCTGCGTGAACTGCTTCTGGTCCTCCGGCAGGTCGTCTTCCGCGAAGATGGCGTTTACGGGGCACTCCGGTACGCACAGGGTGCAATCGATGCATTCGTCCGGGTCGATGACCAGAAAATTCGGTCCTTCGTGGAAACAGTCCACCGGGCAGACCTCCACACAATCCGTGTATTTGCAGCGGATGCAACTTTCAGTAACTACATAAGTCATCGACCATCTCCACTAATTTATGAAACATGATGAAACGCGCCGAATGATACACGCGCAGCCGAATACGGGGAATAAGCGGGACGCCTTTTGATCGTCCGTAAGTCGTTAATTATGTGGAATTCTTCCATACAATCGCCAGAAGTGGCCACCCGGATTTGCCGCGCATATGCTATATAATCAGTTGATAGTATTCGGAAATACCTTGGCCCAACGCCACGGAGTCATCAGTGACGGGACTCACTCTTTCAATGCCGGCAAAGCGGGTTTCAGCCTGGATGGCCGAAACCGATCTGAAATCCGCGCGTGCCTGGCTCGCCTCGCTGCCGCTGGCCGACAGCGCCGAGTCGGCGCGGGAAATCTATCAGGCCCTCTATACCCTTAACCGCCAGGAACTGGACGCCACCTGCCGCTTCGAGTTGATGGAGTTGTACCGCAGTCCGGTCGCCTCTGTCACGGCTGCGCTTGAGCCCTATTTTTCACGCGCTGCGCTGCCCCTGACACCGAAGAAACGGCAATTGGCGGAATTCATTCGTCAGTTGCACATGGAGATGGCCTACGGCTACAAAGGCTGCCTTCACGAGATGGAACAGCAGCGGTTGCGCTGGGGCAAGAAGTCGCTGCGCGCGCATGCGCTTGAGCGCGCCATGCACTACCTCGGTGAAGTGCTACTGCACTCCTACCAGGTCTACATGCCCTACCCGTCAGAGGTCTGGC
>Ga0326726_10006766_pt1 | contig 10308 bp, 11 predicted proteins | sample MHFenrmetagenome_2_FD_207603 | JGI IMG/M metagenome (GOLD analysis project Ga0326726, IMG submission 207603) | Lab enriched peat soil microbial communities from Michigan Hollow, Ithaca, NY, United States - MHF15MN | ecosystem: Environmental > Terrestrial > Soil > Wetlands > Peat | place: USA... | reverse complement strand
CGGACGCGGCGTTGGCGGGATCATCTCGTTCAGGCCGGAAGACCAATCGCGCACGGCGGCAGAGAACAACGCCATCTGTCTCACCTGCCATGAACGCGGCGAACGCACCTATTGGAACGGCAGCGTGCATGACACCCGTGGTCTGATGTGCACGAACTGCCATACCGTCATGAAGCAGGTGTCACGCAAATGGCAATTAAGGACGGCGTTCCAGCCCGACACCTGCTTCCAGTGTCACAAGGACAAGCGCGCGCAAATGTTCCGTGCGTCGCACATGCCGCTGCGCGAAGGCAAGATCACCTGCTCGGACTGTCATAACCCGCATGGCAGCTTCACCGAAGCGCTGCTGCGCGAGAACTCGGTCAATGACAATTGCTACAAGTGCCATGCGGAGAAACGCGGGCCGTTTCTGTTCGAGCACACGCCGGTGCGCGAGAACTGTCTGAACTGCCACGATGCCCATGGCTCGACGAATGAATATGCGCTGAAGTTGCCTCGGCCGCGGCTGTGCACCGAGTGCCACGCCTTCGGTCACGGGACAACCGGCGGTCCGCTGCAGGTGCAGTCGATCAGCCGTTCTTGCCAGAACTGCCATACCGAAATCCACGGTACCAACAGCCCGTCGGGACCGCTTTTGCATCGCTGAGACGGTTGTCGACGGGAGGCGTCGACTTCGGTGGAGAGAGAGAATTGCCCGGGGGGGCGAGCGATATGAAAAAAGAAGTTGTCCTCTCGACGGTCGCTGGATCGTTGCTCCTGGCAGCGACGATGTTGCCTGCCGCTGCGGGAGATGTTGCCGCTCCGGCGTCTTCCATGTCAGTTGCGGACACGTGGTGGGTCTTTCATGGCGAAGTCGAAGCCGGCGGGCGCTTCTTCCTCAATAATCCGCAAAAGGATGGGATCAAGAGCCAGGGCGGACAGGCCCTCGGCAAATACTATGAATACAGCGACATCAAACCGGGACCGTTCGGGCAAGCCTGGCTGAACGGGCAGACCAAGGATGGCCTCTATAATTTCAACGTCTGGGGCGACAATGTCGGTTACAACGACCAGCGTTACGAAGCCGACGTATCGAAGGCCGGCGAGCATTATTTCGATGTCATCTGGGATCAGACGCCCCACGTTTACAGTACGAATGCGCAGACGCTCTACAGTGGCATCGGCGGGCCTGCCCTCGTTCTGCCACCCGGGCTGTCGAACAAGATGTTCCACGATGCCGGTTGCGCCTTAAACCCTGGTTTCCCGCCGCTCGGCTGCACCAGCGCCAACCTCACCGGGGCGAATGCGACTGACGTCAAGCGCGATATCACGAATAATCTGTACACCACGGACCTCGGCATCCGGCGCGATACGGCCGCGGTTGGCTATCGGTGGACGCCGACCGACGCCTGGGACATCAACGTCGACTACATGAACATGCACCGCTGGGGCTCGCAGGTGGATGGCGTGGTCTTCTCGCCCGGTACCTCCGGTGTCGTTGCACAGGTGCCGAAGCCCGTCAACGATACGACGCAGAACTTCGGCATAAACGGCGAATACAAGGGCACGTCTCCGTGGGGCCAGAACTTCACCTTCAGGCTCGGCTATGCGGGTTCGGTCTACCAGGACGCGATGAGCTCCTACACGGTCGCCAATCCATTCTGCGACACCTTGTCGGGGCCTGGAGAATGCGCGCGCGGCGGACTTGTAGTCCCTCCGGCTGTGCCTCCCAACGCCACCAACAGCAATGCATCCCCCTCCAGTCCCTTGGCACTGATGGGATTATGGCCCGACAACCAAGCGCACGGCTTTAGCTCGACGTTGGGTGCCGATCTGCCATTCAAGAGCCGCTACATGGGCACGCTCTCCTACACCATGATGCGACAGAACGATGCTTTCCTGCCGTTCACCAATGCGGCGCTAGTCTATAATGGAACTATTCCTCCAGCCGCTAATGATCCTTACGGCAGCCGGACCGCTTTTGGGCCGCTTCCCGCCCCGAGCCTGAATGGCGCGATCAATACGTTTCTCTCTAACAACGTGGTGACGACGCAAATCACGCCCGAACTGAAATCGAAACTGATCTATCGCTATTACGATTTCGCCAACCATACACCTGAGCTATTTTTCCCTAACTGGGTCGTAACCGACGTCAAACTCGCCGACTCTACCACAGGCAGCTATGCGCCCATCCGCGCCCTGTCGGTCTCCTACACCAAGCAGAACGCCGGCGGCCAGCTGGTCTGGACGCCAAACCGGCAATGGAATCTTGGCGTCGATTACGGGTACGAGCAATACAAGTGGACGCGGGAAAGTGTCGACCAGACCCATGAAAATGGCGGCAAGGCCTTCGTCGACTACAAGCCGTGGTCCTGGCTTCTGGCGCGCGCCAGCTGGAGCGTTTCCGACCGGCATTATGACAACTACAGTTACCGGGGATTTGCCAACATCCAATGGTCGGATCCAGCCTGCATCACGCCCGGCAGCTGCAATGTGCAGTACAACACAGCCTTCCGGCAGTTCTATCTCGACAATCGCCAGCGGCAGATCGGCAAGTTTCAGGTCGCCATCGATGTGCTGCGCGGCCTGACCGTAACGCCGACCTTCGGCTATCAGGACGACAACTACTCGATCAGCGCGACCGAGGTCGGCCTGAGCCGCTTGCAGGCGATCAAGAGCGGGGTCGAGGTCGCCTATGCAATTGGTCCCGGGACCAACATCCTGTTCGCCTACATGAACGAGTACAATCGGCAGAACCTGAAATTTACGACGGCAAACGCCACCGCGCCGCTAACCGCCGCCACCACCTGGCACTCCGACGTCAGGGACAATGTTAACACCATCATGGCCGCCGCGAATTGGGCGGCGATCCCGGAGAAGCTCGACCTGCGCCTGGCTTATACGATAGCGATATCGAACACCGACCAGCCGCTCTATGCGGACAATGGCACGCAGCCCTCGAGTGCAACCGGCGGGCAATTTCCCAACATCAGCGGTCAATGGTCGCGGCTGGAAGCCCAGGCCAAGTACACCTTCGATAAGAGCTCGGTCCGTATGCTCGGGATCAACGGCGAGGCCTTTGCCAAATTGCGCTACGTCTGGGAGCGCAACAGTGTCAACAACGTCGATCAGGACATCATGCAGCCCTATATGAACGGGTTGATCAACAACACCGGCTTCATGACCTGGATGGCCTTCGACAACCCGAACTACAACGCCCACCTGATCGGCGCTTCGCTCGGCGTCAAGTGGTAGGAGGGCGTGGCCGTTTGTGTCTAACGTGCGTTGCTTGCTGAAAGTGCCGAGGGCGCCGAAACCGCTTTGATCTCTATCAACACGAATGACGCATCAATCGGCTATCCGGTAGTGGTTCCGGTTCTTGAAAGCTTGCTTGAAGCTGCTGATGGAAATCATCGACAGGATTCACAATGAGCGATCCAAACAAACCTGAGCCCCGCAAGGGACTTATTGCGCGCGTTTGGACGTTTCTTTGGCGGCCGAGTTCACGCTTCTCGCTAGCAACATTGCTCATCGTCGGCGGTATCGGTGGAGTTATGTTCTGGGGCAGCTTCAACTGGGCCATGGAGCTGACGAATACGGAAGCGTTCTGCATCTCCTGCCATGAGATGCGCGACAACGTATACAAGGAGCTTCAGCAGACCATTCACTACAAGAATCGGTCGGGTGTCCGGGCAATCTGCTCGGATTGTCACGTTCCGCACGAATGGTTCTACAAGGTCAGGCGAAAGATCCAGGCCTCCAACGAAGTCCTTCACAAGATCTTGGGCACCGTCAACACGCCGGAAAAGTTCGAGCAGCACCGGCTCGAGTTAGCTCAGCATGTTTGGGCAACGATGAAGGCGAGCGATTCGCACGAGTGTCGCAATTGTCACTCGGCTTCTGCGATGGATCCGCACAAGCAATCCGAGGCCGCACAGAAGGTCATGGCTGAGGGGTTCAAGGCGGGCCTGACCTGTATCGACTGCCACAAGGGCATTGCGCACCATCTACCGAAAATGCCCGACGAGGACGAGGAGCCCACCAAGAAAGAGTAACGCGCGAGAGCAGAGGCATTGAACTGCGGAGAACGGATATGATGGATCGCGGGCAACAGCGTGAATTGAGACCAATCCCTGGCGCTATATTCGTGTTGGCGGGAGCGCTAGCGGCATTGATAGCGGCGTTGGCAGTTTTTACTGTCCCGCAACCGGCCGATGCGCTGCCGGCTTATGCTCAACAGACAGGCTTGGCCTGCGGTCGCTGCCACGTGAATCCGGCGGGCGGCGGCGCGCGTACCTCGTTCGGCAATGCCTTTTTGGCTAATGGCCACAAGGTCCCCTCAGGGGGGGCAAAGCCTGGCAAGACCGGCGGTGGAGCACCTTCTTCTACGCCAGGGGCAGCCCAGCCGTCGACGACACCCACCACCACTACTGGCTTTAACGGCGGCTACTATTCGTCGGCTGTTAATCCGACGTTCGGCTATGTGCCAGAGTTGGGTTACTCGAACGCGGTCGACTTCAAAATCTATCCGCACAGCGACTGATACGGCGACCACCTGCCCGAGCCCAGTAAGAGGCGTCGGTCCTGAACCGTCGGTGTGTTACGCGTTGCGTATTTCGCTGATGCATCCGGCAACAAACCAACCGAGGAAAATGATCACTGCCAATACCAAACTGATTTCCGCAGCAAACACTGTCCAATCGGCGAGATTAGATACGCCGATAAATGCCGAAACAGCCAAAAACAGGCCTCCGAGCACGGCCAGCACGATCGCAATCAAAGGCGCTCGCATGATCTCCCCCACAGAGTTTAGGCGCTACTGTTTCGCCTTCAGCAGGGCGTCAAGTGTAAACGCATTCGGGCAGTAGTCACGGAAATTAGCAGCGATCACACCGTTGGCGAGGTCAAGCTGACATTGTCGTTTGTCGGTGCAGGTTGTGCACAGCCGCTGAAGATCGCGCATGACCAGTGGATCGTCGTGTTCGAGACCCTTCGCGTCGACACCAAGGGCAAAGAGCAATTTTTGCAGAAGATCGGCAGCGTTCGGCCCTTTCTTTGCGATCATAGCGAGCTCCCTCGGATGCACCCTGAGATCGCGCGCAATTCTTTCGACTTCTTCTGTGCCGCAATTCGCCAGGTCGTTAGAAATGCCGCGCGCATTACGGTATTTCGTCACCCATTGTGCGATGGCGTTCAGGACCGTTTGCAGGCTCTCATAATCCGGATGGGCGGTGGGTTGCTGGTTCATGACCTTTTCCCCCTTTGGCCGTAATGGAAACTGCTCCCTATCGGCCCACATTGATTTGCGTCAAAAGAGCCAATTTGCCGCTGGCCATGCTGGCCTTCTGCGGACATTTATGGGTATTGGGCATGGCTGACGTCATGACGCATGCCCGGGCGCGGCCAGACCGCCGGATAGAGATAATCCTGTCGCTGCGGTAGGCGGTCGCCATCGCGGGCTATTTGCATCAGTCTGAACACGCAATCGTCGTGTGGCGGGAGGCCGCATTTTGCATTTCGGTCGCAGTCGCCGCAGCTGAAACGCGAAAAAGGCCGCCGTACAAGAAGATTTCCGGCCGCCACGAACAGTTTTCGGATTCCGTTGACACCGCGCATGGTTGCACCTGACGTTTGTATTCTAATTAATTTGTTTCTAGAGCCCCCGGTCTTGCCTGCATTGATGCACATCAATTCTTGTGCGGGCGCATTGATGAGCTGAATTGACGCACATCAATGCCGTAACGATCCAAAATTCTGAGCCTATTAAGATTACGAGAGGAGCAGAAAAATGCGCGCGGCCGACGTCATGGTCACAAGCGTTATCACCGTCCGCTCCGACACCTCAGTACGGGAAATTGCGGAGACATTGCTGGCGAACCGCATAAGCGCAGTCCCGGTGCTTGATAAGGCCGGCAACATGGTTGGGATCGTCAGTGAAGGCGACCTCATTCATCGGGTGGAAGTGGGCACCGAGCGGCATAACTCGTGGTGGCTCGAGTTTATGGCCGGGAAACAAACATTGGCCCATGAGTTCATTAAATCTCATGCCCGTCAGGCAGCGGATTTGATGACCCGTAACGTGATTACCGTAAAAGCGGACACGCCACTGGGGGAACTTGCCTCCCTCCTCGAAAAGCACAGAATTAAGCGAGTGCCCGTAGTGGATGACAGCGGGAAGATCATCGGGATTGTGAGTCGCGCCAATCTCGTTCAAGCGCTGATCAACCTGCGGCAGGAGATTACCTCGGACAAGACGATCGGCGATTCAGCCTTACGCGGAAATATACTGGCCCAACTGGAGTCAGAGCCGTGGTGGCCCGGCGGCGTTGAAATTACCGTTCATAATGGAGATGTCGAACTGTGGGGGATTGTCGAATCCCAAGTCCAAAAAGACGCGATTAGGGTCGCAATTGAGGTCATGCCTGGTGTGCGGACGATTTCAGACAACCTGTCGGTCCAGCAACGCGTTCAGCATACATTGTGAGAAAAGTGCAAAAAAAATTTGGATCTCTTCTCTCTCTTCGCAATTATATTTGGTCGCGAATGAATGGCTCGCTTTGGTGAAGACCAGGCAGCGGCTCAGTCCGATTGATTTGCCTCAAAGCGAACCGATGCGCGGCGCGGTAACGAATGCTGCATGGCAACCGTCGACGAACTTCGGGAGAAGGCGCACGAGGCTTACGCACGGGCGCGGGCATCTCTCGATCCGTCGACAAAGCAAGAGCTTCTAAACCTGGCCGACGATTATCTTAAACAGGCAGAAGAATTACGACGTGCTCACGTCGTCCAAGTGGCGTTTCAAAAGTCTGACAAAAATATCGGATAGGAGGTCAAGCCATGCACCACACGGAGCTCTATCTTGGCATTCGATTTCTCATCGTCGGCATTGCGCTGGCTTTTGTCTTTATCCCTCTGATCCGGGAAAAAACGCTGCGGCGAGCCGAGCTCCTGACGGCAAGAAAAAGGGCCGCCGGTTAAGGCGGCCCAACGAAGGAGGGAGGAACGGAGCAGCTCTCTTACCAGAATCTGTAGTTCACGCCGACCAGGACAGTGGTCTCGGTCGCTTTGGCGCTGAAGGCACAGCCAGCCGCACAGCCAACAGCAGCGTTGAGTATGGTCCCATTCCTCGTGCCGAAGTCCATGTAATTCCCTTCCAGAAATGCCGACCAGTGCGGTGCGAACATCCATTCAACGCCACCACCAATCGTCCAGCCTGAGCTGGTCTTGGAGGTCTGGCCAATTTGAACACCAGCAGCGGTGATGTTTGTACTTGTGTGAGCCCAGGCCCCGCCGCCCTGGAAGTAGAGCAACCAGGCGGGTTGCAATGCATAGCCGATGCGGCCCGTCAGGGTGTCGAACCATTGATTATTAAAGTTGACCACGTCACCTGCGAGTGGACCGACTCCTGGGATCGTTCCACTCCTTTTGTTGCTTGTCCCATCGAACATATTGCGGAACCCGATCACCCACGGGCCGGCGAATTGATAATCGCAGCCAATCTGACCGCCACCGGCAAAGCCGGAACCGTTTGTAGAGACTTCTCCTCCACTTCCACCATTGCCGGTCACACTGGCGTTGCCAAATGCGCCGCCGACGTTGGCGCCGAGATAGCATCCCGTCCAAGTAAGTGGCGGCGGCGGTGGTGGCGCATAAACGGGCGCCTTCCGCGGCAAATCAGCCGCCAAGGCATTCGTGGTGGAAACAATGGCCACCGCGAGCGCGGCCAACTGTGTGATTCTTTTCAGCATTCGGCACTCCTTTGCCCCCGGCCCACACCTAGACCCTCTAAACACATTCACGCAACGTAAAATATCGGTTCCCGGGCTTTCTTGCGCGCAACTGTTGCAAAGCAATCACAGGTCCTCTTGCGGTAGTATATTACGCCTCCTCGTCGTTCGACCGATTTTCAGCGATAGAATACGAGTCAAAACCGCCCGGTCGTTCCCGGCCGGGCGGAATGACAATTCGCAATGGCTTGAGTGATGCTAGTGGCGGCGGTGCCGATGGCGGCGGGCGGGAACGACCGGACGGAGCTCAAGCCCGGTTACCGTGGCAATGACATTGAGCCCCGTCTGGCCCTCAACGCTCACCGGCTGAAGGGCGAACGAATTGTTAAGCCCGCCCACGAGGCCGTTGGCCCCGACGCCGACGCCGACAGCTGCCCCGCCGGAAGCGCCGATATATCCGCCGGCCAGAGCACCAGCGCCCAAATGAGAGGTCGCAGCGAAGACAACCCAGCCGAGCGCGACATCATTGGTAAAGCCGATCTGGGCTCCAAAGCGCTGAACTGTCGCCTGATAATATTGGGGCGGAGCGCCAGATGCAGGGTTGAAGATGCAATTGAATGTGCGCGACGAAAAGACGATATAGCCCGACGTCCCCGGGCTTCGGCAGCTCAGCATGCCCGCCTCGACATACGCGTGGGCGGGTGTCGTCGTCGTCAGGGCAAGGCCCAGAAGTGCGGCGGCGAACGCGGAGCGAGCGGCGAATTTGATCAACATGACATCCCTTTCCTCAGCAAACGGCACGAATTCGATCCTTAACAGACTTCAACTGCGTCAGCCTAGCCCCATTCGATGCTGCCATTCGGGTGCTGCCTTATTCGATCAGTTTTTTGATTGCCCGCAACGTGGCGCTGCCAAGCCCCTTGCGCTCGGCATTGCACCGATTTGTAAACGTTTTTGGTCTAGGAATTTGTTTACTCGCCGTTAATGGACGGCGCACCAGTGCCGAAATGATATCCCGGATTAGCGCGTGCGATGTATCAACACAGGTCATTGATCTCCGAACTTGAAGACGCAGTTCGGCGCGGCTCCCGGGGAAAGCGGGTAGAAACGCTTAGACGCGTCACCGATCTATTTCTGGGCGGACACGAACGGCTCAGCGAAGAGCAAATTCAGGTATTTGATGACGTTTTGGGTCATCTGATTACGCGGATAGAGTCAAAGGCCCTCATCGAACTCAGCGAACGTCTAGCGCCGATCAACAACGCACCGATCAAAGTCGTCCACACGCTTGCACGCGACGATGAGATCGCCATTGCGGGGCCGGTTCTATCGCTGTCAGATCGCCTGACCACACCTGATCTCGTTGAAATTGCTCTGGCTAAAAGCCAAGCTCATTTGCTGGCAATCTCCAAGCGGAGCAGCCTCAGCGAATCCTTGACCGATGCATTGATTGAACGTGGGGATCGAGACGTTATCGGCAAGCTTGCCGAGAATGCAGGGGCCCACTTCTCCGAAAAAGCATATGCTCAGCTTGTAGACCAAGCCGACGCTGATGAGACGCTCCTCGAAAAACTCGGTCTGCGTCTCGACATCCCGTTACACATTTTCCGTCGTCTACTGGAGCGGGTCACCGCAGCAGTGCGCTCACGTCTTTTGGCAATGGCGACACCGGAAAAGCGAGACGACATCAAGGAGATACTGGCGAGCATTTCAGATGAAGTGATCAAACCTGAAGAGCTGGATCGTGACTTTGAGGCGGCGCAGCGTCTTGTCGAGCTGATGCAGAAGAACGGTGAACTCGATCAGATTGCGCTGCTGGAGTTTGCAAAAGCACGCCAATATGCGGCGACGGTCACCGCGCTCGCGACGTTATGCGCTGCGCCCATTGAAATGATCCAGAAAATGCTGAACGACGGCCGCAATGAGCCGTTGCTGGTGCCGTGCAAGGCTGCAGGACTCTCCTGGCCCACGTTACGGGCTCTGTTGCAAGATGACTTGCTCGGGCGGGCGGCCTCAGAAGATGAACTCAATAAATTGAAAAGCGACTATATCAAGCTGTCGCACTCGACCGCCAAAAAACTGCTTGAGTTCTGGTGCGAACATCAGAGATCGCAAAAACCCTGAACGAACCGAAGCTCCGTCACGTCCTCTGTGAACATGCACTAACCGCTAGCACGCGGCGGTCGGCGCCGTTCGTGGAACCACGCGCGGTACTTCGTCATCTTGGCGCGCTGGGTCTCCGGCGCGAACCGCTTACACGTTGACGCCTCGTTGCTCTTTTCCGACGCGCCCCACCGGAGCTCGACGCAGTCGTTCACGTTGTACGCCATCTCGAGAGCACCAGCGCGGTCGAGCACGTCCTTGAGCGCGAGCGTCCACGCGGAACCATCGCTGCGCGTATAGGAAAACTTGCGTGCCGAAACCTCCGACGCGAGCACGCTCTGCAATTCGGTCCTAACGTCCGCGACGCTCTTACCCTGCGGCATCGCGTACCGCTCGGGCCGCCGCGCGACGCGATCAGGGAAACCACGCACCACATCGATTGCGATCAACAGACGCAGATCGCGTGCCGGCGTGGCGAAATCTTCCCAAGCGCCGGTCG
>Ga0326726_10006765_pt1 | contig 10308 bp, 11 predicted proteins | sample MHFenrmetagenome_2_FD_207603 | JGI IMG/M metagenome (GOLD analysis project Ga0326726, IMG submission 207603) | Lab enriched peat soil microbial communities from Michigan Hollow, Ithaca, NY, United States - MHF15MN | ecosystem: Environmental > Terrestrial > Soil > Wetlands > Peat | place: USA... | reverse complement strand
AGGCCATCGCCCAGCTGGCGAGCGCTGCGGACCCCGCGGCGTTGCCTGTGCTCGAAGCGTTGCGCGACGGCACGCTCAATGTCGCACCCGACGGCCGCGTCGTCATTCTCGACGGCACTGTCGCCAAGGATGCGACTACGGGAGAACCGCTCGCCGCGCTCCCAGAAGGTCTCGAGCCTGTAGGCATCAACAATCGCGTGCGCGGTGCCCTCCAGTCGGCGCTGTCCGCGTTTGCGCTGTTCTCTTCAGACCACGATACGCGCCTCAAAGCAGCGCGAGGAATGGAGAGTTCGACCTCCGAGTCCCTGCTGCCGATGCTCAGCAAAGCATTGGAGAAGGAGGTAGATCCGCAGGTCCGCGCGAGCCTGGAGCAGACGCGAGCCGGCATCGCGATCAAGAGCGCCGATCCTGCCCTGCGGCTGGCAGCAGTCAAGGTGCTCGGTGAGAGCAACCAGCAACGAACCAAGACTCTCCTTCTGCCGCTCCTGGAGAAGGACTCCAACGACCGGTTCGTTGAGCCCGACGAGAAGGTGCGCGAGGCGGCGGCACTCGCCATCAAGACGATCGACCGCCGGGTCGTGCTCGGCGACTACGCAGGGCGGCTTTTTACCGGATTGAGCCTCGGGAGCATATTGCTGCTGGCCGCCTTGGGCCTGGCGATCACCTACGGGTTGCTCGGCGTGATCAATATGGCGCACGGCGAGATGATCATGATCGGCGCCTACGCGACGTATGTGACGCAGCAAGTCGTAAGGAGCCATTTTCCCGGCCTGCTCGAGTGGTATCCGGTGCTCGCCGTGCCGGTTGCATTTGTGTCGGCAGGCCTGGTCGGGATGGCCTTGGAGCGCAGCGTGATCCGCTGGCTATACGGCAGGCCGCTCGAGACATTGCTCGCAACCTGGGGCATCAGCTTGTTCCTGATCCAGCTGGTGCGCCAGATCTTCGGCGCGCAGAACGTGGAAGTGGCCAACCCGTCCTGGATGTCGGGCGGCATCCAGTTCGCGAACGTGACGCTGCCCTACAACCGCATCGTGATCATCGTGTTCGCGTTAGTGATTCTGTTGCTCATGTGGCTGACGCTATCGCGCACCCGGCTGGGCCTCTTCGTGCGCGGCGTCACCCAGAACCGCAGCATGGCCTCTTGCGTTGGGGTCAATACCGGCCGTGTAGATCTGCTCGCGTTCGGCCTGGGGTCGGGCGTCGCCGGCCTGGCAGGCGTAGCCCTGTCGCAGATCGGTAATGTGGGGCCGGAACTCGGTCAGTCGTACATCATCGACTCCTTCATGGTGGTCGTGCTGGGTGGGGTGGGGCAGCTCGCCGGCACGGTGTACGCGGCGCTCGGGTTGGGGGTGGCGAGCAAGCTGCTCGAGCCGCACATCGGGGCGGTGCTGACCAAGATCCTGATCCTGGTGCTGATCATCGCCTTCATCCAGAAGCGCCCGCAGGGGCTGTTCGCCCTCAAGGGGCGCGCGGTGGAAGCATGAGCCAGGGAGCAGGGGCCGGCGTAACCCGGAGCAGGGGCCCCACTTGTAAGGATGCGACAGTGGAGCCGGCCAAGGCGCGTCGCCAGCCGGCCCTTGCGCGTCTACGGGGTCACATCCCAGAGGGAGCCCTGTTCCGCCCTCCGACGCGCCCGCTTGCGGGGATGCGACCAAGGCGAATGATTCCATCCGCAGACGCGACGTTGCTTGCTTCCAGCGCAGTGCTGGAAGAGGCGGAAGCGTAAGCAGTGCGCACCCACGACCTGCCCGCGTTCCTCTCCGCCCAGCGCCAACCGCTGTTCGGTGCGAAGGGATGGACGGCGCTGTTGGCCTTCATCCTGGCGGTCGCCGTGGTGGTGCCGGTGCTGTTCGTGCTGGTGCCCGCGGGCAATCCGTTTCACCTCTCTGCTTATTTCGTGACCCTGGTTGGCAAGATCATGTGCTACTGCATCGTGGCAGTGGCCATGAACCTGATCTGGGGTTACACCGGCATCCTCAGCCTCGGCCACGGTGTTTTCTTCGCACTCGGCGGCTATGCGTTCGGGATGTACCTCATGCGCATGATCGGGCGGGAAGGGCAGTACCAGAGCGACCTGCCGGACTTCATGGTATTCCTGGACTGGAAGGCCTACCCTTGGTACTGGTCATTCACTGACCACTTCTGGTATTCGTCTCTGATGGTCGTGTTGGCGCCGGGCTTACTCGCATTCGTATTCGGTTTTTTCGCGTTCCGCTCGCGCATCAAGGGCGTCTACTTCTCCATCATCACCCAGGCGCTGACTTTCGCGTTCATGCTGCTGTTCTTCCGCAACGACACCGGGTTCGGTGGCAACAATGGCTTCACCGACTTCAAGCGCGTCCTCGGCTTCCGGATCGCCCAGGCCGAGACGCGGGCGGCATTGTTCGCGATCACCGGCCTGTATCTCGCCGGAACGATCGTGCTGTCCCGTTCCATCATCCGATCCAAGCTTGGGCGTGTGCTGACCGCAATCCGCGACTCCGAGAGCCGGCTCATGTTCTCGGGTTACAACCCGCTTTGGTATAAGCTATTCATCTGGACGCTGTCGGCGGTGATGTGCGGCGTTGCGGGCGCGCTCTATGTGCCGCAAGTGGGAATCATCAACCCGAGCGAGATGTCCCCGGCTAACTCGATCGAGATCGCCATCTGGGTGGCGGTCGGTGGTCGTGGCACGGTGCTTGGCCCGGTGGTGGGGGCCGCCCTTGTGAACGGGGCCAAGAGCTTCCTCACCCAGTCCTTCCCCGAGTACTGGCTGTTTTTCCTCGGGCTGCTGTTCATCCTGGTGACCCTGTTCCTGCCCAAAGGTGTGGTGGGCATTGCGTCGACGCTGCGGCGAACCACCCTGCCGCGTGGTGCGGGACCGATTCGCGGAGAGGAGGGAAAGACATGAGCCGCCTGCCGAGCCTGGGCGCGGCGGAGGGCTTCGGCGCAACGATTGGACGCGTGGCGCGAGAGGGGGTGGACGTCAGCCACGGCCCGATCCTTTACCTCGAGGATATCACCGTCACCTTCGACGGTTTCAAGGCCCTCAACAAGCTGACCTTGACCGTGGATGCGGGCGAGTTACGTTGCGTGATTGGCCCCAACGGCGCGGGCAAGACCACAATGATGGACGTAATCACGGGCAAGACTCAACCCGACGCCGGCTCCGCGTTCTTCGGACAAACCATCGACCTCACGCGGCTGAGCGAGGCCGAGATCGCACAGGCCGGCATCGGCCGCAAGTTCCAGAAGCCCACCGTGTTCGAGAATCACACCGTGTTCGAAAACCTGGAGCTGGCCATGAAGACTGACAAGCGCGTGTGGGCCAGCGTGCGGGCGCGGTTGACCTCTGAGCAGCTCGACCGCATTGCCCAGACGCTGGACCAAATCCAGCTCACGGGCGAGGCGGACCGGCCGGCGGGCGTGCTGTCCCATGGGCAGAAGCAGTGGCTCGAGATCGGCATGCTGCTCATGCAGGAGCCGAGGCTGCTGCTGCTGGACGAGCCGGTCGCGGGAATGACGGACGAGGAGACCGAGCGCACCGGAGAGCTGTTCACCGCCTTGGCCGGCAAGCATTCGGTGGTCGTCGTCGAGCACGACATGGAGTTTATCGGCCGCATCGCCAACCAAGTCACTGTGCTGCACGAAGGCAGCGTGCTGGCTGAGGGATCAATGGACAAGATCAAAAACGACGAGCGCGTGATCGAGGTCTATCTGGGCCGCTGACCATGCTCACTATCGAAAAACTGAATCAGCACTACGGCAGCAGCCACACTCTGCGAGACGTGAGCTTCGAGGTCCCGAGAGGTCAATGCGTCGGGCTGCTGGGGCGCAACGGTGTGGGCAAGAGCACCCTGCTCAAGTGCCTGATGGGCGTGGTTCCCGTGACCAGCGGCAGCATCAGCATCGACGGGCAGGAGATCACCAACCTGCCGCCGTTCGTGCGCGTGCGGCTGGGGTTGGGTTACGTTCCCCAGGGGCGCGAGATTTTTCCCCGGCTGACGGTGGAAGAAAATCTGCTCATGGGGCTCGCCAGCAAGAGTCACGGCGGACCGTCCGACATCCCGGACGACGTATTCGAGATGTTCCCGGTGCTAAAGCAGATGCTGCGGCGGCGGGGGGGCGACCTCTCAGGCGGCCAGCAGCAGCAGCTCGCGATAGCCAGGGCCCTGGTGATGAAGCCAAAGCTGCTGATCCTGGACGAGCCCACCGAGGGAATTCAGCCGTCCATCATCAAGGAAATCGAGCGGGTGATCCACGCCCTGTCCGGGCGCGGGGATATGGCGATCCTGTTGGTGGAACAATACTTCGAGTTCGCCCGCGAGTTGGCCGACCAGTACGTGATCCTACGCCGCGGCGAGATCGTGAAGCGCGGGCTGAGCGCCGACATGAACGCCGACGAGCTGCGCAGTTACCTTGTGGTATGAACCTGCGTGACCTGCAAGCGGGGCCGGAAGCGGGCGGCTGGCAGGCCAAGTTGGAGCTGGGCTACGACTACGAGGACAGGGCAACGCGCCTCACCAGGCGGCGACACGTCGGGCCGCTCATGGTGCAAAAACCCTTCTACCCCGAGGGCAGGGAGCTTTGCCACTCGGTGCTGCTTCACCCGCCGGGCGGCGTTGCGGGTGGGGATCGCCTCGAGGTAGAGATTAGCGTAAGCGCTGGGGCGCACGCGTTGATCACGACACCCGGTGCGACGAAGTGGTACCGGTCGGCGGGACCGGTCGCAGAGCAGCGGACGACGCTGGCGATCGGCGCCGGCGGAAGCCTCGAGTGGCTGCCGCAGGAGAACATCGTTTTCGATCGCGCCCAGGCGCGGATGAGCACGCGGGTGCAGCTTGAGGAGGGCGCGTGCTACATCGGTTGGGACATCACGCGGCTGGGCCGAACAGCCTGCGGCGAACGCTTTGACGCCGGTGAGCTGTGCAGCCGCACCGAGGTTCTGCGGGCCGGGCGGAGGCTGTGGGGCGACTATGCGCAGATTGAGGGCGGCGCGGCGCTTCTGCGATCTCCGGCCGGCCTCGCGGGACGCCCGGTGATGGGGACATTCCTCGCGGCCGATTCGGCGATCGAGCGCCGGCTCCTGGACGCGGGCCGTACAATCGTGCCGCCCGACGATGCGCAATTCGGCGTGACCGCGCTCCCCGGAGTGCTGGTGGCGCGTTACCTCGGCGATTCCGCCGCCGCGGCGCGTGCGTACTTCGTAGACTTGTGGCGCCTGGTGCGGGCCGCGCTGTTGAAAAGGGATGTATCGTTGCCTCGGATCTGGAACACGTGAGGCGCTGGAAAACAGACGCTGGAAACCGGATACTGGACCAGCCTGACAAACCTCCCTGGGAGTGGCGATGGAGTTGACGCCAAGAGAGAAGGACAAGCTCCTGATTTTCACTGCCGCCTTGTTGGCCGAGAGGCGTAAGGCACGCGGCCTCAAGCTGAATTATCCGGAGGCGGTAGCGTACGTCACGGCAGCGATTCTGGAGGGTGCGCGCGACGGCAAGACCGTAGCCGAACTGATGAGCTTCGGTACTACGCTGCTTGGGCGCAACGACGTGATGGAAGGCGTACCCGAAATGGTTCCCGAGATCCAGGTCGAAGCGACGTTCCCAGACGGGACCAAGCTGGTTACCGTTCACCACCCAATCACGTGACTGCTGTCTCGTAGCCCATAAGGGAGCGAAACGGCGAACCACGAAACGCGAGCCATCAACCCGAACCACCCCTCATGATTCCAGGAGAAATAAAGACGTTGCCTGGCGAGATCGAGCTCAACGCGGGGCGCGAAACGATCACGCTCGAGGTGGCCAACACCGGCGACCGGCCGATCCAGGTGGGCTCGCACTACCATTTCTACGAGACCAACGCTGCACTGCGTTTCGACCGCGAACGCGCGCGCGGCTTCCGGCTCAATATTGCAGCTGGCACGGCGGTGCGCTTCGAGCCAGGTCAGGAGCGCAGTGTTGAGCTGGTCGCCTTCGGCGGCGAGCGCGTGGTCTATGGCTTCCTGGGCAAAGTGATGGGAAAACTCTCATGACGCTCAAGATCCCCCGGTCGGCTTATGCCGAGATGTTCGGGCCGACCACCGGCGACAGGCTCCGGCTGGCGGATACCGACCTGTGGATCGAAGTGGAGAAGGACTGCACGATCTATGGTGAGGAGGTGAAGTTCGGTGGCGGCAAGGTGATCCGGGATGGCATGGGTCAGAGCCAGCGGCGCGCCACCGACGTGGCCGACACCGTGATCACCAACGCGCTGATCGTAGACCACTGGGGCATCGTCAAGGCCGACATCGGCATGAAGCACGGCCGCATCAGCGGCATCGGGAAGGCCGGCAATCCCGATGTACAACCTGGAGTGGACATCGTAATCGGTGCGGCCACAGAGATCATTGCGGGCGAAGGCATGATCGCTACTGCAGGCGGGCTCGACATGCATATCCATTTCATCTGCCCGCAGCAGATCGAGGAGGCGCTCATGTCCGGCGTCACGACGATGGTTGGCGGAGGCACCGGACCCGCTACCGGAACCAACGCCACGACATGCACGCCTGGCCCGTGGCACATCCACCGCATGTTGCAGGCGGCGGAGGCCTTTCCCATGAACCTGGGGTTTCTCGGCAAGGGCAATGCGAGTTTGCGCAATCCGTTGCGCGAGCAGGTCGCAGCGGGCGCGATGGGCCTGAAGCTGCACGAGGACTGGGGAACGACGCCAGCTGCCATCGACAACTGCCTCGCGGTGGCCGACGAGATGGATGTGCAGGTGGCGATCCATACGGACACCCTCAACGAGTCCGGTTTCGTGGAGACGACATTGGCGGCGTTCAAGGGGCGCACCATTCATACCTATCACACGGAGGGTGCAGGCGGCGGCCACGCGCCCGACATCATCCGAGCGTGCGGCGAGCTGAATGTCCTTCCTTCCAGCACCAACCCGACGCGGCCGTATACCGTAAACACTCTGGACGAGCACCTCGATATGCTCATGGTCTGTCATCACCTGGATTCGAGCATTGCGGAGGACGTGGCCTTCGCCGAGTCGCGCATCCGGCGCGAGACGATCGCTGCCGAGGATATCCTGCACGACCTGGGCGCCTTCAGCATGATGTCCTCGGATAGCCAGGCGATGGGGCGCGTAGGCGAAGTGATCATGCGCACGTGGCAGACTGCTCACAAGATGCGTGTGCAGCGCGGTGCATTGCCGCAGGACAAGGCTGGAAACGACAACTTCCGCGTCAAACGTTACATCGCGAAATACACCATCAATCCGGCGCTTACTCATGGGATGGCACACGAAGTAGGGTCGCTTGAACCGGGCAAGCTGGCCGACGTCGTGTTATGGCGGCCGGCCTTCTTTGGCGTCAAGCCGTCGCTCGTCATCAAAGGCGGGATGATCGCTGCCGCGGCGATGGGCGATCCGAATGCGTCGATCCCGACGCCGCAGCCAGTCCACTATCGCCCCATGTTCGGTGCCTTCGACCGGGCCTGCCACGCGACTTCGGTGACATTCGTTTCGGGTGCGGCGCTGGAGCACGCCGTTGGGCAGCATCTCGGCCTGCGTAAGCGTCTGGTCGCAGTGAAGGGCACGCGCCGACTGAACAAGAAGGACCTCCGCTTGAATGACGCGACACCCCGGATCGAGGTGGATCCGGAAACCTATCAGGTGCGCGCGGACGGCGAGTTGCTCACGTGCGAGCCGGCGTCGGTGCTGCCCATGGCGCAGCGCTATTTCCTCTTCTGATGATGGTAATCACCAAGCGCTGCGCGCCACGGCAGAACTGGGATGGCGAGCTCGTGTTGCCGTTCGAGCTGCGCCAGAGAAGCCGCCTGCGAACCACCCTCACGTCGGGCGAAGAGCTGGGGCTGTTCCTGGAGCGCGGCGAGGTCCTGCGCGATGGGGATTTTTTGTTGGCCGAGGACGGACGCGCCATCCGCGTGGTCGCCAAGCAAGAGCGGGTCTTGGACATCGCCTGTAAGGACCCCGAAGCGCTGGTGCGTACTGCGTATCATCTCGGCAACCGTCACGTCCCTGTTCAGGTTGGAGCCGGTTGGCTGCGCATCGCCGACGACCACGTGTTGCGTCAAATGGTGGAGCGATTGGGTGCATCCGTGGTTGCGAGCGAGGCTCCCTTCGAACCCGAGGCCGGGGCGTATGCGCTGGCCCACAGTCACCCGGCTCCCGCGGCCCACGGCGGCATCATCCACGAGTTTGGCGATCGCACCGGCCGTCACTGATCTTATGCCGTCGTCACATGAGGAGGATCTCGCGCTCGTGCGGCTGCTCCGGCTCGCGAGCCCGATCCTGCCGGTTGGCGCGTTCAGCTACTCCCAGGGCCTGGAGACGGCAGTCGACCTCGGCTGGGTGCGCGACGAGGCTTCGGTGCGTGACTGGATCGGCGATGTACTGGCGTATAGCGTCGCCAGTTTCGAAGCGCCCGTCTGGTGCAGGTTATATCGCTCCTGGGAGGACGGTGACGCCGACGCCGTAGCAGCTTGGAACGAGGTCTTCCTGGCTGGAAGGGAGTCCGCGGAGTTTCGCGCGGAGACGGTGCAGATGGGGTACTCGCTCCGAACCCTGTTCCTGGACAGCGGGGAGTTCGACGCTTCGCAGCTCGGCTTGCTACGCGCCGTCCAGGATCCCGCGTTCCCGACTGTTTTCAGCTTCCCTTGCGCGGGATGGCGGATTCCCGAACGGCAGGCGCTGCTCGGCTACCTGTGGGCATGGCTCGAAAACCAGGTCAGCGCGGCTATGAAGACCGTCCCGCTCGGACAGATGTCGGGACAGCGCCTGCTGACAGCGCTGGGCGCCCCGCTTCCGGGACTGGTGGACGCGGCTCTGAAGATGGAAGACGACGAGCTCAGCAACTGCGCGCCGGCGCTGACGATAGCGAGCTTCCGCCACGAGACGCAGTACAGTCGATTGTTCAGATCTTGAAGAATTGAGCAGGCTCTTGTTGCTGTCCTTCTTGGTTGATGAGTCCGAACGTCGGGGAGGCGCCGGTGAACGCGCACGCGCTTAGAGTGGGAATAGGCGGGCCGGTCGGCTCAGGCAAGACCGCGCTCACGCTCGCGCTGTGCTGCGCGATGCGTGACCGCTACGAACTCGCGGTCGTGACTAACGACATTTATACGGAGGAAGACGCGGCGTTCCTCGTCCGTCATGAGGCGTTGCCGCCGGAACGCATCATCGGCGTGGAAACCGGCGGCTGCCCGCATACGGCGATCCGCGAGGATGCATCGATCAACCTGGAAGCCGTGGCTCGGCTTGCCGCCAGATTCCCGAGACTGGATGCCATCTTCGTCGAGAGCGGAGGCGACAATCTGGCAGCGACCTTCAGTCCCGAACTCTCGGACCTGACCCTATATGTGATCGACGTAGCCGCGGGCGACAAGATCCCACGCAAGGGCGGGCCCGGCATAACGAAGTCCGACCTTCTGATCATCAACAAGATCGACCTGGCGCCGATGGTGGGTGCTTCTCTCGAGGTGATGGACCGCGATGCTCGCAAGATGCGTGGCGAACGGCCCTTCGTGTTCACGAATTTGAAGACTGGCCAGGGTTTGGATCAGATCATCGCCTTCGTAGAGACGCGCGGAATGCTCCTACACGAGCCTGAGAAGTGGAGCGCCGCGTGGGAGTCTGGTTGATGGGAATGCAATCTGGTTGTGCAGTCAGTCGGCGTTCTGCACAGGGTCGGTGCAGAAATGTCGCCTCATGACGAGCGGGCGCAGCCGCGCTGCTAGTTGTTTAGCGCGACAACTCCATGAAAACGAGCCGCTAATTATCTTGTTTGCGCGCAGTGGCACGCCAGTTGCAAACACGTTGCTCAGAGGCACGCGATCGCTTGCGATCTCGATGGGCAGCTGAAGACGACGACCGTGCTGCCTTTGGTAGCGAGTGTCTACCTCCGGACAGCGCTGCCAACTGGTGACCGAATTTCCGATGTCTGCCAGGGTTGGCCTGCGGTGACTTCAGCGTCCCGCAGGCCCTTTTTTTTTGCTGCTAGGGGAGATAGTTGAAGCCTTGGTGCCTCTTCTCCCACTCGCGCATGCGCCGCTCCAGATCGGAGATGCTCGCGCTCTGCGCGAGGTACTTCTCCATTTCGCGGGTTTCCGCGTGCTCGATCCAGCTCAGGATAGAGGAAATCAACTTCTTCATTGCCATGCTCCTATCGGTTCACAGATGCCGTGTCGCACCACGCTATCTCAGCAAGCTTTGTACCACAAAATCATACAGGTAAGCATCATTTTAGACTTACGGCGCTGCCGTGCAACATCGGGGCTGTGAGGCTCTATTTCAAGGTCCCAGCGGTGGCTGAAGTGCCTGATCCAG
>Ga0326726_10006763_pt1 | contig 10309 bp, 9 predicted proteins | sample MHFenrmetagenome_2_FD_207603 | JGI IMG/M metagenome (GOLD analysis project Ga0326726, IMG submission 207603) | Lab enriched peat soil microbial communities from Michigan Hollow, Ithaca, NY, United States - MHF15MN | ecosystem: Environmental > Terrestrial > Soil > Wetlands > Peat | place: USA... | reverse complement strand
GTAAGAGGCGTTATATGGCGGGGTCGACGAGACTCGAACTCGCGACCTCCTGCGTGACAGGCAGGCGTTCTAACCAACTGAACTACGACCCCGTTTTGCTCCGTCTTCGCCGCTGACTGCGGCTGTTGCTCTGGTTCAAGAATACTCTCGCACTCACTGGGCGGTACAAGATTCGAACTTGTGACCCCCTGCTTGTAAGGCAGGTGCTCTGAACCAACTGAGCTAACCGCCCTGGACGGTGAACAGATCCAAACCGTCGTCTTCGATGGAAACCGGGCGGCGGGCCAATGCCCACCGGTGCACGGCACACGCGGGCTGGACGATTGCTAAGCGCCGACCTTCGTGTCCGCGACGGGCTTGTCTTTGCCGCGGTACAGGATCGCGACCGGCATGATCACACAATAACCGATGACCAGGAGAAATGGAGCCAGGGTCATCGACCCCTGACTCAAGGTGATGTACCCCAAAATGATAACGAGCAGGCCCGCAACGAAGATGTAGTAGTTCGTCTTCGTGAACGGAAGCCCTTCGCTCTTGGGCGCTGCCGGTTGTCTCTTCCCGGCCGGTCTGGTCTCAGCCTGTGCCATCGTTCAGCCTCGCTAAGAGAACGGAAAAATCGTTGAAAGTCAATAGCAGCATACGGGTCTTGTACCCCTCGTATTCGTATCGGTTGAGGCGAGAATACAGTTGAATGGCCCGGCCCGAGGGGCGGTCGCTCAGGGAGCGGTTTCAGCCTGAATCCACGACAGTCTATGCGCCTGGTCCTTCGTGCAATAGCAGTTCGTGACCCGAATGACCGAGGCCTTCGGAGTGGGAGCGAATAACGGTCAGGGCTCAGCCGCGCAACTCGGCACCTGACTGCAAACCGAGCACCGCTTGCCTGTGACAGGCTAGCCCGACCATCAGGTCTAATTCAACTCCCGCATCAGTTCTCTGACTGCATCGACAATGCCGTAGTGAAGGAGCCTCGCATCGATGTGAGCCTGAGGGTGGAAATAGTCGATCACTTGCCCGCCCCGACCGAGGTCGAACCAGCGAATCCCCCTGCTCGTATGTCGCCACGATGGCTTGCGCTCTTCCCCGAGTACTACTTCGATCGCGTCGGCGGTACCTGTCCCGCAGCAAATTGTCAGATCGGGTTCGAAAATCTCTAGCTGCCTGCGGAGGAAGCCTGCGTCCTTCCGAGCGATCTCCTGGATCGAGCCGATGGGAGTGGAGCCACCACCTGGAGATTTCTTGATGTTCATTACTCCAACCGACGCTAACTGTAATCTTCGTTCATCGTCACTGATCTCAATGAGTTGGCTCACCCAGGGAGTGTCACCGGGGAGATTGCGAATTCCTCTTGTCCAACGCGTCAAGTTGTTGAACGTGGGTCCGTACTTGCCTTTGCGTACGACCTCTGTTATGAGGTCGCTCATTCCACCCCTCGGATCGTTCACTTCTTTCAGGAGATAGAGCAATCGGGGCCGACTCTGCTCGTACAACTTCCAGTCCGCGACCCCGTCACGGCAGAACGACTCGTCATTCTTGCGCCATTCTCCAAACAACTTGTCAAGTTCAGACTCTTTGTTCACGAATGTCTCCTCGGCGAGGAACTGACACAGCTGTTACCCCACGGCATTTCTTGCTCGAGCCCTCGGCCGTATAAGCACAATTAGAATTTCCGATTGACTCTCGATCTGTAACTCAGTGCTTCTCCCGCCTGTCATCACTGCAAGCACTCCAGCTCTTGAGAATCCACTCCCCAATCGACGACTCCGCCAGCAAGGACGCAATCGTGTACCCATCGAGCAACACGAACTGTAGCCCTAGCTCGCGCCGAATTCTCTGAGACTCCGCGTAAGCGTCGTCGGCCAGGTCGCCTAAGACACCGACCACTGCGAACCTCACGCCGTATTCAGACATTCGTTCTGCGATCTTTATGAGGCGGCTTGCAGCCACACGCCTCCCGCGGGAGTGCAACTCGACACTCATGAGCGCGGGCTCTCTTTGGAATTCAAAGTACGTGCCCGATACAATCGCCTCGATATGGTTCCCGTCGTTGAAGAGGACCGTCTCCTCCTTCGCGCGAAACTCGACGCACAACATGTACTGAAGGAAGTCGTGGAGTCCACCCACTGAAGGCCCAAGAGTTCTAAGCCTTGTATGAATCTCGCGCAGCCGGTCCCGCCATTCGATAGGTGCTTCAGATCGCCGTCGAACCCCTCGACTCCGAACGAGCAGCTGAGCTATGTCTCGGCGATACAAGTCATATTCGCTGCATCCTACGGATTGTGACACAGCAACTTGCAGCCGGAACGAGGCAAGCATAGCTGGAATCGGTTCACGTGTGAGCCAGTGCACCCTGCGAAAGTACCTCACACCCTCTCCATTGGACGCCTCGACGTGGTCAACGGCGCTCACAATTCGCCCGACTCGCAGAGCGCGCTCGCCGGGATCGATGACATAGTCGCCAATGTCGGCGGACTTCACGAAGCGCCACAGGGCACTTGTAATCTCCATGGCCAACAGGTCATGCGATGGTGAGTTGGCGATACATCGTGATACTGAGCGAAACACGTGCTCCCACTGAAGGTGCTCCGGGCTTACATGCACTCCTGTCGGTGCTAGCATACTGACGATGCCCGAGCGACGGTCGACGGCCGGTTCCGACTCTGTTTGCCTCCCCAGTATATAGAGCGCCGGAAGGATCTTTTTGGCGGTGCGTGATCTCATCCCCTTTGTCTCAGACAGATGGCGTGAAATTGTGCATTCTTGGCCCCCCTGTTGCACCAGATCCGTGCCTCTGTGCTTCGCACTAGAATTGTATGGCGCGATCTCATTGCACTCAGTCGTCAGATCGCTTCCGGCAAGGAGTTTGCCCTTCTATAGCACAAACCATGCCGAGGATCTCGAATGTACTATCGCGAATTGACTTCGGCTGCCATGTCGGCAGGGCAATGCGACCAGAGTGGGGAGCCAATCGCTGAGGCGGTTCGCCATTACAATCGACGGCGGTTCATACTTGCGCGACGATCGCTCCCGCGAGTAATCCGGCCTCGATTTGATAAATTGGCCCTGGAACTACTTTACCGCTCGATGGCGGCGTGGAGTGGGTCGCTGGTTGTTAGCTATTCCGACCTGGCGGACCTAGTCGCAGGTGGTTGGGTCAAGAGGTGAAGTGCGGTTCCAGCCACTCGCACCAGAGATGCAAGACCAGCGCGTGGACTTCCTGAATCCGTTGGACATCGTCGCTGGGAACGATGACGGCGCAGTCGGCCAGTGGTGCCAAGGCTCCACCACCGCGCCCCAAGAGAGCGACCGTCGGCGCCAACTTCAGGCGCGCGGCTTCGGCGGCGGCCAGCAGATTTCGCGAATTGCCGGATGTGGAGATGAGAAGGACTAGGTCGGAGGGCGAGCACAGTGCCTCGAGCTGCCGCGCAAAGACGCGCTCGAAGCCAAGGTCATTAGACGCCGCCGTGAGAATCGAGGTGTCGGTCGAAAGCGAAGTCGCCGGCAACGGGCGCCGCTTCGACTTGGCATCGAGGCGAACGACCAACTCGGTGACAAAGTGCTGCGCGTCGGCGGCGGAACCACCGTTGCCGCATACATAGATCTGCCCACCACGCTCGAATGTGCCACAAATCAATTCAAAGGCCCGCCAGAGGCGGTCGAACGAGTCACTAATCAATAGCTCGGCGGCGCGTTGGGTCTCACGCACCGCTCCCCGGGCGTGCTCTTGGGCCGATTCACGATTCATGAGTGCAAGATATCGTATTGGGCCGGAAGATTGAAGTTCGAAGGATCAATAGCCGCGCCGACGGGGCGGGGCTTCGGCGTTCGGGTCCACAACATACATTCCCCCGAGGGAATCGACCTCGAGCATTCGGCTGGCACAGCCCGATCCACCGATATACCAACCGGAGACGGTGGCGGTGTCGGCCACTCGCCAGTTGATCGTGTCGACCGATAGAACCTGCGAGAACGGTACCAGTCTCTTGTATCGCTCTGAGGCATTTGGGTGCAGGAATTGCTCCCCCTCATCAGCCACCGCAATCCGAATTCCACGGAGGCTGACAAGACCGCCTGCGATCGACAGCCCGACATACTCGCCGCCGTCGGAACTCTCACCGCGCGAGAAAACAGTGCCGATCGGCTCATCGAGCGCGCTGACCTTGAGGGCCAAAATCACCTGCTCCCATTGCCCGTCCCCGAACGAATTGATGGCGAGCAGGCTGGATGCCGGACACATGGCCGTGCGGGTCACCGCCCGCTGATTCTCATACGATCCGAGCAGATCCCCGTTGCGGGCATAAAGGTCAACGTAGCGACTGTCCTCAGAGGAGATTATGGCTTCGATCTCGGGAGAGTTGGTCCGCCAAGGGGAGACATTATCGGCGCCTCCGGTCGACATCATCCCCGTCGACAGATCGATCACGCAGGAATCGGTCTCATTGGCGCAGATCAAGAGGCTGTCTCCGGCAAAGCGTGGCTCACACGGGCCGCAGGATTCTCGAATCTTCGTTTCGCGTCCGGCGAAATCATAGACTCGAAGCCGGTCACCAACACAGATGAAGAAACTACCCTTCGGCGAGATCAACAGCTTGTCCGGGTTGTCGAGCGTGAATTCCCGCGGAGATTTGGAATGGCAGACGAACCACTGCTCGCCGTCGCGGACAGCGATCGTTCCCCCGTCATCGCTGAATACGACACGCGGAGGAATGGACCGTACATGATCCTCGGCAGCTCCCACTGGACAAGGGATCCAGGTAAAATTCCGGCGGAAAAGCGTCTCGCCTTGCCAATCGCGCAGGACGGCGATGGGCGTGCTGTCACAGATCACGTAACCGATCAAGCTGTCGACGCGCAGGAGCTCGCCGCGGCTGTTACCACCCGCATCGAACAACTCATCTTTGAAGTCGGCAACGACCGCAGCGCGCGTCAGTCTCTCTCGCAACGGCTGAGCGTGCGCCGAGATGCACGCAATCAGGACAATCAATCCGGCACAGAGATGTTTCATCGACTCACACTGAGACTGCCTTGGGGGTGCCGCGAGCGGCGACACAGAATTGCCGCAAGAGTTCGGCGGATCGATCCTGTTCTAATGCCGTGCCCACCACGACGAAATCCGCTCCTGCCATCGATGCCTGCTGACATTGCTCCGCCGTCTTGATGCCGCCCCCGACGAGTAGCGGAATTCTGATGGTGCGACGCACGGCGACGATCAATTCCGCTCCGATGGGATGGCTGGCACCCGAACCAGCCTCCAAATATACCAAGGACTGGCCCATGTATTCGGCGCAGAGCGCATGATCACAGACTTTTGACACGTCGTGTTGCGGCAGAGGTGCGGTGCTGCTTCGCGTAACAACCGAGGTGGTTGTGCCGGTATCGATCAGGAGATAGCCGGTCGGAATCGGCTCGATGCCATACTCACGCACCAGCGGCGCGCCCTTGACCTGCTCGCCGACCAGGTAATCAGGATTGCGGCCGGAGAGAAGCATCAGAAACAGAACCGCATCGACATGCGGCGAAACTTGCGATGCCGAACCGGGAAAGAGAATCAGCGGCAAGGCCGAGCGCGTGCGGATCGATGCGATTGTGCGATCGAAGTCGGGATTGCCGTCCTGCGATGTGCCGACCAGAATCGCGGCGACGCCGAATTCCTCGGCGCGTTGCCAGCGGGGGTCGGGTTTGTGGGAGTCGATCTTATCGGGGTCCAAAAGCCAGAGAAGACGCCGGCCCATGCGGCGCGCTTCGAGGAGACTCGTGAAGACCGGCCCCGTCATTTGGGCACATTGCTTCTCAAGTGGTCGGCCAGCAACTGCTTGAGTTCGTCTTTGCTAAGTGGAGGCATGCTGCCCTGGGCGAAATCCGCGCGCCCCCCGCCACGACCGCCACGTTTCGCGGCAATGTCCTTGAGAAACTTCCCGGCATCCAGAAGGCCGGGCGCACTGGAAGAAACGAGAGTTGCGCCAGCCTGAGTCGTGATATAGGCGACCGTGGGATCGGGCCACTTCTTCACGGAGTCCGCCACGGCTTTGGCTTCGTCGATGGACTCGTACGGCTCTGGCATCAAGACTTGCACACCAAACCCGTCGAGCTTCTCCGCCTGGAGCTGGTTGCTGCCCGCGGCCATCTTCTTGCGGGCCTTCTCCAGCTCTGAGCGTAACGATTTCACATCGGCGAGGATCGCTTCGACGCGTTCGACGACTTTGTCGGGCGACGTCTTCAGCATGTCGGCGGTGCGCCTCACGGCCAGCTCATCGGCGCGCGCCTTCTCGTACGAAGCCTCGCCGGTCGTCGCCTCGATGCGACGCACGCCGGCGGCGACCCCGGTTTCGGAGGCGATTCGAAACAGACCGATCTCGCCGGTCGACTTCACATGCGTCCCACCGCAAAGTTCTTTGGAATAGTCGTCGATCTTGAGGACGCGCACGGTATCGCCATACTTCTCGCCGAATAACGCGGTGACACCCTCAGCGATCGCCTGCTTGTAGTCAGTCACAGACGTTGTCACCCGGAAATTCGCCAAGACCGCGCGATTCACCTCGTCCTCGATCTGCCCGATCTGCTCCTCAGTCAAAGAACCGGCGTGCGAGAAATCGAAGCGCAGCCGGTCGGGGGCCACCAGCGAGCCGGCCTGGAGGGCATGCGGCCCTACATATATATGTAGAGCTTTGTGCAGAAGATGGGTGGCGGTGTGGTTGCGCTGGATGCGGAACCGGCGGCCCGCGTCGACCTTAGCTGTGACGGGCTTGCCGACTGACTTCTTCGGATCTCCCTTGATCGCTTTACCGTGATGGACGATGGCCTTGTCAGCTTTTTCCATCCACTCGACCGCAAACACGAATCCATCCCCGGTAATCTCACCCACGTCGTCAATTTGTCCACCCGACTCCGTGTAGAACGGAGTCTGATCGAGCACCAGCGCACCGCCGTCCTCGGAGACCCAGAGCAGCTTGGCGTCAAGCGTGGTCGCGTCGTAAACGAACTTGGACTCCACATCTATCCCAGTCGCCTTGGACGTGGCTTGATCCTTAAACCCGCCCTGAGCGCGTGAGCGTTCGCGCTGCTCGCTGAGCGCCTTCTCAAACCCGGCGGCGTCGACACTCAATCCCGCCTCGCGGGCAAGCACTTCGGTCAAATCGAGCGGGAAACCAAATGTGTCGTACAGTTTGAAGGCCTCGCTGCCGGGAATGACACCCTTCTTGGCCAGAGCCTTCGCTTCGTCAAAACGCTGCAAGCCGGCGTCGAGGGTCTCCGCGAAGCGCGATTCCTCCGACTCAATCACATGCTTGATGTGATCACGACGAGTCCGCAACTCTGGGTACGCGTCTCCCATCATGTCCACGACAACATCGACGAATCGATGCAAGAACGGACCTTCGTAGCCAAGGTTCTTGCCGAGGCGCGCGGCGCGACGCAGGATACGCCGCAGCACGTACCCCGCCCCCTCATTGCCGGGCATCCCGCCGTCGGCAATCGTGAAAGTCAGCCCACGCAGGTGATCGGCACAGACGCGATGCGGGACTCCCCTATCGCCAGAGGCGTAGGGAACGCCGCTGTCGTCGGCGAGGGCGCGCAGGATCGGTTGGAAGAGATCGGAATCGTAGTTGGTGACCTTCCCTTGCACAATTGCCGCCAGTCGCTCGAAGCCCATCCCGGTGTCAACCGACGGCTTCGGCAGAGAGACGGTCTTGCCATCGGCGCCGCGATTGAATTGCATGAAGACGAGATTCCAGATCTCCAGGTAACGATTGCAGTCGCAATTCACGGTGCACGTTGACTTGCCGCACCCGTGTTCGGGACCGAAGTCGTAGTGAATCTCCGAGCAGGGGCCGCAGGGACCGATGTCTCCCATCGACCAGTAGTTGTCCTTCTCGTCGAAGCGGAGGACACGATCCTTCAGTTCCGGCGCCGTCTTCTTCCACAGCGCTTCGGCTTCGTCGTCGGTGGTGAAGACCGTGGCCCAGAGGCGCGACTTGTCGAGTCCGACCGTCTTGGTGAGAAACTCCCACGCAAACGCAATCGCATCGGCCTTGAAGTAATCGCCGAAGGAGAAATTCCCCAGCATCTCGAAAAACGTGTGATGGCGGGGCGTGACACCTACGTTTTCAAGGTCATTGTGCTTGCCCGAGACTCGAAAGCACTTCTGCGACGAGCAGGCGGTCTTGTACGGGCGCTTTTCCTGCCCGAGAAACACCAGCTTGAACTGGTTCATGCCGGCGTTCGTGAACAGAAGCGACGGGTCATCCTTGATGATCAGGGACGACGACGGCACGATTTGGTGCCCGTGCGCGGCGAAGTAGTCGAGGAACGTTTGACGGATTTCTGCTGACTTCATGGGTCTCCTATCGGCACAAACGAGCCAAGAAGAAACGGATTTCGCGGGGTAGATGCAAGGTGGGGACGGCTGAGGATGCGGTGAGGAGAAGGGGCTCTAGCGCCCCCGGCGGAAGTGGGAATGCGGACAAGGGGCTTTCAGCCCCTTGAGGGCGGCTCCCGAGCCGCCCCTACGACCAATCTGGGAAATCACTGAGCAGCACGGAGCGGATGTCATCGTAGGCGAAGCCGCGCCGGGAAAGAAACGCGAGCAGTCGGAGCTTGAACTTCTCATGCGCTTTCTTGTCGCCCTTGAAGCGTTCGACGCGAAGGGCGATCAGTTCACGAATCGCGTCGCGTTCGTCGCCGGGCTTGTATTTGGCCAGCGCCTCGGCGGCGTCGGTGTCGCCGATCCCCTTCTGCTTCAACTCGAAGGCGAGGGCGGCGCGTCCGCGCGGAGATAGGCGGCGCCTGGTCCCGACCCAGGCGTTGGCGAAACGCGTGTCACTCTGTAGCCCTTCCTTCTCGATTCTCCCCATCACCTCGGCGATAATCGATTCATCGATGCCCTTGCGCTTGAGGGCAGTGTGCAATTCGGCGCGCGACCTTTCGCGTCGCGCCAGAAGCCCAATCGCCGCCTCGCGTGCGGCGATGGTCTGCAATTCGCGCAAGCGAGCGGGATCGAGTTCTTCCCCCTCGGAGACATGGCGATTCTGCACCACCTTCCTGGAGAGTTCGAAGGCGTACTTGCCGTCAATGTAGACGCGGATGCGTCCCTTACGGGCGGGGTGGCTGGTGAGGGCGGTGATGATCATGCTCGCGGAAGGTAGGCAGCCTGAGTTTGTCTCCAAAGCCGAGTGAGAAAGTAGATAGTGGCAGCGGATAGAGCGAGTGAGATCGAGATCGCGAGAGCGTTGGTCAGCCATGTCCCCCATACGGAGTCCAAATGGAAGAACGTCCCTCGATATATCATTGCGCAAACGACCATCGACGGGAGCGCAGACGACGAAACGATTGTCACACTCCTCGCAAGCCAACCCCTGTATAAACCAATCCACCCAATCTCGCTGGGGCGAGAAATGTCGCCTGGGAATCGCGCGAGTTCCCACAAGTGAATGACCAAGTAAAGGTGAATCGCTAAGATCACGAGGGCACCTAACTTCACGATCCCGTAGGAGGGCAGAGATACGCCAAATAACTGGATATTGCCTTCGGACGACGAGGTTTCGGATTGAATGATTGGCTGCAAAGCTGTCAGTTCCTTGTTCCTATAACCCCGAGTCAACTCGGACAATGACTCGAAAGATTCTTCGAATACACCTTCCGGAAAGTCGACCAAGTACCTTCGGTTAAAGAGTTGCTGGGCGGACGTAAGGTATTGGGTCGTGACGGGGCAACAGGGAACGGCGAGCCAACCGACGGTTTGAGGTGTGTGAAACTCACCATAGGCATAGTAGGCCGAATTGCATGGCTCGAAGGCCTCAAGCCTTGTCATCACTCGCCCACGCATCGAGGGGTCAATCATCAACTGTAGCATCCAGCTACTGAGATCTGCCGAAGACATTACTCTCTGTCTCCAGAGTGTCTTCTCGGGCTGCTCTCGTGGCTGATCAGCAATTGGCGCGGAGGTCGACCTTGCTGTGGAAAACACGAAGGAAGGGTCTGGGTCTTGCAACATGACAGCGGCAACACCCGAATCGGCTGGATGGGTGTAAGTTGATTGCATCAGCGGCTGATTCAGTTCGTCCCAGAACACCTCGAAATCGTGAAGGGTTTGAGGACACTTGAAGCGCGCAGCGCCATTGTCTCCAGGAGGCGGTGGGGTCAGCACCCGAGCCGCGAAGGATCCTCTCCCAGGAAGCAAGATCACAGGGAGCACTAACTCGTTAAAGGTCAGCCGAGAATTCCATGAACCGAATGAAACGTCGAACCCAACTAGCGAGTCACTGATCTGAGGTCCCTTATCCTCCGCGAGCTTTCGCCCTTCAGTCTCTAACCAGCG
>Ga0326726_10006760_pt1 | contig 10311 bp, 9 predicted proteins | sample MHFenrmetagenome_2_FD_207603 | JGI IMG/M metagenome (GOLD analysis project Ga0326726, IMG submission 207603) | Lab enriched peat soil microbial communities from Michigan Hollow, Ithaca, NY, United States - MHF15MN | ecosystem: Environmental > Terrestrial > Soil > Wetlands > Peat | place: USA... | reverse complement strand
GTTGTGGCTGCGTGCGGGTCGGGCCCAGCGCAAGCTGACCCTCGATGACGTGGCCCGGGTGACGAAGATCCAGCCGCGCATCCTCGAGAAGCTGGAGACCGGTCAGCTCGAGGGGTTGCCTGCCGAGGTGTTCGTGCGCGGGTTCGTGAAGAGCTTCGCGCGCTGCGTCGGCCTCGACGAGGGTGAAGCGGTCGAGCGTTACGGCGCGTGTGCAGGGGTCGCCATGACGCCGGCCACCACCGCCGCGCGGGCGTTTGTCGAGACCCTGGTCGCCGCCCCGGCTCGCGAGCCGTCGGCCACGCGCGCCGCCGCGGGAACACCGTCGGTCGCACTGCCCGTGGTCGCGCAGCTCGACGACGTCCCGGTCGTCGACGAGATCCCGGTGGTCGTCGCCGATGCACCGACCGCGCCGGCAACCGCGACCGCGATCGAGGTCATCGAAGCGGCTCCCGCCGCGACCGAGGAGATCCCGGCGCCGGCCAAGAAGAAGCGTGCGTCGCGCAAGAAGGCGTCGACCACCGGCGCGCCGACCACTCGGTCGCGCAAGAAGAAGCCGACCGTGGCCCCCGAGTCCGAGCTCCTGGCTGCAGGCTCCCTCGAGCTCGCCGCACAGTCGACCGAGCTGGCCGCACCGTCGGCCGAGCTGGCGGCCGGCTCGCTCGAGCTCGCCGCATCGACCTCGACGACCGAGCTCGCGATCTCCACCGATCACACGACGAGCGAGCCCGAGCTCGCGATGACGTTCGCGTTGCACGCGATCGAGGTGATCGATCAGAGCGCGCCGCTGCCGCTCGACGAGGTTCAGCTGGCGCAGGGCAGCGAGCCGGTGTCGTCGACCGACGCGTCGGTCGACCTGCGGGTGTGGCAGCCCACGATGCCGCCGATCGCGGCCACGCCGACCGTGCCGTGGAAGCGGCCGTCGACGTCGGTCACGTCGACGACGTACACCGCACCGACGCTGGTCATCGACGATGCCGATCCCGATCTCGCCGACCTCGAGCGCGAGGAGCGCGAGGCGGCCGCGAAGGCCGGCCCGCATCGCGTCTCGTTCCTGCCGCCGATCCTCCTCGATCGCGACGACAAGTCCGGTCGCCAGGGTGGCCTGACGCTCGCCGTGATCATTTTGCTCATCGCGGCGACGCTGACGCTCAGCTACCTGATGCGGCGGCCGAGCGTGAGCGGCGACGGCGTGACGATGACCGAGCCGGTCGCCACGTCGACGATTCCGGCGTAAGCATCGGCATGGCCGAAGGCGAGCTCGGCGTCGTGTTGCGCACGACGCCGCTGCGCGAGTCCGATCTGCTGGTCGTGCTGTTCACGTCCACGCACGGTCGCGTCACCGCGGTCGCGCGCGGCGGCCGGAAGTCGCAGCGTCGATTCTCGGGCGCGTTGCAGTTGCTCGTGCTCGGGCGCTACCAGCTCGGACGGCGACCTCGCGGCGAGCTGTGGGGACTCGACGGGGCGGATGTCGTGCGCGAGTGGACGCAGCTGTCGAGCGATGTCGTCGCGGTCGCGCACGCGAGCTACATCGCCGAGCTCGCCGGCGCGCTCGTGCCGCCCGAGGCGCCGGAGCCCCACGTGCTCGAGCTGATCGTGGCGCTGTGGGATTGCCTCGCCGATGGTGGGCCGTCGCCGGCGGTGCTGCGCTCGATCGAGCTCGCGCTGCTCGACGTCTCGGGCCATCGCCCGAGCCTCGATGCGTGCGCGGTCTGCGGTCGCACCGACCTGGCGAACGCGGTGTTCGATCCGAATCGCGGCGGCGCGAACTGTCGGGCGTGCGCCGCGACCAGCCGCGGACCGGGCGTGCGCCCGATCGATGACGGCACGCTCGCGTACCTGCGCGCGGTGTCGGCCGTCGCCGCACCCGCCGATGCACGGCCGTTCGATACCGACCCGGCATTCGAGGCGGCGGATCGCACCGCCGGCCGCGATGCCCTCGTGACCATGGTGCAGGGCCTCGTCGGCAAGCCCCTCAAGTCGCTGGAGTACATCGCGAAGCTCGGGGCAGCGGCGCGCCGGCCGTAGTATCATGGCGGCGATGAGGCATCGCGCGATCGCGATCGTGGGTGGCGCGTTGTTGTGCGCGGGGCTGTGGGCCCGCGCGGGTGCGCAGCCGGCCGGCGACGGCAGCGGCAGCGACATCGAGATGGAGCCCGATCCGGTGGGATCCGGATCTGGCTCGGGATCCGGATCGGCCACCACGCCACCCGACACCACGCAGCCCGACGTGATCACCAAGGATCCGAAGGTCGCGAAGAAGTGGCTCGCGGCCGCGCTGCAGCTCGTCGCGAAGGGCGACTACTTCACGAGCCACGGCAAGCCCGCCGATGCGAAGCCGCAGTACGAGAACGCGGTCATCGCGTTCGGCAAGGCGATCGAAGCCGGCGACGATCCGGCGGTGTATGTCCAGCTCGCGACGATCGAGGACAAGCTCGGCGGGACGCCCGACGCGATCCATCACCTGAAGCTCGCGATCGCGGGGCAGGGCGTGAAGCCCGATGTCGTCAAGAAGGCCCAGGCCAAGCTCGACGAGCTCGCCGCGAAGGTCGGCATGGTGAAGCTCACCATCAACCCCGAGGGCGCCACGGTCACGATCTCCGGCAAGCAATTCGGCGAGTCGCCGCTGGCGGAGCCGCTCGTGTTGATGCCCGGCACGTACACGGCGTCGTTCGCGGCGGCCGGCTACCAGCCGAAGGACGCCGAGATCAAGGTCGAGGCCGGCAGCGAGAGCGAGCGCAAGATCGACCTCGAGCCGATTCCGATCTCGGTCAAGCCGCACGTCATCGAGCCCGAGCCGGAGCCCGAGCCGGTGAAGAAGCCATCGCCGCTGCCGCTCTACGTCGGCATCGGTGCAACCGGCGTGTTCCTGTTGACCGCCACGATCACCGGCATCTCGGCGATCAGCCAGCACAACGCGTTCACCGATCCGACCTTCTCGAACACCGAGCGCAAGGACGCGCAGTCGACCGGTCGCACCATGGAACACGTCACCGACATCTGCCTGGTCGGCATGCTCGGGGCGGCCGCGTTCACGGCCTACTGGTACCAGTTCAAGTACAAGCCCGCGCTGGACGCCCCGCCACCCGGGCCCGAACGCCGCAACGTGCCCAAGGTCGACGTGATTCCGTGGGTCCAACCTGATGGCGGCGGCTTCGTCGTCGCCGGGTCATACTAGAGGTCGTCATGGCAAGCCCCGGCTATCCGCAGATGGGTCAGCAACCGATGATGCAGCACCCGCAGCACCAGCAGCCCTATCCGATGGGCGGCCCGATGGGGATGCAGCCACGGCCGATGCGGCGCGGGACGTCGCGTGCGGTCCCGGTCGTGGTATCGGCCGGGCTCGCGGTCGGCGTGTTCTGCGGGCTGCTGTTCGGGCTCGGCACCGGCACGACCGAGGCGGCGCCCGAGCCCGCGAAGGGCAACAACGTCAAGAGCGGCGGCACCGCCGAGGCCGCCCCGACGCCCACGACACCCACGACACCCACCACAGCCGGCACCACGCCGCCGAGCACCGGATCGGCGATCGCGGGCAACGGCTCCACCAAGAACCCCGCCGCGATCGCGGCCGGCACCGGTTCGCCTACCGTCGCCGCGGGCACGGGCTCTGCCGCCACGACCCCGGCGGCCGCGACCATCAAGCTCACGGTCGAGATCACGCCCGAGGCCGCGGCGTCGGTCGCGAAGATCACGATCGACGGCAAGGAGATCACGGGCAAGACGATCGACCTGCCGATCGACAAGAAGAGCGTCAAGGTCTCGATCACCGCCGCGGGCTTCCACTCGATCGACAAGAAGATCGACCTCGCGGGCCCCGGCGACACCACGATCAAGCAGGAGATGGCGAAGCGCGGGACCGGGACGGCGTCGCCGGGCTTCGGCGGAGCCAGCACCGGCGGCAATCACGTGCCGACCTCGGCACCGAAGCCGCCGAAGAAGCCGCCGAACAGCGGCATCATCGATATCTAGGATGGCCGTGCGCTTGCCAGAGCTTCGGGTCGGCCTGTCACCGGTGTGGGGCGGTGGCTTCCTCGCGATCGCCGTCGTCGATCTGTGGCTCTACTCGACGACTGGCCAGTCGCTCCAGCTCGGCCTCGCCGCCGTCATGGGCCTCGTCGGCATCTCGCACCTGCTCGGCTCGTTGCTCGTGATCCACGGCGACACGATCGAGCTCAAGAATCCGCTCGGCATGACGCTCAAGACGTTCACGATCGAGTCGCCGAGCGATCTCGTGATCGACGGACGCAAGCTGTGGATCCGGATCGGCGACGGCAAGAAGAAGATCAGCGGCCTCATGGCGAACGGCGCCCACTGGAAGCAACTCGCCGACGCGATCGCCGCCGCGAAGCAAGACGCGGCTTAGGGCGAAGCTCACGCGACGTCCTCGTGCGCGTGCACGTCGAGCTCAGGGCGCGCTCGCCGGCATCAGGCCGAGGCGCGACTCGAGCGTGGCGAGGTCGCCGGGGGCCATGCGCTTGACGAGCGTCTTGCGACACGGCTCGCGGAGCTTCTTGTCGACGTAGCACGCGTACCACTCGGCGGTCGCGGCCCACTCGGCGGCGGCGTTGCGAGTGTCGTTGCGCGCGGCCTTGTCGACGAAGCGCGCGTACAGCGCGGCGGTGGTGGGATGGCGGATGGCGGACTTGCGCGTGTCGGCGTGTGGCTCGTGGTCGATCAGGCGCGCGATCGCGTACGCGAACAGCGGGTGCTCGATCGCGTGGCTGCGCGACGTGCGATCGCCGTCGAGCGCCTTGTGGAACGCGGCGACGGTCGCGGTCATCGCGACGGGGCGGGCATCGCCGAGCTTCGGGAACGGCGGCGGGTTGCCGTACGACAGGTTGAAGACCGGCATCCCGACGCGCGAGCCGTGCGGCGGCTTCACGACCTCGACCGGCGCCTTGAGCGCCTTCCAGCGGGTGACGAGGGCGGGGCTCGCGACGAGGGTGTCGGGGAACTCGGTGACGCGCGCGAACACGAGCGAGCCGGGGCGAATGCCGAGCACGTGGACGGTATCGAGCTCGGTGACGGTCGACGCCCATGGGCGCGCGCGGTCGGTGTACGTGGCGACGGCACGATCGCGATCGAGGAGCCGATCGGCCTGGACGTCGATGAAGACGTGGTCGCCCTTCAGGAGCTTGCGCTCGTGGACGAACCGCACGCGGCGCAGGTACACGCCGTTGACGCCGTCGAACATCTCCTCCGCGAGGTCGCGGCGGATCACCCACGACGCGTCGCCGCCGAGGAACGCGGGGATCGAGTACAGCTTGGCGGCCAGCTCGCCGCCGCGGTTGCCGTCGTAGAGCGTGACGGTGACGTCGTCCGGACCGAGCTCGAGCGGCCAGTCGGTATCGCCACCCGGCGACCACAACACGTTGACGTACGACGACGTGTTCGCGACGCGAAGCCGCATGACCTGCGGATCGGGCTCGGTGGGCATACGCGCGATGGTATCAGCCCTTGACGGCGCCGGCGGTCAGCCCGCCGATGATGGAGCGCTGGAGGACGTAGAACGCGGCCATCACCGGGAGCGACGTGACGATGGCGCCCGCGGCGAACAGGCCCCAGTCGGCGGAGAACTGGCCGACGCTCGACTGGATCAGGACCGGCAGCGTGAACTTCGACTCGTCGGTCATGAACGTCGACGCCATGATGAACTCGTTCCACGCGGTCATGAACGAGAACAGCGCGGTGACCGCGATGCCGGGTCGCGCGAGCGGCAGCATGATGCGGCGGAAGATCATCCACTGCGACGCGCCGTCGATGCGCGCGGCCTCTTCGAGCTCGCGCGGCATGGTGTCGAAGTAGCCCTTGAGCGTCCACACGCAGAACGGGATCGCGGTCGTCGAGTACACGAGCACGAGCCCGAGGACCGAGTTCAAGAGGTGGAGCTTGTCGAGCACCACGTACAGCGGCATGATGAGCAAGGTCGCCGGGAACATCTGCACGACGAGGAACGTCTGCAGCCCGGTGGCGCGGCCCGGGAATCGGAACCGCGACAGCGCGTACGCCGCGGTGCACGACAGCGCGACGCCGACGACCGTGGTCGCGAGCGCGGCGACGAGGGAGTTCGCGAGGTGGCGCAAGAACAGGAAGTCGCCGCCGCCGGTCTTGGCGCCGAACAGATCGCGGAAGTGGTCGAGCGTGACGGCGTGCGGCAGCGGCGAGGCCGACAGCGCGAACGCGCGGCCGGGCTCGAACGCCTTCTTGAGCACGAGCATCACCGGGTAGAGGACGATCGACACCAGCACGATCAGCGCGATGTAGGTCGCGAGCCGGGCGGCGGGCCGTGGGGCGCGGTTCATGCCGGCTCCTTCTCGCGCGCCAGCCGCGAGCCGAGGATCGTGAGCAGCCGCAGGATCAGGAAGATCAGCGTCGCGTACGCGGCCGCCATGCCGTACTTGTCGCCGCGCTCGAACGCCCACCGATACGCGTCGGTGACGAGGATGTTCGTCGTGTCGCCGGGCTTGCCGCCCGACACGAGGAAGATCACGTTGAACATGTTGAACGTCCAGATCGAGCCGAGCGCGACCGCGGGGCCCAGCGCGGGGCGCAGGTGCGGCAGCGTGATGTGGCGGAACCGCTGCCACGCGCTCGCGCCGTCGACCGACGCCGCCTCGTAGAGCTCCTTCGGGATGGTCTCGAGCGCGCCGAGCGCGACGACCATCATGAACGGAAATCCGAGCCACGTGTTCGTGATGACGTTCGCCGAGAACGCGGTCGACCACGACGTGAACCACGACACGCCGTCGAGATGCGCCGCGTGGAGCAGCGAGTTCACGGCGCCGTACTCGCCCTGAAACATGCCCTTCCAGATCAGCGCGGTGATGTAGTTCGGGATCGCCCACGGCAGGATGAGCAGCATCCGGAACACGCCCTTGCCGCGGAGCCACGACCGCGACAGCACGAGCGCGAGCGCGACGCCGATCGTGACGTGGAAGAACACGTTGACGCCGGTCCACAGCACGGTGACGCCGAGGACGAACCAGAAGTTGGTGCCGTCGTCGAGCCCGCCCGTGCCGCCGCCCAGGATGTCCCTGAAGTTCTGGAGCCCGACGTACGTCCACGTGCCCTGGTGGTGATCGTAAAACCCGAGCACGATGCCGATGACGAACGGCACCGCGACGAGCACGAACATCGCGACCGCGACCGGCGCGAGGAACCCGAGCGCGACGCGATGGCGCCGCATCCCGCTCGAGAACTGGTCGGTCAGCTCGGCGCGCTGCAGGATCGTCGTGGCGGCCGCGAGCAGGATGATGGCCGTTGCAGCGATCCACGCGTGCCACAGCAGGGCCGGGATCGCGAGCGTGGCGATCCCGGTGAGCGTGCCGGCGCGTGCGGCGGCACGGCCGACGAGCGCACCCGCGGCGGCGAGCAACGCGCCGAGCCCGAGCACGCCGATCATGACGAGCAGCGGGTAGGGCGCCGGCTTCGCGACGTCGGTGACCGCGACGACGATCATCGGGCCGTGGTCGCGCGTGGTCGCGGCGATCGCGCGGCCGGTGCCGTCGTGAAGCATCTCGACGAACGCGCCCTTGTGCTCGCGATCGATGCGCAGCGCGGCGTCGTAGAATAGCTTGTCGAGGTGGCGATCGGCGGCCTCGCCGAGCTGGCGGATGTCGCGGTGGCGCAGGATCGGATGCCGGGTCGAGGACTGGCTCGGACCCACGAGCGCGACGTGGGTCGTGGGCAGCGCTTCCTGACCGCTCGCGACCGCGTGCGCGCTCCGCTGCGCGAGCTCGAGCTGCGCGTCGACCACGTCGCCGTTGCGCACGACGACGAACGCCGCGCTCGCGATCGCGACCGCGAGTAGCGCCGCGACCGCGAAGTCGCGCAGCTGGCGTTGGAGCACGCCGGTCACTTTGGCTCCGTGTAGCTCTTCACCTCGCGCTCGACCGCGAGCAACCGCGGCCCGGGCTCGGCACGCCCGGCGAGGACCTCGCCGAGCGCGGTGCGATACGGCGTCCACACCGCGCGCATCCCGGGGGCCTTCGGCGTCGTCACCACGTGCTCGAGCTGGCGCTCGAACACGACGAGCGCGGCATCCTTGGCGATCGCCGGGTCGTCGAACGCGTGCGGGTTCGCGGGCACCTGGTGCGCGAGCTTCGCGCGCGTGATCGCGGACGCGTCGCTCGACAGGAAGTCCATCACGGCGAACGCGGTGTCCTTGTCGGTCGCGCGGGCGGACATGAGGATGCCCTCGGCACTCGCGAACGGCGCGGCCGGACGGCCGGTCGCGCTGATGATCGGCAGCGTCGTCACCGCCCACGGCACGGAGTACGCGCCGGTATCCTTGTCCTTGGCGATGTCGGCCATGAACCACGGCCCCGACATCACCGTCGCCGCGCGGCCTTCGTTGAACAGCGACGCGATCAGCGGCCCCTCGGCGTCTTTCGGCACCGCGCCCGACGTCACGAGGTCGCGCGCGAACGTCATCGCGGCGGCGGCCTCGGGCGTGGCGATCGACAGGTGGCCGGCGTCGTCCATGATCTTGCCGCCGAAGCCGTGCAGCCACGGCGCGTGGCCGTAGAGGTCGACGTTCGCGTACGCGAGCGCGAAGCCGTTCTTGGCCTTCATCATGGGCACGAGCGCCATGAGGTCGTCGGTCGTGCGCGGTGGCGTCGCGACGAGATCGGTGCGGTAGTACAGCGCGAGCGACTTCACGGTCATCGGCAGGCCGTACAGCGAGTCGTGATACGCCATCGCCGCGAGGCCGTTGTCGGTGAAGCGATCGGCGCGCGCGTCGTCGACCCAGAACTCGATCGGCTCGAGCACGCCGGCATCCGCCCAGTCGCCGATGCGATCCTGCGGGTAGATGAACAGGTCGGGGCCGTTGCCGCGCGGGATCGCCGACGACAGCTTGTCGGCGAACGCGTCGTACGGCACCGCGACGAGCGTCAGCTCCTGATCGGGGTGCGCCGCGTTCCACGCCGCCGCCGTGACCTCGATCGCCGTGCGCTCGTCGCCGTTGTACGCGTGCCACAGCACGATCCCGTGCGGTCCTCCGCACGCGGCGAGACACAGGGCGAGCAGTAGCGCCTTCACGGTTCAGATCCGGACCTCGGTCGCGCCGTCGAACACGTGGATCGCGTGGGGATCGAGCCACACCTGGACGGTGTCGCCGGGGCGCGGCGCCGAGCCGGCATCGGTGCGCACCGTGAGCGGACCTGCCGGCGATTCGAGGTGGAGCACGATCTCGGCGCCCAGCACCTCGCGCATCGCGACCTCGCCCGACAAGGGCACGTCGTCGCCGTGCTTCACGAGCGACAGCCGCTCGGGACGGATCCCGACGACGATCCGATCGACCGCGGTCTGCGCGGGCCGCAGCTCCGGCGCGCGATCGAGCGGGATCTCGAAGCCCGGGCCGCGCGCGGCGGAGCGATCGCCGGCCTGCGTGAGATCGGCCGCGAGGAAGTTCATCGTCGGCGTGCCGAAGAATCCGGCGACGAAGCGATTCGCGGGCCGCTCGTAGATCTCGACCGGCGTCGCGATCTGCTGCACGACGCCGTCCTTCAACACGACGATCTGATCGGCGAGCGTCATCGCCTCGATCTGGTCGTGCGTCACGTACATCGCGGTCGCGTTCGAGTCGCGATGGATGCGCGCGATCTCGCGCCGCATCTCACCGCGCAGCTTCGCGTCGAGGTTCGACAGCGGCTCGTCGAACAGGAACACCTTCGGCTGGCGCACGACGGCACGCCCGATCGCCACGCGCTGGCGCTGGCCACCCGACAGCGCCTTCGGCCGGCGCTCGAGGTAACTCTCGAGCCCGAGCGACAGCGCGGTGGCCTCGACGCGCTTCTTGATCTCGGCCTCGGGCAGGTGCTGGATGCGCAGCCCGAACGCCATGTTCTCGAACACCGTCATGTGCGGGTAGAGCGCGTAGCTCTGGAACACCATCGCGATGTCGCGCTCGGCAGGCGGCAGGTGCGTGACGTCGCGGCCGTCGATCTTGATCGTGCCGGCGGTCGGCTCCTCGAGCCCGGCGACCATGCGCAGGGTGGTCGACTTGCCGCAGCCCGACGGCCCGACGAGCACGACCATCTTCCGGCGCGGGATCACGAGATCGAGCTCGGGGATGACGGGCCGGGTCTGGCCCTCGTACACCTTGCGAATCTTCGTGAGCTCGACGTCACACATCGTACGCGCGCAAGAGCAACGTTCACGCCACCGGTAAGTGCCCGTTAGGGTTGCCCACTCGGGGATCTGACGTCCATTTTGGAAACGTCGCCGCCGTCCACTTTGGCAACCCTCAAAAATCTGAGCACACCGCGCTCGAACTCGGGGATTTCACTCGGGCGCCGCGAGGCATCGATG
>Ga0326726_10006759_pt1 | contig 10311 bp, 7 predicted proteins | sample MHFenrmetagenome_2_FD_207603 | JGI IMG/M metagenome (GOLD analysis project Ga0326726, IMG submission 207603) | Lab enriched peat soil microbial communities from Michigan Hollow, Ithaca, NY, United States - MHF15MN | ecosystem: Environmental > Terrestrial > Soil > Wetlands > Peat | place: USA... | reverse complement strand
AGGACCTGCGGCACATCAACACCAACTCCGACTCGGAAGTGCTGCTCAACGTGCTGGCGCACGAGCTCGAGAAGGCGTCGGTCAAGCTGCGCCTGGAGCCGCAGACCATCTTCCGCGCGGTGGCGAACGTGCATCGCCGCGTGCGCGGCGCCTACGCGGTGATCGCGATGATTGCGGGCTACGGCGTGCTCGCCTTCCGCGACCCGTACGGCATCCGCCCGGCCGTGATCGGCTACAACGAGACCGAACGCGGCACCGAGTACTTGGTGGCCTCGGAGTCGGTGGCCGTCGACGCGCTCGGCTTCAAGCTGCTGCGCGACATTGCGCCGGGCGAGGCGGTATTCATCGACGACGACGGCAACTTCCACAGCCAGCAATGCGCCGAGCACGCCTCGCTCAATCCGTGCATCTTCGAGTACGTTTACCTCGCGCGGCCCGACTCGATCATCGACGGCGCCTCGGTGTACGAGACGCGGCTGGCGATGGGCGAGAAGCTCGCCGACAAGATCCGCCGCCAGTACCGGCACCTGGACATCGACGTGGTGATCCCTATCCCGGACTCGAGCCGGCCGGCCGCGATGCAGCTGGCGCTCGGGCTCGACCTGCCGTACCGCGAGGGCTACATCAAGAACCGTTACATCGGCCGCACCTTCATCATGCCCGGGCAGGCGGTGCGCCGGCGCTCGGTGCGCCAGAAGCTGAACACCATCGGACTGGAGTTCAAGGGCAAGAACGTGCTGCTGGTGGACGACTCCATCGTGCGCGGCACCACCAGCCGCGAGATCGTGCAGATGGCGCGCGAAGCCGGCGCGCGCAAGGTGTACTTCGCCTCGGCGGCGCCGCCAGTGCGCTTCCCCAATGTTTACGGCATCGACATGCCCACGCGCGCCGAGCTGATCGCCGCCCACCGCAGCGAGGACGAGGTCGGCCGCGAGATCGGCGCCGATGCGCTTATCTACCAGGAGCTCGAGGCGCTCAAGGATGCCGTGCGGCAGGTGAACCCGAAGCTGAAGAATTTCGAGACTTCCTGCTTCGACGGCCACTACATCACCGGCGACATCACCAGCGACTACCTGCACGCCATCGAGGTACGGCGCGACGCGGCGCGCGACTCGGGCGACGACGGCGACGTCGCCCAGCTCGACCTCAATCTGGCCACCGCGCCGTGAATTTGGTATAGTGCCGTTCGCGCCGATTTGAGCCACAGCTTGCGGGCGCGTTAAAAATACAGCTAAAGCGTGCCGACGAAACCCGGTCCGCTTGGCCGGGTTTTTGTTTTTCCGGCGCCCGCAGGCAAGGACGAGGACCATGACAGACACGTTCGAGCTTGCGACCCTGAGTGTGCGTGCCGGGCAGCGACGCACCGAGTTCCAGGAACATTCCGAGGCCCTGTTCCTCACGTCGAGCTTCGTGTTCGACAGCGCGGCGCAGGCCGCCGCGCGCTTCACCGGCGCGGAGGAGGGCTTCGTCTATTCGCGCTTCACCAATCCCACGGTATCGATGTTCCAGGACCGGCTCGCCGCCCTCGAGGGTGCCGAGGCCTGCGTCGCCACCGCGACGGGCATGTCGGCGATCCTCGCCATGGCGATGGCGCTGCTCAAGGCGGGCGACCACGTGGTGTGCTCGAGCGCGGTGTTCGGCACGACGGTGACGCTCTTCTCGGGGATCCTTGCGCGCTTCGGTCTGCAGACGACATTCGTGTCACCGACCGACGCGCGCGAATGGGAGAAGGCGCTGCGGCCGAACACGAAGCTGCTCTTCCTCGAGACCCCGTCCAATCCGCTCACCGAGCTCTCCGACATCGGAGCGATCGCCGCGGTCGCACGAAAGGCCGGCGCGTTGCTCGCCGTGGACAACTGTTTCTGCACCCCGGCGCTGCAGCGACCGCTCGCGCTTGGCGCGGACCTGGTGATCCATTCCGCCACCAAGTACCTGGACGGGCAGGGTCGCGTGATGGGCGGCGCGGTGCTCGGCTCCAAGGCTCTCGTCATGGACGGCGTGCAGGGCTTCCTGCGAACCGCGGGGCCCTCGCTCTCGCCGTTCAACGCCTGGGTGATCCTCAAGGGCATGGAGACGCTCGAGCTGCGCATGCTGGCGCAATCTGCCCGAGCGCTGGAGCTTGCACGGTGGCTGGAGCGCCACCCGAAGGTGGCGCGCGTGTTCTATCCGGGCCTCGAGTCCCATCCGCAGCATGCCTTGGCCAAGCGGCAGCAGCGCACTGCCGGCGCCGTGGTGTCCTTCGAGGTGAAGGGAGGGCGCGAGGCGGCCTGGAAGGTGATCGATGCGACACGCCTCATCTCGATCACCGGCAACCTCGGTGACGTGAAGACCACGATCACCCATCCTGCGACCACCACGCATGGCCGCATTTCGCCTGCGGCGCGGGCGGCGGCGGGCATCACCGAGGGGCTGTTGCGCGTGGCGGTCGGCCTTGAGGCCCTCGCCGACCTGCAGGCCGACCTGGCGCGAGGCTTGGTCTAGAAACTGACCAGGCGCGGCCCTGCGTCGTCGAGCGCGAGGTAGCCCCCGCGCTCGTACCAGTCGGGCAGCACCCAGCGCTCGCAGAGGCGCCCGTCGACCTCGAGGGCGTGGCGCGCCGGGCGATGGGTGTGACCGTGCACCAGGCGCGTCAGCCCGTGCATGCGCAGCGCTTCGCGCACCGCGTCCTGGTTCACGTCCATGATCTCGGCGGGCTTGGCGCCGACCACTTCCTTGCTCTTCTCGCGCAGCGCCTGCAGCAGCTTGCGCCGCTCTGGCAGCGACCTGGCGAGGAATCCTGCCTGCCACTCGCGCGAGCGCGCCGTGCGGCGCCAAGCCTGGTAATCCACGTCGTCCGTGCACAGCGTGTCGCCGTGCATCAGCAACGTGCGGGCGCTGCCGATCTTCTCCACGGCGGGGTCCTGCAGCAGCCGCGCGCCGCTCGCCTCGCAGAAGCGTTTGCCGATGAGGAAATCACGGTTGCCGTGCATCAGGCAAACGCCCACCCCCTTGCGCGCGAGCGCAGCGAAACCCTCCGCCACCTCGCGTGCCAGCGGGTCGCCATCGGCGGCGTCGAGCTCCTCGTCGCCGATCCAGTACTCGAACAGGTCGCCGAGCACGTACAGCGCGCTGGCGCGCGCCACCTGCTCGCGCAGGAAGTCGAAGAAGCGCTGGTTGATCGCCGGGCGCTCGCCCGAGAGGTGCAGGTCCGAAATGAACAGCGTGGCGGGCACGCCGCCGGCCTTATTTGCCGACGACGGTCGCCGACTCGATGACGATCGGCTGGCGCGGCACGTCCGTCGGGAACGGACCGCCCGGGCCGGTCGGGACCTTGGCGATTCCCATCACCACGTCGAGCCCGGATGTCACCTTGCCGAACACCGCATATCCCCAGCCGTCCTGCGCCGAGGCGGCATTCAGGAAATCGTTGTTCTTCACGTTGATGAAGAACTGCGCCGACGCGGAGTGGGGCGCGTTGGTGCGCGCCATGGCGATCGTGCCGAGATCGTTCCTCAGACCGTTACGCGCCTCGTTCGGGATCGGGTCGCGGGTCGCCTTCTGCTTGTAGCTGCGGTCGAAGCCCCCACCCTGGATCATGAAGTTGGGGATCACGCGGTGGAATACCGTGCCGTTGTAATGGCCGTCCTTCACGTACTGCAGGAAATTCTCGACGGTCTTCGGCGCCTTGGCGGGGTAGAGCTCGAGCCGGATCGTGCCCACGTTGGTCTTCAGGTCGACCTGCGGGTCCGCGGCCAGCGCGCCGGGGGACGTCGCCGCCGCCGAGAGGATCACCAGGGGTGGCCACAGCCTCGATAGTCTGAAATTCACGCGGAGCCCTCGTAAAGAATGCGCCAGTGGCCGTCTTCCATCTGCCAGTACTGGATCTTGCGCACGGTGTTGGCGAGATTGCTGGAACGATAGTCCTGGGCGAACGTCACCACCACGACATTCGCCTGGTTCGGGTAGCGCAGCATGGACACCCGCGCCAAGCCCACGCGGATCCATGCCTTGCCGGCGTTGACGGCGCGTTTGTGCGCTGCCCAGGCGGCGAGGTCCTGGCTGCCGGAACTGAAGCGCGGCGAATAGTTGCCGAGATAGCGCTCGGTATCACGGCTCTCCCAGTCGAGCCGCCACTGCTCCAGCGCCAGCGCCAGCGAGGCGCGTTCGGCCTGCACGGCGGCGGCATCCGCCCATTCCGCCTCTTCGGCGATGATCACCGGCGTCATGCCGACCTGCATGAAGCGGCCCACCGACAGCAGGTCGGGGTTCGCCAGCACGATGCAGCCGTCGCTCGCGCGTGGCGGGCGGCTATAGGTATCGGGCGGCGTGCCGTGCACCCAGATGCCGTAGCCATTGCGACCCTGGCGCCGGTCCCACTCGTTCGGATAATTGATCGGGTAGGCGCCTGCGCCGTAGAAATCGCTCAGCTTCTGGCGCGGCAGGTTGGCGGTAATGTGATACACGCCGATCGGCGTCTTCTGATCGCCTGCGCGCGTCTTGTCCACGCCGCGCTTGCCGAGCGTGACGTAGTAGTCGGCGACCAAATGCGGGTGGCCGTCAACGTTCTCGAAGACGTACAGTCGCGAGCGGCGCGAGTCCACCAGCAGCGCGTGCTTCTGTCCCGCGTGGAGCTGCAGGATGTTGCGCGGCAGGCGGTCCGACTCGGGACGCTCGCGCAGCGCGCGCAGCCGCACCAGGGCCTCCGCGCGCAGATCGTCCACCATTTCCTGCGGTACGGTCTTCACCACATTGCCGAAGGTCGCGAGCGGCCGCGAGCGTGCCAGCAGTAGGTCGCCGCGAATCAGGTGCGCGAGGCGAAAGTTGGGATGCGCGGCGATCAACGCCTCGACGCGTTCGAGCGCGAGGTTCAGCTGGTTGGCTTCGATGGCGGCGACCACGCCGGAGAGTTGCGGCTCGGGAGAGCCGGCGGCGAGCGCGCCGCAGGGCACGAGGAGGGCGGCAACCGCAGCACGCAGCAGTGCAGCGGCGCGGCTCAATTGCCTACCTTCTCCTGCTGGATCAGCCAGCGGCCGTCTGCCGCCTTCACCAACACGAGCGTCTTAAGGCCGCGCGAGTTAAGCAGGTCGGACTTGTAGTCCTGGCGGAATGTGACGCTGGCGCTCGCGTCGCCCTTGCGGCTGACGCGCGCAGCCTCGATGCTGACCGTGATGCTCTTGGGCGCCTGGAGGCGCTGGCGGCGGGCCTTCTCCCACTGGCTGCGCGGTTCGCCCTTCGGGGTACTGAAATCCTTGGCGTAGAACCCCAGGTAGGCATCCGCGTCCTTGCGCGACCACGCGTCTGCCCAGGCCTTGACGGCAGCGAGGACTTCACGTTCCGCGTCGGCGGCAGCGGGCTCCGCATTGGGCGGTGCCGCGGGCTGCGCAGATGCGGCCATTGCGGAGGCGGGCGTCGCGGGCGTTGCGAGCACGGGTTTCGCAGGCGCGGTCTTCGCAGGCGCCGGCTTGGCGGGCGCGGGCTTCGATTCGGTCGCCGCCACTGTCATGGGCGCTTCGCTGTGCGGGCTGTTGCCCACCAGCTCGCGCACCAGCGCCAGCTTGTTCTGCGCGCCGGCGTTGGAGGAATCGAGCTTTAGCGCCTTGTCGTACGCCTGGCTTGCCAGCTTGGCGTAAACATCGCCCAGATTCTCGTAGGCGGTGGCGTAGCTCGGATGCGTGCGGATGGATTTCTCGAGCGCGGCACGCGCCTTGTCGTACTGCCCTTGAGAGGCGTAGATGACCGCGAGATTGTTGTACGGCTCCGGCAGCTCGGGATAGTCCTCGGTCAGCTTGCGGAATATTTCAATGGCTTCGCCGGTGTTGCCCTGCTCGGTGTAGATCAGTCCCTTGAGGAAACGCGCGTTAGGGTCCCTGGGCTTCGCTGCCAGCAGTTTGTCGACGCGCTCCATCGCCTGCTGGTGCTGACCCGAGCGCAGGAGCTTGCTTGCTTCCGCGAGCTCATCGGCGCGTGCCGCAGTGGATGCGAAGACAAACGCAGCAGCGAGCGCGGCGACACTGAGGCGTGGCATGTCCGAAATCAGCATTGTGTTATAGTTTTCAAGGCCCTACGGAACGTTGCTCATTCTAGACCAAGCACCGCGGCTCCACAACCGAGCTGGCAGGCGCTTGGGGCCCGGTTCCCGGATGCTCAGGATCTACAACACTCTCGCGCGCGACAAGCAGGACTTTGTGCCCATCCGCCCCGGCGAGGCACGCATGTACGTCTGTGGCATGACGGTGTACGACTACTGCCACTTGGGCCACGCGCGGGTCTTGGTGGTCTTCGACATCGTGCAGCGCTGGCTGCGGGCAAGCGGCTACCGCGTGACCTACGTGCGCAACATTACTGACATCGACGACAAGATCATCAAGCGCGCGGCCGAAGGGGGAGAGACGCCCACGGCGTTGAGCGAGCGTTTCATCCGCGCCATGGACGAGGACGCAGCCGCCTTGGGCGTGCAGAAGCCCGATCATGAGCCGCGCGCGACGCAGTACGTGCCGCAGATGCAGGACCTGATCTCGCGCCTCGAAGCGAAGGGACTTGCCTACCGCGCGCCGGGCGGCGACGTGAACTACTCGGTGCGCAAGTTTCCGGGCTACGGGCGGCTTTCGGGCAAGTCGCTCGACGAGTTGCGCGCCGGCGAGCGCATCGAGGTCGACCCCGGCAAGCAGGACCCGCTCGACTTCGTGCTGTGGAAGCGCGCCAAGCCCGGAGAGCCGAAATGGCCATCGCCCTGGGGCGACGGGCGCCCCGGCTGGCACATCGAGTGCTCCGCCATGAGTTGCCGACTCCTCGGCGAGCATTTCGACATCCACGGCGGCGGCCAGGACCTGCAGTTTCCGCATCACGAGAACGAGATCGCGCAGACGGTGGGCGCGACCGGCAAGCCATTCGTCAACTACTGGATGCACAACGGCTTTGTGCGCGTGGACGAAGAGAAGATGTCCAAGTCGCTGGGCAACTTCTTCCTCATCCGCGACATCCTCAAGCGCTACGACGCAGAGGTCGTGCGCTATTTCCTCTTGCGTACGCACTACCGCAGCCCGCTGAACTATTCCGACGCAAACCTCGACGACGCGAAGCAGGCGCTGACGCGGCTGTACACGGCCCTCAAGTCGGCGCGCTCCGGAGCGGTGGATTGGCACGAAGCGCATGCGCAGCGCTTCCAGGAGGCGATGGACGACGACTTCAATACGCCGGAGGCGGTGGCGGAGCTGCATCAGCTCGCCAATGATGCCTTCCGCGGCGACGCTGGCGGGGCGCAGCAATTGCGCGCTCTGGGCGGCGTTCTCGGCTTGCTGCAGCGGGATGCCGAGGCGTTCCTGCAATCGGCGCCGGGCGGCGACCTGTCCGACGTGCAGATCCGCGAACGCATCGAGGCGCGGCTCGCGGCAAGGAAAGCGAAGAACTATCCGGAGGCCGATCGCATCCGCAAGGAGCTGGAGGCAGCGGGCGTGGTCCTCGAGGACGGCCCGCAGGGCACCGCCTGGCGCAGGGCCTAGTGGAGGAGGGCGCCGTCGCGCCCGATGGCGAGCAGCTCGATCCGTGAGCTGCCATGCCGGTCGCCGCGACCGTAGGAGAGGAGATAGCCGCCCGCGTCGTAGGCCGTCATGGTTTCCAGGGCCTGCATGAGCGTGTCCCGCGTCAGCGCGGGGCCGGCGCGCCGCGCGGCCTCGGCAAACACCTTCGCGCCCAGGTAGGCTTCCAGCGCCGCCGCCGAGAAGGGCTTGCCGCCGGTTTCTTTGGCGTAGGCCGCGCGGTAATCCGCCACCAGCGGAAGGGAGATGCGCTCCAATGCCGGCACGACCTGCGAGAGCGCGACTCCGGCGCCTTCTCGGCCCAGCGCGTCGGCCAGCGGCCCCGCTTCGGCCACGGACAGCGCGACGATCTGGGCGCGGCTGCCCGAGCGCTTGAGGGAGCGCACGAGATCAACGGCCTCTCGCACCGGCGCGGCGACCACCACCACGTCGGCGCCCTCCGCGGTTGCGGAGGAATCCACTCGCAGCTTTTTCAACGCGCGGCCGAATGCGTCGCGCCATTCCGCAGGGTCGAGTCCACTGCCGGGCTCGAGCGCGAAGCGCTTCAGGCCGAGCTGCGCGTAGTGCTCGACGACGCGCTCGATCTCCTCGGCCTGGCTCGCGCGCACGGTGACGACGTACCGGTTGGATAGCCGCACCAGCTCCGTACCAGTGAGCGGCGCGAAGAAGGGCACGCGGCTCTGCTGCGCCGCTGCGAGCACTTCGCGTGTCACGCTCGCGCTCGGATAGGCGAGCAGCGCGAAGACCTGCAATTGCTCCGCCAGCCGTTGCGTGTTGGCAAGCGCGCGCGCCGGATCGCCGGCATCATCCAGCGTCGCCAGCTCGATGCGGCGGCCGTGCACGCCGCCCGACTCATTGAGCGTCCTCAGGTAGGCGAGGGCGCCGTTGCGGATTTCCTCGCCCAGCGCCTGCGCCGGGCCCGATTGCGACGCCGACTGGCCGAGCACGATGGTGCGCGCAGAGACTCCTTGCGCGGCGCTTGACGGCGAAACGCCCGCGAGCGCGATGAGAAGCAGAGCGGCGACGTGCCTCATGCCACCGTCCCGCCTTGCTGCACGCTGAATGGTGCAGGAGGCTCCCCTGTACCGGCGCGGCGCGCCATTTCAGCGAACGCGGCCTCGAGCTCGCGTACACGCGCAGCGGTGTCGAACAGCGGCGCGCTCGCCCGGTTCCGCGCGACGCGCTCGCGTACCTGCGCGAGCATCGCCGGTGCACGTGCAAAGGCCGACGCTTTCGCGACGAAATCTCGCGCGTCTGCCGCCACGAGATCCGGGAGCCCGGCGGCCCGCAGAAGGCTTTCCGCGGTGCGCGAGGGGAAAGTGCTCCCCTTGACGCTTAAGAGCGGAACGCCTGCGGCGAGGGCGTCGCAAGCGGTGGTGGTCGCGTTGAACACCAGCGAGTCGAGCTGCAGGTCAGCCAGCCGAAAGCGCGCCAGGTACTCGTCGCGGGGCACACGCGGCACGAGGCGCAGGCGGCCGGGATCGACGCCGCGCGCGTTTGCTTCCCGGTGGACGTTCGCCGGCATGCGCTCGTGGCTTGAATAGAGCCAGAGCAGGCTGCCAGGGACCGCGCGCAGGATCTCCATCCAAAGTGCGAAGCTCGCCGGCTCCACCTTTTCGGCGCGGTGGAAGGCGCTGAACACGAACGCCTCCGCCGGCAGGCCGTACTGCCCTCGCTGCGGCGCCTGCGGCGGCGGCGCGCGGAAGTCATACAGGAAGAACGTCCCCGGCAGGCGCACCGGCGCTTCGCTCCAATGCGCCTCGTCCTGGGGCGGCAATACCACGGGGTCGGCAATCACGTAATCCACGCGCGAGGAACCAAGTGTGGCGGAGAAGCCAAGGTAGCTAGCTTGGACGGGCGCAGGCCTGTGCGCGGTGATGCCGAAGCGCGCACCCGCCGTGTAGCCGCCTGCATCCACCAATACGTCGATGCCGTCGCGCCGGATCTGCTCGGCGGCGGCGCGATCGCTTAGCAGGCGCAGGTCGCGGAAGCGGTGCGCGGCGCGCCGGATGGCGCCGCGCACCGCACTGCCGTCGTCCGCGCCGGTCGAGTAGACGTAGTACTCGAATCGTCGCCGGTCGCCCAGCTCGAGCAGCGGTAGCAGCAAGTAGGCGTTGAGGTGCTCGCGAATATCGGGCGACAGCAGCCCTACGCGGATCGAACGCCGATCGCCGCTTGCCTGGGCGGGCGGCAGCGGCGCGCAGCGCGCCTCGATGCGCGCGGCAATGCCTCGTGCGAGCGCGTGCCGCTGCGCCGAGGTAGTAGGCAGCAGCGCGCAGACGAACGCGAGCGCAGGCTCGCTCGCCGCGGCATTGCTGTTGATGACTCTGTCGAATTCTGCGAGCGTCTCGTCAAGGCCAGTCCAGTCGCACTCGCACAGGGCGAAATAGCGCGTCCACAGGAAGATCGCCTCTGGGAGGAGCTCGGCAGGCTCTTCCGCGCGGCCGGAGAGCTCTGTGCAGAAGCGCGCCACGGCGTTGGTGTCTGCTTGCCGTGCGGCCGCAAAAGCGGTGCGGCTGCCGGCGTAATCCTTGAGCGCGGCGAGCGCGAAGCCGCGCTTGAGCAGGGCAAGTACGTCGCCGGGCTCGCGCTCCAGGACCCGATCGAAGCTCGCCAGTGCGTCGCGGAAGCGGCGAGCAGAGAGGTAGGCTTCGCCAGCGACACGCTGCGCCGATAGGTCATCGGCGAAATCGCTCAACAAGCGCTCTGCCTCGCCCGCTGCTTGCGATGTGCGCTGCGCCTGGGCGAGCAGAAGCACCACGGCGCAGCGCGCCTCCTTCAGCGACGGGTCCAGCCG
>Ga0326726_10006758_pt1 | contig 10312 bp, 10 predicted proteins | sample MHFenrmetagenome_2_FD_207603 | JGI IMG/M metagenome (GOLD analysis project Ga0326726, IMG submission 207603) | Lab enriched peat soil microbial communities from Michigan Hollow, Ithaca, NY, United States - MHF15MN | ecosystem: Environmental > Terrestrial > Soil > Wetlands > Peat | place: USA... | reverse complement strand
GGGTGGAAGATGGGATTCGAACCCACGACTTTCGGAACCACAATCCGACGTTCTAACCAGCTGAACTACATCCACCGTATCAGGGGTGCAAAATAAGCCCAAAATTTCTTATTCGCAAAATTTTAGTTTTATTTTCTGCGATCAGATTCAAATGTTAACTTTAGTGTTCGTAAAAAATGATTCTCTGGCGCAATTTTTCGTTGCGGTTTGATGTTATCAGGGGAATTTTGAATACTTCTTTCAATATTGAGAAAGATAAAACTGATAGATAATATTTCGGGGCTCCAGCTTTTCCAGCTGATGAAGTTCACTGTCTTCCTGATAATCAGCATAGTATTTACTAAAAGCCATCTTACCCGGGCCGAGATAGGTTCATGGGAGATGTTCCTTTTTATTGCCGGTCTGATAACCTTCTTCTGGGTGACCGGAATTATTCAATCACTTCTGCCTCTTTATCACCGGAACAGAACATATCGCAAAATGGGCGATAACGGTGAAGGCAAATCCCCTGAGATTTTCAATGCATTTCTGCTGTTATGTTTTTTCAGCCTGCTTTTTTTTGCTATAGGTCAGGCATTGAAAAACAACTTTTCTGTTTTCAATTTTACAGGGAATGTGCCTTATCTTAATCTTCTCCTTCTTTACATTCTTTTGAGCAGTCCGGTATGTCTTATCGAATATATTTATCTGCTCAATAACAGGTCTTACAGAATATTTCAATATGGTATTTACACATTTTCGCTCCAGCTCATACTTGTTATTGCACCGGTTGTTTTAGGAAAAGACCTGATCTGGTCAGTGTACGGTTTGCTTGCAGTCACTGCAATCAGATGGGTCTGGCTTATAATTCTGCTCAGGAGGTACACAGAGATGAAGATCTCAACCAGGTTCATGAAAGAGCATCTTTACCTGGGCCTGCCGCTAATACTTACTACTCTAATAAGCGGATCGGCGCAGTATACTGACGGTATCATTGTGTCGGCAGTATATCGCGATCCAGGATGGTTTGCATGGTTCAGATATGGTGCAAAAGAATTTCCTCTTGTTCTGATGCTTGCAAACGGTCTCAGCAATGCTATGTTGCCCGAGTTCGCGACAAGATCGCAGATGAAAGAATCACTGGCAAAGATCAAAGCGAAGTCAAGAAGCCTGATGCATATTTGCTTTCCGGCCACCATGATAATTATGCTTTTCGCGAGATGGATATATCCAAGGATGTTCACTCCGGAATACCAGAAGAGTGCGGATATTTTTCTTATCTATTCATTACTTGTTATACCGAGACTTGTTTTTCCCCAGACAGTTATAGTCGGAAGGAAGAAGACACAGATTACCCTGATAGCTGCAGTTCTGGAAATTGCATTTAATATTCCGCTTAGCCTTCTTATGATAAAATGGGGATATAATATCGTCGGTGTCGCATTTGCCACATTTATAGTTTATCTGATCGGAAAGATATTCCTTGTCGGGTATCTATGGATAAAAATGAAAATCAAGCCTTTTGAATATATCCCCCTGAAAATTTATATGCTTTATTCTTCCCTGCTTATTGTACTGTTTGTCCTGATCGACCACAGGATAATCGATATTAAATAAGGGCATCAGGCAAGGCAAGAGAAAAATCTGCCGGTTACCCGACGCCTGACGCCCGATGCCTGACGCCTTTTTTTAAAATTCTATTTATATTTGACATTCAATTTTTTTTGTCATGCAGATCATTGAAGTTAAAACTCCGAAGGATAAAAAGGAATTCACTGACTTCCCAAAGAGGCTATACAGAGGGGATCCGAACTGGGTTTGCATGCTTGATAGAGAGCTCGATGCAACATTTGACCCAAAAAAAAACCTGGCGTTCAGCGGAGGAGAGGCAATCCGCTGGATTTTGAAGGATGAAAACAAAGAAACAATAGGCAGGATTGCTGCTTTTTTCGACAAGGCAAAATCATATGGTTACAGACAGCAAACCGGAGGTATCGGTTTTTTTGAGGTCATCGAGGATATGGACGCTGCATTTACTCTTTTTGACAAAGGTAAAAAATGGCTCGCTTCTCATGGCATGGAGGCTATGGATGGCCCTGTAAACTTCGGGGAAAATGACAGTAACTGGGGACTGCTTGTTGATGGATTTATGCAGCAGGGTTACGGCATGCCATATCATAAAAAGTATTACAGGGATTTTTTTGAAGCCTATGGTTTCAGGAACTATTATGAACAGTATTCATATCACAGGGAAGTTCACGGGAAAGATGGAAAGATAGAGGAATTTCCTCCCAGGATAATGAAGATAGCCGAATGGCTGTCAAACAGGCCCGGATATTCATTTCAGCACTTTGAATTTGCAAAAAGGGATAAGTTTATCAATGATCTTGTTGAGATCTATAATTCGGCATGGGCTGTTTTCAAGATGGATTTCACGCCACTGGCTCCCGAGGTGCTTGACGCTACATTCCGGAAGGCCAAAGCTATTATTGACGAGGATATTATCTGGTTTGCTTATTTCAATGATAAGCCCATAGCTTTTTTTATATTGCTTCCCGACCTGAACCAGATCATAAAGCCCTTTAACGGTAAACTTCATATCTGGAACATGTTAAGATTTATCTGGGCCAAAACGACACATAAAATGACAAGAATGCGTGCAGTTGTCGGAGGGGTTCATCCTGCTCACCAGAACAGCGGTGTTGAATCTGCCATATTTTATAAGCTTTACCATGTATTTATATCCAAACCATGGTATAAAGAACTCGAACTGTCCTGGGTGGGCGATTTTAATCCCAAAATGACAGCAATCTATGAAGCTCTTGGGGCACACAGGGCTAAAACACATATAACCTACAGGTATATGATAAATGATAAGCTTGAATTTATCAGGTACAAGGATGAAATGGCCCGCAAAAATAATCCTGAAACGGTATCTGAAAACGGAAAACAATAATTTTTAATTCTGTTTTGTTTTTACAATAATGTTAATTACTTTTGCAAACCCTAATTAGAGGTTATTATTTAATAATTAAGGAATAAAACAAAAGAGCAATGAAACAGGGTATACATCCGGGTAATTACAGGCTGGTTGTTTTTCAGGACATGTCGAATGGTACTTCATTCCTGACAAAATCAACTGCCCCTTCAAGAGAAAATATTAAATGGGAAGATGGTAATGAATATCCGCTTATCAAGTTGGAGATATCCAATACTTCTCATCCTTTTTATACGGGGAAGATGAAACTTGTCGATACTGCAGGTAGAGTTGACAAATTTATGAACCGTTATAAAGATCACGTTGGAAAGAAGAAATAAATTTAAAAATAAGAGAATGATCCCGGTAAAATAACCGGGATTTTTTTTGCGTTTTTCTTTCCTGATTTTTCTGGCACAATGATTGCATACCCATGAGTCTGGCTCTTAGTGAAAAATATTATGTAAATTTGACCGCATTTGTCAGACTAATGGAAAAAAAATTCAGGAGACCGGTCAGTGAACTTTTGCTTCCCGACATGCTTGACGGAGAGGGAGATATTGTTCCGATTATTGCTGACGGAGAGGATGGTGACCTTGAGGATATTGATGTTCCCGATTCAATACCTATACTTTCGCTGAGGAATACAGTTCTCTTCCCCGGAGTGGTGCTCCCGATTTCAATAGGACGACCCCGGTCGGTGCAGCTTATAAAAGATGCTTACCGGACTGATAAGATTGTTGGTACTGTAGCCCAGAAAGACCCGGACACTGAAAATCCCGCTTTTGAGGAACTTCATAATGTGGGTACTGTCGGCCAGATAGTAAAACTACTTGAAATGCCCGATGGTTCGACAACTGCAATAATCCAGGGTCGTAAAAGAATGGTTCTTAATGAGCTGATCACTGATAATCCTTATTTTATAGCCAGGGTCAGAACCATTCCTGAAATAAAGCCCGAATTTCAGAGCAAGGATTTTGATGCAATTGTAGGATCTCTTAAAGATCTGTCACTCAAGATAATCAAGATCAATCCCAATATCAGCCCCGAAGCTTCATTTGCAGTTAAAAACATTGAGAACAACACATACCTTATTAATTTCATTTGTTCAAACACCGATATAAAAGTACAGGACAAGCAAAAACTTCTCGAAGTAAACAATCTGCGCGACAGGGGTTTTATGCTACTTGAATTTCTTGTACAGGAGATACAGGTTATTGAGCTCAAAAATGAACTTCAGTCAAAGGTAAAAAGTGACCTTGACCAGCAACAGCGAGAATTTCTTCTTCATCAGCAGATGAAGACGATTCAGAATGAGCTGGGAGGCAACCCGCTTGAAAAAGAAATTGAGGAATACAGGAAGAAGGGAGAAACAAAAAAGTGGACAGCAGAGGTTAAAGATACCTTTGAAAAGGAACTTGATAAGCTAAGCCGTCTTAATCCTGCTGCTGCAGAATATTCGGTGCAGGTCAACTATGTCCAGACACTTCTGGATCTTCCATGGGGTTTCTTCACCGAGGACAACCTTGATCTGAATAATGCAAGGAAGGTGCTTGACGATGATCATTTCGGCCTTGACGAAGTTAAGGAAAGAATACTTGAACATCTTGCGGTCCTCAAGCTTAAAGGTGACCTTAAGTCGCCTATTCTCTGCCTTTACGGGCCTCCCGGAGTCGGGAAAACATCACTTGGCAAATCGGTAGCCAAAGCCCTCAACAGGAAATATGTCAGAATGTCACTTGGCGGACTGCATGATGAGGCTGAAATAAGAGGACACAGAAAGACATATATCGGGGCCATGCCAGGACGGATAGTCCAGAACCTCAAAAGAGCCGGTTCATCGAATCCTGTTTTTATTCTTGATGAAATAGACAAGGTGGGACAGGATTTCAGGGGTGATCCCTCATCTGCCCTGCTTGAAGTTCTTGATCCTGAACAAAACAGCACCTTCTTCGATAACTTCCTTGAAATGGAGTACGACCTTTCAAAAGTGCTCTTCATTGCAACGGCAAACACGCTTTCAACTGTCAGTCCTGCATTAAGAGACAGGATGGAGCTTATTGAAATAACAGGTTATCTTGTTGAAGAAAAGCTCGAGATTTCCCGCCAGCATCTGCTTCCTAAACAACTTGAAAATCATGGCGTTAAAGCTGATCAGCTTTCTATCAGAAAAAAAGTGATGGAAATGCTTATCGAAAAATACACAAGGGAATCTGGAGTAAGGGAGCTCGATAAGAAACTGGCAAAAATCGTAAGAGTAACTGCTAAGAATATTGCATCTGAAGCTGATTATGATACCGAGCTTTCCGAAACCGTTCTTACCGAGATCCTCGGACCGCCAAAATTCATTCGTGATATTTACGCCGGGAATGACCAGGCGGGTGTGGTTACGGGTCTTGCCTGGACTCCCGCCGGTGGTGAGATACTTTTCGTCGAAACCAGCCTGAGCAGGGGAACAGGTAAGCTTACCCTTACAGGCAATCTTGGAGAGGTAATGAAGGAATCGGCAGTGATCGCCCTGGAATATCTTAAATCAAATGCTGAATTGCTGGAACTTCCGGATAGTTTCTCGGATAAGTGGAACATCCATATTCACGTTCCTGAGGGTGCAATACCCAAAGACGGACCCTCGGCAGGTATAACAATGGCCGCATCAATTGCTTCGGCCTTCACGCAGAGAAAGGTTAAGAAATACCTTGCAATGACGGGAGAGATTACCCTGAGGGGAAAAGTTCTTCCTGTTGGCGGGATCAAGGAGAAGATTCTTGCCGCAAAAAGGGCAAAAATAAAAGAGATAATTGTGTCGGAAGAGAACAGGAAAGATGTGGAAGATATTAAAGAGATCTATATAAAAGGACTGAAGTTTCACTTTGTGAATACCATTATGGAGGTTCTTGAGCTGTCTCTTCTGAAGCAAAAGGTACAGAATCCCAAAAAAATATCATTTGAATGAAAAAAATTGCTGTTTTCCCAGGCTCTTTTGATCCGTTTACAATCGGACATGAAGGAATTGCATTAAGAGCTCTGAGCCTTTTCGACGAAATCATAATTGCAGTTGGAGCAAATGCCCTCAAGAAAAACTATTATCCGCTCAGCATCAGGAAGGAAATGATAAGCAAGGTTTTTAAAAATGAACCCAGGATCAGAGTCGATCACTATGAAGGACTGACGGTTGACTATTGCAGGAAAAAAGGTGCCCGGTATTTGCTGAGAGGATTAAGAACTGCTGCTGACTTTGAATTTGAAAGAGCGATTGCTCAGATAAACAGAGCTCTTCAACCTGAGGTTGAGTCAATATTTCTTCTCACAATACCAGAACATACCCCTATTAGATCATCTATTATCCGCGATATTATAAAGAGTGGCGGGGATGCATCAAGATTTGTTCCTACTGCTATAAACCTGAACGATTACAAGCGGGAATAGTTTTGTTCAGATTCTAAGGATTGAGCCGTTGATAAGATCCATCAGCGACAACCAGGCACTGCCTTTAATTTTGCTTAATTCATCCGGCGAGAGCCATTCTACCTTTGTTATACCTTCATCGATCTGAGGCTCTGTAATCATTGGGCCTTCATATTCCATCAAAAACCAGTTGGTTTTCTTCAGGTATGAAATACCCTCCCAGCTATAGGTATGATAACTGGGTGGAAGGGATTTTACAATTGAATGACCTGAAATGCCGCACTCCTCATTCACTTCCCGCAATGCACATACCTCAGGTTCCTCACCAGGTTCAATATGGCCTTTGGGAAGATCAAGCTTGCCTTTCTTTTCAATGAAGAGATATTTTCCTGATAAATGCTTTACCAGGCCTCCGGCCGCTCCAACTTCAGTGAAGTAAATCCTGAACATCTTCCAGATATGCTTGATGTTGGGCCCATAAACATTGATTGAGTGAATGGAACTGTCAGTCTGGAATTCAGTTATTAGTTTATAAAGTTCATTTGTTGCGTAAAACTTATGGAATAACGAGTATTTTTGTAACCGGTCAGGCTCTTCGCTGATCATTATGAATCTATTTTCAAAATGAACTTTATACATTTCTGAATGGAAAATAGTGCTAAAAAAATCGCCGAATATCTTCTACAAATTAAAGCAATTAAATTACAACCGTCAAATCCTTTTACGTGGGCATCGGGATGGAAATCACCTATTTATTGTGATAACCGCAAAACCCTTTCATTTCCCCTTGTCAGGTCCTATATCAGAGACTCATTTGCCGAAATAGTCGAATCCTGTTATCCTAAAGCGGAATTGATAGCAGGTGTTGCCACTGGTGCAATTGCACATGGAGCGCTTGTTGCGGAAAAACTTGGATTGCCCTTTATTTATGTGAGGTCGGAAGCAAAGGAGCATGGTCTTGGAAACCAGATCGAGGGTTATTTTGAACCGGACCAGAAAGTTGTTGTCATTGAGGATCTTATTTCGACCGGAGGCAGCAGTCTTGGTGCAGTAAAAGCTCTGAGGGAAGCAGGATGCGATCTTCTGGGCATGGCCGCTATTTTCACATATGAATTTAAAAAGGCTGCAGATGGATTTGCAGCCGCGAAATGTGAACTTCATACACTCAGTAATTACAGTACGCTGATTTCGGCTGCCGTCGGATCGGGTTATATTACCGAAAAGGATGTTGAGACTCTGAAGCAGTGGAGAATTGATCCTTCAGCCTGGGGACTAAATCGTCAACGTTATGCCTGACATATCAAAATTTGAAAGCAGGACAGGAAAGCTGACCTGCACTCCGCCGGAGATATTTGATTTTGTGACTGATATTAGAAACTTCAGACAATTTGTTCCTGCCGGTACTATTGATGACCTTCAAATTGAAAGTGATTCATGCAGTTTTCATGTTTCACCTCTGGGGAAAGTCTACATTAACCTGTCAGAAAAGGAACCTTATAATAAGGTCGTTTATAACGGCAACGTGTTACAGTCAAATGATTTCTCCCTGGTTCTTAATATTGAGGGAAACAACGCCGGCAAGGCAGAAGTGAATCTGAAACTTGCTGCACATTTAAATCCGCTCCTGAAAATAATGGCAGCAAAACCTATTAAAAGATTTCTCGAAAAACTTATAGAGGAAATGGAGAAATTCAGGGGCTGGCAGCCTGCTAAAAAGTAAAAGTTACGGATTGCACTCCTCGTACCTCACGCCCCGTACCACAGACCAAAAATACCTGCTTAGATATCAAAGTCAATCTGCTTAAATGAGAATTCCCTGGTATTCCCAGCTCTTTCCTCAATTTTTACACTGCCTGAATCGGTAACCGATAATATCTTCCCCAGAAAATTTCCATCTTCAGATTTAAATCTGCGCCATATATTTAGCTGATAAAGAGATGAGATATATTCGTTCCTGAGCACATCCCAACTTCCGGAAATAACCTGCTTATAACGCAGGTCCAGGCAGCCGGCGAGCTGTTTCAGGCAATAATAAGGATCAAACTCCTTCCCGGTAAGGATTTTAAGCGAAACAGGATTCGGCAGTTCTTCCTGAAATTCTTCCTGATTAATATTCAGTCCGATGCCGGCTATTGAATTAACAATAGCATTTGAGATTATGGAGTTCTCAATAAGAATGCCTGCTATTTTGTCATCGCCGGCATAAATATCATTGGGCCACTTGATTTTACAGTCAGGTATCAGCTTTTTTAAGAAATCGCATATCCCCAGTGAAATAAATATTGAAATAATGAACTGGTCTTCAGGTCTGACCATAACTGGAAATAAGACTGTACTGAATAATAGATTTTTACCATCTTCACTCTCCCATCTGTTACCCTTTTGTCCTCTGCCGGCTGACTGGTAATTTGTATATATGATTGTACCCTCAGGAACGGATTCAGATTGTATCAAACCGGAAGCACATAAATTGGTTGATGCAATGTTTTTGCAAAAGATAAACCGGGATCCGATTATCATCAACAGAAAGTTTTACTTATTACATGTCAAAATTACCGTTCTTTCAGATGATTAACAGGGTGGCACTGAAATTGTAAATAGAGAATAACAAAGACAAAAATACAGATAAAAGTTCGTACTTTTGCATCTTGATATTAAACTGAAAATTCTTTGATGAAGAAAAGACAGGACGGAACTGAATTACTCCTGGAAGCTATTTTAAAGGGCATATTTGAGAAGAAGGGACAGAATGTTCTTAAAATTGATCTTAGGAATCTTGAAAACAGAATAACTGATTTTTTTATAATCTGCCATGGATCTTCAGTTAACCAGGTTGATTCTCTCTGCGATTCTGTAGAGGATACAGTCAGAAAAGAGGCTGGAGAAAATCCCTTGCATGTCGAGGGGCTCGAAAACTGTTTCTGGGGACTTCTTGATTACGGGAATGTCGTTGTCCATATTTTTCTTGAGGAATACAGGCATTTCTACAGCCTTGAATCGCTTTGGGCTGATGCCAGGATGGAAGCGATGAAAGATAACGCACGTTAAGTCAATTATTTATGGCCGAAAACGATAACAAAAACAAGGGACCGCTAAAGCTCCCTGATAAAAACCTGAAGCCGAAATTCAATTCAAACTGGATTTTTGCCATACTTATTGTCTCCTTCCTTGCCATTAACCTGTTTTACGGGGGCAAATCAATGCCTAAAGTCCAGACACGTGAAATCAAAGAGATGATCACGAGCCGCGATATTGAAAGGATTGTGATTATCAACAAGGAGACTGCTGAAATATATCTCAAGAAAGAGGCACTTGAATCCGGAAGATATCCCGACCTCCCGAAAAACAATAATGGGAAAATGGGATTCGGTGCTCCAAAGGCAAATTATACACATAACATAGGAGATATTGCCACATTTGAGAACTTTCTTCTCGAAGAGCAAAAGAAAGCAGGTTATGCGGATAATGATATTATCTATCCTGAAACCGAAACACGTCCTAACTACATAGGACAGATTCTGGGTTGGACATTGCCCTTCATAATCTTCATATTTTTCTGGATATTTATGATGAAGCGTATGTCAGGCGGCAGCGGTGGAGGCGCTGGAGGTATTTTCAGCGTAGGAAAATCGAAAGCCCAGATCTTCGACAAGGAATCCAATGTGAAGTTAAACTTCAATGATGTTGCCGGACTTGAGGAGGCGAAGACTGAAGTAATGGAGATCGTCGATTTTCTCAAAAATCCCAAGAAATATACCCAGCTTGGAGGCAAAATACCAAAGGGAGCTCTGCTGATTGGACCTCCGGGCACAGGGAAAACACTACTGGCCAAGGCGGTTGCCGGTGAAGCCAATGTCCCTTTCTTTTCAATCTCAGGTTCCGATTTCGTCGAAATGTTTGTAGGTGTGGGAGCCTCAAGGGTAAGGGATCTTTTCAAACAGGCTAAGGAAA
>Ga0326726_10006757_pt1 | contig 10314 bp, 7 predicted proteins | sample MHFenrmetagenome_2_FD_207603 | JGI IMG/M metagenome (GOLD analysis project Ga0326726, IMG submission 207603) | Lab enriched peat soil microbial communities from Michigan Hollow, Ithaca, NY, United States - MHF15MN | ecosystem: Environmental > Terrestrial > Soil > Wetlands > Peat | place: USA... | reverse complement strand
GGCCTGCGCAGGAGCGCCGTGCGTGTGCGGCAGGGGACGTGTCGCGCGCAGGAATGCCATCCGCCGCGCGCGCATCCGCTCGACCGCCACGAGCCACGCAAGTGTGGACTCGGCGCCCTCGTTCAGGTTCGGGCCGAGCGCGGTCAGTCCGTCGCTGCACGCGCCCCTGTCCTCGACCGCGAGTGCGACGCCGAGGTCGTTCGCGCCGCGGAACCAGGCGAACGCCTGTTCCATCACCGCGAGCCAGTGCACATCGGCCGTTGCCCGGTAGGCGGCGTCGGCAGCCTCGAGAACCGACGCGGCATCGATCGGCTGCTGGTCAAAGCGTGCCCGGGGGCCATTGCGACGCCACCAGCCCGCATTGCCGATCAGGCTGAGCGAGCCGGACGGGGCCGTGAGCTGCCGCACGAGCCAGACGAGCGACGTGACGCCACGATCGACCCATGCGGGCCGGCCCGAACCGTGGCCGGCGGCGATGAGCGCACGAGGAAGGGCCGCGTTGTCGTACGTGAGGATCTCCTCCGGCCACGGCCAGTCCGGCCAGCGGGAGGCGCCGGCCGCGAACGCGGCGTCCAGACGGCTCCCGGCCTCGGCCAGCAGGAGCCGCGCTCGCGGAGGCGCCGCGCTCATGCCCGCCTCCAGCGAGGCGGCGCACCCGATGGCCGCATAGGCGAGTGGCCGCAGCGCGGTGAGCTGCATCGCGGCCGGAGCGGCAGCATCGAGCAGCGCGGCAGCGCGCGCCTGGAGGCGCGGGTCCGGTGCGTGGGCGATCGCCTCCCCGAGAGCCTGGATCGCGCGTCCGTGGCTGTCTTCCGAGCCGACTTCCTCGAGCCACGTCCCGTCGTCCGCGCGGAAGTTACGGAAGCGGCCCAGCGCCGGGTTAAACGCTTCCTCGAGGAAGAGCATCGAGCGCTGCGCCGAGGCGCCGACCGCGGCGTCCGGTTGCGTCCCGAGCGTCAGCACGTCGAGGATGAGCGCGCGCGCGACGTCGTCCGTACAGAACCCGTGGCGAGGATCCGGCCGGGACCAGATGGCATGCTGGTAGATGCCGTAGCGGCCGGCAAGCGCGGCCAGATGATCGCGCCGCACGGGCGGGACGACGACGGAGCCCACCGCGATTCCGGCGCGGGCGTGATCGAGCCGCGCAGCAGGCGCGCGGCCGGCAGCCGGCCGGGGTGCCCACACGAACACGCGCCCTTCGTGGGCGAGGCGCGCCTCTTCGAAGAGGGCGCGATAGCGCGGACCGACCGCGGACCAGAGCATGGAGCGCCCATGTGCCCGTGCTCGCCGTCGGGTTGCGTCGAACATCTCGGGTTCGGTGAGAAGGCGCCGGAGGGCAACGCGCATCGCGCCGCGATCGTCGAATGGCACGAGCATGCCTCGGCCGTCCGCGAGCAACTCCTGCGCATGCTCGTAGGGCGTCGAGACGATGGCCTTGCCTGCGACCAGCGCGTACGTGAGCGTCCCCGAGACCGCCTGCTCGGCGTTCGCATACGGCGTGACGAAGATGTCCGCGGCACGTATCCACGATGTGAGCTCGGACACATCGACGTACCGATCGACGAAGCGAATGTGGCCGTCCAGCCCGAGGCGCGCCGCCTGCTCCTGGAGCGAGACGCGGTACGCCTCGCCATTCCTGCGGCGGAGCTCCGGGTGCGTGGCGCCGAGGACGACGTAACAGGCGTCGGGCACCTCGTCGACGAGTCCACGCATGGCATCGAGGACGACCTCGATCCGCTTGCTCGGGCCGATGAGGCCGAACGTGAGGATGACGCGCCTGCCGTCGAGCCCAAGACTCGCCCTAGCTTCCTCGCCGCCATCGAATGGCACGTCCGGGGCTCCGTGCGGGATCACGCGGATCCGTCGCTTCTCCACCCCGTACTGCTGCGCGAGGATCCGGGCCGCCCGGTCGGTCATGACGACGACGCGCACCGACCCGGCACAGACCTCGGCAAGCACGTCGCGCTGGCCCGGAGTCGGCAGGGGCCGCACGGTATGCAGGGTGCTCACGACCGGAACCGGCGAACGCTCGATGAAGTCCAGGACGTGGCTCCCGTCCTCTCCGCCGAAGATCCCGTACTCGTGTTGCAGCGACACGACGCCCGCACCGGAGCGGCCGACGACGTCGGCAGCCTCACGGTAGGCTGCCCGGTCGTCCTGGTCCAGCCGATGGATGACCTCGTCCGGATACCGCAGGCGCTCGCCCGGTGGGTCGATCGCGACGATCGCTACCGACCTCGCCCGGGCTCCGTCAAGCGGGGTGCCGGCGCCGTTGGCCGAGGCAGCCTCGACGCTGGCCGCCACGTCCTGGGTGAACGTCGCGATCCCACACTGGCGCGGAACGTAGGTGCCGAGGAACGCATACGGCGCGGCGTGGGAGATCGGTGGCATGGCAGAACCCCTTCCCGCGGGACGACCGATGCATGCACCCGGGCCGCCCGACGTCGACGTCTCGTCGACTTTGTGTCCTGGGGCCACCATAGCACAGGTCGGGTCCGGGCCCGCCGGACGGGCCGGGCGAGCGTGACGCGCCGCGGCCGCCCGGAGGGGCCCGGCGTCCATCCGCCGTCCTCCGCTGGGCGAGTCGACAGCGCCTCGGGGGTCGCGCCGCGAGGCGCGTGCCCGGGCGCCGTCATGGCGCTGGTCGCGGTTCGTGCCTGCGTCGCGCATGCCCGGAGCGCGAGCCGCTCGGGTGCGGAGCGCCCTCCCCGCCGCGAGGCGATCCCGGGCCGCGAGGCGCGTGCCCGGGCGCCGCCCTGGCGAAGGCAGAGGTTCCGCCCGGCGTGGCGCGTGTCCGCAGTGCGAGCCGCCCGGGTGCGGAGCGCCCTCCCCGCCGCGAGGCGATCCCGGGCCGCGAGGCGCGTGCCCGGGCGCCGTCATTGCGGTAGAAGGGGTTCGCGCCTGCGTGTCCGTCCGCCGCCGAGCCCGCCGGCGGACGGGGGAGCAGAGCGCGCCACTTCGGCGCCGCCGGACCTGCCCGGCCACGCCCCAGGTCCGGGCGCCGAGGACCCTAGTCGGGCGCGATCCCCGCGTCGTCCGCGAGGGCTGCGGCGCGGTCCGTACGCTCCCAGGGCAGGTCCAGATCCGGGCGGCCGAAATGTCCGTACGAGGCCGTCTGCCGGTAGATCGGCGCGCGCAGCGCCAGATCCCGGATGATCGCCGCCGGTCGGAGGTCGAAGTGGCCAAGGATGAGCTCGCGTATCCGGTCGTCGGGGATCCGGCCAGTCCCGAACGTCTCGACCGACACGGAGATCGGGTTGGCGACGCCGATCGCATAGGAGAGCTCGATCTCGAAGCGGTCGGCGAGCGCCGCCGCGACCACATTCTTGGCGACCCAGCGCGCGGCGTACGCGGCGGAGCGGTCCACCTTGGACGGGTCCTTGCCGCTGAACGCGCCGCCCCCATGGCGCGCCATGCCGCCGTACGTGTCGACGATGATCTTCCGGCCCGTCAGCCCGGCGTCCCCCATCGGCCCGCCAATCACGAACCGGCCCGTGGGGTTCACGAGGATGGTCGGGTCATGGCGTCGCAGGGCGCGGGGCACGACCGGGTGCACGACGGCCTCGATGACGTCGTCGCGAAGTCGCTCGGTCGCGATCTCCTCGTCGTGCTGGGCTGCGACCACGACGGTCGGCACCGCAACCGGCACGCCGTCCTCGTACAGCACCGTCACCTGCGTCTTTCCGTCCGGCCGCAGGTACGGCAGCGTGCCATCCCGTCGCACCTCGGCCAGTCGCTGCGCGAGGCGGTGCGCGAGCGAGATCGGCAGCGGCATAAGCTCGGGCGTGTCCCGGCAGGCGAAGCCGAACATCATCCCCTGGTCGCCCGCGCCCTGTTCGTGCCCGTCGCCGTGGCCGCGCGTCTCGAGCGCATCGTCCACGCCGCGGCTGATGTCGGGCGACTGCTCGTGGACGGACACGACGGTGCCGCACGTCCTGAAGTCGAAGCCGTAGCGGGCGTCGGTATAGCCGATCTGGCGGATCGTCTCCCTGACGACGTTCTGGAACTCGACGTACGTGGTCGTCGTGATCTCACCCAGGACGGCCACGAACCCGGTCGTCGTGGCGACCTCACAGGCAACCCGCGCGTCCCGATCGTCCTCGAGGATGGCGTCCAGGATCGCGTCGCTGATCTGGTCGCACATCTTGTCGGGGTGCCCCTCGGTGACGGACTCCGAGGTGAAGAGGTAGTCGCGCGCGGCCGTCCGGTACACCTCGCTATGCCCCGCTTCCCTGCTGGTGCGTGTCTATGTCCCGCTCCTCCACGCCCGCATGTAGGCGACCTGTTCCTCGGTGAGGGTATCGATGCCTACGCCGAGGGCGTGCAGCTTCAGGCGCGCCACCTCGCGGTCGATCGCATCCGGCACGTCGTGGACGGTCCGGTCGAGCTCCGCATGATGCCTGACGACGAACTCGGCGCAGAGTGCCTGGTTCGCGAAGCTCATGTCCATGACCGCGGCCGGGTGCCCCTCGGCAGCCCCGAGGTTCACGAGGCGCCCTTCAACGATGACATGCAGCCGCCGATCCCCGAGGTCGTATTCCTCCACGTCCCGGCGGACCTCGCGGACGCGTCCCGCGGCCAGACGCCGCAGGGCACCGAGCTCGATCTCGGCGTCGAAATGCCCGGCGTTCGCGAGAATGGCGCCGTCGCGCATCGTGCGCAGGTGCTCCTCACGAATGACGTTGAGGTTGCCGGTGGCGGTGATGAAGAGCTCACCCCACCGGGCCGCCTCGGTCATCGGCAGCACCGAGAAGCCGTCCATGAGGGCCTCGATCGCCGGGATCGGGTCGACCTCGGTCACCGCCACGTGGGCACCCATGCCGCGAAACCGTGACGCGAGCCCGCGTCCGACCCAGCCGTAGCCCGCGATCACGACGTGACGCCCGGCGAGCAGCACGTTCGTGGCGCGCAGGATCCCGTCCACGGTGGACTGGCCGGTCCCGTACCGGTTGTCGAAGAGGTGTTTCGTGAGGGCCTCGTTCACGGCGATCACGGGATAACCCAGGGCGCCGTCCGCGGCCATCGCCTTCAGGCGGATCACGCCAGTGGTGGTCTCCTCGGTCCCGCCGAGCAACTCGGGCACCTGGGCCGCGCGCTCCGCGTGCAGGAGCGAAACCAGGTCGCAGCCATCGTCCATCGTGATGTGCGGGCGCGTGTCGGCGATCGCGTTGAGGTGGGCGTAGTACGTGTCGCGGTCCTCGCCGCGCCTGGCATACGTGGCGATCGAGTACTCCGCTACAAGCGCCGCGGCCACGTCGTCCTTCGTCGACAGCGGATTCGACGCCGCGAGCGCGACCGAGGCGCCGCCGGCCACGAGCGTCCGCATGAGGTTCGCGGTCTCGGTCGTGACGTGCAGGCACGCGGCGATCCTGATGCCGTCCAGGGGTCGTTCGCGCTCGAAGCGCTCGCGGATCAGCCGAAGGACGGGCATCTCGCGCTCCGCCCATTCGATCCGCCTGCGCCCCTCGGCGGCCTGGCCCAGGTCGGCGATATCGTAGGCGGGCAATCGGCTGATGGCCATGGCTGATCACGGCTCCTTGCGGGGGAACATGCGGCGCAGTGGCGCCATGATGCCATCCCAGGCTGGGGTGCGCCGATGCACCAGGCGCTCGTCGAAGATGACGTGGTCGCTGTATCCGAGCGAGCGGTACGCGGCGATTGCGGAGGTGTTGTCGGCACGGACGTTCAGCACCACCTGGTCGCACATGCGCAGGAGCTCCTGCGTCACGGCGCTCGTCGTGGTCTTCGCGTAGCCGTGCCCTCGAAAGTCCTGGTGCGTCAGGACGTTGCCGACGACGGCGAGGCGCGCCTCGCGGCTGATCACGTGTGTGCCCGCCGCGGCGACGAGCTGGCCGCGGACGCGTACGCCGTAGTACACGCCCTCCGTGATCGCGTTGGCAGGCAGCCACGAGGTGAACCCGAGGTCATACAGGCGGTTCAGGTCGCCGACCTCCGCGGGCAGCAGGCGCGAGGTGACCCCGGGATGCGGGCGGAACGAGGCACGGTCGACCCACATGCGCACCATCGCCGGCCCGTGATCGACCCGGTACACGCGCTCGACGGCAGGCAGCAGCACGGGCAGGGCGGCGAGGTACGCGACGCGTGGCCGGACCACGTCGCGCAGCAGCGAGACGACACCCTCGGCCTCGCCCATGACGAATACTGGCTGCGGCGCCGGGCCGGCATACTCGAGAGCGAGGGCCACCGGCCGCCGACCGTCGAACGCCATGCCCCAGCGTGTGCGTGCGAACTCGCGGTCGTCCAGATCGCAGATCGCGTACGCCGCGAACAGCCGGTCGTGTTCCAGAAACGTCCGGAGAGCGGATCGATCGGTGACGACCCGCGCCACGGGGCCGCCGTCGCCGCGCGCTCGTGTCCGCGCCAGCGTCACCATGTCAGATCCGGTCGCCGCGCATCACACCGGCTCGTCGTGGGCCGGGTCGAACTCCACGTGGGAGTCAGGGCGGTCCTGACCCGGCGCTGTGTCCGAACCGTCGGGCATGGCCCCAAAAGGAGGCCGTGTCACGCCGGCCTCGGTCACGAAGCCGGTCACGAGGTCCGCGGGCGTGGTGTCGAGCACGGGGTTGTAGCCCAGGCTGGTGACCGGCGTCAGCCGCCGACCGTTGATCATCATGAGCTCGTTCGGGGCCCGCTCATCCGGCTCGATCCCCGCGCCGTCCTGGAGCGAGCTGTCGACGGCAGTGAGTGTCGCGCAGACGTACAGTGGGACGCCGTGCCGGGCGGCGAGGACGGCAAGCGGGTACGTGCCGACGACGCCCGCCACGTCGCCGTTCAACGCGATCCTCTCGGCGCCGACCAGCACCACGTCGACGCGGCCCCGGGTCATGAGCCAGCCGACCGCGCCGTCTGCCACGACGGTGCAGTTGATGCCGGCCTGGTCGAGCTCGTACATGGTGACGCGCGCACCGTGCAGTGAAGGCCGGCCCTCGGCCACCCACGCGTGCACGGTGGCGCCGTCGGCGATCGCCGCGTTCACCACGCCGATCGCCGTGCCGATCGTCCCGCCGGCCAGCGGCCCGACGGGCCCGTGGAGCAGCACTTCGAGCGGGCGTCCGGGCGGCCGCGGGAGGATCGCCGCGCCGGCTCGTCCCATCGCCGCATTGTGGAGCATCGCCTCGTCCGCAACCGCCTCCGCCTCAGCGCGCATGGCGTTTGCGACAACGTCCCCCTCCGCACGCTCGCCCACGGCATCCCACGCCCCGGCCATGCGGTCGAGCGCCGCCTGGACATATCGCGACGCGGGTCGGGATGATCGCAGCGCATTCAGCGTGCCGTGCAGCGTGGCGACCCGGACGAAGGGGGTCGCGGTTCGCGCCTTCTCGGCTGCGATCAGCAGCCCGTACGCGACGATTGGCCCGAGTACCGGCCCTCCCGGCGCGATGCCGTCCCGCACGGCACCGGCCACCTCGGCTCCCGTGTGGCAGACACGCTCGGCAATCCTGTCCGGCAGCTGCGTCTGATCGAGCAGGGACAGCTCCGCGGTCGTGTAGCGATACGGGCTGCGGAAGGTCGCGACCGGCTCCTCGGATCCGGGCGCGGCCACTGCCTCGGCACCGACAAGGGCCGATGGTCCCTGGACGCCGAGCGCGACGAGCTGGCTCGTGGCGTTGGCGGCCCCGCGCTGCAGGGCGTTCGCGGTGCCGACGAGGGCGGCAGCGGCCTGGAACGCCTCGCGGCTGAATGCGCGGAAGAAATGGCGCCGGCCGGGGTCCGCTCCCGACGAATCCACGGCGGGCCCGTCCGGCGCGGCGGCGGGCATCGACGATCCGGCCGACCCGACAGGGTCGCTGGACGCAGGGCCGGTCGCCTCGGACGGGCCCGTCGCTGAACCGGTACGGTCGGGCTCGTCGGGGCGCGGCTCGCTCACGACGGGACGCCTCGACGGCTCAGTACTGGATGATGCTGTGGACGTCGTAGCCGCGCAGGCGCTCGCGTCCCTTCAGGAACTTCAACTCGACGAGGAAGGCAAGCGAGAGGACCTCCCCGCCGAGGCCGCGGACGAGTTCGATCGTGCCGTTCACGGTGCCGCCCGTGGCGAGCAGGTCATCCACGATGAGCACCTGTTGCCCGGAGGTGATCGCGTCCCTGTGCACCTCGAGCGTGTTCGTCCCGTACTCGAGGGCGTACTCCACGCTCGCCGTCTCGGACGGGAGCTTGCCGAGCTTGCGGACCGGCACGAAGCCGGCGCCGAGCTGGTAGGCCATCGGCGCGCTGAAGATGAAGCCACGCGACTCCATGCCGACGACCACGTCGACGCGCCGCCCGACATACGGGGCGGTCAGCAGGTCGATCGACTCGCGGAACGCCGCCGGGTCTTTCAGCAGCGTCGTTATGTCGTAGAAGAGGATGCCTGGCTTCGGGAAGTCGGGGATCTCCCGGATCCTCGCGCGGAGGTCGTCAGCGGACACAGGGTGTGTCTCCCTCGCCTCTTCAGGGTCGTCGAGCTGGACGCGCCCAGTCTACCGCAGCACGCTCGTGCCACCGGGACCTGACCGCGTTGGGGGAGCGGCATCCGACGCCGGGACCGCCGTCTCGACGGGTGGCGGGCGCGGGCCGGCACGACGCGCGCCTGGCACGACGCGCCGGCGGGCCACCGACACGCCGCGCCGGTCACGGGTCAGCCAGCGCACGCGGACGCACGCCTTCGGGTACGCTCCCGGCCATGCAGACGATCGACCTGACCGTGCGGAACCCGAGCGGCATCCACCTCCGGCCCGGTGGCGAATTCGTGCGAACGGCAGGACGGTTCAAGGCGGCGATCACGGTGCAGGATCTCGATCGTGGGTCGGCGCCGATCAACGCCAAGTCCGTCATCCTCGTGCTCGGTTCAGGCATGGTGCAGGGCCACCGCATCCGCATCTCCGCCGACGGCCCCGACGAGGCCGATGCGATCGCCGCGCTCGAGGCAGCCGTGAACGCCGGACTGGGCGAGGCCATCCCCGACTGATCGGCTCCTCTCAGCGCGTCACAGGCGGGTCACCGACCCGGCGCTCGGTACCTCGCAGGAGGCGCCCGATGTTGTCGTGGTGGAAGAGCCAGATGAGCAGCGGCCCGGCGACGGCATAGCCGAGCCACGCGCCGGACAGGTGCGCAGCCACGAACAGGGCGGCCATGACAAGGCCGCCGGCGGCCGACGCCGAGAGCGACGCGAGCGACGAGTACCGGCTCACGAGCAGCACCAGGGCGAAGACCGGGATGATCGCCAGCGCGACCAGGGGCTGGAGGACGATGAGTCCGCCGAAGGCCGCCGAGACGCCGCGCCCGCCCTCGAACCGGATGAACGGAGAGCGGCTGTGCCCGACGACCGCCGCAAGCGCGGCGAGGATCTCCACCTCGACGCCCGCACCGAGGACGCGGGCAAGGAGCACCGCGACCACTCCCTTCGCGACGTCCAGGAGGCCGGACAGGATCGCGAGGCGCGGCCCGAGCGCACGCATGACGTTTGCGCCGCCAGTCCTGCCGCTGCCGATGGTGCGCGGATCCGGACCTCCCGCCACCCGCGCGACGATGACGCCCCACGGGATTCCGCCGATCAGGTACCCGGCACACACGATCGCGACGGCGAGCAGGACCTCTCCGGGGTTCATGGGCGGCCAGTATAGGTCGGCGCTCAGGGACGTCAGGTGGCGGCCGTCGCCGGGGCGTCCAGCTCATCGAGCAGCCTGTCCGGCCGGCGGCGGAACCATGCACGCCGGCTGGCGTCCGACGCGGCCTGGTCGACGAGATCGGCGAGCCGCGCATTCACGGGTGCCGTCGTACCCAGGTCACGGGCCGCGGCCGCTACGGCGCCGTTGAGCCAGGCCGCCTCGGTGGGCACCGTGCCGGCTCGCACGGCGATGCGCAGCGAAGGCATCTTGCCACCACGTGCGCCTCCCTGCGCCATCGCCAGGATGGGTCGCCCGATGCGAGCCGGCAGCGCGAACCCCCGCAGGAGCAGCGGGACGTCCGCGCCCGGCAGCGCGAGCGGTCGCAGCCCGAGGCGCCGCATGACCTCGACCGCCTCCCGGAACTGGCGGCGCTCGATCGAGAACAGGCGGCCGTCCGCGTAGACGGCAGCCGGATCCATGTCCAGGATGGCGCTCGTGGCGTTTCCGGTCAGGTTCGCCATGAGCTTCGACCACTTCATCGCGCGGGAGTCGGGCAGCGCCACCGCCGGCAATCCGGCCGACGCGAAACCCCGGCGCAGCTCGTCGAGGACCTGCCCCACGTCACCGGACACCGCCGCCAGGCCGATGCCGCCGCGTCGGAGCCAGCGGACCGAACCGTCGGGTCCGAGCTCGACCGACGCCGTGA
>Ga0326726_10006756_pt1 | contig 10315 bp, 8 predicted proteins | sample MHFenrmetagenome_2_FD_207603 | JGI IMG/M metagenome (GOLD analysis project Ga0326726, IMG submission 207603) | Lab enriched peat soil microbial communities from Michigan Hollow, Ithaca, NY, United States - MHF15MN | ecosystem: Environmental > Terrestrial > Soil > Wetlands > Peat | place: USA... | reverse complement strand
TCCCGTACTTCGAGCGCAGCGCGAGCACCGTCTTCACGCCCTCCAGGTCGATCTTGGCCTTCTTCTGGAAGCCGTCGACCGGATTCAACAGGATTCCGTAGGCGACGAGCGCCGACTGCGGCGTCGCACTCGGCAGGTTCTTGAGGAGAATCGCGATCGCCTCGTCGCGGTTGGAGGGATCGTAGAGCCAGTCGACCGCGTCGCTGAAGGCGCGGATATAGCCGACCACGGCGTCGCTGTTCTGCTCGGCCCAGCTCTTGCGCGCGCCGCCGACCAGGCCCTGATAGCGCCCGAGCACGTCGGTCGCGTTGGCGAGCCGGTGAAACCCCTTTTCCTCCGCCTGCACTTCGAAAGGCGACAGCAGCAGCGTGCCGGAATGCTTCTTTTCCATGAGCGCCTGGAAGCGCTGCAGCACGCCGCCCGCGGTCACGACCTTGTAGTCCTTGCCCATGCGCATCTTGTTGCGCTCCAGGATTTCGAACAGGACGAAGGCGTAGCCCGTGGTGAGCGCATCCACCGACAGCGTTTTGCCGCGCAGCTGGCGATAGTTATTCACCTCGGGCACGGTCACGAGGCGCAGGAAACCGTTGTCTCCGCCCATGAAGGCGAACAGGTCGGGGCCTTGCTTGGGCACCTCGCCCTGCCCCTCGCGGTAGGCGATCAGGTTGTCGATCGCCGTCATCGCGATGTCGAACTTGCCGTCGATGAGATTGGTGAGCTGGAACACCGAGCTCGGCGTCGGCGTGATTTTCACCTCGATGCCGTTCTTCTCGAAGAGGCCCTTCGTCTGCGCCACCCAGATCGGCCAGTTGAACCCGCCCGGGAAGACGATCAGGTTGACGGTCTTGAGCGGCGGAGCCGGGGGCGGCGCGACCGACCCCTTCGGCGAAACCGGCGCGCGCGGCGCAGACGGATTCCCCGCGCACGACACGAGAACGACACCCAACGCCAGCAGTATCACAAGACTTTTCAGACGGTGCATGAGTCCTCCTTTCAAGGCCGGCCTACTCCGGATCGTTCGCGGTCAGATGATCCCACATACGCTCGGCGATGCGCCCCTGCCAGGTCGCTCTGGCTTTGGCCTGCTCCTCGGACATGCGCGGCGCCTTGTCGGCGAGTCCCGCGTACAGCGCGGCGAGCTCCACCCGCGCCGCGTCCTCGAGAAAGACCGCGAGCGCCACCGCCTGCTGCGGGGTCTCGGCGCCGGTCACGGCGCCGTTCACGCTCACGACGACCGCAGGCGCATTGCTCATGGTCTCGGCCACGCCGACCGCGGCCGGGTCGTTGCGGATCAGCCCCGGGTCGGGCCAGAGCGGCACCTGTGGATAGAAGTGCGCGCCCTGCCCATGCCGCGCCCTGGGCGTGAGACCGAGCGCAGCCAACGTCACCACGTTGGGCGAGATGAAGCGGCAGATCGCCTTGATCTCGCCGCGGCGCTTGTAGATCTGCTGGTGCATCCTGACTTCGCCGAGGACGCCCTCGGGCAGCGGGCCCTCAGTCGACACCACGGTGCCGGGTTCTCCGGGCTCGATCATGCCCATGGGCTTGGACGCGCACACGAGGAACGACTTTCCGTCCAGGCGAGCGCTGCAATGGCCGAAAGCGGTGACCAGGCCGGCGCGGGCGAGCGCCCGCGCCATTTTGCGCACAATGATCTGCTGCTGCTCCATCTTCGGCGGAAGAGCGGACTCCAGGCTTGCGATTCAGGCCACGGTCTTCAGCGGCGGCTTTTTTTCCTTCTGGTCCGCGCGAAACTCCGGAATGTCCGGCCGCGAACCCCACATGCAGAACGATTCGGGCGCGAACGGGAATTGCCGCGGGCGGTAGCTCGCTTCCTCCTCAGGCAGGATGTGCTTCACCCCGACCGAGTACTCGTACACCATCTGGTCCGGGCCCTCGAAGTAGAGGAAGCACGCCGACGAGGACGGGTGCCGGCCGGGACCGAACACGATCTTCACGCCTTTCTCGCGCAGGAAATAGTACGAGCGCATCACGTCGTCGAAGTCCTCGACCTGGTGGTTGATGTGCTGCACGCCGGGATGCGGCGACGGAAACAGAGCGAGCGTGTGATGGATGGTGTTCACGCGCAGGAGCGGCGCGTCGCCGATCCAGTCCGACACGCGGGCGCTCAGCAGCCGCGTCCAGAACGCCTCGTCGCGCGGCGCGTTCGAGGTGCGCAGGCCGATGTGGCTGAAATGCGTGATCCCGGCGTCGCGCGAAGGAAAGTAGCGCTGCCCGCTGTGAAAGGGGCGCACGACGATCTCGATCCTGTTCCCGGTCGGGTCCTTGAAGGTGAGGAACTGCTGCACGCGGCGCAGCTCGCATTCGTCCTTCGTGCCGAAGCGCACCGGATGGCCGGCCTTCTCTATCTCGGCGCCCGCCCGGTCGAAGTCGTCGCGGCTCTTTAGATCGAAGCCGATGACATGGTCCGACGGATCACCCTCGAAATAGACCAGCGTGTGGTCGCGAGTGTCGCCGCGCACCGAAGCCTTGTCGCTCCGGAAGTAGGCGGCCTTGCCTTCCCGGGCCACGAGCTGCAGGCCGACGATCTTCGTGGCGAACTCGATCGCCGCCTCGAGGTTCGGCGTGCCGATGCGGAGATAGCGGATGTCGTGGAGGTTGACCATGGCCCTCTATGTCATCCCGAGCGCAGCGAGGGATCTCGCCACGGGAGATCCTTCGTCGCAGCAAAGCTGCTCCTCAGGATGACGAAATGTGCTTGCGCTCATTTCGTCACTTCATGATCGGCATGCCAAAATTGGCGGCGGGCTTGACGCCCTCGCGCCAGCGTGAGGTCACGGTCTTGATGCGGGTGTAGAAGCGCACGCCTTCGGGGCCGTGCTGGTTCATGTCGCCGAAGATCGAGTGCTTCCAGCCGCCGAACGAATGGAACGACAGCGGCACCGGGATCGGCACGTTGATGCCGACCATGCCGCAGTTCACCTTGTGCGTGAAGTTGCGCGCGACGTCTCCGTTCCGGGTGAAGATGGCCACGCCGTTGCCGTATTCGTGGTCGGAAGGCAGCCCGAGCGCTTCCTCGAAGTTCTTGGCGCGCACGACCGAGAGCACCGGGCCGAAGATCTCCTCCTTGTAGATACGCATTTCGGGTCTGACCTTGTCGAAGAGCGAGCCTCCGAGGAAGAACCCGTTCGGCTGCTCGGCCGACTTGAAGTCGCGGCCGTCCACGACGAGGCTAGCGCCTTCTTTCACGCCGAGATCGACGTAACCCTTTACCTTGTCGCGGTGCTCGCGCGTCACCAGCGGCCCCATCTCGGAGGCGCTGTCAGTCGACGGTCCGACCTTGAGCTTCCTGAGTCGGGGAACCACCGCCTCGATGAGCTCGTTCGCGGTGCGGTCGGTCACGGGCACCGCGACCGAGATCGCCATGCAGCGCTCGCCCGCCGACCCGTAGGCCGCGCCCATCAGCGCGTCCGCTGCGACCTCGATGTCGGCGTCGGGCATCACCACCATGTGATTCTTCGCGCCGCCAAGCGCCTGCACGCGCTTGCCGTTCACTGAACCGGTGGCGAACACGTATTTCGCGATCGGCGTCGAGCCGACGAAGCTCACCGCGGCGACTCCTGGATCGGTGAGCAGCGTGTCGACCGCCTCCTTGTCGCCGTTCACGACGTTGAGCACCCCGGGAGGCGCGCCGGCTTCGAGCATCAGCTCCGCCAGGCGCAGGCCGCAGGAAGGGTCCTTCTCCGAAGGCTTGAGGATGAAGGTGTTGCCGCAGGCGATCGCAACCGGGAACATCCACATCGGCACCATCGCCGGGAAATTGAACGGAGTGATCCCCGCGCATACACCGATCGGCTGGCGGATCGAATACAGATCGATCCCGGTTGCGACGTTATCCGAGAACTCGCCCTTCATGAGGTGCGGGATGCCACAGGCGAACTCGACCACCTCGAGGCCTCGCTGCACCGAGCCCTTGGCGTCCGAGAGCACCTTGCCGTGCTCGGAGGCGACGATGAGCGCGAGCTCGTCGATGTTCTTCTCGACCAACTCCTTGAAGCGAAACATGACCCTCGCCCGCGTGACGGGCGAGGTCTCGGACCATCCAGCGAAGGCCCCCTTCGCATTGGCTATCACGCGCTCGACTTCGGCCTTCGAGGCGAGCGGCGCCCTGGCAGCCAGCGCACCGGTCGTGGGATTGAAGACGTCACCGAAGCGGCCGCTCTCCCCCCGGACGTGCTTGCCGCCGACGAAATGGGTGAGCTCGCGAACCTTCGCGAGTGTTGCGTCACGGGTATTCATGGAGATTCTCTCGGGCGCCGGAAAGGCAAGGAACGATCGGTGAATTATAGCGGTATTCCGCTGCGGGACTCCCTAGAGCTTGCCGAGATTCCTTCTCATCCACAGTCCGAGAAGGAGGTAGCCCGCTCCGAAGGCAACGATCGACGGCCGGTAACCGACGAGGCTGACCGCGAGTCCCATCGCCGCGACGCCCACCGCCTGTCCCAGCGCCCAGGCCGAGGAGTACAGGGCGAGCCCGGTGGCGCGTGCTTCGGGCGCCATCTCCGTCGCCTTGACCTGCAGGGTGTTGTGCAGCATGTAGAAGGCGAAGCCGAGGCCGACGGTGCAGACGATGAACACGCCCCACAGCGGCGTCAGCATGGCAAGCAGATAGAAAGCGAAGCAGGCCGCGCCGCCGGCCAGGACGAGCCCGCGCTGTCCGAACTCCAAGAGCAGCCGCCGCACGAACAGGGTATAGAGGATGCCGCCCGCGCCGAAGCCCGCGAGGATTGCGCCGATCACCGTGAGGCTCAAGTCGAAACGCAGCTTCAGGTACGCCCCCAGGAAGGAGAAGGCGCCGAAGAAGATGAACGTTTCGATGAATCCGACTGCCACGATGTGCCGGACGCGGGAGGACCCGAGCAGCTGCACATGAACGGCGAAAGGATGGCCCGGAAACGCCCTGGGCTTCTCGTCCGCCCACTGCCTGCGGGTGCGAACGAGCAGGATGGCGCACACCACGGCGTACACGGCGCCGATCAGCGTGAAGGTCCCGCGCCAGCCGAGCAGGTCGGTCGCCGCGCCTCCCACCGCCGGCCCGAGGGCCTGACCGCTGATCGTGCCGATGATGAAGCGTGCGATGACGGGCTGCCGCTCCGCCGCCGGCACGCGGTCGCCGATGTACGCCATTCCCAGGAACACCGGCGTGGAGGCGAATAGTCCCGTGAAGAGGCGCGCCGCCGCGAGCGCGGTGATGTCGGGTGCAAGCGCGCACGCGAGGCAGCCCAGGGCGGCCCCCGCCAGCGAGAGAGTCACCACGCGGAGCTTGCCGAAGCGGTCCCCGAGCGGCCCGTAGACGAGTTGCGACGCGGCGTAGGAAAGAGCGTACGCGGAGATGATCGTCGCGGTCGAGGAGATGCTCGCCCCGAACTCCGAGGCGAGGCGCGGCAACATGGGCTCGACCGCGCGAAGCGCTATGCCGCCGTTGGCGCTGGCCAGCGCCAGGAGAAAAATAATTTCCCTCACCGAGAGCGGGGACGGGCGATATTAGCTATCCCTCCCGGCCGCTGAATCGTCGGGAACGAACAGTGCGATGAAATAGAGGGCGAAGGACGCGAAGACGGCCAGGAAGGCCACGGTGAGCGCGAGCGATTCTCCGCGTCACAGTCCGGCGAACCAGCGATTGCTGTCGTCGAACACAACCGCTCAATTCACCGTCGCTCCGGATTCGCGCACGACCTTGCCCCACTTGTCGTAGTCCGCCTTGAGGTAGGCCGCGAACTGCTCGGGCGTGTCCGGGTCCGGCTCCATGCCGGTCGGGGCAAGGAGCTTGCGCACCTCGTCCGCGCGCACCAGCTTGCCGATCTCGCCGTTGATCTTGGCGATGATTTCGCTCGGCGTGCCCGCCGGGGCGAGCATGCCGATCCACACGGTCGCCTCGTAGCCGGGCACGCCGGCTTCCGCGATCGTCGGCACGTCGGGCATCTCCGGCGAGCGCTTCGCCGTGCTCACGCCCAGCGCATTCAGCCTCCCGGCCTTCATGTGCGGGATCGCGATCGGCGTTCCGACGAAGCTCACCTTGATGATCCCCGCTATCAAATCCTGTTGCGCAGGGCCGCTGCCCTTGTAGGGCACGTGGTTGAGCTTGATGCCCGCCATGTACATGAATAGCTCCGTGACTAGGTGCTGTGCTCCGCCGTTGCCCGAGCTCGCGAAATCGATCTTGCCGGGCTGATTTTTCGCGAGCGCGATTAGCTCCTTGACCGAGTGCACCCCCAGCGAGGGATGCACGACCAGCACGTATGGCCCGGTGGCGATGCGGATCACCGGTGCAAAGTCGGTAAGCGCGTTGTACGGCATCTTTTTGTACACGTGCGGAGCGATGACGAACGGGCTCGCAGTGAGCAGCAGGGTGTAGCCGTCGGGCTTGGACTTGGCGACGAAGTCCGAGCCGATCATGCCTCCCGCGCCGGCCCGGTTCTCGACGAAGAATTGCTGCCCGAGCGCCTCGGAGAGCTTCTGGGCGATCATGCGCCCGGGCACGTCGGTCGTCCCTCCCGGCGAGAGCGGGATGACGATGCGCACCGGATGCGCCGGATAGTGCTGTGCCGCCGCAGGCGCGGCGAGCAGTGCGAAAAGCAGGGCAACGAGCGCGCGCATGACACTAGCCTTTGTACAGGGGTTCGGGTTGCGAGAAGAACGAATGCAGGATGTGATAGACCATGAGGTAGTTCTTCTGCTGGAAGCTCGCGTGAGAGATACCGGCCATGACCGTGAACTGCTTGTCCGGATTCGGCAGCCGCTTGAAGAACTCGACGAGGTCGTCCACGCCCGCGATGCCGTCCCATTGCCCGCGCATGATGATCGTCGGCACCGTGATCTTCCCCGGGTCGACGATCGGCAGCTTGGAGCACATGTCGACGTAGGTTCCGGTGGGCACCGAATCGTCGAGCGCCACGACGGCGTCGGCGAAAGCGTCGATGGTGGGCTTGTCGGCCGTGCCGGGGTGGTCACGCTCGAATATGCTGTGCACGAAGGCGCGGTCGATCGGCCTGCGGTTCTTCGACGAGAACTCGGGGAGCTTCTTCCTCCTCTCGGCGAGCGTCGGGCTGCCCTCGCCCGTCCACACGAAGGCGTCCAGGGCGAGCCGCCCGACGCGCTCGGGATACCGCTGAGCGAACAGCGCCGCCCGCAAGGCGCCCGAGGAAATACCGTAGACCAGGAGCTTCTTCGCGCCGGTCGTCTTCAGGATGTAGTCGCTGCCCGCCGCGAGGTCGTCCGCGCCGTTGGAAATGTCGCAGTTGATCGGGCGGGACTTGTCGGAGCGCCCGTAGCCCTCGTGGTCCATGCACCAGGTGTCGAAGCCGCGCGCCGCGAACCAGTCCATCACCGAGGAATCCGGGCGCCCCGGAACTCTGAGGTCGAAGGTCGGCTGCGACGCCATGGACGATCCGTGCACGAAGAGCACGATGCCTCGCTTGGGTCCGCTCGACGCCTGGGGCTTTTCCCAGAGGAAGAGCTTCACTCCCTTCTTGTCCGTCCAGTGTTCCTTGCCCGAAACCGCGGCGCGCGCCGCCTGAGCCGCCTGATTCACGTTGAGCCTACCTCTTCAGAAAGACAGGGATTTTAGCTCAGGAGCAGTCGAACAGGACCAGTTCCACCGCCTTGTCGGTGGAAATGCCCAGGGCGATCTTGCCCCTGCCGCGCAGCATGATGCTGTCGCGGCGCAGCATCACCTCTCGATCGCCCTCGATCGCGACGTAGGTGCCGTTGGTGGACTCGTCGACCAGCACGTACTGCACGCCGCGGCGCTCGATGCGCGCGTGCTGGCGCGAGGCGGTCTTCTCGCGGACGACGACGTCGCAGGTGTTCTCGCGTCCGAATATCAGGACCGACTTGTCCAGAGGGAAGCCCATGGTGCGCTCGCCGACTTCCAGCGTCAGCCTCGTCTGGACGTTGGCGCTGGAGGCGAGCCCGGCGACCTGCGTGGCGTCCTCGGTGTCTCCCCACATCAGCTCGAACACGCGCACCGCCTCGTGCTTGCCCTTCACCGAGATCGCGTCCAGGTCTCGCAGGTTGCTGCGCTGGATTCCCGGAAGCGCGTTCGCCGTGGCGCCGGTGGTGAGGATCTGGCCGGCCTTGGCGAGGCCGGCGAGGCGCGCGGCGGTGTTGACTCCGTCCCCCCAGAAATCGCCCTTGTCCTCGAGCACCAGGCCGAAGTGAAAGCCGATGCGGATGGCGAGTTTCGCGCCCGCTGTCGGCGGCAGCGCGGTCACGCTTTGCTGCATCTCGCGGGCGGCTTCGCAGGCGGCCTGAGGGTTGTTGAACACCACCATCAGCTCGTCGCCGATCGTCTTGACCACCAGCCCGTCGCGCCTCGCGATGACCTCCCGGAGCACGCTGAGGCAAGCGTCGATCGCCTTGGCCGCGGGCTTGTCCCCGAGCAGCTCGTAGAGCGCCGTGCTGCCGCTGACGTCGGCGAACAGGATGGCGCGCTCCTTGGATACCAGGGTCATCGCGGCGGGCCGTCGTTCTTTCTCGGCTCGCGCCGGGGAGCATGGGCCGTGGGCATTTTGGTAAAGTATCTCCTATTTTCCGGGACCTGCCTACGGCCTGCGTCCCTTCTGCGGAGAAATTCCATGAACGCCAACGCCAAAGTTGCCGAGCGCAAGTGCTACATCAACGGCCAATTCGCCGGCAGCGCCAGGCAGTTCGCCAAGATCAATCCGGTCGACGGTACTGTGGTCGCGCAGGTGCACGAAGCCGACCGCGCGATGGTCGATGCGGCGGTGCGCGCTGCCAAGGCCGCGTTGAAGGGGCCCTGGGGAAAGATGGCGCTGCAGGCGCGGGTCGACCTGCTGCGGAAAGTCGCCGAGGGCATCGAGCGCCGCTTCGACGATTTTCTCCAAGCGGAGGTGGCCGACACCGGCAAGCCGGTTTCGCTCGCGAGTCATCTCGACATTCCGCGCGGCGCGGCGAACTTCCGCGTCTTCGCGGACATCGTGCGCACCTACGGCACGGAGTCCTACTTTCTCGACACGCCCGACGGCAAGGGCGCTGTCAACTATGCGCTGAGGAAGCCCCTGGGCGTGGTCGGCGTGATCGCGCCGTGGAACCTGCCGTTGCTGCTTCTCACCTGGAAGCTCGCGCCTGCCCTCGCCTGCGGGAATTGCATCGTCGCCAAACCGTCCGAGGAAACGCCCTCGACCGCGACGCTGCTCGCCGAGGTCATGCACGAAGCCGGCGTCCCCCCGGGCGTCTACAACGTGGTGCACGGCTTCGGGCCGGATTCGGCGGGTGAATTCATCACCACGCATCCTGAAGTGAACGGCGTTACCTTCACGGGCGAGACCAGTACCGGCTCCGCGATCATGAAGGCGGTCGCGCCGACGGTGAAGCCGATTTCCTTCGAGCTGGGCGGAAAGAACGCCGGCATCGTCTTCGCCGATTGCGACTTCGACGCGGCGGTCGCCGGCATGGCGCACGCGATTTTCTCCAACACCGGCCAGGTGTGCCTCGCGCCCGAGCGGGTCTACGTCGAGCGGCCGATATTCGACCGCTTCGTCGCGGCGCTGAAGACGAAGGCCGAAGCGCTCGTCCTCGGCTTTCCGCAGGACAAGGCCACGAACCTTGGGCCGCTCATTTCGAAGCAGCACCGCGAGAAGGTGCTCTCCTATTACGAGCTCGCGAAAAAGGAAGGAGCGAAAGTGGTCACCGGCGGTGGCGTGCCGAAATTCGGCGACGCGCGCGACAACGGCGCCTGGATCCAGCCGACGTTGTGGACCGGGCTACCCGAAAGCGCGCGCTGCGTGCGCGAGGAGATCTTCGGCCCCTGCGCTCATATCGCGCCTTTCGACAAGGAAGAAGAGGCGATCGCCATGGCGAACGACACGCCCTACGGCCTCGCCTCCACGGTGTGGACCACCAACCTCTCGCGCGGCCACCGCGTCGGGCAGGCGATGGAGGTGGGCATCTCCTGGGTGAACTGCTGGTTCCTGCGCGACCTGCGCACGCCCTTCGGCGGGGCCAAGCTCTCGGGCATCGGCCGCGAAGGCGGGCTGCACTCGCTGAATTTCTATTCAGAGCCGACCAACGTCTGCATCAAGCTCTAGCGCCGTGCTCAAAGCTCTCGATTTCCCGAAGTGGATCGAGGAGCACCGGCACCTGCTCAAGCCGCCGGTGGGCAACGCGCAGGTCTGGGAGGACAGAGATTTCATCGTCACCGTTGTCGGCGGCCCGAACCAGCGCACCGATTTCCACGACGATCCCTACGAGGAGTTCTTCTACCAGATAAAGGGGAATGCCTTCCTCAACGTCATGGAGAACGGCAAACCCGGGCGCATCGACCTCGAGGAAG
>Ga0326726_10006755_pt1 | contig 10316 bp, 9 predicted proteins | sample MHFenrmetagenome_2_FD_207603 | JGI IMG/M metagenome (GOLD analysis project Ga0326726, IMG submission 207603) | Lab enriched peat soil microbial communities from Michigan Hollow, Ithaca, NY, United States - MHF15MN | ecosystem: Environmental > Terrestrial > Soil > Wetlands > Peat | place: USA... | reverse complement strand
GGTCGAGGGCACGATGGGGCGCTTCGACACCTCCCATGGCGGGCGCATCCACCTGGTCGAAACGGTTGCGGATGCCGAGAAGCTCCGGGTGCGCGATCCTGCAAAGCTCGCGCTCGTCACCCAGACGACGCTCTCCGTGGACGACACGGCGCGCATCGTCGCGGCGCTCCGCGCCCGGTTCCCGGCGCTGGTGTCGCCGCGCAAGGAAGACATCTGTTACGCGACCCAGAACCGCCAGGACGCCGTCAAGCAGCTAGTCGCGCAATGCGACGTGCTGGTCGTCGTGGGCTCGCAGTCGAGCTCCAATTCCAATCGCCTGCGCGAGATCGCGACCACGCGCGGCATCCCGGGTTACCTGGTGGACGGCGCCAACGACCTGAAACGGGAATGGTTTGAAGGCAAGAAAGCCGTCGGCGTGACGGCAGGCGCCTCGGCGCCGGAGACGCTCGTCCAGCAAGTCGTGGCCCGCCTGCGCGAATGGGGCGGGCTGGAAGGCGTCGAGGTGATCGGACGCGAGGAGAAGGTCGTGTTCGGCTTGCCGCAGGCGTTGCGCGGAGTGACGAAGACCCAGGCCCTCTAGCGCCTTCACCAGCAGCGATTGGTCGAGTCGTCGCCTGAACTGTCACGGGACAGGCGACGCCCACTCTCATCGATCGTGAACTGCCGGCAGTCCTTGTCGTCCTTCTGGCCACCATTTTCGAGTGGCCTCGCCACGATCCTGAAAGCGCCGGCGTCAGCGCGCTCGATCGTCAACGCGTAGCGGCGCCTGGGCGTCATGGAGGGAACGCGCAATCCCGGCGGCTCGTCTTCCACCCCGGCGTCCAGCCTGTCGCTGTAATGCCCATGGGCGAGATGGAACTTCTCCTGTTCAGCCGCTGCCATCAAAAGGCTTTCCACGGCTTCGAGCCGGTAGCTGCGCAGCAGGTAACGCCTGTAAGACGCGAGCGCAAGGCTGGCCGTGATTGCCACGATGATGAGCGCAACCATGAAATCGATCAGAGTGAATCCGCGTCGATCGGCAGCTTGCGCCATGATGTCCTGACCGGGTCGTTTGCAAATCCGGCGTCGAAGGTCTTGCCTCCGACGATTCCGAACGGCCGCGCGCGACAGCCTGGGCACGCCGCTTCCCATGTCCCGGGAAATCCGAATCGAAGTGCGGCCGGCAGGCCGGAGCCCTCGAACTCGTGTTCATCCGGATCTCCCGGGAGCTTCAGGCGGTTGTCCGGCAGGCCGCTTCGCAAATCGAATGCGCGCAGGCGGCGCACGGCCAGGGGCGGCCCACACGCCGTCGCGAGCGTGCCCGCTGCAGGCTGATATGTCTGAAAATGCAGGCGATGATCGAACGTCAGTGAGGAGCCGATGACCTTTTCGCCCGACCCATGCGCGTCGAGGCGTACGAACCAGCCGGGCGCACCGGGCGGCATCGCGGTGACACCGTCGGTCGCATCATGCAGGTCCTGGTCATGCAGGACGGCGCTGGGCTGCTCCCGATCACGAATCGAGTAGATCCGGTCCGTGACTTCTGCATCGCGAGGCTTGGCAAGCCATCCCGAGCCGATCGAAATTGCGAGCTGCAATCCGCGAGGCTCGTGGACCACCGAGATATCGGGACTCGCATAGAAGCGCTGGGTTTGATCCCCGAGGCGCGCGACCAGTCTTGCGCGAACGAGATCTGCGGCCGCGGCTCCACTACTCAGGTCCATGCGCCACAGGCCACCGGCAACATCGACGATATAGAGTCGATCGGCGTAGCCATCGCCGTCCATGTCGAGGATGCGCGGCGCAGACGCGAGGCTCACATCCAGCCCTGGCACCTGCAGGTCAGCACCTGATGCGACGCTGCCCGAGGCCCGCCAGAGCCGGCGCCCCGTCCCGGCATCGTGAATCGAAAGCGTCGCGCCGGAGGAAGCCGCGGGCAGGCCAGGAAAATCGAAGACCCGATCGTATCCTCCGGCGAGCGCAACGATCCAAAACCCTGAGCTCTGGCCTGAGCCTGCCACTGCCAGGCGCGAAACGACGGGGGCCGCCCAGCTTTCCGCGCTGCCGCCCAGTTCCGCGGGCCCCAATGTCCAGAGCAACCGAGGCTCATCGGGTGACGCGACATCCAGTGCGTAGTAGCCGCCGCCGCCGCGACCGAGTCCGAACAACAGCCAGAGATGTTCGCCGGCAGAGGGATCGATGCGGCCATCGCCGTTCGGATCGTAACGATGCAGGACCAATGGCCCATCGATGCCGTGGCTGCGGGTCGTGCCTGTCTCGTCGCGCATCAATTCCGGAACGCGCTTGAGCAGGTTGGCGGGAATGAATGCCCACCGTTCGACGCCGGTGTCTGCGTCGAGCGCATGCAACAGGCCGTCCTGGGTCGCGAAGAAGAGGGTGTCGCCGTCGGCACCGGTGCCGCGGGCAGCGACGGGCGCCTGCAGTCCTGGATCTCCGAGCAGCCGCTGGTTCAGCAGCCAGTCGATGACGGCGTCCGGGGTCACGTTGTCCAGAAGCCCCAGGCCAAGGACTGCGGCGCTGAACATCCTGTTGCCTGGCGTAAGGCGATTCCGTGCGGATGTCAGGATGTCGGCCGTGACGTTGCTGAATATCCGCCGCGATGTCGCGTCCGGCAGCCGGCCTGCCGCGCTGCCAGTCAGCAGAGAGTCGCCATCCGGTTGGTCGGACCATTCGCTGCGGCTGCCTTGCCGGGGCAAGCCGGTCTCCGGATCGATTGCCGGTTGTCCATTGCGGTCCATGACGACGGGCGCGGCAACCGGACTTTCAGGTGGCGACAGCCGATAGCGCAGCAGGTTGCCCAGCCAACGCGCGCGCGGCTGCGGGACCGACAGCCCATAAATGACGGCTGGCGCATGCGTCGAGTCGTCCGCCTGAAGCAGGCTGGCGGCCGACAGTTGCGGGCCGGCTGCGATCGCGGCGTCATGCTGCAGGCTGCGCGCGACGACATTCGCGAATGCCAGCGGATCGTCCAAAGACTCGAATATTCCACCAGCCCTGTCGATTGAAGCAGCGACCAGGGCAGGTTCGGGCGATGGCGCGATCCAGCTCAGCGATGCGAATTGCCGCCCCGGCAGCTCGGCGCTGAGATCGGACTGCGTGAGCCACTGCGCCACGGCGGGCACGCAGCTACCGTCGCAGCCGCCGGTCAGTTCCAGGAATCCGGGAAGGCTTTCCATCGGCTGTCGAGCATCGTCGTCCTGAGATGGTGTGCCAGCCGTGACGATCGCAATCGTGACCGGCCGGCAGGGACACAGGAAGGGTGACTGGTATCGCGCGGGGTCCCGAGGATTGCGAGCTGCGCCGTCGGCGCGTGCATCGTCGCCGTAGTGAACCGAAGCGCCTGACAACCAGGCCACGGCTTCCGTCATGGTCTCCGCGATTGGCGCAGCCCCGGATCCGGAAATGCCCGACAGCAGCGCGGGCAATCGAGCAGCGGCCGATGCCGCAGAGGTCGGAGCGAGCAGGACGAATCCGCCTTGGGCGTCGGGAATGCCGTCGGTGGTGCGGATCAAGCCGACATCGAGTTCATCCGTTGCCTCGACCGCATCGATGAGCCGCGCAGCGGCAGCTTCCGCGGCGGTCGAATCGATCGTCCGCCTGCCTGCGGCAAGGAAATTGAGATAGTTGCCCGAGTAGAAGATGTAGGAAGCGCCAAGGGGCGACGCGTCCCAGTCGATTTCACCGGCGGGCGCCGCGTTCCACGGTCCGGACCGACCATTCGTGGCGAACCACGGGCCGGCATCCCGGCCATGTCGTCCGCGATCGCTGCGACATTCGACATCCTCCGTGCTGTCCGCCCGAAGCGCGCCCCAATATCCCGCAGGATGCCATTGCGCCGCACGCGCCGCGGCGAAATAGCCATGCCGGGCCAGCGCGTCGCGCGCGCCTTCGCATTGCATGCCGCGAGTCGTCGTGCCGCCGGATGCAAATCCACTCATCGATGCGCAATCGGGCGGCGGGCCCGGTCCTTGCCGCCAGTAGACGCGCTGCGGATTGCATTGTCGTGCTGCGCCCGATGCAGCCGCGTAATCCTTCAGCGGATCGTAGGTATCGGTGACGGCTATCCTTTCGGCCATTGCAGCGGAAGTGTCGAGCACGATGACCAGCAACGGCCGGGTGCCGGCGGGCACGGGTGCCCGCACGAGCCATGCTTCGTCCGGATCCGCCCGAACCTCGCCCGCAGGCGCGAACAACAAGCTCGCGATCATCGCGAGGAGCAGGCGCGTCCAGGACCGGTCAGTCATGAGCGGGCGCAATGACATAGAAACCCTGCTCGAGCTTCACCCTGACGTTCCGCGCGGCCCAGCCCTGGGACACGATCAGGAAATCTCGCGACTGAAATGCCCCATCGGTCGTGCCGATGCTGAATCCTTCCGGCAGCGCTCCGTCGCCGACCAGTTCCGTCGTCCGGGATTCAAATCGCGCCGCCGACGTGCCGCCGACGGCATGGGGCATCGCCAACGTGCCCGGGCCAGCGCTTTCCGTCGCCGCCTGGATCGCCAGTGCAATGCCGGCTTCGGCCGCTTCGAGAGCGACGGATTCGGCCTGCTGGTATCCCGCGAGCGCGAGTGCCGTGACGGCTGCGGCGGCAGCCGCAAGGCCGAGTGCGCAAAGGCCTGCCAGCAGCACCAGCGTGACGGCGAGTGCGGCACCCTGGGACCTGTCTCTCATGGCCGGCCCTGGAGATTGCGCAGTTCGATGACCCGGCTGGCGAGCTTCCGGCGAAATCTGCTCGAAACGGGCGGTGCGGCACGATTCGAGTACGCAACCGCTGGCTCAACAACTGCCTGGCCCTCGGGCGTATCGCTGCGCGCGCGGATCCACAGGCGAATCGCACGCGGCGTGTCATCGGCCGGAATTCCAGACGGCGTGACCCAGCGATCGATCGCGTCGTCTGCGTCATCGGGATCGTCGAGGCCGAATTCCACCTGCAGGTCCTCGACGCCCGTAACGAGTTCCTCGTCCTGGAAAGCGGGACGGATGCCGCCGATCAGGCGCTTGCGCCGCAATGACGGCAGGCCGCGTTGCGCCGTCGAATCCGCACTCACGTAGAAGACGCTGACGTCCAGGTCGTGAACTCGCGCGCTGGCGCCGAGACGCGCAACGCCGTCAGCCATCAGGCGAGCCGCGCGGAGACTGGACTCGATCTGAAGGCGACCGGCGTCCCGCGGCGCGGATTCCCTGGACGCATGGCGAACCGTGAGCGTATCCGCACCGGGGACGACCCGGCCATTCGGCCCGGCACTGCAGCGCAGAGGCGTGCTCGCATCGACGCGGTACGAGCCATCGGCGGCAGTGACTGGCCGCTCGAGGTCATGAGCCAGCGAGTCACCGCAGCCTCCGGTGACGCTCAGGCCCGGCGCCTCGAGCGCACCGATCGTGCTGGCGCCGGCGACAGTGCTGCCGGGCGCGGCAAGACCGAGGTAGCCTGCCATCCGCAGTTCGTCCACCAGGATTGCAATGGCAGCATCGGTGATTTCCTCGAGATTCGCGACAGCCTCGCTCGTTCGCTCCGCCGCCCGGCCACGCGCGACCAGCGCGAGCGCGCCTGCGGTCGCGATCAGCACGAGCAGCATCGCGATCATGATTTCGACGAGCGTCAGGCCCCGTTCGCGTTTCATGTCGTCACCGGCATGCGAAGACGCTCGACGCCGCCACCAGCGGCCGGCCAGTCGATCGAGATCAGGTATTCCGGGACTCGGGAATCCGGCACCACGACACTGGCCGACGCACCTTGCGGCAGTGCGGAGCCAGCTTCTGCAAACCAGGTGGCGCGCAAACGTTCGGCAGCGCGCTCGGACTCGCAACTGGCGGGCTGATCCACGCAGGCCTCATCGGCGGCCATGCCGGTGATCGCGAGGACCGCACGTCCGTCCGGCCTGCGGACGGCGCGAAGCTGATCCGCCATCGAATTCGCGATGCGCAGCGCCGTGCGGCGGCAGCCAGACTCGCGCTCCTGCGTGATGGTCCGCAACAGGAGCGCAGCCGAGCCACCGATGCCCACGATCATGATCGCGATCGCGACCAGGGCTTCGATCAGTGTGAAGCCCCGCACGGCGCCGATCGTCAGCATTGCAGCACCCGGTTCGAGGCATCCCGTTCGCTGACGCGCGGGCGGCCGCTGCGGCTCACGATGATTGCGCGCGCTGCGCGACCGCCACGCCGGTCGCAAATGGTCACGGTTGCCGGGCTCGCATAGCTGGTGCCTGGCTCGAAACGGATGGCGGCACGATTGGACGTGACTGTCGGTCCGTTCAATGATCGCAAGGGCGGCAAGCTCTGGAAAACGGTACCGTCGTCGCCGGCGATCAGGAGTCCCGATGACCAGTCGGGCGCTCCGGAGCAATGCGTCGCGTCGACCGATCCGCAGAGCTCGACAGAAACGGCGCGCACTGCGGCAAATTGACGCGCCGCGTGCATCGCATGCATTGCGGCCATCACCACCGCGTCGCGCCGGCTGTCCAGCAACCATGCGCTGAATCCAGGATAGGCGACGGTTGCAAGAATAGCCGCGAGCGCCAGCGCGACCAGCAACTCGATCAGCGTGAAGCCATTTGACATGAACCGAGGCTATCTCGGTCGTGCGCGGCCGCCCTCGTGCAATTCGATCGTGTTTGAGCGGATTTCTGCGGGGGCGTATATTTGCCGCCCATGGACCCAGCTACCCAGGCATCCCGGGCCGACCGCAAGCGCATCGCCGCCAGGCTCGAGACCCACGAAATCCACCCGACCGCCCAGCGCATCCGCATCGCAGAAATGCTCTTCGCGCGCGACCAGCACCTGACCGCCGAGCAGGTGATCCGGCTGCTCGGCAAGGACGGCACGCGGGTCTCCAAAGCGACGGTCTACAACACGCTGAATCTCTTTGCCGACAAGGGCCTGCTGAAGACGCTGGCGGTCGATCGCGACCGCGGGCGCTTCGATTCGAACACGCTGCCGCACCATCATTTCCACGTGGAGGGCACGGGCGAGCTGATCGACGTGCCGCCCGGCGCCATCGAATTCGCGAGGCTTCCCGCCCTGCCGCCCGGCACCGAGCCGGTCGGGGTCGAGGTCGTCATCCGGGTGCGTCGCAAGGACTGACCCGCGGCGTTGCCCGCGGGCGGCGCCTTGCCTATACTTCGCGCCCCCAACGCCGGTGTAGCTCAGTTGGTAGAGCAGTCGCTTCGTAAGCGAGAGGTCGGGGGTTCAAGTCCCTCCACCGGCACCAGATTCCTGCCGACATGAAAACGCTCATCAGATATTCGGTTGCGGCGCTGGCGTGCTCGCTGGGCCTTGCCGGCCCGCTGTGGGCCAATCAGGTGGATGACGCGCGCAAGGCGCTGGAGCGAGGCGACTTTGCGACAGCAGCGCCACTGGTGACTGCACTGGCTGAACAGGGCGATGCCAATTCGCAGTCGGCCCTCGGCGTGATGTACTACTACGGCCAGGGGGTGCCTCAGGACCGCGCACAGGCTGCCAAGTGGTATCGCCTGGCGGCCGAGCAGGGCCACGTATCGGCGCGCTACTTCCTCGGCCTCATGTACGAAAGCGGAACTGGAGTGGCGCGGGACTACGCCGAGGCGATGAAGTGGTATCGCCTTGCGGCCGACCAGGGCAAGGCGGAGGCGCAAAACAATGTCGGCGCAATGTACCTGCACAAGCGCGGCGTCGATCGGGACGCCGTCGAGGCCAGCAGGTGGTTTCGGAAGGCGGCGGAGCAGGGCCTGGCGATCGCGCAGACGAATCTCGCGGACCTGTACGCCGTTGGACACGGCGTGCCGCTGGATGAGACCGAAGCCAGCAAGTGGTATCGCCTTGCGGCGGTGCAGGGCGATGTGAAGGCGCAAAAGACGCTCGGCAATTTGTACTTCAATGGCGCCGGCGTGCCGCAGGACTATGCCGAGGCCGGCAAGTGGTATCGCCTGGCGGCCGATCAGGGCGACATGATTGCTCAATGGTACGTTGCCAACCTGTACGAGAATGGGCAGGGTGTGGCGCAGGATTTCGCCACGGCGGGCGAGTGGTATCGCAAGTCAGCCATGCAAGGCTACGCCCCTGCGCAGAACCTCCTCGGCGACTTGTACAGCGCAGGACAAGGCGTACCCAAGGACGATGTGCTGGCGTACATGTGGTACAGCCTTGCCGCCACGGATCGCATACTGGTCGAGGCTGGTTTCGTTGCGTCCAGAAAGCGCGATGGGCTGGCTGCGAAGATGACCCCGGAGCAGATTGCCAAGGCGCAGAAACTCGTCAGCGAATGGAAACCGGTCGCCGCCCCCTCCAACTAGGAGCCGCCGCTGGATGAGTCCCGCCACTGGCATCACTCCAATCCGCGACATAACACGCCCTGGACCCGGTCATTGGGCCGTTGTCTTGCCTTGCCCCGGCCGTGCAGGTTTAATGCCCGGGGGCGGCGACCCAGGCCCGCCCAAATCACGCCAATAACAGCCAATCGGAAGGGGGAGAAATGCGCGGAACGATCCTGATGTGGAGCGGTGACAAGGGCGTCGTGTCTGCCGATGGGCAGCGCTACGACTTCAGCATCAACGAGTGGAAAGGCAACACGGCGCCGGCAGCGAACCTGACGGTGGACGTGGCCGTCACGAATGGCCGGCCGTCCTCCGTGACGCCCGTCAACGAAGCGGACCTCGCCAAGGAAAAGATGGCGGCGATGACCGGCAAGGGCAGCGAGGTGGCGAAGGCCGTCTATGCGAATGTCGGCAAGGACGTCGCGATCGCCTACGGCGTGTTCCTGTTCGCGGCCCTGTTTCTGAGTGTCGTCGGCGCCAACATGCTCGGAATCTCGCTGAAGCTGACCAACCTGCTGAGCGACAACATGGGAATGATGGGTAATGGCAAGGGCACCTTCCTGGTGCTGCTCGCGACGGCGACCATCGCCGTTCCCTATTTCTGGAAGCACAAGTTCGCGCCGCTCGCGTTCTTCGGGCCCGCGCTCGTCACGGTGATGGCGTTCTATCCGCTGTGGGAACAACACCGACAGCAGCAGCAGCAGATGGAAGCGATGGGTGAGCTGGGCCAGGCCTTGGGCCAGATGTCCCAGCAGATGGGCGGCAGCCCGGGCGGCCTTGGCAGCCTCGGCTTCGGCGCCTGGATCATCATCGCCGCGAGCGCCTATCTTGGCTTCAAGGGAGTGATGCGATTCCTGAGCCGCTCCTAGAGCGTCTCCTTTCGATACTGGGTCCTGAAGGCCTGCTGACCGGCGCGTCCGTGCGCGGACGCGCGGTCGGCTGGGCCGACCAGAGTCCCTGCCAGGCGCTTGCGATCGCAAGGCCCGCGAACACCGGACAAGTCTCCCGCGTGCTCTCTGCCTGCCATGAGGCCGGCCAGCCCGTCGTGCCGATGGGCGGGCTCACGGGCCTCGTGCAGGGCTCGGTCGCGGGCCAGGGCGAGATCGGCCTGTCGCTCGAGCGCATGAACCGCATCGAGTCCGTCGACGCGCTGGGGCGCACGATGCTGGTCGAGGCGGGCGCCACGCTGCAGCAGATCCAGGAGGCGGCGGAACGGGAGGGCCTGATGTTCCCGCTCGATCTCGGCGCGCGCGGCTCGGCCTCCATCGGCGGCAACGCCTCGACCAATGCCGGCGGCAATCGCGTGATCCGCTACGGGATGATGCGCGACATGGTGCTGGGACTCGAAGCCGTGCTCGCGGACGGCACGGTGATTCCGGCCCTCAACCGGATGATCAAGAACAACGCCGGCTACGACCTCAAGCAGCTCTTCATCGGCACCGAGGGCACGCTCGGCGTGGTCACGCGGCTCATCCTGCGGCTGCGTCCGCGGCCCGTGAGCAACCAGACAGCGCTGCTCGGCTGTACACGCTTCGACCAGGTGACGGGCCTCCTGGGGCGGCTGGACGGGCTGCTGGGAGGCGCGATGTCCTCCTTCGAGGTGATGTGGAGCGATTTCTTCCGGCTCGTCACGTCGCCGCCTGCCGCGGGCAGAAGCCCGCTGGAGGGGCAGTACCTGTATTACGTGATCGTCGAATCGCAGGGCGGCGACCAGGCCGGCGACCAGGCGCGCTTCGAAGCCGGCCTGACGGCAGCCGCGGAGGAGGGGCGGTTCGCGGATGCCGCGATTGCAAGCTCAGAGGCGCAACGCGACGCCATCTGGTCGCTGCGCGACGATGTGGCGCAAATGTACCGCCTCGGGCATCCCTTCGTGTTCGATGTCAGCCTGCCTGTCGCGGAGATGGAGGGCTATGTCTCGGAGGTGCACGCCGCGCTTGCCGTGCGCATGCCGCAGCAGCAGTGCTTCACCTTCGGGCACCTGGGCGACGGCAACCTGCATTTCGTCGTGGTCGGGCCGGCGGGCCC
>Ga0326726_10006754_pt1 | contig 10317 bp, 9 predicted proteins | sample MHFenrmetagenome_2_FD_207603 | JGI IMG/M metagenome (GOLD analysis project Ga0326726, IMG submission 207603) | Lab enriched peat soil microbial communities from Michigan Hollow, Ithaca, NY, United States - MHF15MN | ecosystem: Environmental > Terrestrial > Soil > Wetlands > Peat | place: USA... | reverse complement strand
GGTGTCGCCGTGTCCGCCGAGCACGAAGGCGGTAACGTTCTCGACACTCACCTTGAGTTCCATGGAGATAAAAGCGCGGAAGCGCGCGGAGTCGAGCACGCCAGCCATGCCGATTACTCGCTCGCGTGGAAAGCCGCTCATCTTGTAGGCGGCTTGGGCCATGGCGTCGAGCGGATTGGAAACGATGATCAGGATGCAGTTGGGCGAGTGCTTCACGGCCTTGCCCACCACGTCTTTCATAATGTTGTGGTTGGTGTTGAGGAGATCGTCGCGGCTCATACCGGGCCTGCGGGGAATGCCGGCGGTGATGACGACGATGTCGGAGTTGGCCGTGTCGGCGTAGTCCTGGGTGCCAAGCACGAAGGAGTCGCGCTTCTCAATCGGCATAGCCTCGAGCAGATCGAGACCTTTACCCTGGGGCACGCCTTCAATGATGTCGATGAGCACGACGTCGGCCAATTCCTTCGAGGCAATCCAGTGAGCCGCAGTTGCACCCACATTTCCGGAACCGACAACCGTTACTTTTCTGCGCATGAAGTTCCTTTCCATGAATACGGCCTAAATTCTTTACCACGGAGGACACGGGCGGCACGGAGGAATCATTTCGCAGCGATGGCTACGGCTGCACCCATGTTCTCGATAATGTGGTCCGCGAACTGGCTGGTCCTGACCTTGGTAGCACCCTCCATCAGGCGCTCGAAGTCATAGGTCACTCTCTTCTGCTCGATGGTGCGCTCCAGGCCCCGCTCGATCAAGTCGGCGGCTTCGGTCCAGCCCAGGAAGCGGAACATCATGACGCCGGAGAGGATGACGGAGCCGGGATTGATCACATCCTTGTCGGCGTACTTGGGAGCGGTGCCGTGCGTCGCTTCAAAGCAGGCATAGCCGTCGCCGATGTTGGCGCCGGGGGCGATGCCGAGGCCGCCGACCTGCGCGGCGCAGGCATCGGAGATGTAGTCGCCGTTCAGGTTGGGCGTAGCCAGAACGCTGTACTCGTCGGCGCGGGTTACGACCTGCTGGAAGATGGAGTCGGCAATGCGGTCATTGACCATCAGCTTTTTCTTCCAGGCGCCCTTGCCGTGGGTGGCATAGATTGAATCCAGGCAGTCCTTCACTTCCTTGTAGAGCGACTGGCGGAAGTCGTCGGTGGCGAATTCCAGGCCGGGTTCGATGAGGTTCGCATTCTGCTCCACGGTGAGATTGGGATTCCTGTCCTTGTTATCGAGAATCCAGCTTTCGCGTTCGGTCACGACCTGGTCGCGGAACTCGTCGGTGGCAAGTTCGTAGCCCCACTTGCGGAAGGCGCCCTCGGTGAATTTCTGGATGTTGCCCTTGTGGACGAGTGTCACCGTCTTGCGCCCGCTTTCCAGGGCGTGCTGGATGGCCATGCGCACCAGCCGTTTGGTGCCGGTCACAGACATGGGCTTGATGCCAATGCCGGAGTCGAGACGCACCTGTTTCTTGCCGCCCTTCAGCATGTCTTTGTTGAGGAACTCGATGAGGCGGGCCGCGTCGGGCGTGCCTTGTTCCCATTCGATCCCGGCGTAAACGTCTTCGGTGTTCTCGCGGAAAATGACCACGTCCATGCGTTCGGGATGCTTCACAGGCGAGGGCACACCGCGGTAGTACTTGACGGGACGGACACAGCAGTACAGGTCGAGAAGCTGACGCAGGGCCACGTTGAGAGAGCGAATCCCGCCGCCGACTGGCGTCGTCAGGGGACCCTTGATGGCAACACGAAACTGGCGGATGGCCTCGACAGTGTCGTCGGGCAGCCAGTTCTGAAAGCGGGCCTTGGCTTTCTCTCCCGCAAAAACCTCATACCAGGCCACGGCGCGCTTTCCGCCATAGGCTTTTTCCACGGCGGCGTCGAAGACGCGGACTGAAGCTTTCCAGATGTCGCGGCCGGTTCCGTCCCCTTCAATGAATGGAATGATCGGGCGATCGGGCACGCGGTATTTTCCGTTGCTATATTCGATCCGCTGCCCGTTGGCCGGGACGGGAACTCCGTTAAATGCTGCCATAATATTGCCACCCTCCGCTCACACTATGAGAAGTCATCAATTATAAAGAATATTGCGGGAACGGAGAGGGTTGAGATCACAGCGGAGAGTGAGAAAGCTCACAGAGTGGGCCCGCCACTCCGTGAGCCGAAGTGGCTAAGAGTTTAGCTGCGTTCGATCGTCAGGGACTTGACCACCACGTCCTTGTTGGGTCGGTCCTGGCGACCGCGGGCTACTTTTGAGATCTTCTCCACCACGTCGTGTCCTTCGACGACTTCACCGAAAATGGTGTGCTTGCCGGTCAGCCATTCGGTGTTGGCCACCGTGATGAAAAACTGCGACCCGTTGGTGTTGGGGCCGGCGTTGGCCATGGCCAGCTTTCCTGCCCTGTCGAAACGGTGCGGCGAACCTTTGGTTTCGTCTTCGAACTGATACCCCGGGCCGCCCATGCCAGTGCCTTGCGGGTCTCCGCCCTGGATCATGAAATCCGGGATCACCCGGTGGAAAATGGTTCCATTGTAGAGTGGGTCTTTGCTCTTCTTGCGGGTGTTGGGGTGAGTCCACTCGCGCTTGCCTTCGGCCAGTTCGACAAAGTTGGCGACCGTCTTGGGAGCATCTTTCTCGAACAAGCGGCAAACGATTTTGCCTTCACTGGTCTGGAAAACTGCGTAAGTGCCGGGCGTGCGTGCCATGAATTCCCTCGCGTTTCTGATTCGTGATTTATTGCTGTGATTGTGGTGGTGCCTGTTTTTTTACGGCCGCCGATGGCTTGGTCGTACTCGCCGGCTTGGCAGGCGCGGCCTTCGGAGCGGCTGCGCCGCCGCGCTGGATTTCAATGTGGGTGATCTTGACCGGTCGGAAGGGACGGTCGTTATTGGGATCGCGCGTCATCCGGGCAATTTTCTTGACTAGCTCGACGCTGGCCACGTCGCACTGTCCGAAGATGGTGTAGTGGCCGGTGAGATGCGCGCTGTGGCCGACATCCTCGGTGATGAAGAACTGGGAGCCGTTGGTGTCGGGGCCCGAGTTGGCATAGGCCAGCCGGCCGGGGCGGTCGAATTTCAGGTCCTCCGGCGTTTCGTTCTTGAATTTGTATCCCGGATCACCCGCGCCGTTGCCGGCGGGGTCGCCCCCCTGGATCATGAATTCGGGGATCACGCGGTGAAAGATGGTGCCGTCATAGAGCGGAACGCCGTGCTTCTTGGCATGAGAAACGGGGTTCGTCCAGTCCTTGGTGCCTTCCGCCAGGCCGATGAAGTTGGCAACACCGATCGGAGCCAGCTTTTCGAACAGCCGGCAACGCATGTCGCCGGCGGTCGTGTGAATGATGGCAGTGGGGTCGGACGACGGAGCAGCGGCGGGCGTTCTGACGGGCGGCTTCGTCGCGGGCGTGGTTTGGCTGAAGCTGAGCAGGGAAGCGACAGTTATAAAGGCAAGCGTGCGGAAGAGCATTCGCATGGTTGTTCCTCAGATGGTTTTGGCAAACACCGATTGTACCAAGGCCGGCGCGGGCGAGGACACCGGCGAGACAGCCGGCGAGGTGCCGGCGCTACTGGTGCGGGTTCGCGGTGGCCTGCATTGCGCGGCTGACCCGCTCGGCTTCACGGAATGCCCGCAGCAGGTTGGCGCCGAGGATCTTGCGGATGTCATCGGCGCTGTATCCGCGGTCGAGCAGGGCTTGGGTGATTTTGGGCAGATCGGCGGCGGAGTCGATGCCTTGCGGGGTCGCGCCGCTGACGCCGTCAAAGTCCGATCCCAGGCCGACATGCTCCACGCCCGCAACTTTTGCGATGTGGTCGATGTGATCAATCAGCGACTTAAGCGGCGGACGCGGAATCTTTGCCGCCCACTCGCGCTCCAGGCGGTCTCGGTCGAGATAGGTAACGGTCTGCCCGGCGGCGTTGCGCTGATCGAGGTAGGCCTTGATGGCGGCGTTGCGCTCGCTGGCCTGATCGGCCTCAGCCTTGCGATAGTTCTCATCATCGAAGCCGCTGTAGAAGTTCACTTGCACCACGCCACCGTTCTTGGCCATCGCGCGCAGCATGTCGTCGGTCATGTTCCGCGGATGATTGGTGAGAGCGCGAGCCGAAGAATGCGATGCGATCACCGGAGCTTTGCTCAGGGCGATGGCGTTATAGAAAGTCTTGTCGGCCACGTGCGAAATGTCGATCAGCATGCCGAGGCGGTTCATCTCGAGCACGATTTGCTTGCCGCCTTCGGTGAGTCCGTTGTGGTGCTCGACTTTGGGGTCGTTGATGTCGCCGGAAGAATCGGCCCACTCGTTGGTGTTCGACCAGCTCAAAGTCATGTAGCGCGCGCCCAGACGATAGAAGTCTCGGAGCAGGTGGATATCGTTCTCGATGGAGTGGCCGCCTTCGATGCCGAGCAGAGCGGCGAGCTTCTTCTGCTTGTGGGCGCGTTCGATATCGTCCACGCTGAAGGCCATCATCATGCGGTCGGGATGACGGGCGGCCTGCTCGTAGACGGAGTCGATCAGATCGAGCGTGCGGCGGGCGAAGTGGCCCTGGTTGGTTTCGGGATCCACCCAGATGGAGAAGAATTCGGCCCCGAGGTTGCCGGCCCTGGCTTTGTCGAGGCTGATGTGGCCGTGATCCTTCGGGTCGGTGGACCCGATGTCAAAGTTTTCGTCGAGGAAACGCTGCGGCGTATCGGCGTGGGTGTCAACGACGATTGCGGAGTCGTGAATCTGGCGAGCCTTGGCGCTGATACCGGAATCGGAATTCTGCGCGTGCGCGAAAAGGTTCAGTAAGAGGACGGCGAGCAGGCAAATGGGATGTCTCATGGCGGTGACGGGATTTTACAGGAGAGAAACGTTAAAGCGGGAGGGTTTCAGTTCGCGCCGGTGACGGCGGCGGTTTCGGTTTGCGGCGCGGGCTGCACCGGGAATATGGTCTGGCTCTGGCGCCAGTCGCTGTAACGGCCAGAGACCATCACGTGGAAGACCCACTGACGGCGTTCTTCTTCGGGCTCCACCAGGCCGAGCTCGCGGAGGTAGAACAGGTAATGCTCCACGAAGCGCACCTGCTGCTTCGACATGCCGCGGCGCTGCAGGTCAACCGTAAGACCGGCCAGATGGGAAGACGCAGTCTCGCCTTCGGCGGGAGCGGCGTTGCGATTGTGGCGGCGCAGCTTCTTTTGCACTTTCACCGTACGCACCGCCGAGTTCACCTGGATCTGCGCATGGAACTGGCGGTAGTAAGCCTGGCTCAAGTCCTCAACGAAATCACGGGTCCAGGGACGGCAGTAGCGCCGCGTCGGATCAAGGCGGTGCTCGATCTTCAACGACTCACTCTCGACGAGCGGGACGAGCGCGTGAGCAGCCTTCAGTTCTTCCAGCTGGTCGTCGTCCTGAATCCGCGGCAGATCGAGGCGGTCGACTTCTTCGTTCTGGCGCAGCAGCGAATCGTGGGAAGGCCGGAACATCGGGTTCCAGCGCAGGCGCCGATGATGGCTTGACTTGTGACGAGGCTTGGCGGCGGTCGCGCGATTGGGCTCGGTGCTGTGCAGGGCAAAGGCCGCCCCCTGCGCAAACAACAGCGCAAGAAGGAGTGCGAACACCGATTTGTGGCACTTCAGCCCTTGGGTCATCGGGGAAGTCCCTGGCCTTTGGGGAAAGCCCCAAAATCCAGAAGGAGCCGTTATTCTAACCCAGCGGGTCAAGTTCATCAGCAGGAATCGACCCTGGAGGGATTACGGAGGAGAGTTACTAGTAACAGGTTACGGCTGAATCCGGCTCTGGGCAGGGCATTTGGGCTCAATGGGATAGGAAACGTGGGTCCAGACCAGCCCTGCGCTGGATGCAAAAAGCCAAATAGCGTCGGCCGGTCGCGGGGAGCTTTACGCGCCCCACAGGCGAGGGCAGGGTGCCCTCGCGACAGCCGGCGAGGGCGCTGGCGCTACGCGACCAAGGCTACTTCCTAAACAGATCGCCGATGGCTTGCCGCATGACTTCGCCGCCGACCTCAGAGATGGATTTGGTGAGTGGGATGTCCTTGGGGCAGATCTCAACGCAGTTTTGGGCGTAACCGCATTCCTGGATCCCGCCGTCGCCCATCAGGGCGGAGAGGCGCTCGCGCTTGAGGGCCTTGCCGGTGGGGTGCGTGTTGAAGAGGCGAACCTGCGAAATGGCGGCGGCGCCGACGAAGCCGGTGTCGTCGTTGAACTGAGGGCACGCCTCCATGCAGCAGCAGCACGAGATGCAGCGCGAGAGCGGATAAGACTCTTCCTGATCCTCCACGCTGAGGCGCGGTCCGCAGCCGAGGTCGTAGGTGCCGTCGACCGGCACCCAGGCTTTCACTTTCTTCAGGTTCTCGAACAGCACGCTGCGGTCGACGGAGAGGTCGCGCACAACCGGAAATTTTGACAGGGGCTCGAGCTTGATAGGCTGGTCGAGCTTGTCGAGCAGGGCGGAGCAAGCCATGCGGGCGCGTCCGTTGATCAGCATCGCGCAAGAGCCGCAGACTTCTTCCAGACAGTTCGAGTCGTAGGTGACGGGCGTGGTCTTCTTGCCGTCGTGAGTGACGGGGCGGGCCGCAATCTCCATCAGGGCGGAAGTCACGTTCATGCCAGGATGGTTGGGGACATCGAACTCTTCCCAACCCGGTTTGGCGTCGGGGGTGAGCTGGCGTTTGATCTTGATGAGGACGGTTTTTGAATTGGCCATAAAGCAGCTTCTAGCTGTTAGCTTCTAGCTCCTAGCTTGAATCTCGCATTTCCCGAAACGGAACGCCGGAAAACTCTCTGGGAAGGGCACGAGTTCTACTCGTGCCGATATATCCCTCCGAGTACCGCTATTGCTCCGCCTTTCCCGGGTTCAAGCTTGATCCTTGGACCTCAGCGGCTGAAGCCGTCGTCCTGGGGCACCTCAATCGGCACGAGTGGAACTCGTGCCCTTCCCGGTCCGTAACAACAAGGCACGGAAAATCCTCTCCAGCCCGACTCAATACTTCCTCGGCCGCGGCGGAATCAGCCCTGCGTCCACCGGTTCGAACTCGAACTTCGGTTCATCCGCATCCGGCGCGAAGGTTGCCTTGGTGGTCTTCATCCAGTTTTTGTCGTCGCGCTCGGGGAAGTCGGGCTTGTAATGCGAACCTCGTGACTCATCCCGCATAGCGGCTCCCTGCGCGATCACTCGCGAGAGTTGCAGCATGTTGTGAAGCTGGCGCGCAAACGCGACGGTGGTATTCGCCCATTGCGTGCGATCGCTCAAGTTAATCTTCTGGAAGCGGTGCAGGAGGTCGACAATTTTGGCGTCCGCAGCCAGACACTTCTTGCTGTAGCGGATGACCGTGCAGTTCTCGGTCATCAGCTCGCCCAGTTCGCGCCAGAGCAGGAAGGGGTTCTCTCCGCCGTCGGCGCTCATCAGGCCGGCGTTGATTTCCTGTTGCCGCTTGCGCTCGGAATCGAAGTGCCCGTTGCCGGGCGCGGCTGACACACTCTTCGCGTATTGGACAGCTGCCGGGCCAGCCACGAATCCGCCGAAAATGCAGGAGACGAGCGAATTCGCTCCCAGGCGGTTGGCGCCGTGATACTGATATTCGGCTTCGCCCGCGGCATAGATTCCTGGAAGATTGGTGGCCTGCTTGTAATCCACCCACAGACCGCCCATGGTGTAGTGCATGCCGGGAAATATCTTCATGGGCACGTCACGCGGGTCGTCGCCGACAAACTTCTCGTAGATTTCGAGAATCCCTTCCAGCTTGCGGTCGAGCACCTTGCGATCAATGTGGGTGAGGTCGAGATAGACCATCGGCTTGCCGTCGATGCCGAGGTTGTGCTCGTAGACGACTTTGAAAATGGCGCGGGTGGCCACGTCGCGCGGCACCAGGTTCCCGTATTTCGGGTACCACTCTTCGAGGAAGTACCAGCGGTCTTTTTCCGGAATCGACTTCGGTTCGCGTTTGTCTCCTGCCGTACGCGGTACCCAGACGCGTCCGCCCTCGCCGCGCGCCGACTCTGACATCAGGCGCAGCTTGTCTTCGCCGGGGATTGATGTGGGGTGCACCTGGATGAACTCGCCGTTGGCGTAGTAGCAGCCTTGCTGATAAAGCGCCGACTGTGCCGATCCGGTGCAGACCACGGAGTTCGTCGACTTCCCGAAAATCGCGCCAATGCCGCCGGTGGCAATGATGATGGCGTCGGCGGGAAAGGTGCGGATTTCCATGGTGCGCAGATCCATGGCGCAGATGCCACGGCAGACGCGGCTGCCGTCGAGCACGGCCGAGAGGAACTCCCAGTGCTCGTACTTCTTGACCTTGCCTTCGGACTCGTAGCGGCGCACCTGTTCATCGAGCGCGTAGAGAAGCTGCTGGCCGGTGGTCGCGCCGGCGAAGGCGGTGCGGTTATACAACGTGCCGCCGAAGCGGCGGAAGTCAAGCAGGCCTTCGGGAGTACGGTTGAAGGTGACCCCCATGCGGTCGAGCAGGTCAATGATGCCGGGCGCCGCCTCGCACATGGCTTTGACGGGAGGCTGGTTGGCGAGGAAGTCTCCGCCATAGATGGTGTCGTCAAAGTGCTGCCAGGTGGAGTCGCCTTCGCCCTTCAGGTTCTTGGCGGCGTTGATGCCGCCCTGCGCGCACACCGAGTGCGACCGTTTCACCGGCACGATGGAGAACAGGTCCACCTCGCCGCCCATCTCGGCAATCTTGATGACGGCAGCCAGACCGGCGAGCCCGCCGCCTACCACGATAATTTTCGGAGTTGCTGCCATCGGTATAAGTCCTGTTGGACGCGATAAGGCCGTCCGCTATCGCATGACGATGTTGTCGTTCGCCGTATTCGATTGCCACGGGTGATACGGAGTCCTTAAAAAGCCGTACATGCTGGCCGCTCCGATGGCGACCAGTCCGAGCGCCAGCGCCAGACATAGGTAGCCGAAACGGCGGCGAGCATTTTCGCCGGTGGTGATGCCCCACTTCGCCGCGAACAGCCACAGTCCATAAGAGAAGTGCCAGGAGGCCGCGATCACTCCCACAGCATAGAAAGCGATCATCCAAGGATTTTGAAATTCTCCCTGCACCTTTGCGAACGCCGCCGCCGGGTGCGTGGGCAGATGCACACCAGTGAACCGCAAATAGTACGTGTGCTGTGCGATATAGATGAGGGCAACGATGCCGGTCCAGCGCTGCGCGGTGTAGAGCCAGTTGCCGGTCCAGGGGTAATCGCCGATATTGGTGTCGCCGCGCCACCAGATGTAAACACCGTACAGACCGTGGTAGAGGATCGGAATCCAGATGCCGAACAACTCGAGTCCTACAACAAAAGGCAGGCTATTCAAAAATGCGACTTGCTTGGCATAAGCCGCGGCGCCCTTGAAGGCTTCATAATTGGAGATGAAGTGTTCAAGCAGGAAGAGTCCGATGGGAACGATGCCGGTGAGCGAATGCAGCCGCCGCAGCAGGAATGAAATGCCTTCGCCCGCTCGAAGCGGGGCGACGCCCGGCTTAATCTTCGGAGCCACAGTTTGGGCTGCGGACGCCACGATGGCTGCTCCTTGTATGAACAGGATGAAAAGAAGAACCTGTTATTATCGGTTTCGGTTGGAAGGCAAGTCAAGGCTGGGACGCTGGGCCAAATCGTAGCGGTAGTTATCCCGTGTCTGCACTACCCGCGTTGAGCCATTCGAGGAATTTGTGGAGGGCGGCTCCACGGTGGCTATAGCGGGATTTCTCGACCGCTGTCAGTTCCGCGAACGTCTTGCCGACCTGCGCGAGATAAAACAAGGGATCGTAGCCGAAGCCGTCATGGCCGCGAGGGGCGTCGAGGATGACGCCTTCCGCGACACCTGTGAAGGTCTGAAGCGTTCGGCCGTCGCGGGCCAGCGCCAGCACGCACACAAAGCGTGCCGTGCGCTTTTCAGCGGGGACGTTCTTCAGTTCGCGCAGCACACGGGCATTGTTGGCCTCGTCCTCGGTGTTGCTTTCGGCGGCATGCGGTTCGGAGGCGGCATAGCGCGCGGAATGAACTCCCGGTGCCCCGCCAAGTGCGTCAATCTCCAAACCAGAATCATCCGCAAGAACCAGTTCGCCTGGAACGGCGAGGCTGTAAGCTTCAGCCTTCTTGCGAGCATTCGCCTCAAAAGTGGCACCGTCTTCGATCACGAGGGGCAGGGAAGTGAAGTTGGGAATTGCGGCCACGGTGATCCCATAGACCTCGGCGGCTCCAGCGAAATCGCGCAGCTTACCGGGATTGGAGGTGGCTACCAGGACGGGACGCTGCATACGTGATCGAGAGGCCCCTCTCTTAGATTTCCTCTGTGATCCTCCGTGTCCCCTATGGTTAAGACAACAGCGGA
>Ga0326726_10006753_pt1 | contig 10317 bp, 6 predicted proteins | sample MHFenrmetagenome_2_FD_207603 | JGI IMG/M metagenome (GOLD analysis project Ga0326726, IMG submission 207603) | Lab enriched peat soil microbial communities from Michigan Hollow, Ithaca, NY, United States - MHF15MN | ecosystem: Environmental > Terrestrial > Soil > Wetlands > Peat | place: USA... | reverse complement strand
TCGTGCGCCACGGTCCCACCGGAGGTCTCGATCGAGAGCTGTAACGTGCGCGTCTTGGGATCGTGCATCGCGAGCGCGGAGTCGTTCAACGCATCGCCGCTGAAGCGGACGCGCAGCCCGTCGACGGAGGCGCCGGGGAAGACGCTCTCGAGATCGACGAGCGCGCCACGAAGCTCCCGCGTGTAGTACGGCCGCCAGTCGAGCGGCACGTTTCGCGTGAACGTCACGCCGGCGAGACCAAATTCGGCGATGAGGTCCGACACCGCAGGTCCATCGTCGCCCGGGAACCATGGCTCGCTCTGCGACATCGAGCGGACGGCGACGGCCGTCGCGAGCGCGGCGATGGCGTCGGCTCGGTCGTCGGAGTCGCTCGTGGCTCCGACGAGCGCCAGCGACGCCGCCAGCGTCTCTTCGTTGGTCGCCTGCAGCGCGGTGTGCGCGCGCGTGCGGAGCGTCACCGCCACCTGCGCGACCGGCGGGCGCGCCCGACCGAGCTCGCCGAGGCGTTTGGCGAAGTGAGTGTCGAGCAGGCTCGCGGTCGCGGCGCCCGAGAGAGGGCTCGCAGGCCAGACTCGCTCGAGCGTGTCGAGCGCACGAACGAGCGACGGAACAGCGTTCATCGCCTCGAGCTGTAACTGCACCGGTAGCGGCGCCAGCGTAGGCCGCTCGACGCGGAAGGCGTGCGCCGCGCGGCGAGCTTCGAGCGCCGCCATGACGTCCTCGTGGTGCTCGCCCGCGTCGGCAATGAGGTCGCGGACGTCGAGCAGGGCCAACTCGCGATCGCGCGTGAGGGCGGCGGTCTGGGCAGCCATGCCGACGCTCGGCGGAGAAACGGTGCCGGCCGCGGCGGCGATGGAGTAGGCCAGGCGAACGGCGAGCTCGCCGGCCCGCGGATCGGACGCTGCCCGGATCGCCTGGTCGATGAGGGCCACGTGCGCGGCCCCGGTCGCCCCGTGCCCGTCCGGCGTCCAGGGACCGGCGCCGTCGAGGGGCGTAGCATCCATGACATATGCGTCCCCCCGGTGGAGCCTGCCGAGGAGGGCGCGCGAGGTGCGGGCGCGAGCGGCAGAGTCGAGGCGAGGATCGTGCAATGCCTCGTCAACGAGCCGGAAGGGGCTGCCCAGACCGAGACGAAGACGCTCGAGGTACCCGAGCTCGATCGTCAGCTGGTCGCCGCGCACGCCCACCGGGCGGGCATTCCGCGCCAGGACGACGATGGAGTCGAAGTACCCCGTCGCCGCGGCAAGCGACCTCGCGACGTTACCGCTCCCCGCCGGGGGCGACGACGTGCTCCCAAGGAGGACCGCGCCGAGCATCGACGCGGTAAAGAGGAAGGAAGTGCGGCGGCCGACCGTCATCATGGGTTCGTACCCAGGGGACTGTCCGCGGTTGCCAAAGGTAAAGGAGCCTCGTGTAAGTTTGGTCCGATGTCGCACCAAAGGGCAAATCTTCCGCTCATTTTGTTCCTGGCCGCGTTACCCGCGGCCGCCGGCGCCCAGCCAAGGATGGCCGCCGGTGCCTCGGCGCGTCCGTCGGCGGCGACGGCGGCCAGGCTCTCGATCGAGCCGCGCCAGCCGGGAACCGGTTCGCTGATTCGGGTCGTGGTCGACCGACCGGCCAAGTCAACGGATTCCGTCGTCGTGGCGGCTGGAGAGCTCGCGGGTGAGCCCCTGCACTTCACCAACGCGGTGGGAGGCAAGCGTGTGGCGCTCGCGGCCATCCCCCTCGACGCCAGCGATTCCGTGGTAGCGCGAGTGCTCGTCGATCGGGCGTCTGGCGTGATCGACACGCTCCGCACGGTGCTGCACTACCCACACCGCCCGCCACCCGCCCCAGCGGCGAGCCGTGGCCGTACCCCGGGGGCCCGACGGCTCCGCGTCGACCCCCGGTTCACTCAGCGAATGGACTCCGCGACCGACGCGCGGGTCGAGCACGAGAACGAGCTGGCGCGCGACGTCGGGCACAAGGCCCACGACACGCCGCAGCTCTGGACCTTCCCGTTCCTTCGGCCGCGTCCGTCTCGCGTGACGAGCAAGTTCGGCAGCGGCCGGCTCTTCAACGGCCGCGTGTCGAGCAGTCACTTGGGCATCGACTACCGGGGCGCCGATGGTGAGCCGATCTTCGCCGCGAACCGCGGGGTGGTGGCGCTCGTGGCGGAGTTCTTTCTCGCCGGGAACGTGGTCTACATCGACCACGGCGCGGGAGTGGTCACCGGCTATTTCCATATGAGCAAGCCGGAAGTCTCCGTGGGGGACACGGTGCAGCGCGGACAGGAGATTGGTCTGGTTGGCGCCACGGGACGAGTGACCGGGCCCCACCTGCACTGGAGCGCCCGATTCGGCGCGCTCACGATCGACCCGGGCGACCTCTTGTCGCTCGGCGCGCCCTTCACGGCGCCGGATACGACCCAGAAAAAGCGGCCGCGCAGCAAGCCCTGAGCAGCACCGCGCAGTCGAACGTGACGTCGAGCCCAAGAGCGGCCAAGAGCCCGCTGGTCCCTGGCGTTCCTTCCGGTTCGTCCCTCCGCCGATTCATCACAATCACGCCATTGGGCCGTGTCGTCCAGCGAGCGCGACCACGGCGGCGTGGGCATTCACCAATCGCAGATTGTTCTGAGATGCATGTTATGGAATAGTTAACGAGTTAACTGACTATTTTATACAATCTTAAGTGGCTGAGCGAAGAGAACCTTGTGTGGTTGACGGCGCTTTCGCAGCCGGGTTAGTTACGCCCAGCGCGAAAATGTGGCCGTTTGGGCCCATCGCGAAGTTGCACAGGTGCGGCGAGCGTCGGCCGGCGTTCGCCCCGCGGTCACCCAGGAACCGTCGTTCGCATGCCCTCTCCCGCGAACACCGAAATGGGAACACCTCGCTCTGTCGCGGAGGCGCGACGGTGGCGAGCGAACAGGCCAGACACCCACACGAGGTAGACACACGTCATGAAACACCTCCACCGCATGGCAGCGGTCGCGAGCGTCTGGCTGGGGTTGCTCCCAGCGGCGGCTCTCGCACAGGGCACCAACATCAGCGGGCGCGTGACAAGCGACGCCCAACTCCCCCTCCAGGGCGTGAGCGTCAGCATTCCGTCGCTCGGCGTCGGCGCCTACACGGACGCGCAGGGTCACTACGCGTTCACGGTGCCGGGCACGCGCGTCGCCGGACAGCAGGCGACGCTCACCGCGCGCCGCATCGGCTTCACCGCCAAGTCGGTCCGCGTGACGCTATCGGGCGCGGCGATCACACAAGACTTCTCGCTCGCGGCCACGCCGACCGAGCTGACCGGCGTGGTGGTTACCGCGCTGGGGATCGAAAAGGAAAAGAGCCAGTTGGGCACCGCCGTCCAGCAGGTGAACAGCGCTGATCTGACGCAGACCAAGGGCACGGGCGTCATCGAACAGATCGAGGGCAAGGTCTCGGGCGTGCAGATCACCGGGAGCGGCAACCCCGGCGGGTCGAGCTACATCACGATCCGCGGCGCCAACTCGATCACGGGCGACAACTCCCCGCTCTTCATCGTCGACGGCGTCGCGGTGTCGCACCGCGACCGCGGTGCCAGCGCGAACAGCGGCTGGGACTTCGGCAGCGCCATCAACGACATCAATCCGGACGACATCGAGTCGATGACGGTCCTCAAAGGACCCAACGCCGCGGCGCTGTACGGCTCGCGCGCCGCGAACGGCGTCATCCTGATCACGACGAAGAACGGCCGGAACACGGGCGGCCGGATGCGCACGGAAGCGAACTCCTTCTACACGTTCGAGAATCCGTCGCGGCTCCCGGACTATCAGAATCAGTACGGCCAGGGCGCGGGTGGTGAGTTCATGTACATCGACGGCGCCGGCGGCGGCGTGAACGACTACGCCGACCAGAGCTGGGGTCCGAAGCTCGACGGCCGCACCGCGGGCTGCACGTTCAAGCCCGGCACGACGACGTACGACCAGAGCGCGCCGTGCAAGCAGTTCACGGCGGTCAACGGCGGACCGTGGATCGCGCATCCGAACAACGTCCAGGACTTCTTCCAGACGGGACACACCGCCTCGGCGACCGTCGCCGCGAGCGGCGGCACGGACCGCCTGAACGCGCGCCTCTCGGCGGGCACGGACAACGTCCAGAGCTTCATTCCCGGCACGTATCTGACGAAGACCAACACGATGCTCAGCGGCAATCTCCAGGTGAGCGAGAAGCTGAGCACCAACGCGACCGTCCAGTACGTCCGCAACGCCGGGCGCAACCGGCCGGGCCAGGGCTACGCGAACAGCATCCTCGAGAGCTTCGTGTGGTTCGGCCGCCAGGTCGACATGAGCGCGCTCAAGGCGGGCTGGCAGAACTCGGCCACGCTGAACAACGGCCCCGATGGCCGCGAGTTCAACTGGAACTACAACTATCACAACAACCCGTACTTCTTGATGTACGGCAACCCGGAGAGCGACATCCGGGATCGCGTCATCGGAAACATCTCGGCGACGTACAAGCTCACCGACTGGCTGAACCTGACCGGTCGCACGGGCTCGGACTGGTACCGCCTCAACATCAATCAGAACTGGAGCCCGGCCGACATCACCGGCGCCCCGGTGAACCAGTCGTACAACGGCGCCTTCAACCTCGTCAACGATTACAGCAACGAGACGAGCAGCGAGGCGCTGCTGACGGCGAACAAGTCGTACAGCCGGTTCGCGCTGGCCGGCACGTTCGGCGGCAACATTCGTAAGGAGACGTTCACGACGGCCGCCGTCGCCACGCAGGGCATTTCGGCGCCGGGCATCTACAACGTGTCGAACGCCGCGATCGCGCCGACGAACAACCAGCAGCTCCAGCAGCGGCAGGTCAACAGCATGTACGGCTCGGCGTCGTTCACGTACAACGGCTGGTGGACCCTGGAAGGCACGGCACGCAACGACTGGTCGTCGACGCTGCCGTCGGGCGCGAACTCGTACTTCTATCCGTCCGTCAACACGTCGATCCTCGTGTCCGACCTGTTCCCGGGCGTGAAGCGCGGTCCGGTGTCGTACCTGAAGGTCCGTGGCTCGATCGCGAAGGTGGGCAACGACGCGACGCCCTACCAACTTCGCACGACCTACACCGGTCTCGCGCAGCAGTTCAAGAGCCAGCCGCAGTTCACGTTGGGCAACTCGATTGCGAACCAGAGCCTCAAGCCGGAGCTCACGAAGTCGGCCGAAAGCGGCATCGAGCTCGGACTGTGGAACGGCCGTGTGGACCTGGATGCGAGCTACTACGAGAAGAACACGCGCAACCAGATCTTCCCGGTGACGATCTCGCCGACGAACGGCTTCACGTCGACGATCATCAACGCGGGCCGCATCAAGAACGAAGGCTTCGAGGCGCTGCTGTCGGTCATTCCGCTGCAGCTCGCCAACGGCTTCCAGTGGACGTCGAGCTTCAACTACTCGAAGAACGCGAGCAAGGTCGTGACGCTCTACCCGGGCATCGCGACGATCATCCTGGGCAGCGTGTGGTACGTCAACGTCGAGGCGCGCGAGGGACAGCCCTATGGCTCGCTCTACGGCAACGGCTACGCGCATGATGCCACCACCGGCATGATCTACACGGACGGCGGACTCACCGTCGCGAAGAGCGGCAAGACGGTCCTCGGCAACATTCAGCCGAACTGGATCGGTGGCTGGAACAACAGCTTCACCTACAAGAACCTCACGGTCGGCGGCCTCCTCGACATCCATCGCGGCGGCGACCTGTGGAGCGTGACGAACTGGTTCGGCGACTACGCGGGCGTGCTCAAGAGCTCGATGAAGGGCCGCGAAGTCGATTGGAACAACCCCGGCTACGTCGTCAAGGGCATCGACATCAACACGTGTCCGGATCCGGCGGCCGCGGCCGCGAAGGGCACCTGCCCCGGCGGCAAGATGAACACGGACACGGTCACCGCGGAGCAGTATTTCCAGAACATCTTCCCGGTGAACGAGGGCTACATCTACAAGGACAACTACGTGAAGCTCCGCGAGCTTCGCGTGGGCCTCGAGCTCCCGCAGCGGTGGGCGACCAAGTTCCACGCGACGGCGATGAACGTGGCGCTCACGGGGCGCAACCTCTACACGTGGACGAGCGTTCCCAACGTCGATCCCGAAGTCTCGTACAGCAACCAAGCCGGCACGCAGGGCGAGGAGTACGCGTCGATTCCGAACACGCGTAGCCTCGGCGTCAGCGTTCGCATCACGCCGTAAGGCCCTCGCCTGGAGACTACATATATGAGAATCCGATTTGCCCATCTCGCTGCCGCCACGACACTCGTCGTGGGCGCCGCGGCGTGTAACAACGACAAGCTCACCGACCTGAACAAGAACCCGAACAGCCCCGAGGACGTCCCGGCGGCGTCGATCTTCACGACCGCCGCTCGCACCGCGACGGCGAACTGGGTCGGGAACAACTTCAACCTGCGCGGCACCGAGTGGGTCGCGCAGCACCTCGCCGAGTCACAGTATCCGGACGAGGACGACTACAAGCGCTTGCAGGGACCGCAGACGACGGGGCTCTTCGACAACCCGTACGTCGGCGAGCTCGAAGATCTGCGGCAGGTCATCAAGAAGGGTCTCGCGGCCAATGATGCAGGCGTCTACGGCCCCGCGCAGGTCCTCCGCTCGTGGGAATTCGCGCACATCACCAACACGTTCGGCGACGTGCCGTACTTTGGCGCGCTCTCCGGCGACAGCGCCGGGGCGAACCTTTCCCCGAAGTACGACGCGCAGAAGGACATCTACACCGACTTGTTCAAGGTGCTCGACGCCGCGTCCAAGTCGTTGTCGAGCGCCAGCGCGACGCTCGGCAAGGCCGATCCGATCTACTCCGGCTCGCCGAAGGCTTGGCAGAAGTTCGCCAACTCGATCCGGCTGCGGCTCGCGATGCAGATCATCAACGTGGATCCGGCCACTGCGGCCGCGCAGGTCCAGGCCGCGCTCGCGGCTCCGGGCGGCGTGTTCACGTCGAACGCCGACATGGCGCAGTTCTCGTGGCCGGGGGACGGCGTGTACAACAATCCGTGGTCGGTGAACTTCCAGACCCGCGACGACCACAGAATGTCGCAGACGCTGATGAACGTGATGCTCGCGTCGAACGATCCGCGCATCCCGATCTTCGCGCAGCCCACCGTTTCGGACCCGACGAAGTATGCCGGCATGCCGAACGGTCTCACGCAGGCCACGGCATCGCCGTACGCCAACATCTCGTCGCGCCCGGGCAAGATCTTCTGGCCCACGGGCAATACGGCGGGCGTCACCGGCGGCACGGGCGTCTCCACGCCGTCGTACCTGATGACGTATGCCGAAGTCGCGTTCCTCGAGGCTGAGGCGGCGGCACGCGGCATTGGCGGCCTCACGGCCGGCCAGGCGGCTGGGTTCTACAACGCCGCCATCACGGCGTCGCTCAACCAGTGGGGCGTGACGAGCGCGAGCGCGATCAGCGCGTTCCTGGCCAACTCCGCCATCGCGTACGCGGGCGGCGCCGCTGGTCAGACGCAGATCGCGACGCAGGAGTGGGTCGCGCTGTTCACGGACGGTACACAGGCGTGGTCGTTGTGGCGCCGCACGTGCGCGCCGCTGACGCTCAAGCCCGGCCCGTTCGCGATCATCAACACCGTTCCTCGCCGGTTCCAGTACTCGGACACGGAGAAGTCGGTGAACGCGTCGTCGCTGAACGCGGCGCTCACGCAGATGGGTGCGACCACGGACGACTTCACGACCCGGATGTACTGGGACACGAAGCCGACCGCGGCGCCGACGTACAACGCTGGGTGCGGCACGCGGTAAACATCGGCAGGTTGGACAATGAAACGCCCCGAGGCGAATCTCGCCTCGGGGCGTTTCGTTTTGCAGATCCAGGAGACCCTGACACCTGAAACCTCGCAGCTGCCGTCTCGATCCTGGTCTCGCTGTCAGCGTCGAGATATCAGAACGTCAACGGTGTGATCATTGCTGTTCTGAAATCTCGACGCCTCACGTCGAGACCAGCATCGAGAATGCAGTCGCGAGGTCTCGGACGTGAGAGACTGACTCTCGCGCTCGACTACTTGGCTCGTGACCAGACCAGAATGGTGCCGCACGTCGCGGTGCGATCGAAGTACTGCGCCGGGATTCCGGCGAACGAGCTGTAGATCTCGACCGCGGCCACGTCGGATGGCGTCACGACTTCGTCGATCTGCGCATTCGGAACTCGCACGCCATCGATCCACACCAACGGGGGACAGCCGCGAATCCTGAGCGTGTTCCCCACGCGCCCGGATGCCGACAGCGTCACGCCGGGCACGACGCGCATCATCTCGCTGATGAACTGCGGGCGCCGCTTCTCGATCTCCGCGCCTTCGATGTACCGCCCGAAGCTGTTCGAGGCTTTCCGCGCGTAGAACTCGCGCAGGCGCGCGTCCGGCTCAGCGGCGATCTCGCGGATCTTGACCGTGCCGAGCTCCGCGGGATTCGGCTCGAGCATGATGACGATTGGAGCCGCGCCCTCGCGCACGGTCACGTCGACGCTCTTCGGCTGAAATCCGAGCCGCCGAACGCGGACGGTCACCGAGGCGGCCGAGAGGCCCGCCGCGAGAAAACGGCCGGCGGTGTCCGAGCGCAGCCTGAGCGAATCGGCGCGTCCGGACACGATCGTGATTTCGGCCTCCGGCACCGCCGAGCCATCGAGGGCCGTGATCGTGCCCGACAGCGTGTAGCGCCCCGCGCTCTGCGCGCTGACCGACTGTGCCCCGGCACGCTGTGGCGCGGCCATCTGGACGCCGGCGCACGCGGCGAGCGCGGCCAACCATTGAATGCGAGAGTTCATAACCGCCTCCTGCAGAGACCGCGGGCTCCGCAGCATACTGCCCCCCCGCGCTCACGTTGTCAACACGATGTCAATCTGCGATGCGCGCGGGAAGTTCGCCGGCGTGAAAACACTGACGCCGCCGGCGAGCGGGACACCCGAGGACAGGATTTGCGTGGATCGTTCCATCCCGCGCCCGGCAAGCGTTCCGATCAGCGCGCACCGCCGAGGCGGTCAGAGCTGACCCTCGAGCTCCTCCGGGCCGGCGAGTGCCGTGACCTCGAACTCGACCGCGCCGAAGTCGAGCGACAGCTGCCGGCAGGCGACGAACGAACGGCGGTGGTGCGGCGTGATGCCGTGCTCCCCGATGCCGCCCAGGTGCGCCGACGTCGCGTAGCCGACGTTCGAATCCCACGCATACGTCGGATAGCGCGGCGCGAGCGCGTGCATGACCCGGTCGCGCGTGACCTTGGCCAGGATCGACGCGCAGGCGATCGAATAGCACTTGTCGTCGCCTTGGACGATCGCGGTGTGCGGTGTGTCGAGCGTGCGAATGGCCTTGCCGTCGATGAGGACATGGTTCGGCGTCACCGACAGGCGCGCCAGCGCGCGGCGCATCGCGATCACGGTCGCGTGGTAGATGTTGACGCGGTCGATCTCTCGCACCGACGCCGCGCCGATGCCGTAGCACACGGCGCGCTCGCGGATCTTGACCGACAGCCGCTCTCGCTCGGCGGCGGTGAGCTGCTTGGAGTCGTCGACGCCGGGAATCGCGCGGACGTCGGGCGGCATGATCACGGCGCACGCGACGACGGGACCGGCGAGCGGTCCCCGTCCGACTTCATCGACTCCGGCGATCAATGGCCCGACGGTCCTGCGGAGCTCGCGCTCGATCGGCGTCCACCGATCCCGCCCCACGGGCCGGCGATCTCCCTACTCGGGCGTTCCGGTCTCCGGAACAGCGACGCGCGTCTTCTTCTCACGGATGCGCGTCGCCTTGCCGGTGAGATTGCGCAGGTAGTAGAGCTTGGCGCGGCGGACCCGGCCGCGGCGCACGACGACGATCTCGGCGAGCATCGGGCTGTGCACCGGGAAGATGCGCTCGACGCCGACGCCGTTGGAGATCTTGCGGACGGTGAAGGTCTCGCTGACCCCGCTGCCGCGGCGGGCGATGCAGATGCCCTCGAACGCCTGGATGCGCTCCTTTTCACCCTCTTTGACACGCACGTTCACGCGGAGCGTGTCGCCGGCGCGGAAGGGAGGGATGTTGCGCAACCACTCTTTCTGGGTCTCGATGAAGGCATGCATATGACGCTCGGAGCCCTTGGCCCGGTAGATCGTTTTCTGGGGGAGACTTGGGATAATAGCCGAACCAGTTGTCGAAGTCTAGGGCAGGAACGGGTTTAGCGATCGAGGGCTGACGGCGCGAACGGCAAGACGGCGCCAACAGCCAGACCGCGCCAACAGCCAGACCGCGCCAACAGCCAGACCGCGCCAACAGCCAGACCGCGCCAACAGCCGGACCGCGCGAACAGCCAGACGGCGC
>Ga0326726_10006752_pt1 | contig 10318 bp, 7 predicted proteins | sample MHFenrmetagenome_2_FD_207603 | JGI IMG/M metagenome (GOLD analysis project Ga0326726, IMG submission 207603) | Lab enriched peat soil microbial communities from Michigan Hollow, Ithaca, NY, United States - MHF15MN | ecosystem: Environmental > Terrestrial > Soil > Wetlands > Peat | place: USA... | reverse complement strand
TGCGGTGGCGGCGCCAGATCGACGAGTGCCTGAAGGAACGGCTCGAGACCGAAGTTCGTCAACGCGCTGCCGAAGAACACGGGCGTCTGCCGTCCCGCCAGGTAAGCCTCCACGGCGAACGGCTCGCCGGCCTCTCGGACGACGTCCAGCGACTCGCGAAAATGTGCGAACTGCTCCGCGCCGATCATCTCCTGCGCGTCCGCATCGTCGAGCGACGACAGCTCGACCGGCGCCCGATACTGCCCTTGCGCCTCGCGTTCGTATCGATGCAGCGTCTGGCGCTGGATGTCGTACACGCCGCGAAACCGTTCGGCGCTGCCGATCGGCCAGTTCACCGGGGCGGCGGCGATCCCGAGCGTGCGCTCGATATCATCCACCAGCGCCAGCGGGTCGCGTGCCGGCCGGTCGAATTTGTTGACGAACGTAAGGATCGGCAGCCGGTGACGCCGGCACACCTCGAAGAGCTTGCGGGTCTGGTCTTCGACGCCGTTCGCCGCATCGATGACCATCACGACGCTGTCGGCGGCGATGAGCGCCCGATAGGTGTCTTCGCTGAAATCGTTGTGACCGGGTGTGTCGAGCACCGACAGGCGCCGTCCCTGCAGCTCGAATTCGAGCGCCGCGGACGTGATCGAGATACCGCGTTGCTGCTCGAGCTCCATCCAGTCCGACGTGGCGTGGCGCCGGGAGTTGCGCCCACGGACGGCACCGGCGAGCTCAATCGCGCCCGCGTACAGGAGCAGCTTCTCCGTCAGCGTCGTCTTGCCCGCGTCGGGGTGAGAAATGATCGCGAAGGTGCGCCGCCTCGACACTTCCCGTTCGAGTTCGGGGAAGGCGGACGGGCCAGCGGCGTCCGGGAAGGCGGCGGGGCCAGGCTCTGACACAGGGACCATCCCTTCACTGTAGCCTCGCTGTCCAGCCCCAAAACTCCTTCGTCAGTTTTTGTGATTCGCCACGCATTTTTGCGTCCCGCCAGCCAGACCTGCCTGGGGATACAGGATCTAGACAACCTCAGCCATTAACGACTTGCCGGCCTGGCCACGTTCCAACACGGGACACGCCTCGCGGCCGCCGCCCCTCGACGTAAACGACGGCACTGGCTGTACCTCTGCCCGCGTCACGGTTTTCGCCTGCTGAAACAGCCTCGCCGGTGTTCAGGCTTGCAGCGACAAATCCGTGTCGCATCGCCCGAAATTGAAACTTCGCGATCCATGGCACGGCCCCTGCTCCGATAACCAGCCATCGAGGAGTTTGCGAATCCATGAACTGGCGATCGGGCATTCGTCGGCGGCTGAAATCGAGCAGGGGCTCCAACCTTCTCGAGACGGCGTTGGTGCTGCCGCTGCTCCTGTTGATCACGTTCTCCATCATCGAATTCGGTGCGATGTTCTACGCGTACCTGGCGCTCGAAAACGGCGTCAGCCAGGCCACACGGTACGGGGTGACGGGCGCCGTGAGCGGCGCGCTGTCGCGTCAGGACTCCATCAAGGCCGCGATGCGGGACGCCACGCCCACCCTGACCATCGACGATGCCATGTTCACCTTCAGCTACCTGCCGCAGGGCGGCGCGGCCTGGCTCAGCGGCCCCGGTGGTCCCGGCGACGTCGAGAAGGTGACGGTCAACTACACATGGGACTTCATGACGCCTCTGATACGGCCGTTCTTCACCAACGGCCAGTTCCAGCTCCAGGTGTCATCGTCGATGAAAAACGAGGGGCGGTTCAATTGAGCCCGCGATTTCACGTCCTGCCTGGTCGTCGCGCGCGCTCGGCGTCGGGACAGAGCCTCATCGAGTTTGCGCTCGTCTTGCCGCTCGTGCTCGTGGTGGCGCTCGGTGTCATTGAGACGAGCTGGGCCCTGCTCGACGAGCACGTCGTGACGAAGCTCAGTCGAGAAGGGTCGAACCTGATTTCGCGTGACACGACCATACAGGACGCCACGACGGCGATGCGCCAGATGGCGACGCTGCCCGTGAACTTCGACAGTGGCTCGTCGACGGTGATCTTCTCGGTCATCAAGAGAGGGGCAATCACGGGCACGGCCAACTACGACAAGCCGTTTCTGTATCAGCGGTTTTCGTACGGCACGTACCCGGGCACGAGCCAGTTCACGACGTCCGGTATCGGATCGTTCGGCGGTGCGCCCGACTACATGGCCAACAACCCGGATACCGATTCGTCGCTGCAGATTACGAACGCTCCGGCAACGCTGGTGCCGACTCCGGGGCAGCTGATCTACGTCACCGAAATCTTCAGCCAGCACCAGCTCCTGACGCCGCTCGATCGCTTCGGCATCGCGATGCCGACGACGCTGAGTTCGATTGCCTTTTTCTGATCGCTGATTCGGCGCCGTTGTCACAGAGGAACAAACCATGACTCCCAAACGCTCGCGGCTCTTAAACGAAAAAGGCATGGTGCTGGTCTACATGGCAGGCGCCATCACCGTGCTTCTGCTGTTTTCGGGCCTCGCGGTAGACACCGGCCGGATTTACATCGTCAAAGCGCAGTTGAGCAAGGCCCTCGACGGCGCTGCGCTCGGCGCGGCGCGCAACATGAACAGCGGCACTCCCATCACCGCCGAGGCGACGCGAATCTTCAACGCGAATTTCCCGGCCGGGTACTTCGGGTCCACGCTCACGAGCGGACCCACGGTGACGGTGACGACGGACGCCGCATCGGGCACCAACATCGTGGACGTCTCGGCATCGGCAAGCCTTCCGACCACGTTCATGCGGCTGGGGAACTTCACGACGATGAACGTGAACGCCTCCGCGGAGGCTACGCGCCGGATGGTGGACCTGTCGCTCGTTCTGGACGTGTCCGGTTCGATTGGATCCAAGTGGGCGACCGTGCGAGACGCCTCCAGGTCGTTCATCGGCTCGTTCGACGCGGCGCACGATCGCCTGGCGCTGACACTCTTCAGCAACGGCGCGGGCGTGATCGATCAGATGCCCAGCAGCCGCGGTTTCAACAAGACGCAGGTCCAAGCCGACGTGCCGGGCACGCTCCCGGGCGGCAGCACGCTGATGGTCGAGGGCCTGTACCGCGGTTGGGACGAGCTGCGAACGGTGCCGAGCGGTCAGCAGTCGGGACTGCGCATCATCGTGCTGTTCACCGACGGCGCGTCCAACGGCGTCCCGGGCATGTTCGATGGTTCCGGTACCGCCAAATCGCTGCGCACCTGGGACTTCCCGCAGTCCGCGATCGATCCGGACGCCCAGACACATAATCAGCCGCACATCGACGGTCTCTACAACCCGGGGAACGTCACGGCTGGCGGGAGTCCCAGCGTCAGCCTGACCCCGACGAACTGGAATTCCACCCAGGTGATCGCAACGGTACCGCAGCTCCCGCTCGCCACGACTCATCAGAACCACCGGAGCTCCGGGATTCCGACGACGTTTCCGCTCCAGTCGACGACGCTGCAGGTGAACGGCATGCCGCAGAACGTCCGCCGTGGCCTGAGAAACCTTGATGTCCCGTCGGGCCGCTATCCGGCCGACGTCTGGAATATCAACAACTCCGCGCGCAACGTCCTGGAGATCATCGCGAACCAGGCGCGGAGCGACGCCGCCGGCGACTATCCGATTCGCATCTTCACCATCGGGATGGGATACCTGGTGAGAGACATGCTCGGGACCATGCCTGAAATGCCCGAGGACATCCTCAAGCGGGTCGCGAACGACAAGACGTCGCCCGACTACAACAGCAACCAGGCTGAAGGCAAATACTACTTCGCTCAGACCCAATACGACGTGGCGCCGGCGTTCGAGTCGATTCAGAACGAGATCATCCGCCTGAGCAAGTAGGCGGCGCCGTTCACAGTACGCCGGTACGCTGCAGGCCTTTCGCGACGTTGTAGGTGAGCACCATCTGCAGCTGGCGCTGATTCGGCAGGGTGTAGGCGTTGGCGACCGCATGCTGATAGAAGATCTGCATCGACAGCTCCCGGCCCAGGGCGATGGTGTCCGTCGTGAACCAGCGGCGACCGCTGCCGAACCTGTCGGAGTTCAGGCCGCCGTACTTCTGGTCGATGTCCACCAATCCGGCGCTCAGCGTGACCCGTTTTCCGACCGAACGCTCGCCGGAAATCGAGTAGCCGTACGCGGCATTGAACCGTTCGTAGTGTTCGAAGCGGATGCTGGTGGGCACGCGAAGTTCCGGCGTGCTCACGCTGAGCCCGTTTCGCAGCGTCGTCGCGCCCGCGACTGTGGTGACGTCGGCTGACGAGGACAGGCGGCGCCCGAACCGCTTCGCCGCGAACACCTGGTAGTAGTTGGTCTCTCCGAGCCGGTGGAGCCGTGGCCAGAGGCTGGACGTCGTCGAATCGCCTAGATAGCCAAGCGTTACGGACAGTTCGTCGACATGGAACGTCCTGGGCCGCTTGACGCTCACGCGCTCACCGAGCATGTACCCGTCGTTGTCGTAGCTGGTAACCTCCGTGTTCTCACCCTTCACGATCCCGAGGCCGCCCGCCTGTATTTCGATTCCCTTCGCCGGAGTGGCGGACGCGAACAGCTGTTTCACGAAGATGTTCGACGAATACTCGTGCGGCGTGCCGGTGGCTGTGCCAATTGCCGTGTTGTTCCAGCCGCGCACGAACGTATCGCCGGTGCCAAGGGCGAAGCCGACCGCATATCTGCCGGACGCATCGACTTTCAGGCGCGCTTTGATCTGCTCGCTGTGCTGCAGCTGATCTTGAGTGACAACGCCGGCGCTCGTCTCGGTGAAGCGAAAGCGAGTCGCCATGGTTCCTGTCTGCACGTCGAGCCAGCGCGCAAGCGGCGTCAGCGACGGCGCGACTCGCTGGCTCGAGGACGGAATGATGACAGCCTGGCCTGCCTGCGACGCCGCGGCAGACGCAGGCGCGGGCAGAAGTCCGGCCGCGTTCTCAAGCGGGTCGTCAATGGCCGTCGTCGCCGCAACGAGGTCTTGCGCCGCGAGCCGACCGCTGCCGGCGACGATCACGACCGCAGTCGCCGCGCACGTCCAGAACGACCGTCGCCATTTGCGGATGTCGCTCGCCATGCCACAGTGGTCTCGCAAGTCCGGTGCCTGCACGGTGCTGCGTGGCACTGCACCGGCCGGCATGTCGACTGTGTCCTGTTGTGCGCCATACCACTGAACACTTCCGTGTGACGTTTTTGTTGGTGGACCCGGTACGTAGAAGGGGCCGGACCCTGCGATCAGGACCCGGCCCCAAGGTGGTGCGACGTAGAGAGAGCTAGAAGCGGAATCCCAACGTGTAGAAGAGGCCGGCGTCGGCGCCGAGCGGCAGTTCATTCACGTTTGCCCTCCGGCGCGAGTACTCGGGAAAGGCAATGTTCGAATCGAGCACGTTACGACCCGAGAGGGTGTGCCGAAGGATGACGCCCTTGATCGGATACTCGAACCAGACGTTCAGTTGAACGTCGGTCCACGGGTCGATGGGACCGAACGCACCGTCGGTTCCGCCGGAATGATCCAGTGACGCCGACGCGCCGAGCGGACCCCACTGCCGCGCCGCGCCTGCTTTCGTGTTGTACTTCGGCACGTACCGGAAGTTGTAGTTCAAGTACGAGCCGGGCTGCTCGACGACCAGGTCGCCTGACGTGCCGCTCACGAAGTCCACGTTCGCGAAGTACGTGCCCCACCGCTGGCTCGTGTACTTGGTTTCGGCCTCGATGCCGGTGGCATTGAAGGGCGTCCCGTTGATGTAGAAGACCGGTGCGTTGGGGTTTGGTGCCGTGGGCGGCGGCGTGCCCTTCTGCCGGAAGATCTTGTGGTCGTACTTCGCCCAGTAGCCGCCGATCTGCGTGTAGAAGCCGCCCTGCGCGTGCTGATAGACGAGCTCGACCGAATCGGACGTCTCGGGTTTGAGATCGAGATTGCCGGAGATGTTCGGCGTCGCCGTGAACATCTCGAACAGGCTCGGCGAGCGATACGACTGCCCGGCGATGAACTTCACCGCGTCACGATGGGTGATCCGGTAGCCGACCGTGCCGCGCGACGAGACGTTGCCGCCAAACAGGCTGTTGTTCGTGTAGCGCGTGCCGCCGACCATCCGCCAGCGGCCTGGTTTCCAATCGAGCTGGCTGAACACCGACGTTTCGGTCTCGCCTCTGTTGGTAAAGCCATCGAGGATCGCACCGGTGAGCCGGTTTCGGCTGGTCGCCTCTCTCGTCTTCCGGTACTCGTAGTCGGTGCCGACTTCGACGTTGACCTCTTTGGTCGCCGCGTAATTCGCCCGCACCGTCGCGCCGCTGCGATAGCCGTCGATCGGGGCATAGACCGCGTCGATGTTGTCGCGCGAGAACTCGCGATATTCGGAATCGTAGAATCCTCGGCCGAGCACGCTCAGCTTCGCCGCGAAGATGTGGTCGAACTGATATGAGGTCAGGAGACCGTTCAGAAGATGTGGCGTGTTCGCGCCCAGTTTGAACGCCGGCGCCGATCCGAATGTGTTCATTGTGGAGTCGTACGCGTTCAGCAGGAACGTGTTGCCCTTGTACTTCGCCTGCATGGTGGCGTCGAACGCATCCTCGTAGTCCCGGACCACGCCCGTCGTGCCGTTCTCGTCGAGGAAGTTGTAGTTGATGCGCTGACCGAGGTCGCGGTTGACGCCCACAGAAAACTCGGCTCCCGACTTTGCCGCCATGCGGAAGCTGCCGCTCTCGCCGCGGGTGCCGATGGTCGCGTCAGCCGACTGAGTGCCCGGTTTAGCCGATCGAGTCACGATGTTGATGGCCGAGGTGTACGCCTGCGAGCCGTAGAGCACCGACGCGGGTCCCTTAAGGACCTCGATTCGCTCGACGTCGTTGATGCCGACGCGCTCGATCCGGCTCTCGCCGGTCACCGCGTGCCACGCCGGGACGTTGTTGATCAGGACCAGGTTCTTGTTCGCATACAGGTCCTGCAGCACGCCGCGCGACGTCACCATGCCCTGGAGCAGGTAGCTGCGCATCACCGTGATACCGGCCACCGACTGGAGGGCTTCCTCGACCGTCCGGTAGCCGTGCTGCTCGATCATCTTCCGATCGACCACGGTCACCACCGAGGAGCTTTCGAGAATCGTTTCCCCTTGTGTCGACGTCACGCTGATCTTCGCATTCAACAGATCTTCGAGGCTGACCTCGTCGGTGGCCGCGTCCACCTTCTTCCCCTGCTGCTCCTCTCCGGATGCACGCGGTGTCACACCCGCCAGCATCAGGAAGGCTCCGAGCGCCGTAAGCAACGTTAGCTTTCGTCTCATCACGCCTTCTCCTGTCTTGTCCACGCTCTCTGGCTGTACGCCAGCCTCCAGGTGTCGCCGGTCCGCACGGCGGCCTCACGGGCCGGGCGTCGCTTTCCGACCGCCGACCGGTCTCCGACCAGTTTGTTCAGCTGAGCCATGGCGACGCCGAGCGCCTCGGCCTGGCTCCCGAGTGTTTCGGCTTCGGCCGAGCTCTCTTCGGCCGCGGCGGCGTTGGCCTGCGTCACGTGGCCGATGTGCTCGAGCGAGTGGTTCACGTCGGTGAGCTGCACGCGCTGCTGTTCGGACGCCGCGGCGATGCCGCCGACGAGGTCGTCCACGCGGACGATGCGATCGGTGATCTCACTCAGGCGGCCGGCCACCTTGTGGCCGATCTCGACGCCCTGACGGCTCTTTTCGAGCGAGTCGCCCAGGCATTCGGCGGTTTCGCGCGAGGCTTCGGCGCAGCGCTGCGCCAGCCGCCGCACTTCTTCGGCGACGACGGAAAAGCCCAGTCCCGCGTCGCCCGCCCGCGCCGCTTCAACAGCCGCGTTGAGCGCCAGGATATTGGTCTGGAACGCGATGTCGTCGATCACCTTCATCGTCTTGGCGATGCTGGCGCCCGACGTGGTGATGGCGTTCATGGCGTTGTTGAGGGCGTCGACGTCGGCCACGCCCGACTCTGTCGCCTGCCGCGCTTCGAGCGCGACACGCTTGGTGCTCTGGGCGCCCGATGCGTTCTGCGTGGTCTGCGACCCGATGTCCGACATCGCCGCCCGAAGCGTCTCGAGCGACGAGGCCTGTGAGTTCGCGCCTTCGGAGATGTTGCGGCTCGCTGACCGCAGCTGGTCGGCGGCGCCCAGCACAGCGCGCGACGCCTCGGTGAGCGTCTGAATCATCTCGGCGAGACCCGCGGCAATCGAGCGGGACACGAACAGGACCAGGACCAGCATCACGAACGCCGCGACGACGCCGATGCCGATCGATCGAGCGCGGACGCTCGCGGCGCCCGCCTGCACCTTGTCCATGGGCGCGACCACCGACAAGGTCCACGGCTCCTCAGTGGCGCCGGCTTTCACGGGCACGAAGATTTCGAGCACCGCCGCCCCGGTCACCGTGGACGTCGACTCGCGCGTGAAGGCGCGGGACTCGCTCTTCGATCCGAGCAGCCCGGCGGTTGCGCCGTCGTCCTCGAACCGCCGGCCGATCTGTGCGGGATCCGGATGCGCGACGATCGTGCCGCCGTGCGAGATGAGCACGGCGTAGCCGGTGTCGTAAGGCTTGATGCGCCCGACAATCTCCTGGAGCGACGACAGCGCCAGGTGCACGCCGGCGACGCCGACAACGTCTCCGTTGTAGCGGATGGGCACGGCCACCGATGTGAGCGCGACGTCACGGCCGCCGATCGTCGTGTGGAACGGCTCGGCGATCGTTTCCTTGCGGCTGCGCCGCGGTCCCTGATAGAAGTCGTCGGCGCCGGCAACCGCGTATCCGGTGACCGGCTCGAGGACGACGTCCTTGTCCTGGCGGTGCCACAGCGGAATGAAGCGCCCGGTGGCGTCGTGTCCCGCCTGACGGGCGAAGGTGGCGTCCTTGTTGTCGAGAGCGCCGGGCTCCCATGCGGTCCACGTCGCCAGAAACTCGGGGTTCTGCCGCTGGATCTGGCTGAGCGTGTTGTTGAACAGACTGCGATCCTCGACCCACGCCGCTTTCATGCCCTCGAAGGTCTGCGCGATCGTTCGCGCGGCGATCATTGCCTCGTCGAGACGGGCGCTGACTTCATACCCGTACCGGTACGCGGTTTCCTGCGCGCGTCCGGCGGCCTCGCTCTTCGCGAACCTCGCCGTGTCCCAGGCTTGAAAGGCAATCAGCGCCGCCAGCACCACGACGATGGTGCCGTTGACGGCGATGAGCAGGCGCTGCTGCAGCGTCCGTTCGTGATGAAACTTCACGATGCCTTCCGTGGCTGGCTGTTACGCACCCTTCACGCTCTTCGCGAGGGTCTTGAGTTTCGGATCCAGTTCGAGAGATGCGGCGCGGGCGGGCGCCAGATTGATCTCGAAGGAAATCTTGCCGCCTTCGACGATGAGGTTGATGATCCCGCCGGCCTCGAGAAACCCGCTGTCCTGGCCGACCAGCAGCACGTGCTTGCCCTTGATCTTCGCGGCCACCGCTTTGCCCTGCGGGCCGGGCGCGGCCACAATCACGTGACACGAGTCGTCGACGGCCGCCGCCGAGTCGAACCTCTTCGCTTTCAACTCGCGTCCGTTGATGTTCTTGCCCGTCGCGAGCTTCTCGAACACGTCAGCCAGATCGGGCGTACCCACGAATCCCACGACCAGCGGCGCCGATGGACTGGCGAACGCAGTGGATGGCCACGTAGTGAACCGTGCGAAATTGAGAATGAACTGGCTCTTGAGCGTGTCTTCCGACTGGGCGCGGGCCGGCACGATCGCCAGCATCACCAACAACCCCACGGACAGCAGCGCAGAGATCACTGCCCGGCGTCCGGCCCGCCTGATCGTCACAGAAGAACGCATCTCGCCTCCTCGGGCGTACATGAATCCACTTTCTTCGGCCGCTCGCAGCTGAGCAACGGCTGTGCCCCTCCTCAGGCAGAACGAGGAACCGGCCGCAACTCGGTTCAGCAGAAAGGTTTCGGGCGAGGGCGCGCCGCCTGCCGCACCCGGGCGCCTGCGTCGTGCCGTCCGTTACACGGAATCGGTGTCCAGAGACTGGATGGAGGGACGACTGAAGTCGTGAGCAGTGCTGGGAAAGCGCTCTTGGCTTATGGTCTCTGATCCGACGGCCAGCACCCGTGTCGCGTCAGGAAGGTCCGGAACCGCCTGTACTCGTGCGGCGACGCGTTGAAGAGCGCGGCAAGCTCGCGGTAGTCGCCCCCGGTCTGCGCGATCCCCCGCGCCACAAGCGCGCGCAGATCGTCGCGTGTGAGATCGTGCGAGGTGAACCGGCTGTACACCACCGTCCAGAACGACTCGCCAGCCTGCACCATCTGGTCGTACAGCGCATCGGCGTTCGGCCGGCGCGGTGTCTCCGACGCCGGCGCCGGTGTTCGCACGAACCCCGATGTCGCCATCGCGGCCGTGAG
>Ga0326726_10006751_pt1 | contig 10319 bp, 12 predicted proteins | sample MHFenrmetagenome_2_FD_207603 | JGI IMG/M metagenome (GOLD analysis project Ga0326726, IMG submission 207603) | Lab enriched peat soil microbial communities from Michigan Hollow, Ithaca, NY, United States - MHF15MN | ecosystem: Environmental > Terrestrial > Soil > Wetlands > Peat | place: USA... | reverse complement strand
GCCGATACCCCCGAACCGGCGCCCCAAGTCTCCGCGCAGGTCGAGCACGCCGAAATGCAGGCGGGCAGGTGCCTCGACGAAGAGCGACGGTGGCGCCGCGCTCATCGCACCGTCGGCTGTGGTGGCGCCGCTGACCGTACGCGTTCCGCGAGCAAAGCCATCGCCTCTCGCTCGCGCGGGCCCGCGGTCTTGTCGACGAGCGTCTGAAGGCGGGCGAACTCTGCGCGGATTTCCTCAGCCGGGAGGAGATGCATGCGGGTCGCGAGGATCGCGGCTTCGAGCACCGCGTGGCGGGCCCGGTTGAAGCCGAGGAACTCGCGGCGCACCCCGCGATGCACGACGGCGGTGACGACGCGGGCCCGAGGCGGGGTCGCGTCGATCGTGCGGACCTCGACTTCGCGCCACGAGCAGGCCGCCTCCAGCACGACGCCGCGCACGACCGCCGCCGGAAGGACCGGGAACTGGACGTCGAACAAGGCCGCTTGAGCGAACAGCATCACGTCGTCGGTGAGATTCACGACCCCTGCGCCGGTGGCCCGCAGGTTCCGCAACGTGGCGGTCTCGACGAACGGCTTGATGACGATTTCGTCATCGCCCCACTCCACGCCCATCGGGGCGCAGTTCACGACCCCGGTGGGACCGAGGGTGGTGAGAATCGTTTCGAGAATCACCGCACCACCTCGACTGGTGGTGGCACAACGCTCGCAGCGGGCGCGGGTGCCCATGCATTGTCGGCCCTGTCGGGGAGCAGCTCGCCGCGCGACCCCGCGCCTCGGAAGAACCGGTCGAGCAGCCGGTAGCCGTACTCCGTCAGCACCGACTCGGGATGGAATTGCAGCCCGACGACCGGATGCCGGTCGTGCTCGACGGCCATGATCTCGCCGTCCTCGCTCGTGGCGGTGACGCGCAGCGCCGGGGGCACGCCCGTCCGGGAGATGGCGAGCGAGTGATAGCGAGCCGCTTGAAAGGGGTTGGGGAGCCCGGCAAATATGCCGCGACCGTCGTGATGGATGCACGATGCCTTTCCGTGCATCGGTCGCCCCGCCCGGACGATCCCTGCCCCGTACGCCGCGCCGATGCATTGGTGGCCCAAGCAAACGCCGAGGATGGGGATGGAGGCGCCCAGCCGGCGCACGACGTCGGTCGAGATCCCCGCCTCGGTGGGCGAGCACGGCCCGGGGGAGATCACGATGTGTGAGGGCGCGAGCCCCGCGATCTCGTCGACCGAGATCGCGTCGTGCCGCACGACGAGCGGCTCCAGCCCGAGCTCCCGCGTGTAGCGCGCGAGGTTGTAGACGAACGAGTCGTAGTTGTCGATCAGGAGGATCATGGCACGAGCGCGGCGATGAGGCCCTGGGCCTTGTCCAACGTCTCCCGGTATTCCTGCTCGGGTTCGGAGTCGGCGACGACCCCCCCTCCGACCTGGAAGTACACCGCGTCGCCGAGCACGAGATAGGTCCGGATTACGATGCTTGTGTCGAGGGCGCCGGTGACGCTCCAGTACCCGATCGCGCCGCAGTACACCCCGCGCCGCGTCGGCTCGAGCTCGGCGATGATCTGCATCGCGCGCACCTTGGGCGCGCCCGTGATCGACCCGCCGGGGAAGGCAGCGCGCAGCAGGTCCGCCGCGTCCCGCGTGGGCACGAGATCACCCACCACCGTCGACACCAGGTGGTGCACGGTCGCGTACTGCTCGAGCGCGAACAGCTCGGGCACGCGCACCGACCCCGGCTCGCACACGCGCGACAGGTCGTTCCGCAGGAGATCGACGATCATCACGTTCTCGGCGCGATCCTTGTCGCTCTCCGCGAGGGCCAGCGCCAGGGCGGCATCGTGCTCGGGGCCGACCCCGCGGGGCCGCGTTCCCTTGATGGGTCGGGCCTCCACATGGCCGTCCGCCGCGCGCAAGAACCGTTCGGGAGACGAGCTCGCGACGACGAGGTCGCCGAAATCGAGGAACGCAGAAAACGGGGCGGGATTGCGGGACCGCAGCCGGCGGTAGAGCTCGAGCGGCGTGCCCACCAACGGGGCCTCGAGCCGCTGCGACAGGTTGGCCTGAAAGATGTCTCCGGCGAGGATGTATTCGATCACTCGGGCCACTGCGTCCTGATACGCCGCGCGCGTGAAGGTCGATCGCAACCCCAGGCGGCGGGAACCGGGGACGTCCGGCACGGGATGCGTAGGGGCGGGTAGGCCGGCAGACGGGTAGGCGGGCAGGCGGGGAGTGAAGGCAAGGCCCGCCAACCGGTCCTTCACGAACGCCATTCGCCGCGCCGCGCGCTCGCTGCGAGCCGGGCCCGTTTCCGGCATCCCCGTCGATACGAGCCAAGCGCGGTTGGTCCCATGATCCCAGGCGATCACCCAGTCGTAGATGCCGAGTAGGACGTCGGGGATGGTAAGGTCGTCGTGCTTGGGACGAGACACGCGCTCGAGCATTGCGCCCCAGTCGTAGCCCAGGTATCCGGCCGCCCCGCCTTGGAACGGGGGGAGTCCGGGAACGGGAGCCGACGTGAAGGGCGCGAGCAGCTGTCGCACGGCGGTGAGCGGATCGGTATCGACGCGCATCCACGCGTCGATCGCCAGGGTACGCTGCTGCGTGAGAGCGCCTTTGCTGCGAACGAGCGCGACGGGGTCGGCGGTGAGAAAAGAGTGCCGCCCGAGGGGCACCTCCGTCATAGCGCTGTCGAGGAAGACCACGTACGGGAGATCGGCCAGCTGCCCGCATGCCTCCAACGGATCCGGAGCGGGGACGAGCTCCGCGACCAGCGGAAAGGCGCCGCTCACGCGCCGCCCTTCGTCTGGGAGCGGCGCCTGCGGGAGGGGGAGGCTCGGTCGTCGGGCGGCGTCAAGTAGCCCCACCGAAGCGCGCCTTCCTGCCGGTAGGTCTTGCCGAGCGAGATCGCCAGCTTCGCCTTCATGAGCTCGCGCCCCAGATAGAAGGCGTGAGTCGCCTCGGTGACGTGCAGCTGCGCGAACAGCTCGTCGATGTCGGTCCCGCGGACGAAGAGCTCGTTATTGAAGACGGTGATCGTGTCGCGGTCGGTGAATATGCGGAAGTTGGGGTCGGTCAACGCCGCCTGGATGGCGCGGAGCTCGTCCTCGCCGTAGGCGAGAACCTGCGGGTCGCGCGTCGTCAGCAGGCGGTCATCGACGCCTTTCGGCAGGCTCTTCTGCGTAACGGCTTGGTACATCAGCTGCCGGGCGATGTGGAGCTCGCGAACGGCGCCGCGCGCCCAGGGGATCACCTCGGTGGTGAGCACCGCCCGGACGCCCACCTCTTGGCAGATCGCCATGAGTATCGCGTTGACGCCCGTCGTGTCGGCCTCCGTCAACTCCGTGATGTTCCCCACTCCCATGAATAGCGGCGCATTCGGGTAGCGCCGGTGCACCTCGACGAAGCGCTCAATGGACGCCAGGAATCCGAAACCGATCGGCTCGATTACGGGGTCGATCAGATAGCGCACACCCCAGCGCTCGAGGGCGGCGACGCTGGGCTCGAGCGTCTCGATCCCCGCCCCGAAGTCGGGAACCACGACCACGCGCGCGCTCGTGCCCGCGAGCTCGCGAGCCGCGTCCAGATTCGACCGGTTCACGCTGAGCACCAGCTCCGCTCCCGCGGTCACCGCCGTCCGGATCTCCCCGGGATCGAATGAGTCCACGCTCACCCGCATTCCGGCGCCCACCAGGTCACGGACCACGTCGGCGAGATTGGGAAACGCGCGGCCCGGCGTGCACCCGATGTCGATCAGGTCCGCGCCGCTATCCCGGAAGTACTCGGCTTCGCGTTGCACAGCTTCGCGTGGTAGGCGCGGCGCGTTGTTGATTTCGGCGACGATCTCTATGTCCCAGGTGCCATAGGACGCGACCGCCTTCTGCCGTCCGAAGTACTCGGGGATCTCGCGCAGATCCTTGGGGCCTTTCTGCACCGGAACACCCACCTGCGCGGCGATGACGGCCGGGTCGCCCTCACACAGCCCGGGGATCAAGACGAGGTCGGTGCCCGCAGGCACCTCGAGGAACCGCGCGATCCACGGCGCCGTCATCAGCGCCGCGACCGTGATCTTGAGCACTGCGACGTCGTAGGCGAACTCAGGGGCGAGTTCCTCGAGCGTGCGACGGAGAGCGGGCTCAGCGAGCTTGCCGGTAACGAACAACACCCGCCGAGGAGCGGGAGACGCACCGCTCACCGCGGGTCGCCGGAGAGCACGAACTTGTTGGGCGTTCCCTCGAGTGCGCCGCCCTGCGGCCGCCACAGCGCGACTTCCTCGATCTTGCGCGCCAGCTCGAAGTCCTTGTCGGTGATCCCCCCCGCGGCGTGATTCTGAAGCTTGACGATCAGCCTCGCCCATGTCACGGAGAGATCGGGATGGTGGTAGGCCGCTTCGGCCAGATAGCCGATCGCGTTCACCAGCATCAGCGTGGTGGGCCATCCGTCCGTCTTGTACGTGCGACGGATCCACCCGTTCTCGACCCACCACCCGGGCAAGGCCTTGAGCTTCTCTTCAATCTCCGCTTCGGTGTAGGTGCGTTCCTTGGCAGGCATCTCGACCTCCAGGTGAGGCGGGTTAGATCACGTCGCCGCCGTTGACCATCAGCATCTGTCCGGTGATGTAGCCCGCCGCATCGCAGGCCAGGAACACGGCGGCCGCCGCAACCTCTTCCGGGCGCGCCCAGCGTCGCAGTGGAATGGCGTTGGTGATTCCTTGCTTCACCGCGGGATCGAGCGCCGCCCCGTAGGCGGTTTCGACCCAGCCGGGCGCGAGAACGTTGACCCGGATGTGCGGCGCCACGGTGCGTGCCAAGACGCGGCTGAAGCTGTAGACTCCCCCCTTCGCTGCACAGTAGATCTGGGCGAACTCACCCGTCATGCCGCCGCCGGCTACGTGGTCCCATGCCATGTTGAGGATCACACCACCGGCGTCCTGAGCGCGCATCAACTCCACCGCAGCCCACGACGCCAATACGGTGCCCCGGAGGTCCACGCTCAACAGCCGGTCGAGCTTTTCGATCCGGGTGAGCTGTGCGGCCGCGCCAGTGAGAATGTCCACGCCGGCGTTGTTGATCCAGACATCGACGCGTCCGAGCGCCGCCCGTGCGCTCGATGCGAGTCCTGTGACCGCGACGGAATCCGTGAGGTCGGCGGCCAGCACGTGGGTGCGGCGGCCGAGCGCACGGACCTGCGCGGCGGTCTCCTCGGCCTCGGCGTGGTTCGTGGCATAGCTGATCGCCACGTCCGCCCCGGCATGCGCGCACGCGACTGCGGTGGCGCGGCCGATCCCAGTCGAAGCCCCGGTCACGAGGACGACCTTCCCCGTGAGCGAGAGCTCCGGACTGGTCGGCGAAGACTCGACTGGCGCGGATCGCACGACCACTCCTTCGGCGCTAGGTTTTGACATCGTGTTTCCCGAACCCTAACCTATCGGCGATTTCGCGGCAGCCACAAGGGACGAGCGAGCGATGCAACTGCTGGTCAGTGTTGCGGATCCGTCAGAGGCGCGCGCCGCGCTTGCGGGAGGTGCCGACGTCGTCGACGCGAAAGACCCGCGCCGCGGAGCGTTGGGCGCCGTCGCACCCCAGCGCCTGCGGGCGATCTGCGATGCCGTGGGCACCGACCGTCCCGTCAGCGCCGCGCTGGGCGACGCCACGGGGGCCGTCCCCATCGGACGCGCGGCGCAAGCAGCGGTTGACGCGGGTGTCACTTACGTGAAGGTGGGATTCCGCGGGATCGGCTCGCCCGCTCGCGTCCGTCATCTCGCGGCCGCCGCGGGCGCAGGTGGGGCGGTGCAATTGATCCTCGTCGGGTACGCCGATTGGGAGCGGGCGAACGGACCCAGGCCGGCGCTCGTGTTGGAGGTGGCGGCGGCCGTTGGCGCCACCGGCGTACTCATGGATACCGCCTTCAAGGAGGCGGGCCTGTTCGACTTGGTGCCCCGGGACACGGTGGAGACGTGGGTTGCCCAGGCCCGTGCCGCAGGACTGCTCGCGGCGCTCGCGGGTGGTCTGGAGGGGCCAGACCTGCCAACGGCCCGAGCGGTCGGCGCCGACATCGTCGGAGTGCGTGGCGCCGCGTGTCACGGCGGTCGCAACGGGCGTGTATCGGTTTCCCGGGTTGCCGCCCTGTCAGCCCTCGCTGACCGCGCGCCTTGGACCCGCCTTGGGGCCCGGCTCTAGGGCCTCACCGAGCTTCTCCAGCTCATGCGCCGTCAGGACCACGCAGTCCACCCCGGGGGGCAGCGTTTGGAGGAACAACGGATCCGCAATCTTGGATACCTCACCCTTCACCGGCTTGATCAGCACGATGCGTTTGGCGCCTACGGCGCCCGCAACCCAGGCGGCGACGCTGTCGCTGGTCGCGCTCCAGGAATGGGGGAGGGGATCGGCGGCGCGAAGCCAGCGGTAGGGGGCGAGCACGGGCACGAGCCCGGCGTCGAGCGCGGCGTGGATCTCCGGCAACTGCTCGACCAACACCGCACCCGTGGTGCGCTCGGTCAGCGCGTGTGCGTACTGGTCCATGCCCAGCACCGCCATCCAGTGCGCAGCGTCCTCGCCGATCTTGATCCTCCGAACCAGCTCGCGAACGGCTTCGGCGAACGGTCCCCCGCCCGGTACCACCAGCAGGCGGCGCCCCTTGCCGAGTGCCGCGAGCGCTCCGGTTACGAGCTCGAAGGCACCGGCGCGGCTCAGCAGCCCGCCCCCAACCTTCACGATCGTTTGGACTCCGCTCCGCCCTGCCGTCATCGCTCGATCATCTCCTTCTCGAGTCTCACCGCAAGCAGCAACGCGATTGCAGCCGCTGGGGCGTGTCGGGCGGCCCGACCCCAACGCTCCGACAGGTGCGTGACCTGAAGCCCCGCTCGACGGGCAGCCTCGGCCGCCAGGAAATCGCCGAGTCCTGTGACGACGGCGGGGCCACGCTCGGCCCACGCCTCGCGGCGCACGATGCGGGCAATCGCACCCGCGATCCGATCCACCTGCGCCGCCCACAGGCTGTCGGCGATCACGCTGATCGCGTCCTCGTCGAGCATGTCGCGGTCGGCACACACGACCCGCGCCAGCCGCTCGCCGGCGAATTCCCGGGTGGCGGGGCGCCCGTCTGGTGTGGGTATGGAATAATCGCTGGGCGCCAGCTGCCCCCGCCACAGATGCACGTCCCCCGCCACCGCGAAGCCCTCAGCGGCAACCCCCGCGGGGCCGCCCCGGAGTGGAACAGTCGACGCGATCGCCTCAGCCGGCGTGCGCAGGGCGCCGGTGTAAACAAGCTCGCCCTCCCGCAGGCGTTCAGGATCGGTGCGACCCCGGGCGGCGATGGCCCCGTCGACGATCGGCGTGATGTCGGTGGTGGTGGACCCGACATCGATGAGAACCGCGTTGGGCCACGACTGCCCGACGAGGCGCGCCGTTGCAGCCCAGTTCGCGGCCGCGACGGCAAGGGGTGCCTCCCGCGCGGCCGCGGCGTCGATGAAGCGCCCATCGACGGTATGCACCCGGACCAGGGCGTCGGGAAACGCCGCGAGGACGTGATCGAGAACGAACCGCACTCCGTCCCGTTTGGTGCGGAATGCCTGCGACAGCTCGGCGGTCATGGTAACGGCGTGCGCATCTCCCGATTGCGCGCCGACCGCCCGGGCCAGCCCCACGAGCAGCGGCCGCAACGCCTGCGGTTGCCGCTGGATCTCGAACGCGCGGGCCTGGACATCCACGACCTCGCCGTGCACGACGCGCGCAACCTTGGTGTTGACGCCGCCGATGTCCCAGCCGAGCACTCCGGTCATGGGGCGGACTCCGCGATGGCATTGCGGTGCGGGTGATCCCCGTGTTGGACCTCATGGCGGGGCGTGCGGTGTGGGCGCGCCGCGGCATCAGGGCCGCGTATGCGCCGGTGCGATCGGTCTTGACGCCCGACGCCGGTGATCCGGTCGCGCTCGCCCGGGCCTTCCATCAGGGCCTCGGTTGCGAGGAGTGCTACGTGGCCGACCTGGACGCGATCATGGGCGCCGCGCCGCAGTACACCCTGCTCCGGTTGCTGGCCGCTGTGGGGAGCCGGCTCTTGGTAGACACGGGCGCGGCCGCCCCGGTGGAGGCCGGAAACGCGCTTGCTGCCGGCGCCGACCGGGTCATCGTGGGGCTCGAAACCCTTCCCTCGTTCGAGACTTTGGCGGCGATCGTGGCTGCGCGTGGCAGCGACCGCGTCGTTTTCTCCCTGGATCTGCAGGCTGGTCAACCGGTGGTGCGGCCGGGCTCGCCACACCGTGTGGGACCCCTGCCCCTGGTGCAGGAAGCGGTGCGTGCCGGGGTCCGTGCGGTGATCGTGCTCGACCTGGCCCGCGTTGGCTCGGGTGTGGGAGTGGATCTCGAGCTCGGCGCCGAGATCAGGCGCGCGCATCCGGGGATCGAGCTGCTGGTCGGAGGCGGCATTGGTTCGGCTCGCGATCTCGCAGGAGCCGCCGCCGCTGGGTACGACGGCGCACTCGTCGCGAGCGCGCTGCATGACGGCGGGCTCGATACGGCGAGCCTCGCGGTGGCGCGCCGAACCCACGTGAGGCGCGAGGATCAACGGAGCGTTTCGCGGTAGGTGGCCGACTGACCGAAGTTCTCCTCTACCTCGACTTCGACCGATGTCACATCCACTGCATCGCCGCCGGCTCGCTCAAGCTCGAGCCGCGCGCGTCCGGCGAGGTATTGGGCCAGCATTTCGACCGTGGTGTTCGGAATCGGGAGCAGGGCACAGTCCCGTTTCGGGAACATGTAGCGCGGCGCTCCCTCGTATGCCACGGTCACTGAGTCCCCTTCCTCCTTGATCAGGAGCTTGCTGTTCTGGAGTGGCAGCAGCACGCGGTGATCGATCTCGTCGACAAGGCGCTTCATCAGCTGTTTCAGCTCGGCGAAGTCGATGACGAACGCGGTTTCGGGATCTAGCCCACCTTGCACCGAGACACGGGTGCGGTAGTTGTGCCCGTGGAGCGCTTCGCAGCGGTGGCCGGGGAGCGTGATGAAATGCGCCGACGCGAAGACGAGGTTGTCCTTCGAGACCGAAATCTTGAACTCGTTACGCGCCGGCATGGTGACCCTCTCCCGGGCGGGGCCATGCGCCCTCAAGCAGCGCCACAAAGATCGCGGCGGTGGTCAGATCGGCGGTGGCCCCCGGGTTTCGGGCGTTCTCCGGGTCACGCAAGGCGTGGTCGAGCGCAGCGACCGCCTCTCGCCCTGCGGGTCGGTGCATGCCCCCCGCGTCCAGCGTTCTCCGGGCGTGCTGCTGCACGTCCTTGGCAGCCGCCGCGCCGAGCTTGCGCGCGATGTGCGTGTCTGGGACGGTTGCAAGCATGGTGAGGTAGGCGTGCACGATCGCGTCGCTCCATGGCAAGCCGTTGGCCCGGGCGCCGCACAGCGCTGGCACTCCCACGCCGAAGACCGCTTGGTAGCCGGTGACGTACTCTCGGGCGATCGCGTCGCGCTCCTGGGCCAGCGCCATCGCCTCGAGCAGCGACACGGTAGGCGGGTGCGCCACGTCCTGCTCCGGAGCGGTCCCCAGGCCGCCCGGGGATGCCAACCGGATCGCCGCGTAGACCTCCTGCGCGTCGGCGACGGTCGTATCGGCCAGCGTGGAGCGCAGCGCATCGCGCAGTCCGCCGCCATCGCGGGTGAGGGCGGCACGCGCCAGCGGAGCGAGCAAGAGCACCATGCCGAGGTTCGTGTTGCTGGCCGTCCAGCGGCGCGTGGCTTCGATCGCCGTGCGAATGGTCATGCCCAGGGGCCGCGCCGCCGCTCCCGTCAGCGCCGGGCCGATTGCGATGGCGCTTGCCAGGAAGTCCTCGTATCGCGCGTCGTGAAACGGAGTTCCGGGAGAGACGTTGCCGGGCTTCGGCGCACTGGCCTCGAGCAGGCAGGCAAGCTGGGCAAGCGCGGCCACTTCCGCCGCGTCGGCACGAGGCGGGACATCGGGCCTGCGGCTCACCGCCGCGCCAGGCGCTCGAGGAGATGCTCGACGATCGCTCCGGCGACGTCGATTGAGGTCGCGTCCTGCAGGCCGCGCCATCCCGGGATTCCGTTTACCTCGAGGACGTAGACCGTGCCGTCCCGCGCCGGGAGCAGATCCACCCCAGCGTACTCAGCCCCCACCGCGTGAGCCGCGCGGAGCGCCAGCGTCGCCCATTCGGGGCTCAGCGTGACGGGGCGCGCTTGCCCGCCTCGTGCCAGGTTGGTGCGCCACCCGGGGGCCCGGCGCTCGATCGCGCCGATCACGCGGTCGCCAACGACGAACGCCCGCACATCGCAACCGGCGTGATCGACTGCGCGCTGAAGATAATACACCCCGCGGATCG